>Ga0302196_10005153_pt1 | contig 11721 bp, 12 predicted proteins | sample II_Bog_N1_3_FD_198794 | JGI IMG/M metagenome (GOLD analysis project Ga0302196, IMG submission 198794) | Peat permafrost microbial communities from Stordalen Mire near Abisko, Sweden - II_Bog_N1_3 | ecosystem: Environmental > Terrestrial > Soil > Wetlands > Peat | place: Sweden: Abisko...
CGACCGACGATAAGGTGCTGGGCCCGAAAGGTCACGAAGGTGTGAACAGGGTCGATCTCGAAGGTTCCGGGAGGGGGAACCAACCGGTCGGCTTCGGTACGGCTCTGGATGCTCACGAGTGAATCAGTCATGGCGTACTCCTTTTGATTGGTGTGGGTGATGGGCAAGACATGGTTGGGGAGTCCTGCATCGGCGGCAGTCACTCTCGGGCGTCGGCGCAGAAGCATTCAGTTCCCCTTTGGCGCGTCGAAGACGCCGTTTCCGGCGTCGATCATCTTCTTCGGGTCCCAGAGTTCACGCATGTGCAGCAACTTCCCGTCCCGGAACTGCATCTTGTTGATGTAGGTCTGGCGGTAGGTGTTCCCGCCGGGCGTCGGGCAGTCCGCCTCGTACTCGACGAACACGGTGGTGGGGTCGCCGGCGACCGACGAGAGGGACATCTCCCGGATGACCACACCGGACAGCCCCTTCAGGATGCGCCGCACGTAGGCAACCACCGTGGGCTTGGTCTCGAATCGGTCCGGCATGCCCAACGACGGTCCGTAGGGGAATTCCATGACGATGTCGTCGGCGTACAGATCGAACTGCGCCTCGGTACCCAGGCGGTCCAGGACCTGCTCGGCCAGGACCCGGTTGCCGGCCGCCTGCGCCTGGGTGTCTGCGGTGTCCGTCCCTACTGCCATGTCGCTCTCCCTCGATCTCTACCGGTCCGCCGATTGAGTTGATATGTCTACTCTACTCCGGTCAGATGATTTGTCAACTGGTGAGTAGAGTGGTGGGCATGAGCACCACACGACGACTCACCACCGAGCAGACCGAGGCGTGGCAGCGGTTCCAGCAGATGGAGGAGCTGTTGCAGTCACGACTGGGTCAGCTGCTGCAGTCACGTTCGAACCTGTCCAACGCCGACTACACCGTGTTGGTGGTGCTGTCGGAGGCGCCTGACCGACGGGTGCGCGCCTATGAGCTCGGACGGATGATCGGATGGGAGAAGAGCCGCCTCCACCACCAGCTCTCCCGGATGTGCACCCGAGGCCTCGTCGTACGCGAGCCGGACCCGGACATGCCCCGGGCCATGTACGCCGTGCTCACCGAGGCCGGGCTGGCGGCCATCCAGGATGCGGCACCGGAGCATGCCCGGGACGTGCAACGTCTCTTCTTCGACCGTCTCACCGACCGTCAGGTCGCCCAGTTGTCGGCGATCTCCCGTCGTGTCCTCGAGGGACTGTTGCCCCCGGACCTGCTGTAGGCCCACCGTGACCCGGGGAGCGCTCCTCCCCGGTCACGATCGGTCGTCAGAGGGCGAGCGGCCTGACCGGGGCGGCGATGAGACTGGGATCGGCCTTCCAGTCCACCCCGGCCACGTCGATGAAGAGCTCGATGTCGTTGCCGTCGGGGTCGCGGAGGTAGAGGCTGTGACTGATGGTGTGGTCACTGGCCCCCAGGATGGGAACACCGAGTTCCTGCAGGCGGGCTGCAGCCTCCCGGAGGTCGTCGTCGGAGTCCCCGATCTTCAGGCCGACATGGTAGAGACCCTTGTGACGACCGTGCGGCTGGGGGGCGGCGTCCTCCCCCACCTCGATCAGGAGGAGCTCGTGGTGGGTCCGGCCTCCTGAGAACGCCGCGATGGGGCTGCCCGGCGTGGCGGGAATGGCTTCATCCCACCCCAGGATGTCGTGGTAGAACGCGGCTGATGTCTGGACGTTCCCCACATAGAGGACCACGTGTCCTAGCTCGTGCACCTTCATTGCTCCACTCTCCTTGTGTCGTCAGCGCCACGGGCGCCGTGATCGAACCATCGGCCACGATGGCGTGGGGCCCGGACGGGCTCAGCTGGCCTGTTCGAGGTCGTAGCGCCCGGCCCGGGCGTCGAGGATCCTCTTGGGATCCCAGAACTCCTTCATGTGCACCAGCAGGCCGTCCCGGAACTGCATCTTGTTGACGTAGACCTGTCGATAGGTATGACCCCCGGGGGTCGGCACGTCCGAGATGTACTCGATGAACACAGTGCTGGGATCACCGTCGACCGAGTAGAACGTCCGCTCGCGCATGGTCAGGCCGGGCAGGGCCTTGAACAGCTCGAGGGAGTACGCCACGAAGACCGGCTTGGTCTCGAACCGGTCGGGCATGCCCAGCGACGGGCCGTAGGGGAATTCGACGACGATGTCATCGGCCAACAGGTCGAACTGGTCCTCGCTGCCGAGCAGGTCCAGCACCTTGGCTGCCAGCTTCTGATTCTCTGCGGCCAGCTCGGTGGGGTCCCTGCCTGCGTCGTTGGCGGCCATGGTGATGCTCCTTTGCCTCGGGCGGCCCGAGGGCCGGCGCATGTGAGTTGATCTGTCATCCATCTTACTCCGATGGGATGATATGTCAACTCATCGCCGGCCGGGACAGTGCCCGAGTGGCCGGTTGGCATCACTCCGGTGCGGGGACCGGTCGTCCCCGCTGCCGGTCTCAGGCCAGGACGCGGGTGGACACGTCACTGGTCGGAGCGGGCGCCCATGGCCCTCCAGTAGGCGACGTCGCTTCCACACCGGGCACGATCACCGATCGACGCCCGGGCCGAGCACCGAGGCCCCGATCACCGTGGCACCGCACGGCCAGGCCGCCTCAATGCTGTCGGGCGCGGACCTGCCGGGCCGGCTCCAGGGCGGGCGTCACAACCGCTGGAGCATCCGCTGGAGCCACTCCTCACGATCCCGCCGGGACTTGCGGGCGGCATAGGAATCGCCGAACAGCTGGTATCCGTGGGGTGCCCCCGGATAGACATGGAGCTCGGTCTCCACGCCGGCGTGCTGCAGCCGGCACGCATAGTCGATGTCTTCGTCCCGGAAGCCGTCGACCCCCGTCGCCGACACGTAGGCGGGGGGGAGCCCCGAGAGGTCCTCTGCCCGGGCCGGCACGGCGTGCACGGGGAGCTCCGCGCTTCCGTAGAGGGAGCCGAGATACGAACGCCAGCCGAAGGCATTGGCCTCCTTGCTCCAGATGGGGAGGTCCTCGAGCCGGCTCGACCGGGTCTGCTGGCGGTCATCGAGCATGGGTGACTCCAGCATCTGGAATCCGACTCCCACCTCGCCCCGGTCACGCACCAGTAGCGCGAGCGAGGCGGCCAGCCCGCCACCGGCGCTGACGCCGAAGAGACCTAATCGATCGGGATCGACGCCCAGTTCGTCAGCGTGGGCCATCGTCCACTTCAGGGCCAGGTAGCAGTCGTCGAGCGGTCCGGGGAACGGCGTCTCCGGGGCCAGGCGGTAGTCGACGGAGACACCCACCACCCCCAATGACGGACACCACGACTCGAACAGCGGGTCGTCCATGGTGGGCCAGCCCATGATGTAGCCGCCGCCGTGCATGCTGAACACACACGGTGCCGGATCGGAGCCGGAGCGGAGGCGGTTGACGCGCACGCGGACCCCGAGCTCGGCGGAGACCAGGTGGTCGGTCCTCTCGACGACGGTGGACTCCACCCCGGGCATGGGTTCGGCACTCCGCACCGACGTCAGGAAGTCCTCGTCGAATTCGAACCGTGCGCCCGGGTCCAGGAGCGACTCGAAGTCGGGATCCAACAGTCGCGCCACCTGTTCTCCTGTCATCGGTGCCTACTTTGCGTAGAAGTAGGGCTCGTCGCAGCGGAACCCGTGGGTCGGCCCGTCGATGGGCGGATCCTGGTACCGCGTGAACGTGCCGTCGGCGACCCGGGCGATGATGTAGCAGTTGCTCGGAACCTTGTCGGCCGGATTGACGTCTCCGACCAGTCCTCCACCCGTGAATGTCGTGATCTTCCTGAGTTGCCGGAGGAGCGACCCGCGGCTCGGATCGGGACCAGCCGCCGCGAGGGCCTGCGAGAAGAGCTGGCCGGAGAGCCAGCCGTACAGGGTGTAGAGGTCGGCCTTGAACCCCGGGCTCACCACCTGGACCCAGTGCAGGAACGTCTTGTCCGCCGGGAGCGCCGAGGCATCCTCACCCAGATAGAGCGCCGTGTCCTGCAGGAGCCAGATGCCGTCGGCCGCGCTCGGGCCCCCCGAGCTCGGGACGAATGCCTCGCTGTAGCCCCCCGTGCCGAGCACCACCACCGGATGGAAGTTCTGCTGGTGCAGGTCCTTGATGACGGCGCCGGCGTAGTTCTGGGGCAGCTGCTCCAAGAAGAGGATGCGAACCCCCGCCTCCTTCATGGAGACGACGGTCTGGGTGAAGTCCGTGGACAGCACGTTGTAGGTCGGTTGCTGGATGACCTTGTAGCCCAATGAGGCCATCGCCTGCTTCTCCGCCGCCCACGTCGTCTGCGCGGAGGGCTCACTGGACACGATGGCTCCCGTCTTGTCGATGTCGGACGGATACAGCTTCTTGAAGTAGGTGAGGCCTCCGAGCTGCCAGCCGAACCGGACGGGCGACACACTGAACGTGTTGCGCAGATCGTTGGCCGACTGGCTCAATGCCACCGAGACGTTGGCAAAATCGGGATTGGCGGCCAGGACCGTCTCGCCGAAGCTGTCCTCGAGCGAGAAGCTCCCCACCAGCGCGAGGTCGCTGTCGACGGCCGACTGGGTCTCGTTCTTGTTCGGGGCACCCTGGAACACATCGTTGGCCGCGTCCACCACGAGCTTGCGCCCATGCACCCCACCCAGCGAGTTGACGTAGGCGGCATAGGCCTCCGTGCCCACCTTGGCCCCGGTGAACAGGCCCGAGGACTGCGTCGAGATGTTGCCGATGGTCACGCTCTTCGCCGTCACCCCCGTGTGGTTCTTGAATGCCGACGCAGGAATGGCCGGGAACGAGCCGAACGTCTCGGGGACCGCGCCGGCCGGCGAGCTCACCAGCGACGCGCCCACCCCGACAGCCAGAGCCAGGGCCACCAGCCCACCGGCCCGAGCACGACGTGCCACGCTCCTGCCGGACTCAGGACCGATCATGATGCTCCCTCCCCCGAGGCGCAGGACACCGCAGTCACGGTGCCCGACCATCGGGCCAGCCACCGGCGGCGTGTGCCACCCACCTGGCGGCCGGGCAGAGCTTGCCATCTGTAAGTACAGGTGTCAATGACACCGGGCCCCTCCCTGCCGGCCGGAACCCGGTGCGCCGGGGTCGGCTCACTCCACCCCGGCACCGTCCCAGTGGGGGGAGCCGTCGGCGATCCAGGTCCCGATGACCTCCTCACACGGGACCACCAGCCCGGCGATGTTCGGATAGCCGGCGTAGGGAGCCAGCATGACCAGCGTCTCGCGCAACTCGTCCGGCGTGAGTTCGCCCCGTTTGAGCGCCGCACGGGCCTGGATCTTCCAGGTGTCGACCTGCCCGTTGGCGGCGATGACCCCCATGAGGAGCATGCGCCGGGTGCGGACGTCGAGGACGCCACGCCGCCAGACCTGGTCGAAGAGGGACTGGACCATCACGTCGTTGAAGGCCATCGTGCCCTCGGGAAGCGTGACCACGTCACCGGCGTAGACGTCACGCAGGACCTCGAGCCCACGGTCGTAGGGCGTGGGTGATTGGTCGGGGGTGGGTGCTTGGTCGGGCATGGGTGCTTCCTTTCACGATGGTGCCGTCCGGCACCGGTCAGCGGTCGGGGTCACGGGGTCCACAGGGAGCTGCAGAATCCGGCGGGCCGGGGTTCCGACAGCCGCCCGGTGGACCCGCGGTCGGTCGGGTCAGTCCCCTCGGTCATCGATCAGGTGGGCGAGGGACTCCATCTGGTCGATGACACCGAGGTAGTCGTGCGTGAGCATGCCGGCGGCGAGCATGGCACCGCTGTACTGCGTGAGCAGGGCCACGTGGATCACAGGATCGTCGAGGTCCCCGAGGGCCTCGCTCAGACGGGAGGAGAGCTCCCGGGCGATCGCATCCCGGACCCGCAGGACATTGGGCTCGTTGGTGACGAATGCACTGAGTACCGCCCGGGCCAGGGCCGGCTCGTCGGCCATGGCCGCGGCGGGACCCGAGAACGCCGCACGCACCCGGTCCACGAACGGGGTGCCGTCCGCCACGCGGGCTGCGGGCACCTGCTGGAGCTGCCTCCAGTGCAGCTCGGCGACGAGATGGCCCTTGGAGGTGAAGTAGGAGTACGCGGTGGTGTGTGTGACACCGGCTCGATGAGCGACCGTTCGCAGGCTGACCTGGTCGAAGCCCACCTCCCGCAGCTCGTCGAGCGCGGCGTCCAGCAGCGTCGACACCGTGGAGGTCTGTCGCTCGGACAGCAGCTGGCGCGGATTGGCAGCAGGCGGGACGCTGCTCACCACGTCGGGCCTCGTTTCACTGGGCTCTCGATCGACCGGACGGTCTCGGCATCGGGACCCTGCCGGGAGACCCGCGGGTCAGTAGGTGGCATGGGTGTCAGGGAGCTTCGGGGAGGTCCACGTCACGCCCACGCACATCTCGTCGGTCGACCCGTCCCCCCACGTGACGAAGTGGGGTGGCACCTTGCGCAGGAGGGGCAGCTCCTGTGCCAGGGTCGGGTCGTAGGTGCAGGTGATCCGGACCGGCTCGCCGGCGGTGACCGGGACGGGCGTGGCCAGGTTGTAGGCGCGCTGGTGGTGGAAGTCGTAGTCAGGGACGGTCAGGACCGTCGTGGCCTCGGGAGTGCCCGGGTTGAGCACCAGGGTGAAGCCCACTCCCAGCAGATGCATGTGCGGTGCCACCCGGACCAGGTAGCCGCTCGAGTTGATCGGGGTCGTACAGGAGGTCGAATCCCCCGCCGGCGGATCCGACGGGTTGCGTCCGCAGAGCGCCTCGATCCCGCCCACCGTGAGCACGGCATTCTCACCGAAACGCTGACCCTGATTGGCCAGCGAGGCGGTCCGGCTGCAGAGTCGACCGGTCACACCGGCCGGGCAGGGGATGTCCGGTGGCGCCTCCATCGACTGGACGTGGAGGGGAAGCAGCGGCGTCGACAGCGGGACCGTGTGGAGCACCAGGGAGTTCGTGACGGGCTTGTCCCCGACCAGCAGGTTGTAGTGGACCTGCATGATCACCATGCTCCCGGCCGGGATGACGAATCCCGTTCCCCGGGGGAAGTCGACCGCACCGGATCCGGGCGACCAGTTGCTCAGCAGCGTGGTCTCGGCGAAGTCGGACAGCGGCGCGCCGGGCAGTGTCCCCTCCCCGAAGCAGGTCCATCCGTTCGTGAACACCTCGTCCTGCCTGGCCTGGGCGACGAGTGACGGCGGGAGGAGGTACAGGGCGGCGTGGTGGTCCTCGACGCTGCCGGGCTGGAACGCACTGGAGATGATGTAGGAGCTGTGCGTGATGTGCGGGTCGAGCACGGTGCAGTGGTAGTCGTCGGTCGCCCCGGGTGGTGCCTTGGGTGTGTAGCGCGGGGAGTGGAGCCAGATGCTGGTCACCCGAGCAGATGACCCGGCCGGTTGCGAGGCCGCCGACGCATCTCCGGCGAACAGGGCTGAGGTCGACAGGAGCGTGACCGTGGCGATGGTCGCGCCCAGCACCACCAGCAGCCGATGCCGACCGGCTCTCCCGGCGGAGGACGACGGCGGTCGGGTCCGAATCCTGCTCCTCGGCGTGCCGCGACCGCTGGATCTCATGACTCCCCCTGGTTCGCCGGCGCCGGGTGCTGCTCGTGGGTGAGACTCCGCACGCCCCCCCGGGGCGAGCCTCACTCTGGGCATGCTTACACCTTTGTGGACACCTGTACAGCCTCCGGCTTAGCATCACGTCGGCTCGGCTCGGCCCGGCCTCGCCGGCGGCAGGGCCAGGACGATCCGGGGGGATCCATGGGACTACGGGTGGTGCAGTGGGCCACGGGACCGGTCGGCCGCGAGGCGCTGCGGGCCATCATCGAACACCCGGACCTCGACCTGGCCGGTGTGGTCGTCTACTCGCCGGCCAAGGACGGCGTCGATGCCGGCGATCTGTGCGGGCTGCCCCGAACCGGCATCAGCGCCACCCTCGACCCGGCGTCGGCCCTGGCCGCCGGCGCCGATGCCGTCTGCTATACCCCCCGCCTCCCCGACCTGGAGGAGGTCTGCGGCCTCCTGGCCGGTGGGGCCAACGTGGTGTCCACCCCTTTCCTCTTCTACCCCGCCGCCTACGGACCGTCCGTCGTCGACCCTCTGACCGAGGCCTGTCGTCGGGGAGGGGCGTCCGTGCACGGCACGGGCATCAATCCGGGCTTCGTCGCCGACCTGTTGGTCCTGGCGTCCACCGGCCTGCTGCGATCCCTGGACCACATTGCCGTCCACGAGGTGGGCAACTGGTCGCTGCTGGAGTCCCGGGCCATGGTCTTCGACAACGCCCGGTTCGGGTCACCGCCGGGAGACGCCACCCTGGCCTCCAACCCCTATGCACGCACCATGGGCGGCTACTTCACGGAGTCCATCCACATGGTGGCGGCGGGCCTGGGCGTGACACTCGATCGATGCACCGAGTCCCAGGACCTCGTGGTGGCCGACCGGGCGATCGACATCCTGTCCGGCACCGTCGAGGCCGGCACGGTCAGCGGGCAGCACTTCCGGTGGGCGGGCAGGGCGGCGGGACGGGACCTGATCTCGATCGACACCTGGTGGTGGGTGGGTGGCGCACGCCCACCGAGCTATCCCGCCCGTCGACCCGATGGCTGGTCGATCGACATCGAAGGCTCGCCCTCCATGCGCCTGAGCATGCTGGCCCTGGGCAGCCTCGATCCGGCCAGCCCCCTGCCGATCAAGGCCCATGTCGACGCGGCCTCGGTGGCCACCGCCATGCACGCCGTGAACGCCATCCCGGTGGTCTGCGCGGCGGAACCGGGAATTCGGACCTTCCTCGACCTCCCGCTTGTCACCGGCCGGGGGATCCGCATCACCCCGGGCACCGCGGACGCCTAACCGTCGAGGCGCCGGACCCGCTCGTCGCCGGACATGACCTCGAACAGCACCCGTCTCGCTGCCGCCAGGTCGTCGGGCGGGACCCGCACGGCGATCTCCTGGTTGAGGGCCTCGATGACCCCGACAACGGCCCGGGCGTACCCCTCTCCGGCCGGGGTGAGGGACACGATGAGCCGGCGGGCGTCCGTCGCGTCGCGCTCCGTCGTCACGTAGCCACGCCGTTCCAGCCCCTCCACGATCTTCCGGGCGGCCTGTCGGGTGGCTCCCAGCACGTCGACCAGCCGACCGACGGGGGTCGGACCGCGGAGCAGGCGGCGGAAGACAGCGGCGTCGCTGGGGCGGTAGTCGTCGTACCCCGCTCGGCCGAGGCCGGCGGCCATCCGGCGGACCCAGCTCCGCCGCGCCAGCGCCAGTTGGTCGCCGAACAGCGTCGGTGTGTGCGGGAGCCCGGCGGCGGCGGATGGGGCCATACGCAACCTTATTGCCCTGCCCGGGCAATTATGCAACTATGTTGCTTAATCGCGGGCGGCTGACCCTGCCGGGTCACCAGGAGGAAATCGAATGCGCATCCCGAGGGTCCCCCGGTCGGCCGTCACCGCAGTGCTGGCCGGCGCCCTCCTGGGCCTGTGCGCAGGCGCATCGGTGGCCGGAGCAGCTCCGACCGGCGGCACCGTGGCCCGAACGGATGCCGCCGGGACGGTGTGGCTGTGTCGGCCGGGCCTGGCGTCCGACCCCTGCACTCACCGTCTGTCCACCACGTCGGTGCCGGCGGCCGGGCCCCGAGCCGTCACCACACCGACCCCGGCGGCCGACCCGGCCTTCGACTGCTTCTACCTCTATCCGACGGTCAGCAACCAGCCCACGGACAACTCCGACCTCACGGTTCAGCCGGCTGAGATCGGCGAGGCCGTCGCCCAGGCCTCGCCCTTCTCCACACTGTGCCGGGTCTGGGCCCCGATGTACCGGCAGCGGACCGAGGCGTCACTGGCCAAGGGACTGGGTGACGACCCCACTGCCGATGCCGTCGCCTACGACAGCGTCCTGGCCTCGTGGAAGGACTACCTCGCCCACTTCAACCACGGCCGTCCGGTGGTCTTCATCGGCCACTCACAGGGGGCGGCCATGCTGATCCGCCTGCTCTCGAGCCAGGTCGATCCCAACAAGCAGCTCCGTGGCCGGATGGTCTCGGCCATCATCGCCGGGGGGAACGTGGCCGTCCCTGACGGGAAGGAGGAGGGGTCGACCTTCGCCCACCTGCCCCTGTGCACAGCCGCCGGCCAGACCTCGTGCGTCATCGCCTACTCCAGCTTCCCCCGGCGCCCCCCGGTCGACAGCCTCTTCGGACGACCGGGTCAGGGGGTGAGCCTCCAGTCCGGGCAGACGGCCCGGTCCGGCGTCCATGTGGCCTGCACCAACCCGGCCGCGCTGGGCGGTGGCACCGGGGCCCTCCAGCCGCGATTCCTCACGGTCACGATGCCGCCACCTGCTCCGGCGGTCGCCACCCCGTGGGTCACCTATCCCGGGCTGTACTCCGCCACCTGCTCGAGTGCCGGTGGCGCCACCTGGCTGCAGGTCACCGACGTGGGCGGGCCCCACGACGCCCGGCCGGTGGTCACCGAGACCCTCGGGCCGACCTGGGGCTACCACCTCGACGACATCAACCTGGCCCTCGGGAACCTGCTGCGTGATGTGGGGCTGCAGGAGCGGTCCTACCGGGCCAGCCATGGGTGACCGGCCCGGTCCAGCCGGCGTGACCGCCCAACGGGTCGAGTCGGTCGAGGCCGAGTCCCTCGAGTGGATCGTGGCCCACGACGAGCGCCTCCGGGGGGCCGCCGGTCGCATGGGGATCCGATGTGCGGTTCCCGGGGTGGCCTGAGCCCGCTCCGGGGCCCGCGCTCGAGGCGTGGTCTTTTCCGTCGACAAGGTCATCCGCCGGCAGTTGCCGCCCCGTACTACCACTGGTAGTAATTACGACAGCCTGTAGTAGTGACGACGAACGGGAGGCCGCGGGTGGTGACGACAGTCGGAGTAGGGCGTCGGGACGTCGTGGTGTCGGAGCTGGACGTGGCCGCCGACGACGCCGCCGTTGCCCCGCGGAGCTGCCAGCGCACGTTCCAACTGGTCCTCGCCACGGTGTGGCTGCTCGATGCGGTGCTCCAGATCCAGCCCTTCATGTTCACCAAGGGCTCGAACGGTTTCAGCGGCATGCTCAACGGATTGGCCTCGGGAAACCCCGTCGTGGTCCACGGACCGGTCACATGGAACGCGTCGCTCGTCTACCACCAGCCCATACTCACAAACACAGTGTTCGCCGGCATCCAGTTCCTGATCGCCTTCGGCATCGTGTGGAACCGCACCACCAAGGCCGCCCTGGGTGCGTCCATCGTGTGGGCACTCGGGGTCTGGTGGTTCGGTGAGGCCGCCGGTGGGGTGTTCCTCGGCGGGGCCACCCCGTTCGGGGGCGGCCCCGGTGGTGTCCTCTTCTATGCCATCCTCGCCGTCCTGCTGTGGCCGGGCGGCACGTCCGACCGGCCCTTCGTCGCCGCCCGCACCGTCGGGATCACCGCGGCCAAGGCCATCTGGGTCGTGGTGTGGGGGGTGCTGGCCGTGCTGGCGCTGGTGGGATCGGGACGGTCGCCCCAGGCCCTCCAGAGCCTGGTCACCGGCCTGAACACCGGGCAGCCGGGGTGGCTGGCCCACATCGACCGTGTCAGCGCCTCCTTCCTCTTCCACCACGGGACCACGGCGGCCGTCCTGCTGGCGGTGGTCTGCGTGGTCGCCGCCGCCGGCGTCTTCCTGCCCCCCCGGGCCACCCAGGTGACCCTGGTCCTGGCCATCGCCGTCTTCGCCGTCATCTGGGTGGCGGTCCAGAACGTCGGGGGCATCCTGGCCGGTGGGGCCACCGACCCGA
>Ga0302196_10005166_pt1 | contig 11713 bp, 9 predicted proteins | sample II_Bog_N1_3_FD_198794 | JGI IMG/M metagenome (GOLD analysis project Ga0302196, IMG submission 198794) | Peat permafrost microbial communities from Stordalen Mire near Abisko, Sweden - II_Bog_N1_3 | ecosystem: Environmental > Terrestrial > Soil > Wetlands > Peat | place: Sweden: Abisko, Stordalen...
TTGAGGTCCTCGAGCGTCGCCTTGTCCGGGATGTCGGCGTACGCCGGCCGTGGCGAGAAGCCAGCGAGGACGACCAGCGCGAGAGCTGCGGCGGGGCCAGCGCCCCACACACGCGGCAGGATTCGCCCGCCGTGGGGCAGCAGCCGGAAGACGACGAGCAGGAGCAACGCGCTCCGCAAGAGCGCGAGCACGAGGTTCACGGCCGGCGAGACGAGATACAGGTGCAGCCGCTGCCCGGCGGCGACGGGGCCGCTCCACTTCAGCTCCAGCGTCCGCCACTGCCAGCGTGGAAGGCCGGGACCGGTCTGCACCACGGTCGACGCGTCGTACGTTTGCGAGTTCGACTGCCACATCTCGGCAGCCTTGGCGGGTTTCCCGTCGTCCGCTCTCGCGCGCCCGCCGCTCCCGCCCCTCATGGGCTCCAGCGCGTCCTCCTTCTTCAGCCGCGTCTCGGTGCTCGGTACCTGTCCAGGCAGCGTGGTCGCGTAGCCGCTCGCGGAGGGCTCGGGCGCCACCTCGGCGGGGGCGGGGATGTTCTTCGTCTGATCGATGAAGCCGTCCGAGACGGACTCGCCTGCTCCCAGCACGGTGCCGGGCTGGAGCAGCGTGGGATGCAGCCCCTGCCGGACCTGCTGCACGACGAACGGGATCGTCAGAATCCCAACGAGGACGAACGCCCCGATGCGCAGCGCGTCCACGAGCTTCCGCACGCGCGCCGCTCCGCCGGTCTGCGGAAGGACTCGCACGAGCGCCTCGAGCGCGAGGAGCGGGATCCACGCCCATTGCGGCGCGTCGGTCTCGGGGAGCGTCAGGACGAGCATCACGAGCGTGAGCCCGCCCCAGCCGACGCCGTAGAGGCGCCCGACGACGATGCCGATCATGAGGGCAAGGAAGATCTCGAGGAGCGACCAGTGGCGCACCCACGTGCCCGGGACGTCATCGACCCCGGTCGCGAAGAGCAGCGTCCAGCCCGGCGGCAGGTGCAGCGTCCCGCTGACCTGGTGGAAGTCGTGCGCCCAGCCGACCGCGGGGAGGTCGCCCACGTCCTGTCCGACGACGCGGCTGTCGGCCGTGACCGAGAGCTGGCCCTGACGGACCTCCACGCCCGTGTCTCTCGTCTCGCTGCCCGCGTTGACCTTCGAGAGAACCGTCGTGATGAACTGATCCTTCCCGTTGATCGCGACGCGTCCGAGCTGCGTCGGGGGCGCCATCGTGAGGCGCGACTCGCGGTTGAGCGAGCCCGTGAGGACGTCCTGGACGGTGTAGCCCCCGCCGTCGAAGTCGAGCCAGAGCGTGCGCGCGAGCGTCAGCTGGTCAGGCGGCGGGTCGGCGTCGCCGCGGCGAGACTCGACGAAGCGCATCGTCGCGCCGATCGGCATCGGGTAGGCCGGGAGCCGCTTCCACGCATCGGGAAGAGTTGTCTGCTGCGGATCGATCGAGGTGACCCCCTCGACGCTGACGACCCTGTAGTCGTTCTTCGCCTCGAACACCCAGACCTCGTCCCCCTCCTTCCACGGACCGTCGGGCGCCGGGCGCGTGAGCTTCGTGACGGGCCCCTTCGCGCGCGCGAGCAGCTCCAGGGTGAAGACACCAGGCCGCACCTGGACGCGCACCCGACCGTCGGGCTCCACGCGCGCCGGGAGCGGCGTCACGAGGGACATCGGCACGAAGTCCGGCGGCAGCGCCTTTCCGAGCAGCTCCTCTCGGCTCTTCCCCGACACGTGCAGCTCGATGCGCGTCATCAGCTGCAGTGGGATGTCGTCCGTGACCTTCCTGTGCACGACGACACCGAGGGAATCCCCTTCGTCCGCCGTCGTCGCGGACTTCTGGAACCACACGGTGCCCTGCGCGTCGCGGTTCGGCGCGGCCACCGCCGCACCTCGCAGCGTCAGCGAGAGGAGCCCCGTCTCCTTCGGCACCGCGAGCGACTCCGGCAGCGAGTCCCATGCGAACGCCCCGCGCACCGTGTGCTCGCCGGCGACGAGAGAGATGTGCGGAAGCGCGCTCATCGTCACCACGACGCCGGGCTTGCCGTCGACCGTGACGTCGAGCGGCCAGCGCTTCGCGTTGCCCGGGAGTGGCACCGCAGTGGTCGCGTCGACGTGCCAGGTCTGCGTGAACGTCCCCCCCTTGTCGCCGAGAGCGAGCTCGAGACGCGCAGGCCACGCGCACCGCGTCTGGTCCGCGTGGTCGTAGAGCGCCGGGCAGCGCTGAACCCCGTCGAGCACCCACTCCGTCCATGACCGGAGCTCGGGCGGAATGGGCGCCGCGGTCCTCGCGTCTCCGAGCCCCTGCGCGTGAACGCTGGGGGCGGCGAACGTCGCGCCGAGAGCGACGAGCGCTGCGAGGAACGTCAGCAGGATATGGAGACGGCGCTCTTGACGGGGCATGCGCCACGGTCGCGCTCCCCCTCATGCGACGCAAGACCCGTCTCGCAGGTCCCGGCCGGCGGTGGCGGCGAGGCTCGCGCATCGGCCTCGCACCTGTACTACGCTGTCTCGCGGGAGGTCATCGAGATGCCGAGCTTCGACATCGTCTCGAAGGTGCAGTGGAACGAAGTGGATAACGCGCTCATGCAGGCCCAGAAGGAGATCGGGCAGCGTTTCGACTTCAAGGACACCGAGACCGAGCTAGAGCGGACCCCTGAGGGCCTCGTCGTCCGCTCGTCGAGCGATGACCGCGCCAAGGCCGCCATCCAGGTGCTCCACGAGAAGCTCATCAAGCGAAAGGTGAGCCTCCGCTATCTCGATCAGCAGAAGGCCGAGAAGACCAGCAAGGGCGGGGCAAAGGTCCTCATCAAGGTGAAGGAGGGGATCGAGTCGGAGCCGGCGAAGAAGATCGTCCTCGCCATCAAGAACGCCAAGCTCAAGGTCCAGGCGTCCATCCAGGAGCAGCAGGTCCGCGTGACCGGCAAGAACCGCGACGACCTGCAGGGCGCCATCCAGCTCGTTCGCAGCCTCGACATGGAGCTCGAGCTGCAGTTCATCAACTTCAGGGACTGAGCTCGCGCGGTCGCGCGTCTTCTGGGGCCGATGACCTGGCGCTCCTTGCTCTCGCTCGCCGTCGTCGTCTCGGGCTGCGCGCGACCGACCGTCCGTGAGGCCGCCGTTGCGATCGCGCCGCGCAGCGCTCCCGTCGCGTGCATCCCCCACGTGACGCCGCACGGCGTGTCCGCGCTCGACGCTCGAGGGCGACTCCTCAACGCGCGCGGCGTTCACCTCACCGACTGGGACGGCTTCCTCGCCAACCCGTCGGTCACGCTCACCCTTCGGCCCCCTCCCGATATCCACTTCCCGGCGACCGCGACCGTCACGGGCGATCACCCGCGCCTCTACTTCGATCTGCCCAGCAGCGTCGGCGTCTCGGGCCCGCAGAAGATCGTCCGCTTCGAGACCGCCGAGAGCGCCGTGCCCGTGCGGCTCGCGATCTTTCCCGATCGCGACGGCGTCGACGAGAGGCACACGCTGACGCTGACGCTCCTCGGCGACGACCGTCGGGTCGAGGTGGTGCCGATCGTCGTCCACGACCAGGACACGAACAAGCCGCTCGTGTCCCGCATCCTCGTCGATTTCGGCCATGACACGACCGGCTTCTTCCAGGACGCCGACGCGCGCGCGGTCGTGGAGCGGGTCGCCGACGACTGGTCGTACTTCCTCGGCGACATGCGCCCCGACGCCGTGCCTGCCGGCGACGAGACGACGCTCATCTGGCGCGACGACGGCTTCGTCTCGGCCAGCGCCGTTCAGAACGCGAGCGCGTATACGGGCTTCCTCCTCTACGTGTACGGCGTCCACGGCGTCGAGGTCCGGTCCGGAGGCGAGGGCGCGTTCGATGGCAAGCTCCAGACGAGTGGCGGCGCGACGCAGGCGGTGCGGCGCTCCGGCGGGCTCGAGGTCGAGACGAAGGGCAACTTCAACACGCTCGGCTGGAGCGTCGACGCCGACCCCGAGCACTGGTGGAAGACCGGCAACCGCCGCCGCGAGCCGAACGACCTCTACTCCATCGTCCACCACGAGATGGGGCACGCGCACGGCTTCAACCGCGCCTACCCGCAGTTCAACGCGGCGAAGGCGGACGGGCTCACCTCGCCGGCGATCGCCGCGTACTACGGCCGCCCGCTGCGCATCGACGTCCACGAGCACTTCGACGCGACGGTCGACCCCGACAGCGGCTTCGGCGCGTTCGGCAGCGAGTACCACGGCGTCATGCCGTCGCGCCGGTGGATGATCACGCGCCTCGACCTCCTCGCCCTCGAGGCCGTCGGCTACACACTCCGGCTCCCGTCGTTCGACGTCTGGCACGACGACGCTCCCGATTGTCCCTAGAGTGGCGCCACCCATGAAGACGCCCCGGACCGCCGCGCTGAAGACCGCCACCCCCATCGCCGTACCGCAGCACATCAGGCACCTGTTCGGAACGGACGGCATCCGCGGCGTCGCGAACGAGGTCCCGATGACGCCGGAGCTCGCGCTGCAGCTCGGGCGCGCGGTGACGTACGTCGCGGGGCGAGGGCGGACGCACGCGCCGCGCATCCTCATCGGGAAGGACACGCGCCTCTCCGGCTACATGCTCGAGACCGCCATCGCGTCGGGCGTCTGCTCGATGGGCGGGCAGGTGCTGCTGAGCGGCCCGCTCCCGACGCCGGCGATCGCGCACCTGACTGTGAGCATGCGGACCGACGCGGGCATCGTCATCAGCGCGAGCCACAACCCGTTCGCCGACAACGGCATCAAGATCTTCGGCGGCGACGGCTACAAGCTCCCCGACGAGGCCGAGGCGGAGATCGAGCTCTTGATGCGCGATCCCTCGCTCCTCGGGCGCTTGCCGAACGGACCCGGCATCGGCAAGGCCAAGCGGCTCGTCGACGCGAAGGGGCGCTACGTCGTGTTCGCGAAGACGACCTTCCCGCGCGAGCTCTCCCTCGAGCGCGTGCGCGTCGTCATCGACGCCGCCCACGGCGCCGCCTACCGCGTCGCGCCGCTCGTCTTCGCCGAGCTCGGGGCCGAGGTCTCGTCGGTCGGCATCAAGCCGAACGGGCTCAACATCAACGACGGCTGCGGCGCGCTGCACCCGCTGCACGTCGCGGCCGAGGTCCTCAGGCACAAGGCGGCCATCGGCATCGCGCTCGACGGCGACGCCGACCGCCTCATCGTCGTCGACGAGAAGGGGCAGATCGTCGACGGCGACGTCGTCATGGCCATGTGCGCCGAGAAGATGATCAAGGACGGGACGCTGGCGAAGAAGACGCTCGTCGCCACCGTCATGAGCAACCTCGGGCTCGAGCGCGCGCTCGATCGGCTCGGCGGGACGCTCCTGAGGACGGCGGTCGGCGACCGGTACGTCGTCGAGGAGATGCGCAGGGGCGGCTACAACCTCGGCGGCGAGCAGTCCGGCCACCTCGTCTTCCTCGATCACGCGTCGACCGGTGACGGCGTCGTGGCCGCGCTGCAGGTGCTGGCCATCATGGTGCGCACGGGGCTGCCGCTGAGCGAGCTGGCCCGGCGCGCGATGGAGCGCGTGCCGCAGGTGCTCGAGAACGTGACCCTCGCGGCGCGACGACCGCTGGCGGAGATGCCGACGCTCACGAGCGCGACGGCGAAGGTGACGAAGTCGCTCGGCAACGACGGGCGCGTGCTCGTGCGATGGAGCGGGACGGAGCCGAAGCTGCGCGTGATGATCGAGGGGCCCGACGAGGGGCGTATCCGAGCGTACGCGCACGAGCTGGTGCAGGCCGCCCGGAAAGACGTGCCGGCCGCCGCGGAGTGACGCTCCCCCACGCGCCCGTCGCTCGCTCGGCAGCGACGGGACGCGTGAGGTTGCGTGCTCCTCTCTCAGTGACCGGTGGCGGTGCCGCTGCTACCGGTGCTCCCCACGATGCCGGTCACTCCGGTCGTCGTGGTCGCGCCGCCCGCAGCCGGCGAAGTGGTCACGGGCACGCTCGTCCCCGTGATCTTCGCCTTCTGGTTAGTTCCCAGACCTTCAAACAAGAAGGCCGTGGAAACATCGGCGGTTAGCGCCCATGTCCCGTCCGCCTGGCGGGTGGCGAGGAACTTCTCCTGCCCCATGACCGCCCTGACGGCGGGGGCGGCTTCCAGACCTCCCCGGGCAAGCTGTTCACGGAGGTGGACAACATGGGCCTCCGCTGCCGCGAGGATGTCATCGGGATCTTCCAGGGCAGGTTGGCGGGCAACCTCGGCAAGGGCTCTCTTCAACAGGTCGAGCTGGGCGAGGTGGGAGCGGAGGGACGCCCTGTGCCGCTCCCGTTCCGAGCCCTCCGCGTCGTAGGCCATCTCCTCGGCGGCTCTCGCCTTCTTCTCCGTGAGCTGGATCTCCCGTGAGAGCCGCTCGATCTCCGACTCCCGCTTGCACGTCCGCTTCTGGATCTGAAGGGCCTCCCGAAGGATCTCCTTCGTCCTTGCCCACTGCTCGGGCTCTACGACCTCGGACGCCGCCATCAGGATGCCCCGTTCGACCTTGGGTTCGGGTCTGTAGCCTACCCCTTCACAGCCCCGCACGCGCTGACGGTCGCACACGACGGAGTGGGTCTTGCTCCTCTTGCTGCTCGTGACGACCATGCACCCCATGCAGACGCCGCATCGGATGAACGGGGTACACAGGTGCGCGGGTTGACGGCCCCATGACCGCTGAGGTCGGGCAAGAAGTACGTCAACAGATTGTTCGACCTCGGGGCTGAAGATGCGCATCTCGGGGTGCTCGACGCGGACTCCGCCGTGGGTCGTCCACCCCCTGTAGTTCGGGCGTCGGAGGATCTTCGACACCTTCGCGTGCCCCCACTTCGACCGCTCTCCCCCCTTCTTCCCCGCCCAGGGCGTCGGGATGCCGCGTTCGTTCAAGATGCGTGCGGTGGCCGCCAAGCTCTCCGTGGCGATGAAGAGGTCGGCGATCATCCGCACGAGGTCGGCCTGGGCTTCGACGATGACCCAGCGGGGGCCAGTCGTCGGGTGCGTCTCGATCTTGTAGCCGAACGCTGCACGCGTGGTGGCCATCCCGTCTGCGGCCCTCCGCTTGAGCCCCGCCGTGATGTTCTTGCGGATCGACTCGACGTACTGCTCCGAAGCGATGGCCTTCGCGTACGTGATGATCGACTCTGGCCCCGACAGACGGACGAAGGACTTGCTCGGGTATTCCCAGAGGCGGACGCCGATGTCGAACAACTCGATGAGCGTCTTCATCTGCCGAGCGGGCTCGTAGCGAGCGAAGCGATCCATGTCCCGAAGGGCGAGGATCGTGAACTCCCCCCGAGCTGCCGCTTCCTCCATCCGATCCCAGTCGGAGCGAGACACCAGGCGCCCCGACGTGTCGTCGTCGATGTAGATGTGCCTCGGGTCGAGGTTCCACCCGGGCTGCTCGGAGATCGCCTGAATCCCATCCCCCTTCTGGGTCGCGATGGAGTCGATGCCCGACAGTTTCCCCGTCTTGTCCTCTTTGCTGAGGCGGAGGTAGAGGGCGACGGCGATCATCGCACCAGCCCCTGGAGGATGACCTTCGCCAACCTCTGCGCGATGGCCTCCGACTGCTCCGGCGTCTTGCATCGGGTCTCGACCACGGGGCCGCCCCCGCTGCACTCCCGGGCGATTCTCATGAGCAATTCCCGGGCGTCGGCGTAGTCCGCTGGGTCTTCCGTGGTGAGGCTGATGCACCCATCGCACCTGATCTCCGCGATGAACTCGATCTTCTTCCCTGCGGGGGACGACCCCGCCGAGACTCGGCTGATGCTTGAGCACGGAGCGGGGTCGGCTTCAACCGTCCCCTCTGTGTCTAGTTCGACCTGGGGGTTCTCGACGCGTTCCATCACGAGCCCCCGTTGGGGTCGAGGAAGGCGTACACGTCGGCGGCGGTCGGCGTGCTCCTGTCCGTCTTTGGGGTCTCGCCCTTCGGGGTGGCGCCGAGCTGCTCGTCGATCATCTTCTCGTCGATGTCGTCGAGCACGAACACGGGGGCGGCGCTTGTGTTCGACACGTCGCTCTTGAGGGGCGGCGGGGGCGCCATGACGGGATGTTCGACGATGACGTGTCGGACGCCCTTGCCCTCCCCCTTCGGCCTGGCCACGGCCTTGATCAGCCCTGCCTGACGCACTCGGGCAATGGCGATGCCTGCGGCTTCCTGGGAGCACCCTGCGGCGGCGGCCACGTCCACCTTGAGCTGCACGGTGCCGAGATCCTGGTTGGCCGTGACGATGTTGACGACCGTGGCGTCAATCTTGGCGTTGGTGGCGGCGAGCTTCTCTTCCTTCTGCTTCTCCCTCTTCACCTTCGGGGACGCCGCCTCCCGGGCTTGCTCCCTCGCCTCTACGTCCGTCCCCGTCATCGGGATGATGGCCCCGCTGGCGTCGAACCGTAGAAGCACGGGTGGCGCGATCCTGCTGTAGTTCGACTTCACCATGCTGAGCGTGACGACGGTTTCGACCTTGCCCTCGCGGTCGAGGTGCTCTGACCCCATGACGCTGACCCATCGGGCTGCATCCCCGAGCCCCGTGACCCCACGGACGGCGCGGATGTCGAGCGTCTGACCGTTCCCCCTGAACTCCTGCGACGTGTGGTGGCTCGCCAGGACGGCGGCACCGCCCGAGGGCTCTACGAGGCTCTCCAGGGCGCACAGGAAGCGAGTGGCGGCGTCGTTGTCCTTCTCTACGTCCCCTGCCGCGAACCTCGACAAGGGGTCGAGGATGACGAGCATGTACGGCCCCGTCCTTCGGAGGTACTCGCGGAGCCAGACGATGAAGGGGGCGTCGGCGCCGTCCTTCGTGATGAGCGGAGACGGGTGCCCGTGAAGCGGGAGCGTGTGGACGCTCCCCTCGGGCGGAAGGATCTCCGACACCTTGTGGGAGCGGTGAAGACGACGACCGACCTCTTCCTGATCTTCTTCCCCGAGGACGAGAAGGACGCGCCCTGGTTTGGGGATGTCGAAGCATCCGAGCCAGGTGCCGCCCGTGGCGACGGCCAAGCCGAACTGGGACTCGACCTGAGTCTTCCCCACGCCGCCCGCTGCGGCCAAGATGCCCACCTTGCCGAGAGGGAAGACGCCCTCGCGGTCGTTGCGGATGTCACGGAGAAGCCACTCACGGGACTTCGGCGGCACCGTGTAGACCTCGTTCTTCGGGATGTAGACGAGGGACTCCCAGATGGGGGGAGGATTCACGGCGGCGTAGACCGCCGAGGCATCGGCGGAGGTGCCGTTCGTGTACCCGCCCGTGCCCAGGAAGATCGGCGTGACGTTGGTGAACTTCGCGTTCATCGGCCCGCTCCTTCCAGTGCGCTTCGGACGAGATCGATCCACTCGCGCTCCCGGGAGGGCTCGGGACAGAACGCGAGCACGGTCGAGCGGATCACATCGGCGGGGATCTCGGGCATGACCCTCGCCAAGAAGAACGCCATGTTCCTCGACGTGTCGTGACGCTGGCTCGGCTCGGCCATCCGCATCTGGTGCTGTGCATGCGAAACGGCCCCGCCCCACCCCTGCCCCTCGCACGTCCTCGGGGTGTGCCCCTGCGGCGGGCGAACTTGCGGAGCTTGAGGGGGAGCCAACCTGTCGAGATCGAGGAGTTCACCCGAGGTGATCTCGACGCGGTACACGCCGCCCTCGGGGATCGTCGGGAGGTAGAACAACCTCTCGGGGTCTTGTCCGGCGTTGTCGAAGTCGGTCTCGACGTACCCGTCCAGGCGGGTAGCTGCGGCACGAAGAGCTTGATGGGCGCGCCGAAGAACGGAGCGGTCGGTGCAGAGCTTCTTGGTGACGAAGATGATGCGTGACCTCGGCTCGGCCTCCGTCGAGCTGTGCGTCGAGTGCACGACCTTGACGAAGGGCGCGAACGCCTTGGCGTTCATCACGCGGTCGATGTCTCCGTGATGGTCAACGTCGAGCCCGAGGAGGCCCGTGCCCGTGAACGAGGTGGCGGTACGTCGGCCTCCTCGAAGACCGCACAGGCTGACCCCGCCACGGTGGCCTTTCGCCCCGGGGTGGGCGCGGCTGGCGTCGAACATCCGCGTGAAGCTCTCCCAGGTGGCATCGCCCGAGCGGCCCGTCGTGTTCGGGGCAAACTTCCCGGGCTTGCCGCCGATGAAGAGGACGGCGGAGGGGAAGACCGTGATCGGAAACGTCGCGGCGGCGGTAGCCGTGTTCATCATCGGCGCTGTGGACGGCTCCGTGGGTGACGGCGCGGGTGTCGGGGCGTGTCCCCCGTTCCACCCCGCCAGGATGCTCGTGGCCGCCTTCTCGACCTCGGGGAGGCTGACCTGGGGGTACCAGGCGAAGAAGGGAGCGTTCCGTCTGGCGATCTCTTCGGCGGGCACGCCGTCGTGCATGTCCTCCGCCGTCAAGTAGGCGAGGTTGTCGATGGGGGAGGGCATGTCCCCGAGCATCTCGAACGCCTCTCGGATCTCGACCGTCGTGTAGAGCGGCTTGGTGTAGTGGGTACGCATCGTCACGCCTCTCCGCCCGTAGTCCTCTTGCCAAGGGCTACGGGCTTCTTCGTTCAGCCGTTCGAGACGGATGAAGGGGTGGAGGTGGAGGACGCGAGGGGGGACGACGACGGCGCCGTCACCGTGGTCGATGCGGTCGAGGGGAGCCCGCCCCGGGGCTCACCGTCAGCGGTGGCGAACCAGTCGGCGGGGTTGATGCCGATGCTGGTGAGCTTCGCCATCGTGCCCTGGCGGGGGTCGGCGGCCCCGAGGCAGAGCAGACGGATCGTGTTGGGCTGGACGTTGCTCTTGCGAGCTACGACGGACGCGTTGGTCACGGCTACGGCAGCCGCGAGCTTCTGGTGTGCAATCGACCACATGGCGCGATCCTCCTTGAGGAGACTCAGCGCTGGGCGAACAGCATGTCAGCACTCGCCCCCGGGCCAGGCCGGGAGACACCCTCTCCCGTTCCCCACTCGTAACCCCAGGTGACTGGCGAGCGGCGTCGGAGGATGCCTGCGTGCGGGTCATGATGATAACGATCACCGCCGACTGCGCAAGGCGTCTCGACGGGGATCGCGCACTTCGTCTTCCTGCCGTCCGCGAGGACAATGGCTCGCCCGATCTCGATGATGGCTCGGAGCCAGCGAGAGCCATGGTGAGCCAGCAAGCCAGCGAGGATGCTCCCTCCGAGAGGTCGCTCATCGAGTGTGTGTGTGAGGTCCCCCCCACACCCCCCCGGCTTCGGAGCCACCGAAGCCAGCGAAGGAAGACGCTGGCTCGGCCCGCACCGAGGATGGCTTGGAGCCAGGGAGAGCCATCGAGAGCCAGCAAGCCACCGAAGAGCGGGGGAGAAGACGCGGGGGAAGGGGAGGGCGTCCACGACGATGATGGTCACGGAGTTCGAGAAGCCCAACGGGTCGGTGGCGTCGATGTCGTCGTCCGCCGCCCGCGCCCCCAGGTGACGGAGCTGTCGTCGGCCACGCCCGGGAGGTCGAGGCCGGTGACGCATCAGTCGGGCATCATCTCGTGGGCCTCGTCGAACGTGACCGTGCTCTTGATCGTCATCGCGTGCTCCAGGTACGCGAGCGCGGTCCTCATGACGGCCAAGGCCGCGAGGTCTCTGTCCTGACCTGGGAGAGGGCTCTCGACGATCTGCTTGGCCTCGGCCTTGAGCTTGCTCAACTCGGCGGCGTCGGGAACCACCCCGAGCTTGGCGAACCTCGCCAAGGTCTCCCGGGCGGCGTCGATAGGGCCTGAGTAGTTCGGCTCGGTCTTCCTGCTCGTGCTCTTCT
>Ga0302196_10005173_pt1 | contig 11707 bp, 4 predicted proteins | sample II_Bog_N1_3_FD_198794 | JGI IMG/M metagenome (GOLD analysis project Ga0302196, IMG submission 198794) | Peat permafrost microbial communities from Stordalen Mire near Abisko, Sweden - II_Bog_N1_3 | ecosystem: Environmental > Terrestrial > Soil > Wetlands > Peat | place: Sweden: Abisko, Stordalen...
CGGCACCGGCCTGACCGCCATAGGCGCCCGCACCGCCATAAATGGTGCCGAAATTGGTGACCCGGGCGTGCACCGTGCCGGCCGCGGCATAGATGGCGGAGACACCGTTTGCGACAGGGGCGATGACGGCACCCGCCTCAACCGTGACACCGGCGGCATAGACACCGTTGGCAAGTTGCACGGTCTGCGCAACATCACCATAGATCTTGTTGATCGGCTTCGGTCCAGGCATGCGCGGCGACTCCCCCCCGGGTCGGTTCACCCTGCCGGATTGGCGCCATACCGCCTGCGCCAGCGGCCGGTCCAGCCGGGTTATACGACCTTAGTCTATGCTGTGGCGTGCATGTTTAGGCAAGCACTTCGCCTTGGCGATGCAGCTGCGGTTGTCCGCGAGCCTCGCCACGCGCAAAAGTTTTTTGGTTCTTTTTTTCAAAAAAGTATAAATAAATCAGAAACTTCCTTTTCTGCAAAAAAGAAGCATAAATTTTTGGGCTGGTTGGCGCGCACCACGCGGCCGCGTGCGGCACGTGGTTTCAGGGGTGGAGCTTGGCGTCGTCCGCCTGGGTTTGCAGCAGCAGCTGCCGCGCCGCCTGCAAAGCAGGCTGGTCGTCTGCCGCTTGATAGACCTCGACCGCGCCGCGCAGGCAGGCGAGCGCGTCCGCCATCCGCGCCGGGTCATGCGCGCGGTTGGCGAGCACCCGCAGGGTCGCACCCAAATTGGCCTGGGTCTGCGCCCAGTCCAATGGCGCGTGGTCGCGTCTGCGCACGCTCAGCGCGGCGCTGAACGCGGTGACCGCGTCGGTCAACTGATCCGTGCCGGTTTCCCGCTCGCCCCAGAGCCGCAAGCTCATCCCCAGGCTGTTCTGCACATCCGCCCAATCAAGCGGGTCCTCGTCACGGGTGAACACATCCAGTGCCGCGCGGGAGGCGGCGGCGGATTGTTGCAGTTCCGCTGTGCCGGCGCTGTGTTCGCCCAGCGCGCGCAGCGCGTGGCCGAGGGTTTGTTGTGACATCGCCCAATAGAACGGCACCTTGTCCTTCGGCTCCTCCTCCAGCGCCGCGGTCACGGTGGTGACGGATAGCCGCAGATCGGCCATTTGCGCCGCGGGATCGCCGACTTCCCGTTCCGCCAGCGTCACCAGCGAGGTGGCCAAATTGGTTTGTGTGTCTGCCCAGGCCAGCGGCACGCGCGCGCGGGTACGCTCCTCCAGCGCGGCCTTCAGCGCGGTCACCGCCTCGCGCAGCCGGCCGGTGCCTCGTTCTCGCTGGCCGAGCGAGAGCAGCGCGTTGCCGAGGTTATTCTCCACCCGCGCCCAATCCATCGGCACCCGCTCCCGCGTGCGCTCCTCCAGCGCCGCGCGATAGGCGGTCACCGATTCCTCCAGATGCTGCGTGCCGGTCTCGCGCTCGCCCAGCAGCTCCAGCGCGTTGCCCAGGCCATTCTGGGTCTGCGCCCACTCCAATGGGGCGCGGGCGCGGGTGCGTTCCTCCAGCGCGGCGCGATAGGCGGCGACACTGGCCAGCAGCCGCGCGGTGCCGTCCTCGCGCTGGCCGAGGAACAGCAACGCGTCCCCCAGGCTGTGCTGTGCGCGCGCCCAGTCCAACGGATTGGCTTGCCGCGAGAGCTCGGTCAGCACCCGGTTATAGGCGTCGATCGCCTCGCGCAGCGCGTCATCATTGCCGGCCTGGTCGCCGTAACTGCTGAGCGCATCGGCGAAGGTTTCGCGCACCTTGGCGTCTGTGTCCGCCCCCCAATTGCCCTGCTGGGCGGCGAGCAATTTACGCACCTGCGTGATCAGCGGCGCCATCTTGTCGGCGGCGTAATGCCCGGTCATCTGCTTGCGCACCAGCGCGAGGCGGGATTGCAGCAACAGGCCGAGCACCTGTTTGAGATCGCTCCAAAACAGATCGGGCAGCGCCACCGTATCGGTCTGCACGCCATAAACGCCGCTGGCCTTGGCACCGCTGACCGCCTCACCCGTGGTCCAATACAGCCGCATGGCGCTGGAATTGCCGAGCTTGACCACCCGGCCCCAGAGCAGCACATCCGCCCCGGCCTGAGCGCGCAGCGCGCCGGCCGCCGCCTTGGCTTGCGCCAGGCCATCCTGCGTGGTGACCGCCTCCGGCACCGCGATGGTGCGGTCAATTTGGGTGGTGTCCGCCCCCTCGAAATCATTGGTCAGACGATCCAGCAGCAGCTTCTCGTGCTCATCGTTGCTGTCACCCTCCAGATGCGCCAGCGCGATCGTCAGATGGCCGGGTTTGGCGGCGACGATCGGCTTCTGCGAGAGCCAGCCGATGAACTGGCCGATCAAGGGTTTTTTCGCCAACTCATCCCATTCCCACCAGACCGAGCCGGCGAGCAGCGCCAGCACCACGGCGGCGGCCTGCAGCAGAGCCAGCTTGCGCCCCATCCGGCGGAACAGAGTCGTTGGCTTGCTGTCCCGCACCACCGGGAGCAGCTCCTCGAACGCCTGGGCGGCAGACGCATCTTGCGGCGCCGGGGCTTCGGGCGCGGGCGGCGGCCTGGTGCCGGGCGGGTAGACGCGGTGCACCCGCACCGGGCGGCCGATATTCTTGAGCGCGACCTCGCCGATATCCTCGAAATCGAATTGCAGCTTGCCGCCGGCATCCTCGCGCACCCGCTCGGAAACGCAGATGCCGCCGGCACGGGCCAGCGGCTCCAGCCTCGCCGCGACATTGACGCCATCGCCCATCAGATCGGTGCCCTGGCGCAGCACCTCGCCCTGATGCACGCCGATGCGCAGCACGATGTGTTCGGCCGCGGGCAGATCCTGATTGCGTTTCGCGCAGCCGATCTGGATCTGCATCGCAGCACTCAGCGCCAGCACCGCGCTGGAGAACTCGGCAAGCAGGCCGTCGCCCACTTCCTTGAAGATGCGGCCGCGGCAGGCCGCCATCGCGGGGTCGATGATGGCGCGCCTGACCTCGGCCATGCGCACCAGCGTGCCAACCTCGTCGATGCCCATCATGCGGGAGAAGCCAACGACGTCGGTCACCAGGATGGCGGCGAGGTGGCGCTCGGGGTGCGCCTCAGCCACCGTGGGCGGTGACGCGCTGGTCACGCTCGGCGGTGGTTGTGGTGGTGGTGGTGGCGGCGCGGCGTTAGAGATGCGTGTGTTCGCCTCGAAACGCAGTTCCAGGCCGCCGAGCCGGATCAGCATCCCATCGCTCAGTCCAACCGGTTCGGTGACGCGCGCGCCGTTGACGAAGGTGCCGTTGGTGGACCCGAGATCGACCAGGCGCGCGCCATCGCCATCGCGCTCGACACGGCAATGCTGGCGTGACAGCGCTGGCACTGGCAGCACCACATCACACTCGGCGCCACGGCCGATGGTGATGCCGGCGGGCAGGATCGGGACGCGGTGTTCCGCCTCGCCCTGGCGGTAGACCAGGCACAGACCACGCCCGCCGGCGAGGCTGGCGCCGTCAACCATCATCGTCCGCTCCGGCAGGTCGGCGTCGTCGTCACCGGACATGGCGTCGTGCCTCGGGGCGGGCGGGACAATGCGATCGAGTCAAACCTGGCTTGCTCACAGCAAAATTGGGCCAAACACGCTGGCATGTGGCGGCGGAACCTGGACCGCTATACGCGCCTTTACGGCGCAGCACGAGGCAGCTTGGCATCCGCCACCGAGCGCCGGCCGGGGCAGCCGGCGCCGGCTGCAACACCAGCGGCAATTTTTCACGCACCGGCTGATCGCGTTTGGTTCGTCCGTTGACAGCGCGCCGCCCGGCATCACAACTCAGCCAAAGCATGAGCACGGCGCTGGCGGAATGGCTGGAGGGTTTTGGGCTGCGCGGCTGCTATGGCGCGCTGGCGGCGCAGAATGTCGATCTGGACGTATTACCGGATCTGACCGAGCAGGACCTGGCCCAGCTTGGCTTCTCCCTGGGTGAACGCAAACGGCTGTTGCGGGCAGTGGCGACCTTGGCACCAGCCCAGCCCGCGCGGCCGGCCGGCCAAACCGCCGAACGCCGCCGCCTGACGGTGATGTTCGCCGATCTGGCCGGATCGACCGATCTGGCTGCGCGCCTGGACCCGGAGGATTTTCACACCGTGGTGAGCGCCCATCTGGGGGCCGTCTCTGCGGCGATTCTGCGCTTTGGCGGCTTCATCGCCCGCTATCAGGGGGATGGCGTGCTGGCCTATTTCGGCTGGCCGCAGGCCAGCGACAATGATGCGCAGCGTGCCGCCAGCGCGGCGCTCGCGATTCTGGCCGATGCCGCGGCGCTGGAGGTAACGCAGCGCATGCAGGTGCGGATCGGCATGGCGACCGGCCTGGTGGTGGTGGGCGATATCATCGGCGAGGGCGCCGCGCGCGAGGTGGTGGTTTCGGGCGAGACCGCCAATTTGGCGGCGCGGCTGCAATCTGTGGCAGCACCTGGCAGCGCCCTGATCGCGGCGGAGACCAAGGCGCTGCTGGGCCCGGCCTTCGCGCTGGGTCCGCCGCAGCTTCTGACCTTGAAGGGTTTCACCGCACCGGTGCAGGCCTGGACCTTGCTGGGCGAACACCACGCCACCGCCGCCGGGCGGGAGGGTGCGACGCGGATGCTGGCCCGCGATGTGGAGCTGGCTTGGCTCAGCGCGCAATGGGCGGCGGTGCAGGATGGCGCCGGCCGCATCCTGTTGCTCAGCGGCGAGCCCGGCATCGGCAAGAGCCGGGTCGCCGAAGGCTTCGCCGCCGGCATCTCCGGCAAGCACACCACGCTGGTGATCCGCGCGGTGCAGCGCCACGCCAATACCTCGCTCTATCCGGTGGCGGCACTGGTGCGCGGGCTGGCCGGGTTGCGCGCCGGCGAGAGCGACGCCGATAGCCGGGCCAAGCTGGACACATTGCTGGCGCCGCTCACCAGCCTGGGCGATGCGCGGGCGCGGCGGTCCCGCGCCACCTTGCTGGCCGCCTTGCTCGATCTGCCGGTGGATGAGCGCGCGCTCGATCGCGACCCGCGCGCGCGCAAAGCGGCACTGCTCGAGACGCTGGCTGCCATCGTGGTCGGCCGCGCCAGCACCGGCCCATTGCTGCTGGTGGTCGAGGACATCCACTGGGCGGACGCCACCACCTTGGAATGGCTGGGGCTGGTGGCGGCCGAGCTGGCCACGATGCCAAGCCTGATCCTGCTGCTGAGCCGGCCGGAATTCGCCCCGTCCTGGGACGGACTCAGCATCGCCACGCGGGCGCTGGGCCCGCTGCCGCAGGAGGCGAGCGCGGCACTGGTGACGCAGGTGGCAGGTAGCCCGTTGCCGGCGGAGGTCACCGCCGAAATCCTGCGCCGCGGCGATGGCGTGCCGCTGTTCATCGAGGAGGTGACCCGCGCGGTGCTGGAAAGCGGCTGTCTGGCGCGGGCCGAGGATGGCTGGCACCTGGTGCGCCCGATCGCCGCGATCGATATTCCCGCCACCCTGCATGACAGCTTGATCGCGCGCATCGACCGGCTCGGCTGGGTCAAGGAGCTTTGCCAGACCGGGGCGGTGATCGGGCGGGATTTCCAGCCCGATCTGCTGGCCGCGTTGTCACGCCAGGAGCCGCACCGGCTGGAGGCGGGGTTGCGCCAGCTGGTGCGCTCGGGCCTGGTGGCACAAACCAGCGGGCCGCGCGGCGCGCAATATAGTTTCCGCCACGCGCTGATGCATGACGCGGCCTATCGCAGCCTGCTCAACAGCGCGCGGCGGGATCTGCATGGGCGCGTGGCGGGCACGCTGATCAGCCAGTTTCCCGAACTGGCGCGGCGGGAGCCGGAGGTGCTGGCGCACCATTTTACCGAGTCCCGCGCCTATGACGAAGCCGCCGGCTGGTGGCAGCTTGCGGGTGACCGTGACATGCGCCGCGCCGCCAACCGCGAGGCGGTGGCGCATTTTTCCCGCGCGCTGGAGGGGTTGCAGCAAACCCCCGGCGGGACCGCGCGGGATGTGCGCGAGCTGGAAATCCGCCGCGCCCTGAGCACCGCGCAAATCGGCGTGGAGGGTTACACGGGCGAGGCACTGCGCCAGAACATGGAGCAAGCCCTGGCGATCAGCGACCGGCTGGATGATCCGGGCAGGCTGCTGGCGCCGATGGCCGGGCACTTCGCGGGGATTTATTCGCGCGGCGAGATGGCGCAGGCGCTGCATTTCGGCGCGCAGATCCTGCGCATCGCCGGGCGCACGCATCAGCGGGGGCAGCGCATGGCGGCGCACCGCCTGCTCGGCATGGCGATGGCGGGGAGCGGCGATTTTCCCGGCGCCGAGGCACAATTGCTGGCCTCGCTTGCGCTGGCGAAACCGGACAAGGATGCCGCGCGGCTGGCCGAGGAGCCCATCGAGCGCTCGGTGAGCGCGCTCGGCTATCTGGCGCTGGTGCAGCATCTGCAGGGCAATGCGGAACAGGCGCTGGCAACCGACGCGCAGGCGCAAGCGCGCGCCGCGGCGTTGCGCCATCCGGGGACGCAGGTGCATGCCTCCACCTTGCGGGCCTGCCTGCTGGTGCTGCGCGGCGATGACGCGGCGCTGGCGGAGACGGCGGGGCAGCTGGCCGAGGCAGCCGGCCAGCAGGGATCGCGGCCCGGCCGCGTTGTCGCCGAAACATTGCGCGAATTGGCCGTGGCGGGAAACAATCCGGAGCCGGCGCGGCTGGCCGCGATCGCGGCGGGCCGGGCTGAACTGCGGGTGATCGGCTGGAACGTGATGGTCGCGTGGGTCAGCCACAAGGAAATCGAGCTTTGCCTGGCGCTGGGGCGGCATGCTGCGGCACGCGAGGTGCTTGAGGAACTGACGGCGATGCTGGAACCGCGCGGCTATGACATGTTCCGCGCGGCGTGTTTGCTGCAGCGGGCGGAGATCACGCGCCAAGCGGGCGGGCGCGGATATCCGGGTATGCTGCGTGAGGCGGAGGCGGTGGCGCGCGCGCAGGGGGCGGGTTTTTGGCAGACGCAGGCGGCGGCGGCGATTGGCGCGCTGGCGCCGTTGCAGCTGCGGGGGGATGCTGCTTAGGGAGGGGTAAGGTCTTCTTTTTCTGAAGAAAAAGAAGCAAAAAGACTTTGCGGATTTGGTGCGCGGCGGGGTGCCACCGCGCGCCGGGGGGCGGGGGAGGCGCCTTCCTTGCGCATCCGTGCCGTCTCCCATAGGTTTTTGGCGCACCCCGGAACGGAGTCGCCGATGCTGCAGGAAATCTGGCTTCTCCAGCCGCTGGCCATCGCGCGTGCCGGCGAGTCCCCTGAGCCGATGGACGCGTTTGACTGGGGCCCGAACGATCTGACACCGGCGGGCAGCGCGCGCACAACGATCCTGCCGGCGGAGACGCTGGTGGTCGGCGCCGATGGCGGCGTCTGCCTCAAGCCGCCCGGCGGCGCCTTCACCTTCAAGGACGCTGCCGGCAAGGTGAAGCCGGTCTGCCCGTATTTTGAATTGCATGGGCGGTGGACGGGCGGTGCGGGGCCGATCACGCCCGCAATACTGGCACAGAACGGGCTGACCGCGGCGGATTTGCGCTGGAGCGTGACATTCTGCAATCACAAGGCGTTTCACTGGACCGGGGCTGAAACCGATAAGGTGGCGGCGGTGCTGGAACTGGCCGGTGACGACACCGCGCCGCGTGTGCTGCGCGGGGTTTCACCGGCGCCGAACGGCACGCAATACGCGCCGCTGGTCCCGGCCGGCACATTCATCCCGCTGGGCAGCGTGCAACTGACGCGGCCAAACCCTGCGTTTCCCGAGTTCCGCCTGCGTTTCACGCCGGCGCCGGGGCTTGCCTATGGCCCGATCAATCTCGCGGCGCGGGTGCAATCCGCGGTCGATGCTTACGGCGACGCCAAATACGCGGCGCTGCGCGCAAATCCCTTCATCGAGGCGATGTTCAAGAACAATCCGCAATGGACCGGCTTCAGCCTGCCGGCGGCGCAGTGTTTTCTGCATCCCGGGGCCTGCTGGCCGAATTTCAGCCTGTACCAGATCAGCGAGCTGAACGCCCGCTATCTGGCGCTGCTGCCGGAGGTCAATGACCTCGCGGCGCGCCAGAAGCCGCAAATGTCGAGCGAGCTGCTGCGCTTTATCGCCGGGCCGAACGGGGATTTGCGCAATTTGCCGCCCGGCCTGTTCTGCTGGGTGGTGGATCCGCCGGACAAGCTGATGTCCAGCCTGGGCATGGCGGATGATTTCGGCGATGGCGTGATCACCTGCACGCTGCGGCCGCAAGGCGCAAGCACCGCATTGGTGGCGCGGGCGCGCGTGGTGAGCGCGCCGCCGCTGTTCGCCGTCGACCGCCGGCCGGTGACCTCGCTCGCCGATGGCTTGGCCGACCGCGCCGACCGCGCCAGCGTGCGTGACCCAGGCTTCGTGACCGATCATTTCGATGTCACCGATGCCGAGATGCGCGACCTGCTAGACCGCGCCTATGAAACCGTCGGCATGGCCAATCTGGATGTAATGAACGAGTATTTCAGCGTGGAGAACGCGCTGCGCGGCATGCGGCCGACCAGTGAGTATACTCCGGCGCAGGCGGCGGCACGGGTATGGGCGGGGCGCGTGCTGGATTCGGCGGAAGACTTGCCGCTGACCGCGGTCGCCTGGGACCGCCATCGGCGCAACACGGTGGACGTGTTCTTCGACGCATTCCTGGTAAAGACACATGATTTCATGACCCGCTATGTCCGCGAGCCGGCCGAGCAGCAGCGTTTGTACGACCGCCGCATGCCGGGGCTGATGCGCGGGGCGGACCGGCGGCCGCTGACCATCACGCGGCGGCAATATGATGAGCTGGCGGCGTGGGTGGCGGAACTGCGCAAACGCGCCGGCAAGACACCATGATCGCCGCAGCCGAGGCGCGGGTTTTTCACAGCGATGCCGGCGCGCACCTGTTCCTGACCGATGGCAGCAGGATTTATGACCTGGACGCGGCCAGTGCGGCGCGAATCGATGCCGGGCTGGCGGCGGGCGATGCCAGCGTGCTGGCGGATTTTATCGATGGGCCCAGGCGGATTGGGCCGCAACCGCCGGCCGTGCCGGCCTGGCGCGCGGTGTCCTTGAACGTCGCGCAGGCCTGCAACATGGCGTGCGGCTATTGCTATGCCGATGAGGGGCGGTTTGGCGGACGGCCGCGTTTGATGGACGCCGAGGTGGCGCGGCGCACCGTGGACGTGCTGATCGCCGCGGCGGCGCCGGGCGAGAGCGTGACCGTCGGGTTCATGGGCGGCGAGCCGATGCTGAACCGCGCGGTGGTGCATGATACGGTGCGCCATGCCGCGGCGCGCGGCGATGCGGCCGGCGTGCGTGTGCGGTTCTCGATCACCACCAACGCGACGTTGCTGGCCCCCGAGGATGCGGCGCTGTTCGCGGCGCATGATTTCACGGTGACCGTCAGCATCGATGGTGACGCCGCGCAAAATGACGCGCAACGGCCGATGCACGGTGGCGGCGGCAGCCACGCGCGTATTTTGCGCGGGCTGGATATGTTCGCGCGCCACGGCAGGCCGGCGCATCTGTCAGCGCGCATCACCGCCACCGCGGGGATGGATCTGCGCGCGGCGCTGGATCATCTGATCGGGCTGGGGTTTGACTCGGTGGGGTTTTCCGCCGCGTTTACCGCGCGTGATCCCATGCTGCGGGTCAGCGGCCCAGCGGCACTGGCGTATCGGCATGCCGTGCTGGCCTGCGGTGAACATGCGCTGGCGGAATTGCGCGCGGGGCGGCGCTATCCGTTCAGCAATCTGCATGTGGCGTTGCAGGAATTACATCGCGGCACGCACCGGCCCTATCCATGCGGCGCCGGCGGCGCCTATCTGAGTGCCGATGCCGCGGGCGGGCTGCATGCCTGCCACCGCCTGGTGGACGCACCCGGATTCAACATGGGCGATATCGCCTCTGGCCCCGATGACGCGAAACGCGCGGCGCATCTGGCGCAGCGCCATGTTGACCGCGCCGAACCCTGCCGGACCTGCTGGGCACGCTATCTGTGTGGCGGCGGGTGTTACCAGGAGGTCGCGGCGATCGGACGCACCCATTGCGACGCCATCCGCGACTGGCTGGCATTTTGCCTGCGGGCCTATGCCGAATTATCCGTGTCCCAACCGGAGATGTTCCCATGACCGACGATGCCGTGCCGGTGACAGGGCAGACCAAGCTGTTTCCGCGCAACCTGACCGCGCGCGCCGCCTATGTGGTGCGCGGCAATCCGGTCAGCGCACGGCCGGAAAGCGGGGTCGAAAACACGCATCCGGGGCTGGAATGGGACCAGCGTAACCTCGATTGTTTCTTTTTCGCCGGGCTGAGCCTGGAATTCCAGTTCATCGACGGCGCGCGGGTGGTTGGCATCGACCCTGCGCGCCTGCCAGCGGGGAGCGGGCTGCTGGAAGGTGACGCCGGCAAGGATCTGCGGCTGCTCTATATTTACGGCCGCTTCGGCGCGGCGCCAGAGACCTATGTGCTGCGTGAGCTCGCCGGGCTGGATGGCTATGACGTGCTGCGCACCATTCGCGATCTGGAACAGGGTCATGTGCTGGTGGTGGTCGGCCGCACCTTAACCTTGGCGGATGCCGGGAGTGCGGACGCGATCGGGCAATATTTTAGCGTATTGAGCGGTTTGCAGGCAGCTGATGGCAGCGCGTGGCCAGATGCGAAAACGCTTGCGCTCCCGGTGACGCGTGATCCGAACGGCGTCTTGCTGCTGGCCGCCCTGGCGGGGACGCGCGCCGAATTCGTCGCCAGCGATGGCGTGATCGACCCGGCGGTGGTGGCGCCGGGCGAGCTCACGCGCAGCCTGTGCGCGCCGTGGCAATGGGATTTCGCCGATTGCGGCTGCCATTACTGGGCCAGCAGCAAGCCCGATATCGTGGTGGGCGCAGAGGGCGGCGCGCAAACGCTGAATTTCCAGCGTGTCCGCAACAAGGCGCCGGCCGGGCCGCCGGCCAAGGATTATGCCCAATGGACCGCTGACCTGATCAGTTCGCAGGATATGATCAATCACTGGCAGACGCTGCCGTTTGTCGTCAGCGAACGGGAAACCGAAACCCTGCCGCCGCCCCGCGCGGTGATCGCGCGCGCCCCGATGACCACGGACGCGATCATCGAGGAGTTGCGCTATCTGGCCACGGTGGAACACGCGCTGACGGTGAATTACCTGTATGCGCATTATTCGGTGGACGCGCCGCCGCACCCGCCCAAGCCGCCAGCCGAAGGCGCGGCGCAGGTTGTCATCGACGCCTATCACCTGGTCAATGACCGCTATCGCGCGGCGCGCGAGGTGTTCATGATCGGTGTTGACGAGATGCGGCATTTCCGCTGGGCAAATGAGGCGCTGGCCATTCTCGGCGGCCAGCCGTCCTTCGGGCGGGCGGAAAACTTTATCGTGCATGCGCGCGAGGGTGACCGCCATTATCCGGTCAAGATCAGGCCGCTGACCAAGCGCACGCTGGATTTCCTGATTTGGGTGGAATCGCCGAGCCGCGGCCCGAATGATGAGGATATCGACGGCATGTACACGCGCATCCTCGATGCATTACCCTCGGTGGCCGGTTTGTCCGATCGTCAGCGCCTGCGGCTGATGGAGGTGATCAAGCTGATCATCGATGAGGGGCATGGCCATTGGGAGCGGCTGAAAAAGGTGAAAACCCTGCTGGGGTCGCAGACCGAGGCGGAGTATTTGCGTCTGGGCAAGCCCGTGCGCCTGCTGCGTGAGGGCACCCAGGCTGACCTGCACAAGGCCGATCTGCAGGC
>Ga0302196_10005174_pt1 | contig 11705 bp, 7 predicted proteins | sample II_Bog_N1_3_FD_198794 | JGI IMG/M metagenome (GOLD analysis project Ga0302196, IMG submission 198794) | Peat permafrost microbial communities from Stordalen Mire near Abisko, Sweden - II_Bog_N1_3 | ecosystem: Environmental > Terrestrial > Soil > Wetlands > Peat | place: Sweden: Abisko, Stordalen...
GTCGGCGCGGGCCAGCGAGAACGGGAGGTTCTCGCCCATGTGCCCGATGATCACCTGCAGGTCCGGGAACCGGTCGAACACGCCGCCCAGGATGAGCCGCAGCGCGTGCAGCCCGGTCTCGGCGTGCCAGCCCCAGCCCGCCGTGGCCAGCGTGGCGCTGACGGGCGCCTCGAAGCCGGCGTAGTAGGCCTCCATGACCTGCGCCGTCGGGTACGTGGGGTGCAGGTAGACGGGCACGCCGAGCGCTTCGGCCCGTTCGAAGATCGGCCAGAATACCGGGTCGTCCAGGAACCGCCCGCCGGTGTGCCCGTTGATCAGCGCGCCCTTGAAGCCGAGGCCGGTGACGGAGCGCTCCAGCTCCGCGGCCGCGGCGTCCGGGTCCGGGGTGGGCAGCGCGGCGAACCCGGCGAACCGGTCCGGATGGGCGGCGACCGCCTCGGCCAGCCGGTCGTTGGCGTCCCGGGCAAGCGCCACCGACGTCTTCGGGTCGAGTTCCTGGGCCGCCGGGGCCAGCACCGACAGCACCTGGACGTCGATGCCGGCGGCGTCCATGTCGGCCAGGCGGCGCGGCCCGAGATCGCTGAGGTTGTCGGCCAGCTCTCCCCCTTGCCGGCCGGCCAGTACCGTGCGGTTGGCGTCGCGGAGGGCACCGGTCCAGAAGTGCTCCTCCAGCGTGATGACACGCACGCTATGTCCCTCCCTCTGCTCCCGGCCGGCCTGCCGCAGCACCACGGTGGCGCGAGGCAGCCGGCCTCGTTCCGATGTCTCCTGCCTACCCCAGTGCGGCCGTTTCGTGCCGGAAAATCGCCACTGTCGCTGTGGGTTCTTGTGAAGGTTGCGACCCTTTGAATTAACCACGGCAGCATGGCACCGTGGTGGCCAAACCGACATGCGAACGAGACGGAACGGACGTGCTTGAGGTAACGGATCTAACGCGGACCTACGGACACACGGCGCCGCGGCCCACGTGGCGATGGAGGGCGTCAGCCTCAGCCCGATCCTGCTGCTGATGGACGAGCCGTTCGGTTCGGTCGACGCCCAGACGCGCGAGGATCTGGAGGACCTGACGCTGCGGGTGCGGGCCGAGAGCGGCATCACGATCCTGGTCGTCACGCACGACATCGACGAGAGCGTGTGCGTCGGGGACCGGGTCATCGTGCTCACCCCGGGGCCGGGGCGCGTCCTGGCCGATCTGCCGGTGAACCTGCCGCAGCTTCGTGAAGCTGCGGGCCGAGGTCAGCCGGCTGGTGCGCAGCCACGCCACGTCCTCCGCGCTGCCGTCCGCGTCGTAGCGGCCGTTGCCCCGGGCCGCCCAGCTCCGCGGCGGCCGCCGGGCGTCTCAGCCCGGCAGGCCGAGCTCGCGGGCGATGACCATCCGCTGGACCTCCGAGGTGCCCTCGCCGATCTCCAGGATCTTCGCGTCCCGGTAGAACCGGCCGACCGGGAACTCGTTCATGAAGCCATAGCCGCCGAAGATCTGGGTCGCGTCCCGCGCATTGGCCATGGCCGCGTCCGAGGCGGTCAGCTTGGCGATCGCGGCCGCCTTCTTGACCGGCTCGCCCGCCGCCATCCGGGCCGCCGCGTCGTACCAGGCCAGCCGCGCCGTGTGGGCCCGCACCTCCATGTCGGCGATGGTGAAGCGGATGGCCTGGTAGCGGCCGATCTCCTGGCCGAACGCCTGCCGCTCGCCCGCGTACCGCAGGCACTCGTCGACACAGCCCTGGGCCAGCCCCGTGGCCAGCGCGGCGATCGCCACCCGGCCCTCGTCCAGGATCCGGAGGAATTGTGCATAGCCGCGGCCGCGGGTGCCGAGCAGATTGCCGAACGGGACCCGGCAGGAGTCAAACGAAAGCTCGCGGGTGTCCGAGGCACACCAGCCGACCTTGGAGTACCGCTGGCCCACGGTGAAACCCGGCGTGCCGGCCGGCACAATGATCGAGGACAGTTCCTTGTGCTGCCCCTCGCTTACCCCGGTGATGGCCAGCACGGTGACCAGCGAGGTGATGTCGGTCCCGGAGTTGGTGATGAACGCCTTGCTGCCGTCGATCACCCACTCCCCATCCCCCTGCGCTGGATCGCCTTCTGGGCGGGCCCGGGTGCGCGTGCCGCCGGGGATGTCGGTGCCACCGCCCGGCTCGGTCAGCCCGAACGCGGCCAGGCGGGCGCCAGAACACAGGTCCGGCAGCCACCTCATCCGCTGTTCATCGGAGCCGTACAGGTACAGCGGCATGGCGCCCAGGCAGACGGCCGCCTCCAGCGTGATGGCCACCGAGGAGTCAACCCGGCCCAGCTCCTCCAGGGCCAGGCAGAGCGCGAAGGTGTCGCCGCCCATGCCGCCGTAAGACTCCGGGAACGGCAGGCCGAACAGGCCGAGCTGGCCCATGCCCGCGATCACCGGGTAGGGGAAGGCGTCCCGTTCGTAGAAGTCACCGATGACAGGGGCCACCACCTCGCGGGCGAAGGCCGCGACGGTCTTGCGCAGCTCCTCATGCTCCGGTTCGAGCTGGAAACCGACCATGAGGCGATGCTACTTCGCCCGAAGTCTGGCGCAGAGCCACGGCGGGCGAGATCCCTTTAGGTAAGGTAAGCAGGGCGCGTCCCCTCGGTGCGCCGCCCGGCCTCGGACGGCTTGCCGGTTTCCGGGGGTGCGCAGATTCAGCAGACCGAGCCTTAGATCAGCGAGAGCAGCCGGTGAGCGGCGCTCCAGGGCCGTCGCGGAGGACGAAATGGCCATCCTGACCTGCCCCAACTGCGCCGTCCGGGTGCAGCCGGAGGACTTGATCTGCTTCCGGTGTGGCGCCAACCTGCCCCGCTCCGCGTCAGCGGAAGAGGACCTGCCCACGCCCACGGTCTCGCAGAAGTACCTGTCCGCCGACTACCAGCAGGCCTGCCCCCACTGCGGGGCGCGGGTCCCGGATCCATCCGACCTGTGGTGCCTGGAGTGCCGGGCCCCGCTGCCGGGGACCGGCCAGCGCCGCATCTCGCCGGTGGTCCTGCGGATCGCGTTCCCGACGGGGAACGTGGAGATCCCGGCCGGCACGTCGCTGCTGCTGGGCCGGGACCCGGCACAGTCGCTGGTGGCCGCGGCCTTCGCCCACTTCGACAACGTGTCGCGGCGGCATGCCACGGTTACCGTCGACGACTCCGGCCGGGCGACGATCCGGGACGAGGGCTCCACCAACGGGACGTTCGTCAACGACGAACGCGCCATCCCCGGGACCGAGGTCCGGCTGGTAGACGGGGACCGGCTGCGGTTCGGCGCTGATGTCACCGGCGAGGTGTACCTGCCGCGGCAGGAGATGGACCCGGCCAATCTCAGCCGCAACAACGGCAACGTCTAAGCTCGTATAGGTGCCACACCTCGAGCTGCAGTGGCAGCCAGCCGCGATCCTCGCGGTCTGCCTGGCAGTAGTGGCCGTGGTGTGTATCCGGACCCGGCGGCCGCGGCTGGTAGCCGCGGGCCGGTTCGGTACTGAGGCCGCGCTGCTGTTCGGGCTGTTCGCGCTCTGGCAGTACGCCGGGTCGTTCTCGGTTCTGCCATCGGCCGGGGGCCTGCCCCGGGCCGACTGGCTCTGGCACGCCGAACGAGTGCTGCACCTGCCGGACGAGGTCAGCGTGCAGCGGCTCTTCCTCCCGCATCCGCTGCTGATCGAGACGTTCAACTGGTACTACGCGGTGCTGCACTTCCCGGTGCTGATCGGCTGCCTGATCTGGCTGTTCGGCTGGCACCGCGCCGACTACGGTCACGTCCGGACCACGGTCGTGCTGTTCACCGGGGCATCGCTGCTTATCCAGCTCATCCCGGTCGCGCCGCCGCGCATGCTCAGCGACACGGGGCTGGTCGACACGGCGGCGCGGTACGGGCAGTCGGTGTACGGATCGCTCGGGTTCGATGCGGACCAGTTCTCGGCCATGCCCTCGGTGCACGTCGGCTGGGCGCTGATCGTCGCCATCGCGGTGATCACCGCGTCACCGAGCCGGTGGCGCTGGGCCACGGCGGCCTACCCGGCACTGACCCTGCTCGTGGTGGTGGTGACGGCCAACCACTTCTGGCTGGACGGAGTGGTGGCCGCGCTGCTGGTGCTGGGCGCGCTGGTACTGCAGCGGGCGGGGCGGTCCGCGCGGATGCGGCTGATCACCCGGGCCGGCCGCTCTCCCGCCGTCACCCAGCCCACCGGAGCCGGCGCCGCCGGGCCCGGGCCCGGAGGCGCCGAGGATCACGCGGGGTCAACCGCTCGCTGACGGCCGGCTCACCGGTGTGTTACACGTCAAGTCTGTGCTGCGGACGCGCCACCATTGGGCGAGGCAGACTGGCCATCTTCCGGGTCCTGGTTACCTTCTGCGCGACCAACTGAGCTGTATCGCCGGGTTGCGCGAGCCCACGGGGCGGGGAAGGATTACCCGGCATAGGAATCCGGCGGTAGCGGCGGGAAAGGCGTGCGAGGTGACAAGCGGTCATGAGCCAGCGAGCGGGGATGTCCTGTTCGACACGAGCAGGCCGCATATGGCTCGGGTTTACGATTTCTGGCTGGGCGGCAAGGACAACTTCGAGGCCGACCGGGCTGTCGCCGAGCAGGTCGCCGCCGCATACCCAGATGTGCTGGCCGCTGTCCGGGCGCAGCGGGCGTTCCTGGCCCGGGCGGTGCACTTCCTGGTCGCAGAGGCAGGCGTCCGGCAGTTCCTGGACATCGGGACCGGGCTGCCCTCGGCGAACAACACCCACCAGATCGCCCAGGGGGCGGCGCCGCAGTCGCGGGTGGTCTACGTGGACAATGACCCGATCGTCCTCAGCCACGCCCGGGCCCTGCTGACCAGCAGCCCGGAGGGGGCGACCGATTACATCGACGCCGACCTGCGCGCGACCGGCACGATCCTGCAGCGGGCGGCCGGCGTCCTGGACTTCGGGCAGCCGGTCGCGGTCATGCTGCTGGGGATCCTGCAGGGAATCCCCGACCAGGAAGAGCCGGGCGCGATCGTCGCCCGGCTCATGGATGCCGTGCCGCCGGGCAGCTACCTGGCCATCTCACAACTCGCGAGCGACGTCGCCACCGACGAGGTGGCCGAGGGCGTGCAGCGTTACAACGAACAGGCCGCTGTCCCGGTCGCGGCGCGCACTTACGCCGAGGTCTGCCGTTTCTTCGCGGGCTGGGACCTGGTCGAGCCCGGTGTGGTGCAGGTGCACCGGTGGCGGGCCGGAGCCGGGGACCTGGGCAAAGGCCGCGACCTTGCCATTTATGCCGGAGTTGGGCGGAAACCGTAATTGCGGGCCGGAGCCGCCCGGTTGCGGCCTGGGCGGGCACTTCGTCCGGCTCACGGATTGGGCCCGCTGGCGGGCTGGATGTTCTGGTTGACATGGAAGGTGTTGTCCGGGTCGTAGCGGTCCTTGACCTGGGCGAGCCGGTCGTAGTTGCCGCGGTAGGACGCTTTGACGCGGTCTTGGCCTTCGTTCATCAGGAAGTTGACGTAGGCGCCGCCGGCTGAGGTCGGGTGCAGGTCCTGCCAGTAGTCCCGGGCCCATTGTGAGATGAGGCCGGCGTTGGCGGGATCTGGGTCGACGCCGACGATGACGCCTGCCCAGCCGCCGTCACGGTAGGCGAAGGCCGTCGCATCGCTGGGGACGCGGCTGGCGGCGCCGTCGATGGGGTACAGGTGCATGGTGGAATGGCCGGTGGGCAGCCGCTCACCGAACTTGACGTGCACGTCGATGGCGGCGTCGGAGATCTCGTCGAAGAAGTCCGCTCGCCAGTACCACTGCAGCCCGGCAGGGTAGAGGCCGTCGAACGCGCTCTGAAGCACGTTGAACGGCATGGCGTGCAGGCCGACCAGCAGCGGCGAGCCGAACGTCCTGACCGGCTCGAGCACCTCGTCGGCCCGGTCGTGCGATCCGGTGTAGCACCAGACGATGGCGCATGCCTTGCGGCCCCACAGCGCCTCGGGGAACGGCGGAGCAGGGGGGATGGTGATCAGCCCGATCCAGCCGCTCAGGTCCTCCGGCAGCGAGGGCAGCAGCTCCCGGTACCAGCGCATCACCTCGGCAGCATCGGCGAGGTCGTACAGGACCGGGCCGCCGATGATCGTGCCGCCCTCACCGATGTCGTGACAGCGGAACGTGAACGACGTGACGACGCCGAAGTTCCCGCCCCCGCCCCGCAGGGCCCAGAACAAGTCGCGGTGCGAGTCTTCGCTGGCCGTCACGAACGTGCCGTCAGCGAGCACCACATCGGCGGCGAGGAGGTTGTCGATGGTGAGGCCGAAGCGGCGGGTGAGGTAGCCGATGCCGCCGCCGAGGGTCAGGCCGGCTACACCGGTGGAGGCGAGGAAGCCGGAGGGGGTGGCCATGCCGAACGCCACGGTGGCGTGGTCAACGTCCCCCCAGGTGCAGCCGGCGTCGGCGCGGACCGTGTGAGTCTCGGGGCTGACCGTGGTGCTGCGTAGCAGTGACAGGTCGATAACCAGGGCGTCGTCCCATACGCCGAGGCCGGCCGCGTTGTGGCCGCCGCCCCTGACGGCGATCTCGACGCCGTGCTCGCGGCCGAAGCGCACGCAGGCGATGACGTCGGCGACGTCGCGGCAGCGCGCGACGGCGGCCGGGTGCTTGTCGATCATGGCGTTGTAGACGGCGCGCGCTTCGCCGTACCCGGCATCGCTAGGCGTGATCAGGTCACCGCGCAGGGCGGCGGCCAGCTCTTCGTACGGCGTGGTGGCGGCTTTCGCTGATGTTGTGGTCATGTCGATCCCCTCCGGTGCGTCCCTCGATGATCTGGGCACACCGACGTTAGGATGCGCGGCGTTCGCACAGCGTTCGCCGGACGCACGTTCGCGTCAGGCAGTCGGGAGAACGCCGGCAATCGAGGGGCCAACGCCGCGCTCGGCGAGGTCACGCTCGCAGCGCCGGAGCAGCGCCACACTGCCGTGGGCCGCCGCCATCTGCGCGGCGGAGCGCAGGCGCGCGCTAGCGGCCTCCCCCGCGTCGTGGGCGGCCCGCATCCGCATTACCTCGGGCAGCCACCACAGGTCGTCACGGGCCTGTCCGGCGGCCACGGCGGCGTCGAGGGTTGCTCGTGCGGCCGCAGGCCGGTTGCTCCGGGCCAGCAAGTCCGCGAGCAGCGACAGCCAGTACGGCATCCGGGCGAACGAGCCCGCCGACCTCAAGTTGCTGATGCCTTGCCTGGCCAGGCCGATGCCCGGTTCATCCATGCGGGACCAGCCGTCCAGGACCAGCCCCCAGTCGCGGTAGTAGGCGAAGCCGTACCGGTCGCACAGCTCGCGCAGCTCGCTGACGGTGTCCCTCAGCTCGGGGATGTCCTGGCGCACCTGGTGGGTGATGGCGCCGTAGGCCAGGGCCACGGCCAGGCTGTACGGGTGGTCGATCGTGCGGGCGAGCTTGATGGCGTTGTTGCAGCTGGACAGGGCGTCGGCGTCGTGGCCCAGGAGCCAGTGGGCGTGAGCTGCCCAGGCCGTGCCGTGTACGTCGGGCCGGGTGCCGATGCTCAGCAGGAGCGCACCGCTGGCCAGATGGGTGGCGAGCTCGAGATGGCGCAGTCCCTCCGCGAGCCTGCCCAGGCTGATGGTCGGCCCGCCGACCATGAAATGAGCCGGGCCGCTCAGCTCCGCTTCCGGGTCGACTAGCGTCAGCGCGCGGCTGGCCACCTGGTACGCGTCGGCAGTGCGCCCCTGGACGAACCGCGACGCAGACAATGCGACCAGGCTGGTGAGCTTCGAGCCCAGGCGCCCAAGCGATTCCGCCAGGTCGATCGAGCGTTCGAGCGTCTGCTGGAGCTCCGGGGACGAGTAGCCGAACCTGGCGGTGAGCGGCGCCGCCATGGCTTCGAGGATGGCGAGCTCTTGGCTGTCCCTGTCTTTCCCCTCGGGCAGGCTGCGGACGAGCGACAGCGCCTTCTTGTGCAGCCGGATCGCCTCGGCATGGGCAAACATGTCCGCTGCGACATCGGCCGCACGCCGGTAGTAGGCCACCGCGCGCTCTGGTCGCCCGCCGCGGGCATACTGCTCCGCGAGCTGAGCCGAGACCATGTTCATATTGTCGGCGTGGAGCAGCTCGAGGCCCTGGGCGATGCGCCGGTGCAGAAGCCAGCGCTTCGGCGGGCTGACCTGCGCGTATGCAGTTTCGCGGACTAGGTCGTGGGAGAAGTCGTAGCCGTCACGGAACTCGTGCATGATCCTGCGCCGCCACAGCTCGTCCACTGCCCCTACCACGGTGTCGGCATCGAGGTCGCTGGCCTCGGTGAGCAGATCCAGGCTGAAGTTCGTCCCCACCGCCGCCGCGAGGCCGGCGACCTCCCGGGCAGCCGCGGTCGCCTGCTCCAGACGGTCGCGCAGCACCGCGGTGAGGTCACCGAGCGGTGCGGGCGTGCTGCCGAGATCGATACTGCCGCGCACAGCCTCCACGATGTACAACGGGAAGCCTCCCGTCGTCGCCTGGAGCAGGCTGGTACCGGCCTCACCGAGGGGCCGCCCGGAGATCGCCTCGGCCAGACGTGCTGTGCCGGCGACCTCCAGTGGGCTGAGGGAAAGCTCCGTGAGCAGTCCGGTCGCCCGCATCCTGACGGTCCAGTCCGCGAGCTCCGGGTTTTCGCCGAGGTTATCGTTGCGCAGTGTCCCCGCTATCAGGACCGGAGCGCCGGGGACCAGTGCCAGGCAGAATGCGAGGAAGGCCAGCGTCTCCTGGTCGCACCATTGCACATTGTCCAGGACCAGCAGCATCGGACGGCCGACGGCGAGCAGCGCCCGCGCCAGGCCCTCGAAGAAGCGATGACGTTGCCAGGCATCCACCATTGCCCTCGCGCCGGCCCCTCGCTCTCCGCGGCTCCCGGACGGCACCAGCCTGTCGACTTCGGCGCGCCACGCCGGGTCAAGCGTCGCCGTCGCTGACTGGACTGCCGGGTTTCGCACCCACTCTGCGACCGGCGCCAGCGCCAGCTGGCCCGATGTTCCGAAGCACTGGGCACTGGCCACCACGGCGCCTTGCAGCCGCGCCAGGCCGGCGACCTCGGCCACCAGCCGGGTCTTCCCGACACCAGCGCCGCCGCAGACCAGCGCAAGGCCCGGGCGGCCAGCGGCGGCAGTCCGCCACAGATCTTGGAGCAGACCCAGCTCCCGGGACCGGCCGACGAGCGCTGCCGCGGCGAACCCCGAGCGACCGGCCGCGGGCTCAGTCGCCGGAAGCCTCGTGCCTGCCGGATCTACCTGAGCCATCAAGCGTTGGAACACCTGCCGCGTCGCCGGGCCCGGAACGACGGCGAGGTCACGCTCCAGGACCGAAGCGCAATGGTGATAGGTGCTCACCGCACCGGCCCGGTCGCCCAGGTCCGCCTGCAGCAGCATCAAGGTGCGATAGCCGGTCTCCTCCAGCGGTTGCAGCTGGATCCGGCGGCGGGCGGCAGCCACCGCTCCGGCCAGGTCACCCCGTCGCGCTCGCGTCGCACAAAGAAGATCGCACAAGTCCACGCACTGCCGCTCAAGCTCCGCCCTGGCGTCGAGCACCCAGTCGTCGTACATGCCTGGCAGGAGCTCGCCGCCGTACTGCGCAATGGCACAGGCGGCGTGCGCGAGGATACCCGCACCGTCACCGGCCGCCGCAGCCGCGAGGGCAGCCTTCCGCTCGATGTCGAAGATGCGTATGTCAACGCGACTCGTCTCGCTGTCGCACCAGCACAGATCCCTGGACGTCACCACGAGAGAAGGCTCATCTCCCAGAACGTGACGCAGGTTATGCAGCTCCCGGCGCAAGTTGGTCAGCGCCTGCGCGTCCGTCGAATCCGGCCAGAACAATCCGGCAATCCGCTGCCGCGGCTGAGGCGCCCCGGCATGGACGGCCAGGAACGCGATCAGGGCAACCGTCCGCGACGAACGCATCCGGACGCTGCCCGTCCCGTTGTCGGTGATTGTCTGCTCCCCCAGCAGAGTCACGTGCAGCATTTCGACGCGGCCTCCCGAAACACAGGTTAGCCCCAACGCCGCCCCCGACGGCAGGCTCCCACACGGGCGGCCGGCGGCGGAGGCACTGGCTGGGTGAGGGTCGGTGCTCGGCCCGGTTGCCCGCTGGCAGCTCAGCTTTCTTTCCGGATGGCCTGAGGGGGCGTTTCCAGTGATCGGCCTTGATAGCCCGGTAAGGGTCAGCGGGGGCGCCGGGACCGCGCTGAGCTGATAGCCACGGTTGTCGCAGGGTCAGCGCTCGCTGTCCAGGGCGGCCATCTGGCCAGCGTCGTAGCGGTCGCCGGCGACCCCCGCCGGCGGAACCGCCGCCTCGATCGCCGCCACCTCCTCCGGGGTCAGCGTGATGTCCAGCGCGCCGAGCGCCTCGCGCAGCCGGTCCCGGCGCTTGGTACCGATCAGCGGGATGATGTCCGGCCCTTTCGAGAGGACCCAGGCGAACGCGAGCTGGGCCGTCGTGACGCCCCGCCCGCGGGCGATCCGCTCCAGCGCATCCAGCAGCTCCATGTTGCGCTCGAGGTTGCCCTCGCGGAACCGGGGCATCCGCCCCCGGATGTCGCCCGGCCCGGACTGGCGGGCGGTGTCCCGGTTCAGCAGGCCACGGGACAGCACCCCGTAGGCGGTCACGCTGATGCCGAGCTCGCGGACTGCTGGCCGGATCTCCCGCTCGATCCCGCGGCTCATCAGCGAATACTCAATCTGAAGCTCCTGGATCCGCACCGTGGCGGCCGCGCGGCGGATCGTTTCCGTGCCCATCTCGGACAGCCCGATGTAGCGCACGTAGCCGGCCTGGACCATCTCCGCGATGGCGCCGACGGTCTCCTCGATCGGGACCCGGGGGTCCAGGCGGGCCGGCTGGTACAGGTCGATGTAGTCGGTGCCAAGCCGCTGCAGCGAATAGGCCAGCGAGGTCTTGACCATCACCGGGCTCGTGTCATGCCCGATGAAGGCGCCCGACGGGTCGCGCTGGCCGCCGAACTTCACCTGGATGAAGACGCGATCGCGGGGAATCCCGCGCAGCGCCTCACGCAGCAGCAGCTCGTTGTGGCCCATGCCGTAGAAGTCGCCGGTGTCCAGCAGGTTGATCCCCGCGTCGAGCGCGGCATGGATCGTCTCGATGCTCTCCTTCTCGTCCGCAGGCCCGTAGCTGCCGGACATGCCCATCAGGCCGAGACCCAGCTGGGACACCTCGGGTCCGCCCCGGCCGAGCGTGGTGGTCCGCATGGCGCTCCTTCGTTTCCTGGCGGTCAACTAGCCAGCAGACTACGGCGAGGCGCAGGCTTGTACTCGGCCAGGCGCCACCTCAGCGGGCGCCACGGGGGACGGATTGCGCGTAACGGGCGGCGGAAAAAGTTACCGCGGGCGCTGCCGGCCGCGACGATCAGCGCGGCGACGGTGCCGACCCCCCCGCACGCCACCACCACGGTCTCGGGGGCGAAATGGCCGGCGGCGGCGCCCGCCAGCACCATGACCACGCCCTGCCCCAGGCTCATGCCGCCCTGGGCCAGGCCGAACGCCTGGCTGCGGTGGTCCGGTGGCGCCGCCGTGACGAAGGCCGCGTTCGCGGCGAGCTGGAAACAGGCGAGCACACCCGACAGGGCCAGAATGGCCAGTGCAGCAGGCAGCCAGGGGCGCAGCGCGAACAGCACCAGCACGCCGCAGGACGCTATCGCCAGCGGCGCGGTCCAGCGCAGCCGCCGCTCCGGGCTGACCAGGCGGCTGAACGCGACCGAGCCGGCCATGGCCCCGAACGC
>Ga0302196_10005180_pt1 | contig 11700 bp, 10 predicted proteins | sample II_Bog_N1_3_FD_198794 | JGI IMG/M metagenome (GOLD analysis project Ga0302196, IMG submission 198794) | Peat permafrost microbial communities from Stordalen Mire near Abisko, Sweden - II_Bog_N1_3 | ecosystem: Environmental > Terrestrial > Soil > Wetlands > Peat | place: Sweden: Abisko...
GAGGCGAAGGCGGCCGCGACGCTCGCGCATCCGCACATGGTGACGCTCCACGACATGGGGGAAGAGGCGCCGTGGGGGCTCTTCCTCGTGTTCGAGTACGTGAGCGGCGCGACGTTGCGCGAACGGATCGCGGAAGGGGCCGTCGACGTCGTGCTCGTCGCCCGCATGGCGCGCGAGCTGGGCGACGCGCTGACGATGGCCCACGACGCCGGCGTGATTCATCGCGACGTGAAGCCCGAGAACATCATGCTCTCGCCGTTCGGCGCCAAGCTCACCGACTTCGGCATCGCGCGGCTCCCCGACTCGACGCTCACCTCGGCCGGCTCGGTGCTCGGTACGCCCGCGTACAGCGCGCCCGAAGCGCTGGCGCTCGCGGAGTTCAGCGCGAAGAGCGATCAGTTCTCGCTGGCGTGCACGCTGTTCGAAGCGGTGAGCGCGCGGCGCGCGTTCGCCGGGGACGACGCGCTGACGATCGCGACGCGGATCGCCACGGAGCCGCCGCCGCCGCTCCCGTTCGTGGCCGCCGATCCGCGCCTGGTGTCGCGCATGGACGCGGTTCTGGGTCGCGCGATGGCGAAGGATCCCGCGAAGCGGTACGCCTCGTGCCGCATCTTCGGCGAGGCGCTCGCCACCGCGATCGAAGTGCGGGCGATCGAGACGCCGCCGGCCTCGGAGTCGGGCCCGCCGCGCTCGATCATCCCGCGCGCGACGCGGAGGGTGCACAACCTGATCGCCGCGGTCGCGCTCCTCGTGATCATCGGGCTCATCGTGATGGGGCGCCCCAGGAACGACGGGGTGTCGCTCCGACGGGTGGCGGACGATTTTGCGTCGACCGCGACGGTCTCGCGCGCGACGGTGGCGGCGGGCGATCACAAGCGTCACCCCCCGCCCCCCGTCGGGCACGATGCGGGAGCCGCGCCGGTGGTCGAACGCGCCACGGCACCACCCCAGGCCGAAGTGGGCGCCGCCGACGCGCAGCCCGAGCGTCTCTCCGAGGACCCGCCGGACGCGAACTGAGGTTCGTGCGCGGGCTTCGCGCGACGTGCGCAAGGTTTCGCGCGTCGTGCGCCGGGCTTCGCGCGACGTGCGCCGGGCTTCGCGCGTCGTGCGCCGGGCTTCGCGCGATGTGCGCAAGGCTTCGCGCGTCGTGCGCCGGGCTTCGCGCGTCGTGCGCGGGCTTCGCGCGACGTGCGCAAGGCTTCGCGCGTCGTGCGCCGGGCTTCGCGCGACGTGCGCAAGGTTTCGCGCGTCGTGCGCCGGGCTTCGCGCGTCGTGCGCCGGGTTTCGCGCGATGTGCCCGGGCTTTCGCGGGTCGTGCGCAGACCTTCGCGCATCGTGCGCCGGGTTTCGCGCGACGCGCGCAGGCTTTCGCGCGACGTGCGCCGGGTTTCGCGCGACGCGCGCAGGCCGGCGCCGCGTTTCGCGAGTCCCGCCGCGCCATTCGCCGCGCCGCGCGGAGGTGCTAGATCTCGTTGCGCGCGCTGCCACGAGCGTCGGCGACGGATGAGCGACTACCAGCCGAACAAAATCATCCCGGGCACCGTCTACCAGGTGATCCAGCTCCTCGGCCAAGGGGGCATGGGGACGGTCTACGAGGTCGAGGACACCACCGTCGGCAAGCGCTACGTCCTGAAGACCCTCCACGCGGCCCTCCGCGACCGCAAGGAGCTCGCCGAGCGGCTCCACAAGGAGGCGCGCACGCTCGCGCGCCTGTCGCATCCGAACATCGTCGAGGTGGTGACCGCGGGGATGACGGCCGACGCGCTGAAGCTGCCGTACTTCGTGATGCAGAAGCTGAACGGGCACACGCTCCGCTCCGTGCTGCATGCGAAGGGGGGGCTCCCGCTGGAGACGGCGTACAGCATCGCCATCGATCTGCTCGACGCGCTCGACCATGCGCACGCCATCGGCGTCATTCACCGCGACGTGAAGCCGGAGAACATCTTCCTGCACTGCGGGCCGAACGAGGCGCACCAGACCAAGCTGCTCGACTTCGGCGTGATGCGGATCATGTCGACCGATCGCTCGCAGACCGGCGCGCGCTTCGTGGGGACGATCCGCTACGCGCCGCCCGAGCAGCTTCGCGGCGGCCACGTGACGCCGCGCACCGATCTGTATGCCGCGGGGCTCGTGCTCTACGAGATGATCGCGGGCGCCGGCCCGTTCGACGACGAGGCGAACGACCGCGCCATCGCGAAGGCCCACATGGACAAGAACGCACCGCCGCTGGCGACGCGCGCGACGGTCCCGCCCGCGCTCGATGCGCTGCTCGTCTCCGCGCTCGCGAAGGACCCCGACGCGCGCCCCCGGGATGCGTTCACGTTCGCGTCGCAGCTGCGTGCGCTCTCGCGCGAAGCGGCGAGCGCGCGAGGCTCGTCCCCCTCGTACGGCTCGGTGGACGCGGTGATCGGGGGGCTGCACAAGACGCCGTCGCCGACGAACCTGAACGATTCGACGCGGGGCCGGACACCGCGTGTGCCCGACGCAGCACTCGAGAACGCGGGGCGCCGCACGCCCATGCCGCAGGCGACGATGCGCATGGATCCGCAGCGTGCGGCGCGCGAGGCGACGACGACCGGTGCGACCGAGTCGTTCGCGGAGCGGCACGCGCTGGGGAAACGGGCGTGGCTCGCGGTGGGAGCGACGGTGGTCGCGCTCGCGCTGGCCGGGGTTGCCGCGGGAGCGCGGTGGACGAAGGGGCGGACGCCAGCGCCAGCGAGCGCCGCAGCGACCGCGACCCCGGCCGCGACCGCGACCCCGACCGCGACTCCGACCTCGACCTCGAACCCGACCGCGACCCCGACCGCGACCCCGACCCCGACCCCCACCCCCACCCCACCGCCGCCCCCACGCGTGCGGCGCTCCCCGCAGCCCGCTCCGCGGCCTGCCTCGACCACGACCCCGAAGTCTCGCCTCCCCCCCAGCGATCTCTGATCGCTCCGAAGGTCGCGCCCCGTCCTAGTGCGAGATCTCGCGGTTCAAGTCGTCGAGAGACCCCTGCGCCGGCGCGACCTTCGAGCGCTTCGCGCCCGGCACGGTCAGGCGCTTCGGTAGGGGCGCGGGCGACGCGCTCGGAGCGGGCGCCGGACTCGCCGCGACGGTCGCGGCGGCCGGAGGGGGCGGCGGTGGCGGCGACATGATTACGATCGTAGGCGCGGGCCCCGCCGGCGCGACCTCGGGCGCAGGCGGAAGCGGCGCTTCGACGATCGGCGCCAACACGGCGCTCGCAGAGCCGCGTGCCTCCTTCCAGTGCACGATCGCCATCATGGCCGCCGTGACCGCGACCCCCGAGAGGACCACCGCCACGGAGTTTCGCACCATGGCGCGACGCCCCGTGTACACGGTCCGCTCCTCGGCGCGACGCACGACGGGGCGTATCGACGACGGGTCCGGCATCCCGCGCGGCACCGTCAGCGCGTCGCGCTCGCCCAGCCGCAGCGGAGGCGAATACAGGGCGGGCGGAGGGGTCGGCGTGAGCACCAGGGCGGGCGGAGGGGTCGGCGAGAGCACGGCCGGCTCGAGCGGAGGGGTCGGGTGCGACGGCGGGGCCGGGCGAGCCGCCGAGTAGGCGCGCGACTCCGATTCGGGCCCGTCGCGGCGTGACGGCGGAGGTCGCGGTCCGGTGATCCCGTCGAGGAGCTGCTCGATCGAAGCCGAGCCGACGACGGGCGCCGGCGGAAGCGGCGGCTCCTCGGGCTCCGCGTGCGCGCGCGCCACCACGCTCGGCGGCGGCCCTCCGAGCCCGGGGTCCGTGCGCGACTGCAGTGCTACGGGCGACTGCGGGTCCGTATCGTTGAGCCGGTCGGCCATACTTCGCCTCGTTCGGAGATCGTCCGGGAATGGGCAGGCGTGGCGTCGCCCGCGCGAGCTCTACTTGTACCCCTGTTCCCGCAAAGTGACCATTTCGGCGCGCGCGTTCGGTTAGACTTCCGGCGCCGATGCAGGAAACCAAGCTACACCAGCACCCGCCAGCCGCTGACCCCGACGACGGAGACCGGCCGCGCCCGTCGGGTTCGCCGGAGGCATCCCGCGAGCCCATGCCCGCCACGCGCCCCAGCGGTGACGTCGATCACCTCGCGCAGCTTTATCGCCAGATGTTCCTCATCCGTCGCGTGGAGGAGGAAGCGGCGCGCGGGTATGCGCAGGGGAAGATCGGCGGCTTCTTGCACCTGTACATCGGGCAGGAGGCGGTCGGCGTCGGCTGCATCGCCGCGCTCCATCCGAACGACTACGTGGTCACGACGTACCGCGATCACGGCATCGCGCTGGCGAAGGGGATGAGCGCCAACGCGCTGATGGCGGAGCTGTACGGAAAGAAGACGGGCTGCTCGCAGGGGCTCGGCGGGTCGATGCACCTGTTCGATCGCGAGAACAACATGCTCGGCGGCTACGGCATCGTCGGCGGCCACATCCCGCTGGCCGCGGGGGTCGCGTTCGCGTCGAAGTACCGCGCCGACGGGCGGGTCACGCTGTGCTTCTTCGGCGAGGGGGCCGTGAGCATCGCCGGATTCCACGAGGGGGTGTCGCTGGCGGCGCTCTGGAAGCTGCCGATCGTCTTCATCTGCGAGAACAACGAGTACTCGATGGGCACGCCGCTCTCGCGCTCGATGTCGCAGGAGGACGTCTCGATGAAGGCGCTCGGCTACGGCATGGACCGCGACCGCTTCTTCGCCGACGACGTGCTCGAGGTGGAACGGCGAATCGGCGAGGCCGTATCGCGCGCGCGCGAGCACTCGCTGCCGACGCTCGTGGAGATCCGCACGTACCGGTTCCGCGGGCACTCGATGAGCGATCCGGCGAAGTACCGGACGCCCGACGAGCTCGAGAAGCACAAGAAGCGCGACCCGCTGGTGAAGGCGCGCGAGAAGCTCACCGAGATGGGCTACGGCGAGGCGCGCATTGCGCGGCTCGAGCAGGACGTGGAAGCCGAGACGCAGGCCGCGGTGAAGTTCGCCGAAGAGAGCCCGGAGCCTGGGCCGGACGTGCTCGAGCCGACGACGTACGACGGGCCGTTCGCGTCGTAGCGGCGCTCATCCACGAAGACCGAAGAGACCGACGAGAGAGAGATCGATGCGCACGCTGCGATACCGAGACGCCCTCCGCGAGGCGATGATCGAAGAGATGGAGAAGGACGACCGCGTCTTTCTCATGGGCGAAGAGGTCGGCCACTACCAGGGCGCGTACAAGGTCAGCGAGGGGATGCTCGAGAAGTTCGGCCCCAAGCGCGTGATCGATACGCCGATCGCCGAGGGGGGCTTCGCGGGCATCGGCGTGGGGGCAGCGATGGTCGGTCTGCGGCCGATCATCGAGTTCATGACGTGGAACTTCAGCGCCGTCGCATTCGACCAGATCCTCAACAACGCCTCGAAGGTGCGCCAGATGAGCGGCGGCCAGTTCAACTGCCCCATCGTGTTCCGCGGGCCGAACGGGAGCGCGCGCCAGGTCGGCAGCCAGCACAGCACGGCGATGGAGCACTTCTACGCGACCATCCCCGGCCTGAAGGTCGTCGCTCCGGCGTTCCCGGCCGACGCCAAGGGGCTCATGAAGGCCGCCATTCGCGACGACAACCCCGTGCTCATGATGGAGTCCGAGACGCTCTACTCGGTGAAGGGGGACGTCCCCGACGACCTCGACGCCATTCCGCTCGGGCAGGCGCAGATCGCGCGCGCCGGGACGGACGTGACGATCGTGGCGTACTCGCGCATGACGCACCTGGCGCTCGAAGCGGCGACGGCGCTGGAGAAGGAAGGGGTGAGCGCGGAGGTCGTCGACTTGCGTTCGCTCCGCCCGCTCGACGAGGAGACGATCGTGCACTCGGTACGGAAGACGCACCGCTGCGTCGTCGTGCACGAAGGGTGGCCCTACGGGGGGGTCGGCGCGGAGATCTCCGATCGCGTGCAGCGCCTGGCGTTCGACTGGCTCGACGCGCCGATTCTGCGCGTGACGACGCTCGACGTCGGGATGCCGTACAACGCGAAGCTCGAGCAGTTCTGCTTGCCGCAGGTGGATCGCATCCTCGCGGCGGTGAAGCGCGTGACGTCGCGTGGGAAGGCCTGAGCCATGGCGAAGATCCTCGAGATGCCGAAGCTGTCCCCGACTATGGAGGAGGGGGTGCTCGCGGTCTGGCACAAGAAGGAAGGGGACGCGATCGCGGTCGACGACCTGCTCGCCGAGGTCGAGACGGACAAGGCGACGATGGAGTTCCGCGCGTTCGACAAGGGGACGCTGCTGAAGCTCCTCGTGCAGCCGGGCGCGAAGGTGCTCCTCGGGCAGCCCGTGGCCGTCGTGGGTGAGCCGGGCGAGGACGTGAGCGCGCTCGTCGGGACGGGCGGCGTTGCAGCTCCGTCGGTTCCCGTCGCCGCTCCGCTGACGCCGAACAACGCGTCCATCTCGATCGCCGCCCCTCCCCCGCTCGCCGCTCCGACGCTCATACCCGCCGCGAGGGCCGCGAAGGCGAAGGTCACGCAAGGGTCCGCCCTGGATCGCACGTCGCGCGACACCCCTGCCCCGTCCACCGTGGCTGACGCACAGCGAGCGAACGGGGATCGCGTGATGGCGTCGCCGTACGTACGCAAGACCGCGCGAGATCTCGGCATCGATCTCCACGGGGCGCGAGGGACGGGCCCCGGTGGGCGCATCGTCGCGACCGATCTGGACGCGCTGAAGGTCGAAACTCCGCGCGCCGCCGCCGCGGCACCGCTCGTCCGCACCGGCGCGGCGATCACACTCGCCGAGCCGCGCCTCGCCGAGCCCGAGGTCCGCCCGCTGTCGATGATGCGCAAGACGATCGCGCGTCGGCTCACGGAGTCGAAGCAGAACGTCCCTCACTTCTATCTGACCATCGACGTCGATGCGGCCGCGCTCTCCGCGCTCCGCGAGGACATCAACCACGACCTCGCGCCGCCTCCCGACGCGAAGAAGAACGGCGCCTCCTCCGACGAGCGGCCGCTCAAGGTGTCGCTCAACGATCTGCTCGTCAAGGCGTGCGCGGCCGCGCTCGTCCGGGTTCCCGAGTGCAACGCGACGTTCACGCCCGAGGCGATCCTCGTGCATCGCCGCGTGGACATCTCCGTCGCCGTGGCCATCCCCGACGGCCTGGTCACGCCGGTCGTGCGGAACGCCGATCAGAAGAGCGTCGTCGCCATCGCGCGCGAGGTGCGGGAGCTCGCGGCGCGCGCGCGGGCCAAGAAGCTGAAGCCGGAAGAGATGCAGGACGGGACGTTCTCCATCTCCAACCTCGGCATGTTCGGCATCGACGCGTTCTCCGCCGTCATCAACCCGCCCGAGGGCGCCATCCTCGCGGTGGGGCAAGTGCGGTCGGTGCCGGTCGTAGAGGAGGATCGCGTGGTGCCGGGGAAGCGTCTCGCGCTGACGCTGTCGTGCGACCATCGCGTCGTCGACGGCGCGGTCGGCGCGTCCTTCCTCGCCGAGCTGCGGGCGTTGATCGAGCACCCCATGCGCATCCTCACGGGCTGAGCGGGCGTGTCGATGCAGCGCGCGAAGGTGGCAAGAGTGACGGCGACGGCGCTGCTCCTCCTTGCGCCGCTCGCGCGCGACGCGGCCGCGGAGCACGCGGCGACGAGGTACGTCGACGCACCGTCGTTCGTCGTCCCCGCCCGAGGCGTTCAGTCGCTGCGCGCTCCGCTCGAGGGGCGCGTACGGCTCGCCGCAGGGACGTTCGTGATGGGCTCGACCACGACGGAGATGGTCGACGCCCTGAAGATCTGCCGCCACCCGACGGCGAACGACCGGAAGCCCGAGATGCTCGGCGCCTTCAACTGCGACGAGAACGGCTCGCTCGAGGTGCGCTCCGAGGGGTACGCGCACGAAGTGACGCTCCCGGCGTTCGACATCGACAGGACCGAGGTGCGCGTGGCCGACTACGAGCGGTGCGTGGCCGTCGGCGTTTGCACCGCGCCCGGGTTCGCCGCCGGCGACGCGCGCTTCGATCGCCCCGACTATCCGGTCACGTTCGTGCGCTGGGAGGACGCCGACCGCTACTGCCGGTGGGACCATGGGCGGCTACCGACGGAGGCGGAGTGGGAGTACGCCGCGCGCGGCGTGCGCCGTCGCATCTTCCCGTGGGGCGACACGTACAACCCTCACCTCGCGAACCATGGCGCGCTCGCGCACGACGCGACCGACGCGAGCGACGGTTTCGCTCGCCTGGCGCCCGTCGGCTCGTTTCCCGACGGCGCGACGCCCGAAGGGGTGCTCGATCTCGCGGGTAACGTCTCCGAGTGGGTCGCCGACTTCTGGGGGGACACCGACCCGCAGGGGTTCGGGTACTCCGCGCTGCCGGCGACCGATCCGCGCGGTCCGCCGACGGGCGTCTTCCACATCATTCGCGGCGGCTCGTACGAGACGGCGGCCGCGTGGCTGCGCGGTGCTGCACGAAGCGCTCCGGTCCTGCCGCGGTCGGCAGCCGTCGGGTTTCGCTGCGCCGCGGATCCGGAGTAGCGGGATCGCCGATTCACGGTTACGAAGAAGCACACCGGCCCGGCCGTCCCCACGATGCGCATCGCTCACTTCTCCGACCTCCACGTGCTCGATCTCGAAGGAGTCGGCGCGCACCGGTTCCTGAATAAGCGCCTGACGGGCTACGCGATGCTGCGCATGAACCGCGCGCACGTGCACCGCTCGGGCTTCGTGCGCGCCATCGCCCGCGCGATCGCCGTGAGCAAGGCCGACCACGTGGTGGTCACCGGCGATCTGACGAACCTCGCGCTCGAGACCGAGTTCGAGGCCGTGCGGAGTATCTTCGACGACGACCTCCGGCTCTCGCCCCACGACGTCAGCATCGTCCCCGGCAACCACGACCTCTACACGCGCGGCGCGCTCACCAGCCGGCGCTTCACGACCTACTTCGCCGACTACATGACGAGCGATCTCCCCGAGCTCGCCATCGAGGTAGGCCCCGGTCGCTTCCCCTTCGTGCGACTCCGCGGTCCGGCGGCGATCATCGGCCTCTCGAGCGCCGTGCCGCGCATGCCGCTCGTCGCCTCGGGGAAGCTGGGGAAGGCGCAGCTCGACGCGCTAGCCGTCGTGCTCCGACACCCGGAGGTGGTGCGGCGAACGCCCGTCGTGCTCATGCACCACCCGGCGCACAACCCGCTCTCGAAGGTGCGGACGATGCTTCGCGGCCTCGAGGACGCCGCGGTGTTCTTCTCGACGCTCGACGACGTGCCCCAGGGGCTCCTCTTGCACGGCCACCTGCACCGCCGCATCCACCGCACCTGGACGACGAAGCGCGGGTCGATGCAGTCGGTCGGCGCGACGAGCGCGTCCCTTCATCACGACGACGCGACGCGCATGGCGGGGTTCAACGTCTACGAGATCGACGACGCGGGCACGGTCGGACGAGTCGAGGCGATGGTGTTCGACCCTGTGAAGGAGCGCTTCACGCCCGCCGCGGTGCCGACGCTCGTGCGCCACTCGCACTACTAGATTTCCAAGGGCCACAAAAGCGAAGCGCCCGGTCTCCGAAGAGCCCGGGCGTTCGTTGCGAATCGTCGTTGGAGGAGACCGCGATCAGACCGCGGCGGCAGCTTGCGTCCGCTGCACGTTGATGGCCTGGAGGCCCTTCGGACCTTCTTTGATCTCGAACTCGACGACCTCGTCCTCGAACAGGCGGCGGCGCCCCTCGCCCACGATCTGCGAGTAGTGCACGAAGACGTCCGGCCCCTCATCCTGCTTGATGAACCCCCAGCCCTTCTCGTCGTTGAACCACTTCACCTTGCCCACTGCCATCGCAATCCTCCACTTCCAGGTACAGCAACTTCCACTTTGATTGACGTGCGGCTTCCGAACACGAAACGCAGAGCCAGCCCTCAGCCTGGCGCGTACCGTAGCGGCGCCAGAACGCGCGGGTCAAGAACGGATCGGCGTCGCGAAATGTGCACGTTCACCCGCGCAAGAGTCGCTTGACACTCGTCGCCTGTCGCCGGTCTCTAGGGCGCCGTCGTGCCGTGCTCCAGCGCGTCGAGCTCGTCGAGGTTCGCCTTCACGCGCGGGTCGGTCGGGTCGATCGCGCGCGCCTTCAGGAGCGCGTCGCGCGCGTCGGCGCGGGTCTTCGGATCCTTCGACAGCGCCGTCGCGAGGTTGATCCACGCGCTCGCGCTCTTGGGGTCGATCTGCAAGGCGGCGTGATACTCGGCGACAGCGTCGCCCACCTTCCCTTCGACCTGCAGCGCGTAGCCCAGGTTGGAGTGGAACGCCGCGCGCGTGGCGTCGAGCGCGATCGCCCGGCGAAGCTCCGTCTCCGCGCGCGCGATCTCGTTGTGCGCGAGGACCGCCGTGCCGAGATCGGAGTGAGCGCGCGCGTCGTCGTCGGCGAGCCGCACCTGGATCTCGTACTCGGCGATCGCGTCGACCACGCGCCCGCGCATGAACAGCACGGTCCCCAGGTTGCCGTGCCGCGGTGCGCTCCCGGCGTCGAGGTCGACGGCGCGCTTCAGCTCTGCGAGCGACTCTTCGCCGTGCCCCGTCGCGAGCAGCGCGACGCCCAGCGCCGAATGAGCCTCTGCTTTCTCGGGGAGCAGCTCGACCCCCTTCCGCAGCGAATCGATCGCCCCCTCCGCGTCACCGAGGAGCAAGAGGGCGCGCCCCAGCTCGACGTAGGCCGCACCGAAGGCGGGGTCGAGCTTCACCGCCTTCCGCAGATCGCTCGCGGCCGACGCGATCGCGCGGTTCCCCTTCGCGCCCGCGTAGTCCATCGGGGCTCCGACTCGCGCGACGTTCACACGCGCGACGCCGACCTTGGGAGCCGGTGACTTCGGCGCCGCCTTCTGCGCGCGCTCGTAGTGCCGCGACGCGCCGTCGAGATCGCCCGCCTCGAACGCCGCATCGCCCGCGGTCAGCTCCACGTCCGCCGGACCTCCGCTCCCGGTCGCCAGTGGGATCGTCACCGGCTTCGGCGGCGGGAGCGTTGGCGCCGCCGCGCTCGCGGGGGGGCCCGCGTCGGCGACGACGTTCGCGGGCATCGCGAACTCCGGCGGATCGCTCGACGCGGGTGGTGCCGCCGGGACGCTCGTCGTCACGGGCGGTGGCAGCGGTGCGCTCGCCTTCGGAGCCTCCCTCTCGCCTCCCCCGCACGCCGCGAGGGTGATCGCGAGCGCTGCGAGGACGCGCGGCAACGGATCACCCCTCATGCCGAGTCACCACGGCGAAGGCGTGCGCGATCACGTCGCGCGCCGCCTCGAGAATCCGGTCGTCGGCGTGAGGAGTGCGCAGAATCACGATGTTCGTGCTCGGCGCGGGGGCGGAGATGATGGTGCGCGCCGCGTCGCTCACCGAGCGCGGCACGCTCTCGTCCTTCGCCAGCGCAACGAGATGCTCGACGTACGTGCGCTTCCACGCCTCGTTCGGCTCGACGATGAGCGCCGCGTTCAGCGCCATCCCCGCCGCTCGCTTGCACCCGGCCAGCCCCGCGCGCAGGTTTCGCTGCTGGTACGAGGCTTCGGCGAGGTGCATCTCCTTCATCGCCGCGCGGATCCACTCCTTGGGCGAGTAGCGCAGGAGCCAGTGCTCGGGGTCGCGCTCGAACCTTGCCACGTCCCGCCCCCCCTCCTCGTAGGCCGACGGCTCGTCCGCCGCCATCATCGCAGGTGACGCGACGTGTGCTCGCGACCGTCGTAGCGAAGCATCACCGGCTTCCCCTCGGCGATCGTCGAGACGCTCACGGGGCGCTTCCAGAGACGC
>Ga0302196_10005185_pt1 | contig 11698 bp, 13 predicted proteins | sample II_Bog_N1_3_FD_198794 | JGI IMG/M metagenome (GOLD analysis project Ga0302196, IMG submission 198794) | Peat permafrost microbial communities from Stordalen Mire near Abisko, Sweden - II_Bog_N1_3 | ecosystem: Environmental > Terrestrial > Soil > Wetlands > Peat | place: Sweden: Abisko...
TACGCCCCGACACCCGGCAACGCTGGACAGCGCGCGAGGTTTGGCGTCTCCTCGAACGTCGCGACAAACAAGGGAGGGACGAATGGGCACACCGAGCGACGGGACCCGGGGGCGAGGCAATGCGTTGCGCCGCCGGCTTGCGGTCGGAGTGGCGTTCGCCGCGACGCTGGCTTGCGCCCCGCGCGCAGTGACGACTCCATCCGCCCCGGCTCCGGCGGACGTCTACTCGACATACGGAGTACACAACGACTCGCACTCCGACGATTGCGCGAGTCCGAGCTGCGTATACGCGCGCGGCGCGGGAGAGCCGACCGACCCCGCGTATCCAGAGTACTGGACCTCACACTGGGCGATGTACCGTGTATTCAGCGGCTACCAGAAGTACCCGCCGCCCTACGCGGGAAGACCACCAGAAGCGCTGCGGGACGGCGTCGATTACCAGACGTCCGCGGGGGCCACCTACTACGACAGCACCTGGACGGGTCCTCAAGGGCGAGGGGCGATGATGGAGCACTACGACAAGTTCTGCCTCCCCATCTTCCCCATCCCGAACAACTACACGTGCTCTTTCGTATCGCTCGGTGATGTCGCGTTCTTTCTCACGTACGACGACCGCCCGTCGTGGATGACACCCGCGTGCCTGTTCTCGCCCAGGAACCGTCCGCCGGCGCGCGACTTCATCAAGCACCTGCCCTACAGCCGCGAGGACAGCGCGCGTCTTGGATCCACCGTGCAGGGCTACTCGTTCTGGATTGGCCCGTCGGGCAAGCCCATACAGACGGGCGTAAGTCCAGACCAGACGGCGAACGGCGGGATCCTTTTCGGCTACGCGTTCGAAGCGAATCCCACCCCGGACCGGGTTGTCCCGGGCGCGGCGCCGTACCGTCATCCGGCATCGTTCTACTTCTCCGGCGTCCCCGTACCGCCCACGAACGCTCCCATCGTGAGCCAGAACTACGTGGACTTCGCCATGCTGCGCCCCGATCCCGCGGTGACCTGGGCCCAGGTTGCGGGGCTCGACCCGAGCACGCTGCCGAAGTGCCAGCTCTTCGTGCCGCCCCAGGGGCGCTAAATTAGCGCGCCTTCGTGCGGCCGCACGGCCCACGCAAATTGTCGGGACGTTCCGTCAATCTCGCCCATGAAGCGATGAGTCGCCCCGAGCACTCGTACGTCCCGGCCGCGAAGGTCGGCGTCGCCGGGGCGCTCGCCGTGTCCGGCGCTGCGCCAATGTCGACGCTCCTCCCCCCTTCGATCGTGAAGGCCCATGCGAGCTCACGCCCCGAGCGCGACACGAACGGCGTCGGTCGCGGCGAGGTCCAGCGGCGCCTGTCCCTTCTTGTTCCGAAGCATCGGATCGGCGCCGCGCTCGAGCAGCCAGGGGATCCACTCGGCGCGGCTCCCGCGCACCACCCGATGCAGCGCCGTGTTCCCTTCGCGATCCTGGAGATTGACCGCGGTGCCGTGCCGGAGGAGCGCCTCGGCGACGGGCGCGCCCTCCCTCAGCCTGCCCTCGACGACGAGGTGCCAGGCTGGCTCGCCACCGAGGTTCGCCGCGCTGGGATCGAGACCTCGAGCGACGAGCTCGTCAATGACATCGATCTGGTGCCCCATCACGGCCTCGCAGAGGAGCGAGGGCCGCAATACGGCGCCATTCTCCAGGAGCAGTCTCACCGCGCCGAGGTCGTGCCGTGCGGCCAGCTCGAGGGCCTCGCCATTGCCGGCGTCGAGCGGGGCGCCGTGGAGCACGAGCGCCCTCACGATCTCCAGGTTCGGAGAGTCACGGTGCACTGCATGGCTGAGCGGAAGCCACCCTTGAACATTCCTCGCGCTGACGTCGGCGCCCCGGGCGAGCGCCGCATGAACCGCGCTGACGCTGCTCCGTCCGATGGCGCTGATCAGGCAGTCGGTCCACTTCTTCTTTCCCGGCCGGCGGAGCTCGGTCGGCGCCGGTGCTTCGCGGTACCCTTGCGCGAGATGCTTGGCGGCGATCTGCTCGGCCATCTGGGCGGCATGCGCTTCGTCCTCGCGGGCGATGAGCTCCCAGCCCCAGCCGCCGCGCGTCAGCGTGCCGGAGGCCAGGATCAGCACCTCCGCTTCCTGTTCGACTGCCCAGAACCGTCGAACCCGCGCACCATCCTGCTGGAGGTATCTCATGCAATGGTAGGGCGGCGACCGAGCAGCAGCGCCCTCGAGGGGCGCCGTCGGAAAGACGAAGCATCGAACACGGAGTCCGGAGCGCGCGCGATGACCGAGGCCACGGGTCGATGGTACCAGCCTCCCGGGCGCAGAGATGGCATCGCGCGGGGACGATAGGCTTGCCCGTGAGCTGCCCGGAGCGCGCGTGCCTCGACAGCGCGGGCGACATCGGCGAGATTTGGATCGTGGGTCCTCCTCTGGGCATGGGCGTTCTGCTCCTCGCAGTGGCGCCGGTCCTCTGGGGGCTCGCGGTGGCCCAGGTCCGCGAGCTTCGAAGAGGGACGCTGCTGCACGCCACGGTGACGGGCCACTCCACGTACATGCGTCGAGGGCAGGCAATGGACTCGGCGCGATTTGCCGTCACGATCGACGGGCAAACGATCGAGGGGACGTCGCAGATGGCGACGTCCTGGTCAGCGCCGCCCATCGGGGCGCTCGTGCCCGTCCGCCATCGTCCCGGGGACGAGCTCCCGCTACGGGACGTGAGCCTGGCGCAGTACCTGGCAGCGGCAACGTACGCGGTTCTTGGCACCGCCCTCGGTGGCGTCGGCGTGGGTGTCCTGATGGGGGGAAATCCCGCGTGGTGGTAGGCAGCCGCCGCCGAGGGCAACCCCGGCATTCATGCCGGGTGACTTCTTGCCGGAAACTGGCCCGGTAATTCCGCAAAGGATCAGCGTGAGCTGAGGGGGGGCGAGCGCCTCTGTCCGGCAGAGCCGGAAGCGAGGCGATCATGGTCAAGAGGAAGAAGGTCACGCGGAAGGTCACCAAGAGGGCCGAAGCGCCTGCACGCGCCCCGCTACCCATCCTTGCGAGACGAGACTTGTGGACGATACGCGCAGCAAGGCCTCTTCGCAGGTCAACAGGGGGCAGCGAGGGGGCAGCGAGCCCGAAGCCGTAAGGGCTCGGTCGAAGCGCTACAAGGTGGCGACTGAATTGAAGCGGAGTTCGGCGTGCAGCACGTCCACCAACTACAACGACGGTGGCCCTGGCTCCAAAGCTCTCACGATGATGGCTATTTCGAGGGGTCGTCCCCGTCGATGTGCTGCACCATCCGGGTGAGCGCGGAAATGATGTCTCGGACCTCGCCGGTACCGAAGTCCACGGGGTCGCCATTCCCCGTGGCGGCCTTGATCTGGATCGACTCGCCGTCCACCCAGGCGCGAAAGTCGTCGTTCTCATACAGAAGGGCGCTCGGCATGCGCGCAAGTCTACCAGCGGGACGGTCCAGCTTGCATCAGCCCGCGGAGATGCCGCCGTTCACCGGCAACGTCGCGCCGTTCACGAACGACGCCTCGTCGGAGGCAATCCACACGATGGCGCGCGCGAGCTCCTCGGGAGTCCCCGCACGGCCCAGGGGAACGCGCTGCGCGAGCCTCTCCGGGTGACCGTCGGTGACGCGATCGAGCATCGGCGTCAGCGTCGGACCCGGCGCAACGACGTTCACGCGGATATTGTCGCTCGCGAGATCCAACGCGGCGGCTTTCGAGAGCCCTTCGACCGCATGCTTGCTCGCGACGTAGATCGACATGCCAGGCATCCCGCGGCTGCCGCCCGTGGAGCTGAGATTGACGATCGAGCCGCCCTTCGTGCGCCGCATCGCATGCACCTGCGCTTGCATCGCGAAGAAGACGCCTTTCACGTTCGTGTCGAAGACGCGCGTGTACGTCGCTTCGTCGAACGCGTCGATCTTTCCGCGCGCTTCGAGCGCCGCGTTGTTCACTGCGATGTCGAGTCGGCCGAATCGTTCGAGCGCGAGCGCGACGAGCGCGCGCGAGTCGGCTTCGAGCGTCACGTCGGTCTTGAGAAAGACGGCGAGCCCGCCGAGCTCGGCGACGAGCTTCTTGCCCGCCTCCTCGTTGCGTCCTCCGAGGACGAGGCGCGCACCGCGCGCGGCGAACTCGAAGGCGGTTGCACGACCGATGCCGCCGGAAACGCCCGTGACGATGACTACTTTGTCCATCTTGCCCCTCCCGTCATGGATTGGAGAGCTTCGTCGCATCGATGGCCGCAAGGATCTGGGCCGTGCTCGGCCTGACCTTGAAGTCAGGATCAGAGTGCGCCCAGCGCACAACGCCGGTCCGGTCGATGAGAAAGAGCGACGGGATCGCGATCTCGTGGTGCGTCTTGCCCGAAGAGCGCTCGAGGTCCACGCCGAAGCCCTTCATCTTCGCAAGAAGATCGGCGTCGACCTTGTTCACCACGTGGAAGGCCTCGATCATCGCCGCGTCGCTGTCGCTGAGCACCGGGAACGGGATGGCATAGGTGGCCTTCGTCTTCGCTTCGGCGTCAGGCGTGTCGACGCTGACCGTGACCGGCGTTACCCCGCGCCTCCGGTATTCCGGGTAGGCAGCGGCGAGCGCGTGGTTTTCCGAGCTGCAATACGGGCACCACCCGCCTCGGTAGAACGCGAGCAGGATGGGGCCCTTGCTGTAGAGCGACGACAGCGACACGTCTTCGCCGTCGAGGTCCCGTGCGTGAATGTCCGGGACCTTCTGCCCGACCGGGATCCCCGTGCCGGGGGCGAGCACACCGACCCGATCGGCGGGCGGGTCCATGTAGTCCTTCATCGGATGCACGGGGGCCACGGCAGAGGCGGAGCTCGCCGGCGTCGTCGAGGTGGTGGCGCTCCTGGTCGACATCTCCGCTGCGGATCCCTCGGGCTTCGAACAGCCGCCCAGAGCCACCGCCGCGACGGCCAACAGCCACCTGGGCGCCTGGGTCAGCCCGCTCACGACCGAGCGGCCCGCAGAGCGTCGAGGATGGCTGCCGGCTCGAGCCGCACCATGAAGTTCGGGTCGACGTGCGCGAGAAGCACGACGCCGTTCCTGTCGAGGACGAACGTTCCCGGCATGGGAAGCTCCCAGGAGTCATCCCCGTTGAACTTCGGGATGGGGTTGCCGAATCCGGTCTGCAATTGCTTGAGCACGTCGCTCAGGGAAAAGACCAGACCGTAGGCACCCGCGACTCGGTTGTGTGCATCGGTCAGAACCGGGAACGTGAGCTGCTTCTTCTCGACGTCGGAGAGCGCGTAGTCCGGGGTCTGGGGGGAGACCGCCACGAGCTCGGCGCCGAGATCATGAACCTGCATCAGCACACCCTGGTACGCCCGCAGCTGGAGGTCGCAGAAGGGGCACCATCCGCCACGGTAGAAGGTGACCACCGCCGGGCCACGGGCGAGCAGGCCCGAGAGGGCCACCACCTTGCCGCTGGAATCGGGCAAGGAGAAATCCGGGGCCGTGCTCCCCACGCGGAGAGCCCGTGCAGCGATCCCACTGTCGGCGAGCTTCTGGAGCTCGGCGGCCAGGGTGGCGATCACCTCGGGGGGCGCGTGTTTGGCCATGGTGCCCTTGAACTCGGCGATGCTGTCCTTCAGGCTGGTAGCGGTGTTGCTCATGATCGGCTCCCTAGGTGTGGCAATTGAGCGTCTCGTCGAGCGACCGCTCGACGAGACGAAGCTGCTGGGCGAGAAGTGTCTGTGAGCGCATCGTGTGCGCGATGAGCATCGTCCCCTGAATGGACGCGACAAGGTCGGTGGCGAGGGAGCGCGACTCTCGTCGCCCGCAGCCGTGCGCTCGAAACTGCTCGTCGGCCCAGTCGATGTAGACGGCCAGGAGCCGCGCTCCAGCTTTGGCCAGCGGAGCGTCGCGGCCGAGCTTTTCGAGCTCCTGACATAGGCTGCCATGCGGGCATCCGAACTGGATCACCTGGTCGGCCGCATCGAGCGGCCATCGCACGAGACAGCGAAGCCGCCTTCTGGGCTCGGGGTGCTTCTCGTCCCACGACGCGAACTGCTCGCGAAGCGCCGCTTCGTGCGACGCGATGACCGCCTCGGCGAGCGCCTCCTTCGTCCTGAAGTAGTAGTAGACGTTGCCGAGCGGCACCTTCGCGTCGCCGGCGACGTCGGCGAGCGTGGTGCGTTGAAACCCCTGGCGATGAAGCAGGCGTGTGGCCGAGCTGACCAGCTCGGCCCGCTTGTCCGCGGAGGCGTAGGGCGCCGGCATGTGAGTTGGTTAACTAAGTCGATGCGCGATGGATGTCAAGGAGCACGCGGCACAGCCGGGCACGCGCTCACACCGTGATCTCGTATGTGCCCTGGTGAGGGCACCCGCGAGCTACTTCTGGACGTCCTGCCAGTTTGCACCCCCATGCTGTGTCCGGGTGCCCGGGATCGCGCGCGCGGTGCCGAGGACGTCGGCCGGGGTACTCGGGCCGCGCCCGTCTTCGTGCCGTCGTGGGCGGATGGAGCCGGCCCTTCGTTCCGGCTCTGACTAGCCGGGCCCGCGCCGGAAATGCCGGCAGAACCGGTGCTGGCAAGCGGACGGATCTCCCGCGCTCGTGGGGCACGCGGGCAGCACGTGAGCGCATCCGCTCGCCTGGAGAAGCAGAAGAGGCGCCGTGGCCAGCGACAGCGAGAGCGTGCGACGTCCGAGCGTAGCGGGTTCGCTCGCGTGACGTGCGCGATCCGGGTCGGCCTCCGGCGCAAAAGGGTCGCGCGACGTCATCGGGCCGCCGCCGCGTCGAGGACCGCGTCCGCCGCTTCCATCCCCGAGGTCACGGCGCCTTCCATGGTGACGATGGAGACGTCGTTGCGTACCCAGTCTCCCGCGAAGAACAGGTTCTTGAACGGCGTGCGGACCCCCGGACGAAACTGCTGTACGCCGGGCTCGCACAGAAAGAGTCGCTCCCAGGGCTTACCGTTCCGATGAAACTCCACCTTGGTGATCCCCGCCGCGCGGATGTCCCCGAACGCGGGGACACGCGAGAAGTTGTCGATCGTGAAGTCGACTATCTGCGAGTCCGTCCACCCCTCGAATCCCGTCTCCTGCCCGCCAAACACCAGCACTGACCCCACGTCGTCCCTCGACGCGAATTCGCTCCAGTACGGCTTCATGTCGACGGCAAAATTGAGCGGTGAGGGAAATCCGTGGACGGGGCCGGGGAAGGTGTTGACGCGGCGAGCGGTCGTGACCGTCAGGGAGACGGTGCACACTGATCGCAGGTTGTGGAGGCGGCGGAAGAACGGGGACTGCCACATCCGGGTGTCGTCCGGGTTCATGGCGACGAGAACCGGCGGAGGCACGGTCGAGACGATGTAGTCGAAGCCGTCCTGCGTACGCTCCGTCCCGAGGATGGCTGGAAAGGCAGGCCGCGGGCCGGTGCGAGCGGGCACGACGGGCCCGGTCTCGAACGCATCGGCGATCCGGAGCCCGGTGATCCGGTCGCCATCGTAGATCCAGTCGGTGACCACCGTGCGCGGTAGGATCTGCGCGCCGAGACGCCGGACGTAGTCCCCGATCGGATTCCAGAGCACCTCGCTCGTGCCGCCACGCGCGACGTAGATCTCGGCTCCCTCCGACGTGCTCATGCGACGCATCGTCTCGAGCATGTGGTAGGCGCTCATCTGCTCCGGGTAATTGAAGTACGCCAGGCGCAGGAAGCGGAAGATGCTGTAGTGCGTGATGTGGCGGCGGAGGCCGTGCTCGACGGCCCAGCTGTCGAAGCAGATGTCGTCGTGCCGCGTGAGGTCTTCGCCGCTCAGGGCGACGGCGAAGGCCTCGGCCATCACCCGACCGAAGTTGACGCGATCCTCGAACGGGAGCCCGCCATAACGGTTGAAGTTGGCCGCGACCTCCGCGCGGCCCCCGCGGCTGTTCGTCGTGAAGATCCCCCCGTGCGATGGCTCGTAGCCGTGGCCGACTCCGCCGAGGCTGACGAGCGCCCGCTCCGGGTCGACGCCGGCGCGTCGCGCCAGGTCCGGCAGGTTCTTGTAGAAGCCCACGACCATGTGCCATCCGTGCTCGACGAGCAGGCCGTCGCTCGCGCGGTACGAGCTCGCCTTCCCCCCGAGGGCGGACGCCAGGTCGACGATGCGCACGCGCGCGTCCGGGGCGCGCTCGAGGAGGCGCGCCGCGGCCGACAGACCCGCGGGCCCTGCTCCCAGGACGAGGATCTCCAGGTGTTTCAGAAGCCCACCCCCAGCCCGATCCCACCGACGACCTGCACGTACGTTTGACCGGCGGAGCCGAAGTTGTTGACCGACCAGTCGATGTGTCCGTCGAAGCGGAGAAACAGCACGGGGTCGAGCCAGATATCCAGCGAGCCACCCGGCGTCACCATCGGCGCCGCGGCGGCCGCGCGTCCGAACAAGCCGAACCCAGCCGCGCCCCCCTCGATGTACGCGCTGAGATCCACGCGGTGGTACGGCAGGAGGTGGAGACAGGGGCCGGTGCGGGCCGCGACCATCCACGGGACGCCGCCGGAGGGCGGGACGGTCGCTTCCACCGTCGTCCGGAAGCCCAGGAAGGCGAACGTCATCAACTCGAACGTACCGCTACCGCCGAGCCCCAGCGAGGGCCCCAGCGGCCCGTCCGCACCGTACATGACCGCGCCCGTGCCCATCAGCCGGACCTGCCCCGCGGTCGTGCCGACCTCGCGCAGCTTCGGGACTTGGTAGTCGGCCGCGAACGGATCGGGCGGATACGTCGTCGCCAGAAGGAGCCCGGCCACTGCGGCGAACATGTCGCTTGGGACTACCAGGCAGCTTGGAACGAGGCAAAGGAAACTCGCCGCGCGCGCAAGGCATTTTTCGCTCTTTGTCGAAGGTCGGGCTAACCGATCGGGGGCTGCGCCGCGCGGACGCCTCGACGACGACAATGGTGCCTTGCGCCACATCGTCTCTCGCCTTCAAAGCAGCCAACGTGCCAGCGCGTCGTCGAGAGCCGCAAGACATCGGCGAGCGCGCGTGTCAGAACGCTGGAGAGGGCGAGACCGGGTATGGCGCGAGCAGACCATTCTAGACTTGTGGGCGCCCTCGCCTTCCTGGTGGGTTGCGGCAACACGGCCGCCGACAGCGGACGCGACGCAGCCGCCGGCACGGCCCCGGGCAACATCGCTCCCTCCGATGCGGGGCGCGAGGGCGGGGCGATGACGGGCTACCGCGACGCAGGCACCGACACCCTCGACGCCGCGGAGGAGGACGACGGCAACTTCGGCATCGGCGACGGAGGGCTCCTCACGGTCACCGTGGGCCCAGGGCAGACAGGGTGCGGCCCTCGCGTCTGCAATGCCGCAACGGAAGCATGCTGCGTGACGAACGGCGAGACTGTTCCGGTGTGCACTCCGCTCGATGGCTGCCAGGGTGGCCGGGTCATCCTCTGCTCGGGCCCGCAGAGTTGCATCGCGGGAGACAGTTGCTGCGCGCTGGGCGGAGCGTCGCTGGCGATCAACGGTGGTTCGCGAACGGAGTGCACGGATTCGTGTCCCGGTCTCACGGTGTGCACGGCGAGCTCGCAATGCCCGCCGGGGCAGTGGTGCCGTCCCGATATAGCCGACTTCTTTGGCTACGGAACTTGCTCCCCGTCTCTGCCGGATGCCGCCGCAGGTGACTGACACGACGCGCTTGTCGACCGGAGGTCGCCCGCTGCCACGAGCGCGGCACGTCTGCGCGCTGGCGCTGGTCCTTGGATGCGGAGGCACCATCGCCGACAGGGGATCCGACGCCGCGACGGACTCGCAGGCGCCCTCCGATGGCGCGCCGAACGAATCCGGAACGACCGCGCTGGACGCGACGATTGACGTGCCGGAGGCGGCCGTAGACCCGGATGGAGGGATCGTCGCAGACGGAGCTCTCGCGACGGCCATCGCGGCCGAAGGCCAGATCGCGTGCGGGGCGACGGTCTGCAGCGCCGCCACCCAGGTCTGCTGCCTTCACGCGGACGGGGAGGTCTCGTGCACCGGGCTGAATGCTTGCGCCGGCTCGCCCTTCGTTTGCTCGGGCCCTTCGAGCTGCCCCGCGCCCCAGGCTTGCTGTGCTCAGTTCGGTCAGTACTTCGGGGATCTCGTGGCGACCCAGTGCGGGGGTTGCGAGATCAACGACGAGAGCGAGCGATACATCTGCACGCGGGGCTCCCAGTGCGGGCCCGACGGGCCATGCAGGCCCGTCGGAGGTGGCGGCTACGGCGTGTGCATGGGCCCCTTCCCGGACGGCGGAGCGGCCCACGACTGACGCTCCGTCGCCGGTCCTGTCCGCCCGCAGGTGGGATGCGGGGGGGCCGGCCAGAGCTACCATCGGCCTGTGTTACGAAAGCTCATGCAGCACGAGCGCCTGGGCGACGGATCGCGGCTCCTCCAGGCGGTTCTCGATGCGCCCGACGACGTGGCGCCGCGTCTGATCTATGCCGACTGGCTCCAGGAGCGGGCGGATCCCCGGGGAGAATTCATCGCGGTGCAATGCGCGCTCGACGCACTCGACACGGACGTTGCAACCGAGCGGCGCGCGTATCTCGTCGGTCGCGAGTCGCAGCTCCTGAAGAAGCACAGAAACGAATGGCTCGTCCCGATCTTCGGCAAGCGTGCCAAGGACTGCGAGCTGACCCGCGGCTTTGTGTCCTATGTCGCCATGCGCGCGGCCGAGCTGGCCGGAACGCTCGAGGGCATCCTTCGCGTGGAGCCCGTCCGCCGCGTTCACGTCACCGACGCGGATGTCGGCGCGATCACGGCGAGCGGTGCCGCGAGCAAGCTCCGGGCGCTGGATTTTCGAGGAGTCCGGCTCGGCGGGCGCTGGGTGCGCCCCCTCTGCGCCGCCACGAACCTCACGTCACTCGAAGAGCTCGACCTGGTCCTCTGTCATCTCGGAGCGAGCGGTGCGGAGGCGATCGCGGAGGCCGCCGATCCGGCAACGTTTCCTTCGCTCCGGAGCCTGCACGTGGCGAACAATCACCTTCGGGACAAGGGCGCTGCCGCGCTCGCGCGTGCGCCGATGCTCGCGGAGCTACGTTTTCTCCACCTGGGGATGAACGGCATCGGGCCCGAGGGGGCGCGGGCGCTCGTCGCGTCGCCTTACCTGGCCAACATCGAGCGGCTCGTGATGTGGAGCAACCCGCTCGACGTCGGCGGGCTTGGTGCTCTGCGGGAGCGATTCGGCGACCGACTGGAAGCTGACGAAGCCTCCGAGTCTCCGAAGGACCGTGTCCTCGTCCACCGTGACCGTGAGCGTCGCCTGCACGACGTCGCCCGCGCGAAAGGTCGACCGCTCGGCGAACGATAGCTCTGGCGTACACTTCGACATCGTCCGACCCTTAGCCCTGGAACCCGTCGAGCGGCAAATCGACCGAGGGTACGATCGGCGCGACGGGGATCTCCGCGTGCGCACCGGCGGCTGACACGTCCGAGGGCAGCGCGGTCGACGGCCGTCCGCGGTCACCTCGCTACCGAGGCTCGCCGCCCTTCCGTTCCAGGAGACTGAGTTAGCATCCCACCCCATGGGCCCAAAGCCGCACCCGAAGCCCCTGCACCTGGCGGTAGGGGTCATCCTTGCGGTGGCCGTCGCCGTCGCCGCGGAGAGTCGCGCCCACTCTTACGGGCTGGCGCTGCGGACCGTGCGCGAGTCGCTCGGTATGCAGAGCCTGTGGCTAGGAGGCGCGCTGGCATTTGCCGTTCTCTTCACCGTGCTCGCCTCCTGGCGGGTTGGCCGCGGCTGGCTTCTCCTCGCGCCGCCGGCGCT
>Ga0302196_10005187_pt1 | contig 11696 bp, 9 predicted proteins | sample II_Bog_N1_3_FD_198794 | JGI IMG/M metagenome (GOLD analysis project Ga0302196, IMG submission 198794) | Peat permafrost microbial communities from Stordalen Mire near Abisko, Sweden - II_Bog_N1_3 | ecosystem: Environmental > Terrestrial > Soil > Wetlands > Peat | place: Sweden: Abisko, Stordalen...
TGGTGGGCATCGGATTCAAGGAGATCGAGGTGGGCTTCCCCTCGGCGTCCCAGACCGACTTCGACTTCCAGCGCCAGATCATCGAGGAGGGCCTGATCCCCGACGACGTGACCATCCAGGTGCTGGTCCAGTGCCGTGAGGAGCTCATCGAGCGCACCTTCGAGTCCCTGGTCGGCGCTCGGCGGGCCATCGTCCACTTCTACAACTCCACGTCCGAGCTCCAGCGGCGCGTCGTGTTCGGCCTGGACCGGGCCGGCATCACCGACATCGCCGTCAACGCCGCCCGTCTGTGCAAGAAGTTCGAGTCCACGCTGCCCGGGACCGACATCCGCTACGAGTACTCGCCCGAGAGCTTCACCGGCACCGAGCCGGAGTTCGCCGTCGAGATCTGCGAGGCGGTGATGGCGGTGATCGAGCCCACCCCCGAGCGGCCCATCATCATCAATCTGCCCAACACCGTCGAGATGTACGGCCCCAACGTCTACGCCGACGTGATCGAGTGGTTCGGCCGGACCATCTCGAACCGCGAGTCCATCATCCTCAGCCTGCATCCCCACAACGACCGCGGCACGGCGGTGGCCGCCGCCGAACTGGCCGTGCTGGCCGGAGCGGACCGGGTGGAGGGGACGTTGTTCGGCAACGGCGAGCGGACCGGCAACGTGGACGTGGTGACCCTGGCCATGAACCTCTTCTCCCAGGGCATCGACCCGGCCCTCGACTTCAGCGACATCGACCGGGTGCGCCGGGTGGCCGAGTACGCCACCCGGATGCCCGTGCACCCCCGCCACCCCTACGCCGGCGACCTCGTCTACACCGCGTTCTCGGGATCCCACCAGGACGCCATCAAGAAGGGCTTCGCCGCCCTCGGCGACAGCTACGAGCAGTGGGAGGTCCCCTACCTGCCCATCGACCCGAGCCACACCGGCCGGACCTATGAGGCCATCATCCAGGTGAACAGCCAGTCGGGCAAGGGTGGCGTCGCCTACGTGATGGACACCGAGCACGGGCTCGACCTCCCTCGACGGCTCCAGGTCGAGTTCTCCAAGCAGGTCCAGGCGGTGACCGAGGACAGCGGCACGGTCATCCGCCCCGGCGAGATGTGGGACGTCTTCTCCAGCACCTACCTCCCCGATGACGCCGGGATGCGGCTGATCGGCAGCGAGGTGACCACCGGTGGAAACCGGACCACCGTCACGGCCCAGCTCCTGGTGGACGGGGAGCCACGCACCGTCATGGGCGAGGGCAACGGGCCCATCGACGCGCTCCTCGGCGCCCTCCGGGCCGAGCTCGGCGTCGACTTCGGGGTGAAGGACTACAGCCAGCACGCCCTCACCGCCGGTAGCGAAGCGTCGGCTGTGGCCTACATCGAAGCGGAGGGCCCCGACGGCTCGACCTGGTGGGGCGTGGGCATGGACTCGAGCATCCTCGAGGCGTCGCTCCACGCCGTGGTCAGTGCGGCCAACCGGGACCTCGGGCACCGGGCGGCATCGGGCAGCTGACCGGCACCCAGCCTCAGAAGCGGTTCAATCGCTTGAAGATGCCCTTGGTCTGCTTGTAGAGGGCGACGAACTCGTCGAAGAGGATGTCGTACTCCGCCGCCGTCGTCGGGTCGGGGACGAACGTGCGGCGGATCTCCACCATGGCGGGAATGTCCTCCAGGCGGACACGATCGAGGGCCATCAGGGTGATCAGGGCGGCGCCCCGGACGTTGGCCAGCACCGGATCGGCCACCTGGCGGATCTCCCGGCCGAGGACGTCGGCGTGGATCTGGGCCCACTGGTCCGAGTTGGCGCCGCCCCCGATGAAGGCCAGGGAGTCGAGGTGGCGGCCGGCGAACTTCTCCACCGCCTCGAGCAACCACCTCGAATTGAGGGCCACCCCCTCGAAGACGGCCCTGACCATCTGGGCCCGGGTGGTGGACAGGGACAGGTTGTGGAAGCCGCCGCGGATGGTGTGGTCGTCGACGGGCGAACGCTCCCCGTTGAGCCACGGGGTGAACAGCACCCGCCCACTCCCGGGTGCCACCGAGTCGACCATGGTGTTCATGGCCTCGAAGTCCTCGGCGAACCCCAGGTTGTCGCGGAGGAAGGTGAGGCACGCCCCGGCCGTCTCGTGCTCGTCGGCGATGAGGTAGCGGCCGGCCAGGGCGGCCGGGATGGAGGCCACGTTGGAGGTGGGGGCGGTCTTCTTGAAGGGGACGTGGCCCGAGATCCACGACGAGGTGCCGATGTAGAGGTGGGCGGCATAGTCGGCCACCGCCCCGGACCCGAACACCGCCGAGTGCACGTCCCCCGAGCCCACCGACACGGGCAGCCCGGCGGGGACCCCGAGGTCGCCGGCCGCCTCGGCGGTGAGCGTGCCCATGATGGTCCCCGGGGCCACCAGATCGGGCAGCTTGGCCCGGTCGAGCCCGGTGAGCTCCAACAGCTTCTCGTCGTAGGCCACGGCATCGATGGTGCGGTTGTCGGTGACCCAATGGGCGGCGATGGAGTCGAACGATGCCGAGGTGACGCCGGTGAGCTTGAGGTTCAGGTAGTCACAGGGCTCGAGGAAGGTGACCGTGGCCCGGTAGACGTCGGGGAAGGCGTCCTTGATGAAGAGGATGTGGGCCACCGGGTCCTTGCCCGACAACGCCGGTGCCCCCCCGGTCACCTGCACCCAACGCATGATCTTGCGGGGGTCGTAGCCGAGGACGTTGACCGGTCCTCCGGCCACCTTGCGGATGGCTTTGTTCCCCCGGGAGTCCATCCAGATCACTGCGGGCATGAGGTGCTCCCCGTCGGCGCCCACGGCCACCGTGCCCGACCACTGGGAGGTGCAGCCCACCCCGATGAAGTCGTGGGCGGGCACCCCGGCCTCGGCCACCGCCCGGCGTGAAGCCGCGCCGATGGACGTCCACCACTCGGCCGGGTCCTGCTCGGCGCCGCCCCCGTCGAAGAGATGGAGGGCGATGGGCTCGGTGGCGTGGGCCACGATGCGTCCGCTGGTGGCGACCACCGCCACCTTGGGGCCACCGGTGCCGAGATCCACGGCCAGCACGAACTGCTCGGTGGGTGCTCCGGTAGTCGGCTGGGTGGCCGCCTCGGCACCGGCCCGTGGGGTCACGCCTTGACCACCGAGATGGTGACGGAGCGCACCGATCGGCCGTCGTCCAGCTCCACGGTGGTCCCCGGTTCGCCCCCCTGCGGCGCAGTGGTCAGGACCGATCGGGCCAACACCTCGCGGGCGACGGACCCGAACAGCGGCTCCAGGTCGTCGAGGCCCTCCAGGGTCAGGTGGATCCAGTCCGACACCTCGAGACCGGTGGCCTTGCGCACGTCCTGGACGTTCCGGATCACCTCGCGGACCAGGCCGCGGCGGCGCAGGTCGTCGTCGAGGGCGAGGTCGAGGGCGACCACCTCGGCGCCGTCCCGTGACACGGCGAATCCGGACTGGGCCTGCACCCGCAGCTCGATCTCCTCGCCGACCAGTTCGACCGGGCCACCCTGGAGCTCCACCACGACCGGCCGGCCGGCGGCCAGGTCCGCGGCCGCGGCCACACCGTCCACGGTTCCCATAGCCGCCCGCAGGGCCTGGACCCGGTCCTTGAGGCGGGGCCCGAGCAGCTTGTAGTTGGGCACCAACTCATAGGCCAGCACGTCGCCGAGCTCGCTGGTCACCTCCACCTCGTCCACATTGAGCTCGTCCTCGACCACGCCGGGCGGGGGCACAGGACTGCCCGGCGGCAGGTACACCAGGGCCCGGGACAGGGGCTGGCGGACCTTGATACCGGCCTCGGCCCGGGCGGCCCGGCCCAGTGACGAGAGCCGACGGGCCAGGGCCATCCCCTCCTCCAATCCGGCGTCGACGGAGCCGGCATCGGGTGCAGGCCAGTCGGCCAGGTGGACGGAGTCGTCCTCGGCCGCACCGGTGAGGTCGCGCCACATGCGGTCGGCCACGAACGGGCACAGCGGGGCCAGCAGCCGGGCCAGTGTCACCAGGACCTCGTAGAGGGTGGCCTGCGCCCCCAGGGCGTCGGCCGGGTCGGCGTCGGGGTCGGTGCGCCAGAATCGCCGCCGGCTCCGCCGGACGTACCAGTTGGACACGTCGTCGACCAGCTCGGCGATGGCGGTGGCGGCCGGGAAGGGCTCATAGCCGTCGAGCGACTCGGTGGCCGTGGCCACGGTGGCGGCCAGACGGGACCGCATCCAGCGGTCCAGCACCGACCGATCGGCCGGCGCGGGGATGGCCGGGTCGGCGGGGTCGAAGCCGTTGAGCGAGGCGTAGGTGGTGAAGAAGGACCACGTGTTCCACAGGGTGAGCAGCGTGTCCCGCATGGAGGCGTCGATGACATCGAAGCTGACCCGGGTCGGTGTCCACGGGGAGCCCTGCGAGAACATCCACCACCGAAGGGGATCAGCGCCCCGGGTCGAGAGGATCTCCCAGGGGTCGATGACGTTCCCCACCGATTTGGACATCTTGCGGCCGTCGGCGTCCACGATGTGACCGAGGCAGAGGACGTTCCGGTAGGGGGTGGCCCCGCGCACCAGGGTGTTCACGGCCAGCAGGGAGTAGAACCAGCCCCGGGTCTGGTCGATGGCCTCACAGATGAAGTCAGCCGGGAAGACGAAGTGCTCCTCGGAACCCGGTGCCCCGGGGAAGCCCCACTGGGCCGTGGGCATGGAGCCCGAGTCGAACCAGGCGTCGATGACCGGCTCCACCCGACGCATCTCGGAGTGACCGTCCTGGCAGTCGACGCAGGGGATGGTGACCTCGTCGATGGCGGGTCGGTGGGGGTCGACGTCGGAGACGTCGCGGCCGGCCAGCTCGGAGAGCTCGGCCAGCGACCCCACGCACCGGACGTGCCCGTTGCTGCACCGCCAGATGGGGAGGGGGGTCCCCCAGTAGCGGTCACGCGACAGGGCCCAGTCGACATTGTTGGCCAGCCACTCCCCCATCCGTCCGTCGCGGATGTGCTCGGGGTGCCAGCCGATGGTCTGGTTCTGGGCCTGGAGGTCGGCCTTGCGATCCGAGGTCCGCACGTACCAACTGGGCTTCCCCCAATAGATGAGGGCCGTCCCGCACCGCCAGCAGTGGGGGTAGGGATGGAGGTAGGGGGCCCGCTTGACGAGGCGGTCGGACAGCTCCAGGTGCATGTTGACGACGCTGTTGGTGTCGCGCACGGACTGCCCCTCCAGCCAGGCCACCGCGGCGGTGAAGCGGCCGTCGGGCCCCACGGGGTTGAGGGTGGGGAGGCCGTTCTCGCGTCCGACCTGGCGGTCGATCTCCCCGAAGGCCGGGGCCAGGTGCACGATGCCGGTGCCCTCGTCGGCCTCCACGAACTCGCCGGCCACCACCCTCCAGCCCGCGCCGTCGGCCGAGCCGGCCGAGCCGGGGGTCGGAACCAGGTCCTCGAACGGACGTTGGTAGAAGAGCCCGACCAGGTCGGCACCGGCCATGCGGTGCTCGGTGATCGCTCCCTCGCCGAAGACCGCCTCCACCAGGTCGGCGGCCACGATGTCTCCGAGGGCGCTGCTCCCGGCCGACCCGTCCCGGGCCACGACGGTGTACTCGAGCTCGGGCCCGACGGCGGCCCCGGTGTTGGACAGCAGGGTCCAGGGCGTCGTCGTCCAGGCCACCAGCGAGAGCCCGGCCAGGGTGTCCCGACCGAGCCGGTCCCGCAGGGCGGCGGCCGCCTCCCCGTCGTCGGTCAGGGGGAAGCGCACGTAGGCCGACTCGTCGGTCACCGGCTGGTACACGTCGGGCTGGCCCAGCTCGTGGCTGGACAGGGCGGTCCCGCAGCGCGGGCAGTACGGCACCACCTTGATGTCCTCGTAGAGAAGTCCCTGGTCCCAGAGGCTCTTCAGGTTCCACCACACCGACTCCACGTACTGGGGGGAGAAGGTCCAGTAGGCGGCGTCGATGTCCACCCAGAAGCCGATCCGCTCGGTGAGGGTCTTCCACTCGTCGACGTAGTTGCGGACCGACTGGCGGCAGAGCCTGGTGAATTCGGCGATCCCCACCTGCTCCTCGATCTGCCGCTTGGCCGTGATGCCCAACTGCTTCTCCACCTCGACCTCCACGGGAAGCCCGTGGGTGTCCCACCCGGCCCGGCGGGGCACGGCATAGCCGCGCATGGTCCGGTAGCGACAGAACAGGTCCTTGTAGACCCGCGCCCAGACGTGGTGGAGGCCGGGCCGCCCATTGGCGGTGGGGGGTCCCTCGTAGAACACCCAGGGCTCTGCCCCCTCGCGGAGGGCGACCGAGCGCTCGAAGACGCGATGCTCCGACCATCGAGCCAGCTCCTCGGTCTCGAGGGCGGTGAAGTCGGCTTCGGGGGGAACCGGGCGGAACAACGGATACGTCCCTTCAGGGGGTGTCGGGTCGGGTCGGGTCGGGTGGTCGAGGGGGCTCGGGCCGGACAGGCGGGAGGTGGAGGAGATACTACGGGCGTCCAGGGTCCACAATTGACCCCGTGCCCGAACTCCCCGAGGTGGAAGCCCTGACCGCCGGCCTGTCCCGGCGGATGGCCGGACGACGCATCGACCGCTGCCGGCTGACGTCGTTCTCGGCCCTGAAGACCGTGGCGCCGGCGCTCGACGACCTGGTGGGCCACACCGTCCACGGCGTGCAGCGGCGGGGCAAGTTCGTCTGCATCGACGCCGACGGCCTGTGGCTGGTGGTCCATCTGGCCCGGGGCGGCTGGATCCGCTGGTTCGAGACGCTGCCCGCCACGGCGATCAAGCCGGGCCGCAGCCCCATCGCCCTCCGGGTGGGCCTGGACGACGGCGCCGGATTCGACGTCACCGAGATGGGAACCGAGAAACGCCTGGCCCTGTGGGTGGTCACCACTCCCGAGGAGGTCGAACCCCTGGCCGAGCTGGGTGTAGACCCCCTGAGTCCCGAGTTCACCGTGGACCGGCTCGCCGAGCTGCTCGGCGCCACCTCTTCCACGCTCAAGACCGCCCTCACCACCCAGTGGTTGATCGCCGGTGTGGGGAACGCCTACTCCGACGAGGCGCTCCACCGGGCCCGGCTCTCGCCCTACAAGAACTCCGGTCGCCTCAGCCGCGAGGAAGTCGCCCGACTGCACGATGCCGTCACCGGCGTGCTGTCCGAGGCAGAGGAGCGGGCGGCGGGCGTCGACCTGGCCGAACTCAAGGGGGACAAGAAGCGGGCCATGGCGGTGCACGGGCGGACCGGCCAGGCCTGCCCCACCTGTGGGGACACCATTCGGGAGGTCTCGTTCGCCACCAAGTCGCTCCAGTACTGCCCCACCTGTCAGACGGGCGGGAAGCCCCTGGCCGACCGGCGGCTGTCGAGACTGCTCAAGTAGCCGACCCGTGCGGGCGGAGCCGACCACAATGGACCCCATGTCCCAGCGCTTCTCCCTCGAGGGTGGCCACGTCCATCTGCTGCCCATGGGTCCCGAGCATGTCGACGGGCTCCTGGACGCCGCCGCAGGGGACCGGTCGACCTTCGCCTACACCCCCGTCCCCGACGACCGCCCGGGGATGGCGGCCTATGTGGACAAGGCGCTGCGCAAGCGGGCAGCCGGCTTCCACGAACCCTTCGTCACGTGGAGCGTGGCCGATCGGCGCATCGTGGGATCCACGCGCTTCTACGACCTGGCCACATGGAACTGGGCCGATCACTCCCCGGGCACCGATGTGGACCGTCGGCTGGATCGCCCCGACGTGGCCTGCATCGGCTACACCTGGCTCGAGCCCCGGGCCCAACGGACCCCGGTAAACACCGAGGCCAAGCTCCTCATGATGGGGCACGCCTTCGAGGTGTGGAAGGTGCGGGTGGTGCGCATCCAGACCGACGCCCGCAACACCCGGTCGCGACGGGCCATCGAGCGACTGGGCTGTGCCCTCGACGGGGTCATCCGGGCCGAGCGTCCGGCGGCCGACGGTGGGGTGCGGGACAGCGCCGTGTACTCGATGCTGGATCAGGAGTGGCCGGTGCACCGTCAACGCCTGATCGACCGCCTCTCGGACTAGAAAAGGCCAGCCCGGGCCCTGCGTCGGGGGTCGGCATGGGGGTCCCGGGCCGAGGCCGTCGTCATCGGTCCGGTAGGACGGCGAGCGAGAGGAGCCTCCGGCCTGCGGAGCCGCGAACGGGGCCGGGAAGGGCTGCCCCAGGCGGCAATCTCCACTCAAGCGACCGGGCCAACGGGTCGATACCCCCCCGAGGAGGTAGGGGCGGTCCGCGCGGGTCTTTGGTGTTCCATGGCCTAGCCGTTGCGGATCAATCGGGGCATGATCACGCAGACTTGGACGACGGTGGCGATCGCCGCAGCAGCGGCACTGGCGGCTCGCAGCGTGCTCCGACGCGGCACCCTGCGGTCCCTGGGCCGCGGCGCGACCCCCGTCGTGGTGGTGGTCTCGTGTCTGGCGGTAGTCGCCCTGGCCCTCACCGGAGCCGGGTTGTCGGGCACGATTGGAGCGGCGGATTCGTCAGGATCGACGACCGGCGTCCATCATCTCGTGACCCCCGGGCCTCCGCACGGTGTGGGCGAGAGCACCCAGCCCATCGTGGGCATGGCCGCCACCCCCAGCGGGCACGGCTACTGGCAGGTGGCGTCGGACGGCGGCGTGTTCAGCTTCGGCGACGCCGCCTTCCACGGATCCACGGGCAACATCCACCTCAACCGGCCCATCGTGGACATGGCCGCAACCCCTGACGGCGGGGGCTACTGGCTGGTGGCCTCCGACGGCGGGATCTTCAGCTTCGGCGACGCCGCCTTCCACGGCTCGACGGGCAACATCCACCTCAACCAGCCCATCGTGGGCATGGCGTCAACGCAGGACGGGCAGGGCTACTGGCTGGTGGCCTCCGATGGGGGCATCTTCAGCTTCGGTGACGCCGCCTTCCACGGCTCGACGGGCAACATCCACCTCAACCAGCCCATCGTGGGCATGGCGTCCACGCCGGACGGCCAGGGCTACTGGCTGGTGGCCTCCGACGGGGGCATCTTCGCCTTCGGTGACGCCGCCTTCCACGGCTCGACGGGCAACATCCACCTGAACCAGCCCATCGTGGGCATGGCCACCGCCCCCGGGGGTGCCGGCTACTGGCTGGTGGCCTCCGACGGGGGAGTGTTCAGCTTCGGCGACGCGCCCTACGAGGGATCGATGGGAGCGGTGCGCCTCACCGCCCCGGTGGTGTCGGTAGCCGGCTGAGGTCCGGGCGACCGGTTCCGCCCCTCGCCCGAGATCCCAAATGGAGAGGGATCGGAGCGGTAGCGTCTCCGCTGGCGATCGGCGGCGGGAGTGCGGCTCGTCGGCGCCGGGAGGACCCGAGCGACGACGATGGGAGCAGCGATGACGGCACGAAGGTGGACGGCCGGGACCCTGGTGGTGGCGGCAGCGTTGGCCCTGACGGCGTGTTCGAGCTCGTCGAGCTCGTCCACGACGACGACGGCGGCCACCTCCACCACCTCCAGCTCCTCCGGTTCGTCGACGACCGCGGCGGGGTCCTCCTCGACCACGTCGGCGGCGTCGGCCACGGCGGCCAACGTGCCCGTCACCGATCAGGTGCGATCGGAGCTGGTGGCCGCGGCCGCCTCCCTCCAGAGCATCCCTGTGGCCCAGTTCAGCGGGCTGGCTCCCGGTCTGACCTACTACGGGCAGGACAAGACCACCGGCACCTACTGGGCCGGGGCCAGGTTGGTGGCCGCACCGTCCTCGGACCCCTCCAATCCCACCCGGGCCCAGGTATCCACCCAGGACGAAGGCTCGTACTACGTCTTCCAGAAACCGTCCGGTGGGTCGTGGACGGCCTACGCCGCCGGCAACACCGGACCCGGTACCGCCTGCCCGGTCACGATCCCCCCGGCCATCCTCCAGGTATGGGGCTGGCCGGCAGGCAGCTGCCGACCGAGCGGGGTCTGAACGGACTCCGGCCCTGGGGTCACCGCACTGGGGTCAGTCGGCGTCCCTGGTCGAGGCGGTCGCCGGCGGGGGGTCGGTGCTGGGCACGCCGTCGTCGATGACGTGCTCGGTCCACTCGGTGCCCGACCAGTAGCGCTCGTCGTGCCGGACGAACGGATCGCGCAGCCAACCCGCCGGCACACCGGTGGAGGGTCCGCCCCCGGTCGGTGCGGACGGGGGCACCGGTGGGGTTCGGCCCGCCGGGCCCCGGGGATCAGTTCCGGTGAACCTGCTCGGTCCGCCCGGTCCCCGCTGGGGGCCACCGCGACGCCGTTGGGAGTTGAGGTACCGCATCAGGAACATGCCCCCGAAGATCACCACCGGGATCCATGAGGCGTGTCCGTACATGGGGTCAGTCTACGGGGACCGGTGCCCGCGTCGCCGTCGGCTCGGGTGCCGAGGTGGGTCGGATCCTCAGTCCGTAGAGCCGACCGGTGTCCCGTCGAGGTGGCGGATGACTCGGGCCGGGTTGCCCACGGCGACGACACCGGGAGGGAGGTCACGGGTGACCACGGCCCCGGCGCCGACCACGGTGTCATCGCCGATGGCGACGTGGGCGAGGACGATGACCCCGCCACCCAGCCACACGTTGTTGCCCAGCGTGATGGGCCCGGCCCCCTCCCACCCGTCCCGGCGGAGATCGGGATCGAGGGGGTGGGTGGGCGTCAGGAGCTGGACGTTCGGACCGATCTGGCAGTGATCACCGATCACGATGGCGGCGGCGTCGAGGGCCACCAGTCCGAAGTTCACGAAGGTGTGGTCACCGACGTGGAGGAATGAGCCGTAGTCGCACGCCATCGGCGGGCGGATGACGCTGCCGGTCCCGAAGGTCCCGAGCAGCTCACCCAGGAGGCGACGGCGCTCCTCGGGATCGTCGACCGACGAGTGGTTGTACCGGTCGACCAGGCGCACGGCCCGGTGGTGGGCCTCGGTGATCACCGGGTCGTCCGCACGGTAGAGGTCACCGGCGAGCATGCGCTCGAACTGGGAGCGGTCGTCGTCGGGGGGGAGGCTGCCGGCCACGTCGACAGCGTGCCACGCCGTGCGGCCGGGTGCGCGGCGTCACCGGACGGACGAGGTGCGCAGGGCTCATTCCGGGGCTCATCCCATCGATTTGGCTCCGTCGAGTGACTCCCGGATGATGTCGGCGTGTCCGGCGTGCTGGGCCGTCTCGGCGATGATGTGCAACAGGGCCCGCCGAGCGGACCAGGTTGCGCCCGACTCGAACCACGGGGCTTCGGGCAGCGGGTGGGAGGCGTCGAGCGAGGGCAGTGCGGCCACCAGCTCGTCCGTGCGCCGGGCCACGTCGTCGTACCGGGCCAGGAGCTCGGGCAGGGTCTCGGCATCCAGCATGCGGAATCCGGCGGCATGGGCCTCGTAGGCCGCCTCGTCGGCGGGTCCGATGGCGGTGGGGCCCTCCACGATGAATCGGGCCCAGCCCTCCTCGATGAGGGCGACGTGCTTGATGACTCCCCCCAGGCACAGTTCGCTCTCGGTGGTGCGCTTCCGGGCCTGCTCGTCGGTCAGACCCCGCACGGTGAGGCGGAGGAAATCGCGGTGGGTGCCCAGCGCATCGAGGAGATCGGCCCCCTCGAGGGTTGAACCGGTGGGCGCCCCGCCGGCCGGATCGCCACCGGGGGATGGGTCGATGTGATGGGTCATGGCGTTGCCTCGCTTTCGGTGGTGGCCGGCGTCGTGGCCGGTACCGATCACGGTACGGGCCATAGCGGTCAGTTTCTGGCCTGAATAGCGCGATACTCGGGAACGTGTCCCATCCCG
>Ga0302196_10005195_pt1 | contig 11688 bp, 10 predicted proteins | sample II_Bog_N1_3_FD_198794 | JGI IMG/M metagenome (GOLD analysis project Ga0302196, IMG submission 198794) | Peat permafrost microbial communities from Stordalen Mire near Abisko, Sweden - II_Bog_N1_3 | ecosystem: Environmental > Terrestrial > Soil > Wetlands > Peat | place: Sweden: Abisko...
TTTTTCCTTGCCTCTGTAGGGCGTCACTTGGCACATCTGGTGCCCGTTAGCGACAGGAGCAACCCCGTACCCCATTTCAATGGCTTCATCGACCCAGACGGCTCCGATTGAGAGTCCCTCGTTTCCCGGCACCGTCGTGAACAAGGCGGGGCGCGCGTGGCGCGGAAACCCCGCCGCGGTCGAGGCGAACCCGGCGACGCCCGGTCTTATGATCGACGTGATGGTCGGAATCGCGGCAGGGACGACGGACTTCGCGACATATCCCCTCATCATCGAGGGCATCAGGCGGCGTGCGCAGATCGAATCACGGGAGCGCCCCGAGCTGGGCCAGATAAAGATTTTCGTGCAGTACATGGCGCCGGCCGCCTTCCACCCGGAAACAACCGGAGTCCGCCTCAGGCGCTGCCCCAATGGCGCCAAGCGCGGAACGCTCTTCGTCTATCCCTACGCCGAATCCGCCGTCGAGGCTGTGTCGCAGAGGATCATGACGGTGTCGGTCCTCGAGAGCTACAGCCGCCTGGGGATCGACTTCGTCGACACGGATGACGCGCCGGCGATGACCAAGCTCGTCGGCCTCCTGAACTCATCCGGCCACCGGAGGATCGGGTTCGTGTCCTGGAACTACCCGATCACTGGACACTGGGTGTCGCGCCGTTACGGCGGCTATGCCGAGGCGCTGAAAGGCCGCGGCCTCACCCTCAAAACGGACTGGGTCCTCAATGTCCTCGAGGACCGTCCCAAGCTGGGCCCGGACGAGGTCGTCGCCGAGGCCGTCAGACTCGTCCTCGACGACAAGGTCACGGCGTTTGTCTGCGCCGCCGATCACCAGGCCTATCACCTCATCCGCGGCCTTGAGGCGGCCGGGATCCGCGTTCCCCATGACTGCTCGGTCACGGGGTTCGACGGCGTCGAGCCTCCCGCGGGCGCCAAGCGCGCCACCTCAATGCGCGTTCCCCACGAGCATGTCGGCTCGTCGGCCCTCACGCGCATGGTGAACCGGATCATCTACCCCTCCTCCCCCCAGAGGAAAATCCTCGTCGAATCCCAGCTTGTCCCTGGCGAGACGACCTCCACCCCACCCCTACCCTGAGGGCCAACGCCCTCGCCGATACTCCACAAACTGTGCCCCGGGCCAGTTCGATACATGAGCCATCACTCGTCATTTCACTTTCCAAGGAATTTTGTCTGGGGCGTCTCCGCGGCCGCCCCGCAGATCGAGGGTTCGTCCAAGGCCGACGGCAAGGGCGAGTCCGTCTGGGACCGCTATGCTAAGAGGCGCGGCACGATCCTCAACGGGGACAAGCTGGATCCCGCCTGCGACCACTACCGGCGTTTCCGCCAGGACTTCGCGCTCATGCGCGAGCTGGGAATCACGAACTACAGGCTGTCACTCGCGTGGCCGCGAATCTACCCAGAGGGCGACGGCGCCCTCAATCAGGCCGGCCTGGACTTCTACGAGACCCTTGTCGACTCGATGCTCGAGAACGGCATTACCCCTTGGGTCACCATGTTCCACTGGGACCTGCCGCAGGCGCTGGAGGACCGCGGCGGCTGGCGATCCCGCGTCGTGCCGGAAGCCTTCGCAACGTACGCCGACACCATCGTTAAGACGCTCGGTGACCGGGTGAAGAACTGGATTACGGTCAATGAAATCCGCTGCTTCACGACCCAGGCTTACGGCGGCCTGGGAAAGGCGCCCGGGGTCATCGAGAGCAAGAAGGTGGTCAACCAGACGGTGCACAACGCCCTTGTCTGCCACGGCCACGCCGTCCGCGCCGTCCGGCAACACGGCGGGCGGGGAGCAAAATGCGGCCTGAGCGACAACTGCGAGACGGTGATCCCCGTGACCGAGTCGGAGCCGGACGTCGCGGCGGCGCGCGAGTGGTTCGCGGACGCGAACCTCGCCATTCTCGACCCTATCTACAAGGGCCGGTACTCGGACAAGTACCTCAAGAGCTGCGGCCGGGCGCAGCCCAAGGTCGAGTCCGGTGATTTCGAGCTGATCGGGCAGCCGACGGACTTCCTCGGCCTCAACATCTACGCCGGGCTTTTCGTTCGCCGAGGCAAGGACGGCAAGCCGCAGCTGCTGCTGCCCTCGGACAGCTATCCGCGCACCGACAGCCCGTGGCTTCACCTTGCGCCCCGCGCGCTCTACTGGGCGCCGCGCCTCGTGGCCGACGTGTACGGCGTGAAGAACGTGTACGTGACGGAAAACGGCTGCGGGTACGACGACGACATCGTGAAGGATGGCGAGGTCCTGGACCTGCACCGCGTCGAGTACCTGCGCTCGTACCTGAAGGAGCTCCAGCGCTCGATCGAGGACGGCACTCCCGTCCGTGGCTACTTCGTCTGGTGCTTCCTCGACAACTTCGAGTGGACGGACGGCTACACTCGGCGCTTCGGGATCGTGCACAACAACTTCAAGACGCAGAAGCGCACGCCCAAGCTGAGCGCAAAGTGGTACGGCTCGGTGGTCGCCGCCAACCAGGTCCTGTAGCCGCTACTCGGCCTCGGTGAACTCGCAGAGCGAGAACACCCGCACCCCGAGCCTCTCGAGCCTCTTGGAGCCGTTGAGCTCGGGAAGGTTCACTATCGCGGCAACCTCCTTGACGGTGCACCCGAGCCTTTCGAAGAGCTGGACTGCGGCGCAGAGCGTCCCGCCCGTCGCTATCAGGTCGTCCATGAGGAGGACATTCGCGCCATGCGGCGCGGCGTCCGTCTGGATCTCAAGGATGCTCTGGCCGTACTCGAGCTGGTACTCGACGTGCGTGGTCGTGCCCGGGAGCTTTCCCTTCTTGCGGACCATGACGAGGGGCTTACGAAGCGCGTAGGCCACGACCGCCGCGGGTATGAACCCGCGCGCGTCAAGCCCGGCGATGACGTCGATCGGCCGGTCCCTGTAGCGCGCGATGAATATGTCCATCGCCGCCGCGAAACCCTCGGGCTGGCGAAGGAGCGAGCTCACGTCCCTGAACCTCACCGGTGGCAATGGCCAGTCCGGTATCGTGCGAATCATCGATTTTATGTCCATGTGTGGGGCGAGCTACTGAGGGTAATATTCGGTGGCCTTGAGCTGACGCGAGTATATCCCGCGGAAGGCCGCTATGTCCCGGACCTCCCCGAGCGCGATGAGCTGCGCGGCCAGGTTGCCGACGGCCGCCCCCTCAAGGGAATAGGATGACACGGGAAGACCCGAGGCATCCGCGGTGGCCTGACAGAGGAGCCTGTTCTGCGAACCACCGCCGACCATGAGGACGCGGCCGAACGACTTGCCCGAGAGTTGCCGCAACGCGGCCGCGGCGCTCGCATGGCCCGCGGCCACCGAGGCGCATATGAGGCGCACATAGGTGGCGATGTCCGCCGGGCGCGCAATCCGACGGCGGCGCAGCTGGGCGTCAATTGCCGCGCGCATGGACGGCGGGTTGAAGAGCGCCTTGTCGGAGAGGCTCAGCAGTTCACGAGGGGCCGCACAGGCAGACGCCGTGGCGACCAGGGTTCGCCATGCGGCGGGCGTCGTCGGGCGCGACTTGAAGTCGAGGAGCAGGCGCTCAAGGAGCCAGAGGCCGAGGCAACTCTTGAGCGGCCTATATCCCCCATCCCCCATCCTCTCGTTTGAGATTCTCTCCCTGAGCGCCACGGCGCCGAGGAGGGGCCTGTCATGCTCGATCCCGAGAAGGCTCCACGTTCCGGAGCTTAGGTAGAGGTCGCGGCCATCGCTCGCGGCGGGCATGGCCGCGAAGGCGCTCGCCGTGTCGTGGCCATTCACGAGGATGCAGCCCACCCCTTTCAGTTCCGGCAGTCCCCGGACAGGGCCGAGACGCCTCGGCGACCGAGCCGGCTTCCCAAACCAGGAGCTCGGGATCCCGAAGTGGCCGAGGGCCTCCGCCGACCAGCCCGTGCCGTGGACATCGATCAGCTGGGAATGGCTGGCTATCGAGAGCTCGTTCACCATCCGGCCTGAGAGAAGGAAATTGAAGTAGTCGGGGATGAAGAGGCAGCGCTTCGCCACGTTGGCGACCGCAGGGCAGGAGCGAAGCGTTTCCTGGAGCTGGAGGCTCGTGTTGTAGGGATAATTGGGGACGCCCGTCAGGGCATAGATGCGCTCCATCGACGTGCGGCCCAGTTCCCTGGAAAGGCGAGCCGTCCTCTTGTCCCTGTAGGCGTGCACGGGAAACACGGGCCTTCCCGCATCGTCAACGAGGACATGGTCCACCGCCCAGCTGTCGACGCCAACCGAGGCCAGGCGCGGATAGCGCGCCCGCGCCTTGGACAGGCCCGCGCGCACCTCGCTCCACAGGCCCGGAAGGTCCCAGTATTCATGGTTCCCGAGCGAGTGGAATTGATTGGGAAAGCGGTGGACCTCGTCGAGCCTGAGGCTTTTCCCGTCCCATGCGCCCACGATCACGCGACCGCTGGTCGCGCCGAGGTCTACGGCCGCGCAGTGGACCGTTTTCATCCTAGCGCAAAAAAGCCTCGGAGAGGCCGCCGTCCACCGGGACGATCTGACCCGTGGTCTTCGAGAGCCTGCCGCTCACGAGGAGGAAGTAGGCCTCGGCCTGGTCGGACGTCGTGATCGGAGCCTTGGTGAGCGTCCGGTCTGCGTAGAACTGGGCGAGCCTGCCTGTTAGGGCATCGGTCGACTCGTCGTCCTTGTAGGGAATCCTGTATTTCGCGAGCGAGCCGATGACGCGCTCCCTGGGGAACATCGCGCTTCCCTGCACCACGGTCGCGGGTGCCACGCCGTTCACGCGCACGAGCGGGGCGAGCTCTATCGCCAGTTCGCGCACGAGGTGGTTGGCCGCGGCCTTCGACGTGTCGTAGGCCAGCGACCCGCGCTTGGCGACGACGCCGTTCGCGGAGGTGGTGAGGACGAGGCTTCCGGACAGGCCCTGGTCCTTCCACGTCTTTGCGGCCTCGTCAGCCACGAGGTAGCCGCCCGTCACGTTGACGGCGAAATTCATGGCCCATTTCTCGTCGGGGATGTGCCCGGTGGTGTCGCTCGGCACGAAGACGCCCGCGGTGACGCAGATGGAGTCGAAGCCGCCGTAGGCCATGGCCACGTCGTCCAGCATCGCGCGGATGCTGGCGCGGCTCGTGACGTCGGCCTTGAGCCCGATCGCCGGCCCGCAGGCCGCGAGCCCGGTGCCCGCGATGCCGATCCCCATGCCCAGCTTGGCCGTGATCTGCTTCGCCGTCTCGGTCGCGTTCTCGGCATTCATGTCGACGCAGACGATGTGGGCGCCCTCCCTCGAGAGACGCAGGGCAACCTCGCGGCCGATGCCCGAGCCCGCTCCGACGACGATGATCACCTGGCGCGCGAGCTCCTTCTCGGCAGGCATGCGCTTGAGCTTCGCCTCCTCGAGGAGCCAGTACTCGATGTCGAAGGCCTCCTGCTGCGGCAGGGCGGAATACTTGTCGATCGCCTCCGCTCCGCGCATCACCTCGATGGCGGCCGTGTAGAACTCGGCCGTCACGCGGGACTCGGACTTGTCCTTGCCCCAGGCGATGATGCCGATCCCCGGGACCAGGATCACCGTCGGGTTCGGGTCGCGCATCGCCGGGGAATTCGGATGCCGGCATTTTGAGTAATAGGCGGCGTAGTCCCTGCGGTAGGCCTCAAGGCCCGCCTCGAGCTTCGTCTTTAGCCCGTCCACGTCCCCCGACTTCGGGTCCCAGTCGACGTAAAGCGGCTTGATCTTGGTGCGCAGGAAGTGGTCGGGGCACGAGGTCCCTAGTTCCGCCAGACGCCCCGCGTCCCTGGAGTTCACGAATCGCAGGACGCTCTCGTTTACCTGCACGGTGCCGATCACGCGCTTCTGTGCGGACACGCGGCCGCGAAGCCATGGGAGGATGGAGGCCAGGACAGCGCGGCCCTCTGCCTCGCCCATCGTGGAATACTTCGCCCCGCCAAAGGCGGTCTTGTCCCCGCCCTTCGCGGCATAAGTGGCCTCAATGTGCAGCGCCGCCTTCTCGATGAAGTCCAGGGTGATTTCGTAGCACTCCTTGTCGTCGTCGGCCCATGAGATGAAGCCGTGCTTGCCCATCATGATGGCGCGCACCCGCGGGTCGGCGCGGACGACCTCCTCCATGGCGAGTCCGAGCTCAAAGCCGGGCCTCATCCACGGGACATAGGCCATCTTGCCCGCGAAGATCTCGCGGGTCAGGCGCTCGACGTTCTCCGAGGCCGCTATCGCGATGATCGCATTCGGGTGCATGTGGTCGACGTGGCGGCCCGGCAGGAACGAGTGGAGCGAGGTGTCGATCGAGGGCGCCCTGGGATTCAGATTGAAGGTCGCGTGCGCGAACATCCCCACCATGTCATCCTCGGCGCTCGACTTGAGTCCCTTGTCGCCCCGCGCGACGTAGCTGTGCTTAAGGCCGGTCACCTTGTCCTGGTACAGGGAGGAGAAGTTCTCCCTCGCGCTGGTCCTGAGGTCGCCGCCCGATCCCTTAACCCAAAGGACCTCGACGGTCTCTCCCGTCAGCGGGTCCTTGGAGGGGAGCTTTGAGGAGGTGTTCCCTCCGCCGGAGTTCGTGATCCTCTGGTCGTCCCCCAGGATGTTGGAGCGGTAGACCAGGCGGGCGACCGGATCCATGGACGACGCCTTGGCGTCGTCCCACTTGTAGTTCACATGCTTGAACGAGTTCTTCATGGGGAAAATCAACAGCGCAGGGCGAGGACATCCTTCTCGTAGCGCCGGACCTCGGGAAACCATTTCCCGTCCACGGGCGTCGAGCTCCGCCGGCAGAATTCCGCCCACACGGCACCGAGCGGAAGCGTCTTGTCCTCCTCCATACGGGCGAGGCGGGCGCTGAAGTCGCCGGCATCCTCGAGGCGGCGCAGCTCCTCCGAGGGCTCAAGGAGCGCGGCAAGCAGGCACTTCTGGGCGTTGCGGGCGCCGATGACCCAGGCGGCCACGCGGTTGATGCTCCCGTCGAAGAAATCCAGGCCGATGTAGGTTCGTGGCAGGAAGCCTCCGCGGACAACCTCCGTCATGACCGCGCGGGTTGGGTCATCGAAGAGGACGACGTGGTCGCTGTCCCAGCGCACGCCGCGGCTCACGTGCAGGAGAAGGCCGGGCACGAACTGCAGGATCGAGCTCACCTTGTCGGCCACGGACTCAGTCGGGTGGAAGTGCCCCATGTCGAGGCAGAGCAGCTTCCGCCGGGTGACCGCATAGCCCAGGTAGAACTCATGGGAGCCCACGACGTAGCTCTCCGAGCCGATGCCGAACAGCTTGCACTCGACCGCATCCAAGTTGTGCGCGGGATCAATCTCCTCGCTGAAGACGGCGTCGAGGGACTCGGCCAGCCGCTCTCGCGGCGCCTTCCGGTCGGCCGGCATGTCCTTCAGTCCGTCCGGGATCCAGACGTTGTTGATGACGACCTTGCCAAGCTCCCGGCCCATGGCCGCCCCGATGTGGCGGCACGCGATGCCGTGCTCTATCCAGAATTTCCGGACCGCGGGATCCCTGTGGGATAGCGTGAAGCCGTCGTCGGCCAGCGGGTGCGAGAAGTAGGTCGGGTTGAAGTCGAGCCCGAGGCCGCGCTCCTTCGCCCAGGCGATCCATCCGCCGAAATGCTCCGGGGCCACCTCGTTGCGCTCGACCTTCTTCCCTGCGAAGTCGCCATAGCTGGCGTGCAAGTTCACGCGGTGGGATCCCGGGATGAGCCGAAGGGCCACCTCGAGGTCGGCCTTGAGCTCGACCAGGGTGCGCGCCTTGCCGGGGTGCTTGCCGGTCACCTGGATGCCGCCGCCGTCCAACGTCGCACCGGGGCGCTCAAAACCCCCGACATCGTCGCCCTGCCAGCAGTGGAGGGAGATGGGGGTCTTCGCCATCACCGCGAGCGCGGCCTCGGTGTCGATGCCGGCGGCTGAATAGGCGTCGGTGGCCAGGGTATAGTCGGGGGTATTCATTAGGGGGGGCACCGGGCGCCCGCTCGGCGCCCAATGCAGTTTCTGACACTCAAGGATTGGATCAACAGGAGGGCTCTAAGGCAACGATACCCTATTGAAACTTGACTTGGAATGCCGGGGCTGACCTTTAGCATGCATAATCTGACCCTGCATGTCAGTCCGCCCCGATTTCAGCAGGTATCTTGTTGAGCCGCCAGACTCAGAGGCTTGGGGCATTGCCGTGACCGGATGCGGCAGGCAGACATGCAAGGCGGGATCATCCTATCCGCCGGCCGGCCATCCCTCGGACCATCTCTTCAGCTGGGAAAGCGGCAGGGTCCTCGGCGCCTGCCAGATCGTCCTCATCTCCGAGGGGCGCGGGCTGTTCGAGTCGCGCGCGACGGGCCTCGTGGAAGTCGAGGCCGGCACGGCGCTCGTCGTCCTGCCGGGCGTCTGGCACCGTTACGCGCCGGATCCAAAGACAGGCTGGACCGAGCACTGGATCGAACTGCGCGGCCCTTCGGCCAGGGCGCTCTTCAAGAAGGGCGTCCTCGGATCGGGGCGGCCCCTGGCACCGCTTGAGCGCGCGCGGGAGCTGGAGGAACTCATGGAGCGAATCGAGTCGCGGATGTCCGCCTCGGCCGCGGCATTCGATCCCGAGGCTGCGGCGCTCGGCCTCCAGGCGCTGGCGCTTGTCGTCGAGCGGCCCCGCGACCGCACGAGCGAGCGCGCCATCACGAGCCTCGTGGCCCGGGCCGAGCAGCGACTCGCGGACTCCGTCGACATGCCGCCCGCGATCCCGGGCCTGGCCCGCGAGCTTGGCGTCGCCTATTCCTATTTCCGGCGGGAGTTCAAGCGGCACACGGGCCTGGCTCCCTACCAGTACGTGCGCCGCCTGCGCCTGGAGAAGGCACGCCGGCTGATCGGCGGCTCATCGGAAAGCCTCCAGTCGATCTCCGAGCAGCTAGGATTCGCCTCGCCCTTCCACCTTTCGTCAGCCTTCAAGAAACAATACGGGCAGTCGCCGGACCACTGGCGGCGGCACCGAGGTTGATCCAGCCCCACCCCACCCCAAAAAGAAATGAACCCCAATCCCTTCCTCGGCGTATGCTTCCACTGGCTAGGCGGACTCGCCTCCGGCAGCTTCTACGTCCCCTACCGGCGCGTCAAAAACTGGGCTTGGGAAACCTACTGGCTCGTGGGTGGATTCTTCAGCTGGATCGTGGCGCCCTGGGTGCTCGGTCTCTCCCTTACCAACGACCTGATGGGCGTGTTGCAGCACACGCCGATGCACACGCTCTTCTATACGTGGATGTTCGGGCTGCTATGGGGCGTCGGCGGGCTGACGTTCGGGCTCACGATGCGCTACCTCGGCATGTCGCTCGGCATGGGCGTCGCGCTCGGATTCTGCGCGGCCTTCGGGACACTCGTGCCGCCCCTCTTCAAGGGGCAGCTGGCCGCGATAGCGGCCTCGCCATCAGGCAAGGTGACGCTCGCCGGTGTCGCCATCTGCCTCTGCGGCATTGCGATCGCTGCCCTCGCCGGGCTCTCGAAGGAAAGGGAGATGACCGAGGCGAACAAAAAGGCGGCGATCAAGGAGTTCAATTTCCCGAAGGGAATGATGGTTGCGGTCTTCTCCGGCATCATGAGCGCCTGCTTCGCCTTCGGCCTCGATGCCGGTGCGCCGATCTCCGAGCTGTCAGCGGCCGCGGGCACTTCGACCCTCTGGACCGGCCTGCCCAAGCTCGTCGTCGTCCTCCTCGGCGGATTCACGACCAACGTGATCTGGTGCGTGGCCCTCAACATCCGCAACAGGACCGGCTACCAGTACCTGGCGAAGGAGCTCAAGCCCGACCCGGCCGTCGAGCCCGACCCGGTCCTTGGGCTCAAGATCCCGTTCGGCACGAACCTCTTCTTCTGCGCCCTGGCCGGCGTCACGTGGTACATGCAGTTTTTCTTCTACACGATGGGCGAGACGCAGATGGGCCGCTTCAAGTTCTCATCCTGGACGCTGCACATGGCCAGCATCATCATCTTCAGCACCATGTGGGGATGGATCCTTCACGAGTGGAAGGGCGCCAGCCGCAGGACGCACACCCTCATCGCGACCGGCATTGGGACACTCATCGCCTCCACGGTCATTGTCGGACTCGGCAACTACCTTGCCCTGGCCACGGGCCCCTAGAAGTCCTCGGGACGGTTGAGGTTTCGGAACAGGGGCTTGTCGGCGTCGGCGACGGGCATCGCGTCCACGAGTCCCATCTCCAAGGCGCGGCCGACAAGGGACTGAAGCGACCTGTCCTCGCCACCGAGGGCCTCGTCGACGATACCGCGCATCGTCCTGGGATAAATGGCGGCCAGCCCTTGGTAAAAGCCGTCGACCAGAGGCACGACCCCGCGCGTCCGGGCAGACGCCACCAGCCGCTCAAGGAAGTCCTGCATCATGTCCGGCATGTCGACCGCGAGGACCAGGAGCCATTCGGTCGACATTGAGTCGAGGGCCGCCTGCAACCCGCCAAGCGGGCCCTTTCCAGGAACACGGTCTGAGACCACCTTCCAAGGCCCCCTCTCAGGGGACCAGTCCGGGCCGGAGGAGATCATGATGTCCCTCGTCCCGAGGGACTGCGCCAGCGCGACCTGACGGAGCCAAAGGGGGATGCCCGCGAACTCGAGCGTGGCCTTGGGCCGGCCCATCCGCGTGGAGCGGCCGCCCGCGAGCACCACTGCCGAAAAGGGCTCCTTCACAAGGGCGATGTCCTCAGGACGCCGTCGCAGACGACCCGCGCCCTGAGTCCCCCGCGTCCCTTCAGGAAATCCTCGGCACCCGGGCCGAACGCCGCGTCCATCCAGTAGCACGGCCTGCATTCCTCGACGCCCTCGAAGCCGACCCCCTGGAGCGAGAACGCGGCGCCTGTCAGCGAGCCAAGGTCAATGTCGCGGACGAATACATTCCGGCGCAACACCGAGGGGGGCTTGTCCCACACGCCGAGCTTGGCGCACATGCTCTCGTACACCTCCATCGAGAAGAACGTGACCTGTCCCTTGTGGCCCTCGGGCGAGTCATAGAAACGGTCGCCTAAGATGCCGCGACGGGACACGCACCTCACCTCATCGACCTCGATCGTCGGGAAGTCCAGAGGCTCCTTCCCGTGGCGCCCTACATAACGGTGCCCCTCCGACACAAAGAGGTGCTCGACGCGAAATGCCGCCAGGACGGGGGCTTTCAGATCCTGCATGGTGCCCATTTTGCAGCCAAGGTGGCACAGAGGAACAAAATAATCCACCGCTGCTCCTTGGTTACCCAGTGACTTTTTGGCAGAACGGGTTGTCTTGGGCCCAGGACCTGCCAAGCTTCACTCCAGATGAGCGTCATGGTTCCCCAACATGGTACGCAGGGTGCCGCCAGGGTATCGATTGTCCGCGTGGACGCCGCCGGGCCAAGGGCCGTCGACGACAAGGTCGCGGTCGAGGAGCCGCTCGAGATCCAGCTGAGCTTCGTGAAGCGCGGGATCCGCGTGGTGAAGAGCGTTTCCGTCACGATGCGGACGCCGGGCAGCGACAGGGAGCTCGCAGCCGGATTTCTCCACACCGAGGGAATCGTTTCATCCGCCTTCGCGCTCGAGTCATGGGAAGCCCCGGCCCCCAATGTCATCCGCGCCGTGCTGAGGGACGACGTGGAGGTCGACCTAAGGTCCATGGAGCGAAACTTTTACATGACCTCGAGCTGCGGGGTGTGCGGCAAGACCTCGCTAGAGGCCCTGCGGGTCACCGGGCGCATATCGCTCGATCCG
>Ga0302196_10005198_pt1 | contig 11686 bp, 8 predicted proteins | sample II_Bog_N1_3_FD_198794 | JGI IMG/M metagenome (GOLD analysis project Ga0302196, IMG submission 198794) | Peat permafrost microbial communities from Stordalen Mire near Abisko, Sweden - II_Bog_N1_3 | ecosystem: Environmental > Terrestrial > Soil > Wetlands > Peat | place: Sweden: Abisko, Stordalen...
CGACGGGTTCGACCGGCGCGACAGGTTCGACCGGCGCGACTGGGGCCACCGGCGCGACGGGGGCCACCGGCGCGACGGGCCGCACTGGGGCGACGGGTTCGACTGGCGCGACGGGTTCGACCGGCGCGACCGGTTCGACCGGCGCGACTGGGGCCACTGGCGCGACGGGCCGCACCGGTGCGACCGGGCCGACCGGCGCGACGGGTCCGACCGGCGCGACCGGCGCCACCGGCGCGACGGGCCGCACCGGCGCGACGGGACCGACCGGGCACACCGGACCGACGGGCGCGACCGGGGCGACGGGGACGACCGGGGCGACCGGGGGCGGCGCCACAGGGCCACACAACGGCGCCGTCAACGACCCGATAGGGGCGACAGGAGCGACAGGCGGCGTTTCGGGGGCAACAGGGGCCGCCGGCGCAACCGGCAGTCACAAGTTCTTTACGTCGGTCGACCACCAGTCGTTGCTTGGTTCGCTGAATTCAGCGTTCTCTGCGACTTCGTTGCAAACCGGAACGAGCGGGCAGGATCTGGTCGTGCAGTCTGGTTCCGACGTCTCGGAAACGTTCAGCTTCGCCCAGGGCGACAAGCTGAATCTCACCCAGTTGCTGTCGGGAGCGCCGCTCAACGCGGATCTCTCGAACCTCGGCAGCTATGTGAAGGTGGTCGGCTACTCGCAGAACGATCCGGGCTTCGGCCCGGGGACGAAGACAACGCTCGAGATCACCGGACCTAACGGCTCGGCGACGGTGAACTTGGAAGGCGCCGGCAAGGTCAACCTCAACGAGCTGCTGTCGCATAATTCGCTGATCCTTCCGCCGCACTGAGGCGGGAGCGACGAGGGGCGGACGGAGAGCGTCCGCCCCTGGCATTCTCGGAGCAACAGCGGTACGGAAACCCGGCCGCGCGAAACCGGGCTTCATCATTGGATGGCTTGGCGACCGAACCGGCGCACTTTCATCGCGTTGGCCGCCGTCTTCGGGGCCTGGGCCGGCCGCTCGATTGGCGCAGGCCTTGCGCAATCAGCGGCTGAGCGAGGCTCGCTGTTGACTTCGCCTCTGGAGATCGAAGGCGACTGGGGTGGCTCGCTCCCCGAGTCGGCGCGGCGCGTCGTGCTGCGCATGCGCGAAGCCTGCCTGACCGGCGTGCGACTGCTGTCCGACCGCCAACCCGACCGGCTGCGGGTCGAAAATCATTCCATGGGGCCGCCGGCGATCTGGTTGCACGCCGACCCGGTGACGACCGCCTGGGCGATCGTCGACATCGATCCGCGCGACTGGTGCAAACTCGCCTACCAGTTCGGCCACGAACTCGGGCACATTTTCGCCAATAGCTGGAACGCCGTCGCCTGGCCGCGGCCGCCGTGTCAGTGGCTCGAAGAGGCGATGGTCGAGGCGTTCTCGATCCGTGGGCTCGCGACGCTCGCCGATGGCTGGGAGCGCGATCCGCCCTTCACCGGCGACTCGGCCTTCGCCGGCGCGATCCGGCGCTATCGCGCCGACTTGATCGAACATTATCGAAAAGCTGGCGGTCAGGGGCCGGCGGCTGATCTCGCCGCCTGGTTCGCCGCCAACCGGGCCGCGGTCGAGGCGTTGCACGGCCTCTCCGAGTTCCTCGGGCCCGCGGTGCTCGCTATCCTCGCCGCGCTCGAATCCGACGTCGCCTGCGTCGAAGATCTGGGCGCGCTCAACCGCTGGCCGGAGAGAAGCAGCCTGCCGATCGAGGACTATTTCGAGAAATGGGAAGCAAGTTGCGCCGAAATCGGCGCTTCCGGCCGGCTGCCCCAGCGATTGAAGAGCCAGCTGAAACTTGGTTGACTTGCAAATATCGGACGGCTTGAGACGACCTATGGCTTTTCAGAGCGCACCCTCAGGCAACGAGGCAGCCAAAATCGACGATTTAGCGCGCTGCTTGGAGCGCCTCGTGGAGGGTCGGCCTGTCGCGCTATTCGATTGGCCCAGCTATGCAAACGCCGGCGATCATTTCATTTGGCTGGGCGAGAAGGTGATCTTCAAGCATCGGCTTCGCTCCAAAATCCTTTATGAATGCTCGTTGCAACACTTGGACTTCCTGAGGCTGGCGAGACTGCCGCCCGAAGCCATTTTCGTGATGCACGGCGGCGGCAACTTCGGCGATCTTCATAGCCATCACCATCGGTTGCGCGAGGCGATCATCGCGGCCTTTCCGGACCGAAGGATCGTGCTGATGCCTCAAACGGTGTGGTTCCATAGGCACGAAAGGCTGAAACAGTCGGCCCGCGTTTTGTCGTTGCATTCCGATCTTCACATCATCGCCCGCGATCAGGACAGCTTCGAGACCCTGACGACGCGGATGGGGTTGCATAATTGTCATCTGCACATCGATTCTGCGTTTGCATTGCAACCGATCGTCACGGACATTGTCGCTGAAATGGCAATGGCGCCCGAGCGGGACGTCGTGCATTTGCTCCGACGCGATGCGGAAGCCAGCGACATTTCTGCAAGGCGCGCGGATGCGCTGGACTGGGCGACGCAAGACGACCTCGCCAAGTTGGTCGACCGCGGGCCCGCCATCCAAGCGATCGCCATCGCGCGAGACATCTTCGACACGGAGTTCGACGCCAAATCGTGGGGGCGACTTTGCGCGGCGATCCGCCTGTTCGGAACCGCCCGCCGCATCGTAACCGATCGCCTGCACGGCCATATCCTTGCTGTGATGATGGGCATGGAGCACGACCTCTACGACAACAGTTATGGCAAGAACTCCGCGTTTTGCCTCAGTTGGACAAACAACAATCCGCTCTTGCGGTTCGTCGGGCCGTCTAAGCGCTCGCCGTCGCCTCGCGCCAAAGGATTCCGCTCACCGGCGACCGAGGCGTCGGCAGCGGACTCGAAGACCCCTCCGCCCAAACCGCTCGCCGCGATCGTGACGCCCTACTTCAAGGAATCGCGCGCGACGCTCGAGCGCTGCATCCGCAGCGTTCGCGAACAGACCGTTCCTGTCGACCACATCCTTGTTGCTGACGGTTTCCCGCAAGATTGGATCGACCAAACCGGCGTGCGTCACGTCCGCCTCGACCGCAGCCACGGCGATTATGGCGACGCGGCGCGTTCGACCGGATCGATGATCGCAGTCGCCGAAGGGTACGAGGGAATCGGTTTCCTCGACGCCGACTGCTGGCTGGAGCCCGACCATGTCGGTTATTGCCTCGAACTCGCCGAGCAGGCGGGCGTCGGGAATTGCGACTACGTGATCGCGTTGAGTCGCGACCGGCGGCCGGACGGCTCGATCATGAACGTCCGCCAGGTCCCGATTCAGCAACACGTCGACTCGAACTGCTTTCTTCCTGAAAAGCGGTTTCCACATTCTCCCCGTTTGGGGCCTGATTCCTCGGGAAGCGTCGATCGTTGGCGATCGCGTCTTTTATCTTTCGGTGAAGTCGAACGGCCTGAGGCCGGCGGTCGCGACACGAAAGACGGTCAACTACACCTGCATGTGGGCCTCGGTCTATCGTGTGATGGGCGAAGAGCCGCCCGAGGGCGCGAAGCCGAATCCTGACCACGAACGGGTGATACGTTGGATTGAGCAGCTTTCCGAAAGCGACAGATCCGTCTTCGACCGACGCATCCGCGCCAAGCTCGCCGAGCTTTATCCTGGTCCTTCCACTTCAATGGCAGCGCCAACCGTGTCTCAAGAAGTCGCCTTCACGACCGTCGCAATGAACGAGCAGGCGGTCGAGTCCGCCCGCGGGAAAATCTGCCTCAGCATGATCGTCAAGAACGAGGCGCCGGTGATCCGCCGCTGCCTCGATTCCGTGCGGCCGATCATCGACTATTGGGTCATCGTCGACACCGGTTCGACCGACGGCACACAGGACATTATCCGCGAACATTTTCGCGATCTGCCCGGCGAATTGCACGAACGGCCGTGGCGCGACTTCGCCTACAACCGCTCCGAGGCGCTGGCGCTCGCCCGCCCGCATGCCGATTATTCATTGATCATCGACGCCGACGACGCGCTCGAGATCGCCGACGGCTACAAGCTGCCGGAACTGACCGCGGATTCCTATTCGCTCGAAATACGCGACTCCAACCTCACCTATCTGCGAACCCAGCTCGTCCGCAACGCGCTGCCCTGGCGTTACGAAGGCGTCCTGCACGAGTATCCGACCTGCGACGGCGCGAAGGCGCTCGGGCAGTTGCCGCTCGGCATCCGGCGCAGGCACGACGGCGCCCGGCGGCGCGATCCCAAGACCTACGAGAAGGATGCGGCGCTCCTGGAGCGCGCGCTGCTCAGCGAGTCCAACCCACATTTGCGGACGCGCTACACCTATTATCTCGGCCAGAGCTACCGCGATTGCGGGCGCGTCGCCGAAGCGGCCGAAGCCTACGCCAAGCGCGCAGAGATGGGCGGCTGGGACGAAGAAGCGTGGAGCGCGCGGCTCCACTATGCGCGCTGCCTGCTGAAGCTCAAGGACGAGGCCGGCTTCCTGCGCGAAGCGCTGGCGGCGTTCGACCAGCGGCCGCACCGCGCCGAGCCGCTCTATGACCTCGCGCGCTTCTATCGCGAGCGACGCATGCACCAGGCGAGCGTGCTGTTCAGCGAGGCGGGCGTCGCGCTGCCCCACCCGCAGGGCGACACGCTGTTCATTGAAGATGCCGTCTACCGCTACGGCCTGAAGGAGGAATATTCGATCGCCGCCAATTACGCGCGCGATCCGGCGCGCAAGAGCCGCGGCTTCGACGCCTGCAACTGGCTGGCCCTCAGCCGGCAGGCGCCGTCGGGCGCGCGTGGCCTCGCCCGCCACAATCTCCGCTTCTACGTGGAGGCGGCGAGCAAGTGCCTGCCGTCGTTTGCCGCCCATCCGCTCGGCTTCGCGCCGCCGGACGGCGCCCGCGCGACGAGTCCTTCGGTGGCGCGCGACGGCGAACGGATCGCGCTGTCGCTGCGCGCCGTCCGTTGGGGAACGTCGGACGCAGAGGACCCTTGGCCCGCCGACGATCGGAATTTCCTGCTGCGACTGGACAACGCGCTCGACGTCGAATCCGCGGCCGAGGTTCTGCCGCCGGCCGATCCGCGGGAGCTGGATTGGCGAGAGGCCGGCGAGTCGCGGCTGTTCACCTGGCGTGACGCGCTGTGGCGGCTCGCCAGCCTGCGCGATCCCGCGACGGAGGGCCGCCGCCGCCAGGCGCTTGCGCGCGTCGACGCGAGCGGGCCGACGCCGCGGCTCGCCGATTGGCGCGCGCTGATGTTTGATGGGCCATGGCGCGCAGAAGAAACCTGGGCGCCGATCGCCTCGGGCGAAGACCTCCGGTTCCTGGCGCTGTTCGATCCGCTGCGCGTCGTCGACGCGGACGCGCGGAAGGTCTCGACCACCGCGCCGCCGATCGCAGCCGACTCGCTGCGCGCCGCGACGCCGGCCGTCGCGTTCGACGAAGGCTGGCTCATGCTGGTCTACGAGGCGCTGGGCGAAGCGGATGCGGATCGCGTCTTCCATCATCGCTGGGTCTGGCTCGACGAGGCCTGCGGCTTGCGCCGGATCAGCCGTCCGTTCTTCTTCCACCATCGCGGCAAGGAACTCGCGGCCGGCCTTGCCTGGCGCCTCGACGGCATACGCCTGATCGTTTCCTATGGAGTCGACGATCGCGAAGCCTGGCTCGCGACGATCGACGCCGACGACGTCAGGCGAGTTCTCGGCGACGCATCTGCATTGCCTTGGGGAATGACGAATTCGGGAGAAGGACGAGGATTGGGCGCAGCAGCGCGGACGCCGACGTCTTTTCCGGACGGGGCGGAGACAGAGGCCGCGCCGCCTCCGCCGATCGACGCCCCGCCGCCCTCGCAATGGGCGCCGGACTTGCCGATGGCGGGCACCGAGCTGATGGTCGCGGGATTGAGGGAAAGGCTCGGGTCGGAGCTCGATCGGATCAACCTGACGATCAATCACCCGGGTCGGCCCGCCGATGACAAGCGGCCGTGCGTCGTGTGGATTCATCACGACACAAACCAGACGTGGGTTCAATGGTGCCGGGACAAGGACCTCGTCGATCAGGTCGCCCGCTTCGTATTCGTCTCCAACTGGCAGCGCGACCGCTATCAGGAGGCCTTCAGCCTGCCGGCCGAGCGCTGCGTGGTGCTGCGCAACGCGACCGATGTCGATCCCGACTTCCGCACATGGGCGCCGGCGCGCGTCATGCGCTGCGCTTACGCGAGCACCCCGTTTCGCGGCTTGGCCGTTCTGCTGGAGGCCTGGCGGCGCGTCAATCCCTCCAACGCCGAACTGCACGTCTGGTCGTCGATGAAGCTCTACGGCGAGGACGACGGTCCCTACCGGGACCTCTACGCGCAGGCGCGATCGACGCCGGGCGTCATTTACCGCGGCATCGTCCCCAACTCGGAGCTTCGCCGGGCGCTACGCGACGTGCACTTTCTCACCTATCCTAGCACCTTTCCCGAGACTTCCTGTCTTGCGGTGATCGAGGCTATGGCGGCCGGCTGTCGCGTGATCGCCCCTTCGTTGGGCGCGCTGCCGGAAACGGCGCATGGCTTCGCTCGGCTCTATCCATGGAGCGCCGAAGGCGGCGCCCATGCAACAACCTTCGCAGACGTGCTCGCCGACGAATTGGTCAAGCCGTGGGCGGGCGAGCCCGAGCGCGCCCTGGAGCAGGAGCGTTATTGCGCCGACGCCTATGACTGGGCCTCGCGAGTCGACGAATGGCGACGACTCCTTGCAAGCTTCGCATGAGGCGCATTCCCAGCGCCGCGATTTGAATTGGCTCGAGCGGCGTTTTCCCGGGTATCGTTCGGCGCGGCGCCCGGACGCCGGTCGGTGCGGGAACGGCCTGAACTGCCGCTGATCGGCGGAGTCGACCCCGCCATCTGAACTCCTGCTTTGGCGATTTGCCGCGCGCGCCCGTCGCGCGTCTCCGCGCCGTCATCGCCGCCTGGATGGCTGGGTCGAGCCCCGCCACGACGGCGAGAGGGAGCGGCGGGAGGCAGCGCGGAGAGCGCACGCCTCGCGCTCGCCTCACCGGATCTCCGGCAGCGCCTCTTCGCGAGCGAGATTGCCGAAACGGGTGAGTTCGGCCTCGAACTGCAACTCGATCGTGCCGGTCGGGCCGTGGCGTTGTTTGCCGATGATGACTTCGGCGCGCCCGTGGGCGCGCTCCATCTCGTTCATCCAGGCGATGTGCTCCTCCGTGCCCGGTCGCGGCTCCTTGTTCTTGAGATAGTACTCCTCGCGAAAGACGAACAGCACCACGTCGGCGTCCTGTTCGATCGAGCCGGATTCGCGCAGATCCGAGAGCTGCGGCCGCTTGTCGTCGCGTTGCTCGACCTGGCGCGAAAGCTGCGACAGCGCCATGATCGGCACGTTGAGCTCCTTCGCCAGAGCTTTCAGGCCGGTTGTGATCTCGGTCAGCTCCTGCACGCGGTTGTCGTTGCGCGCGGTGCGCGAGCCGGCCAGCAGTTGCAGGTAGTCGACGACGATCAGGTCGAGACCGCGCTGGCGCTTCAACCGGCGCGCGCGCGCGGTGAGCTGGGCGATCGAGATGCCGCCGGTCTGGTCGATGAAGAACGGGATCGACTGCATCTCGCGCACCGCTTCGGCGACCTGCTGGAAGTCGCTCTCGGTGATGTCGCCGCGACGGATCTTGTAGGAGGGCACGCCCGACTGCTCGGCGATGATGCGGGTGGCCAGCTGCTCGGCCGACATTTCCAGCGAGAAGAAGCCGACCATGCCGCCGTCGGCCGCGACCGTCGTTCCGTCCGGGCGCGTCTCGCCGCGATAGGCGCGCGCGATGTTGAAGGCGATGTTGGTGGCGAGCGCCGTCTTGCCCATGCCGGGGCGGCCGGCGAGGATGACGAGGTCGGAGTTCTGCAGGCCGCCCATGTAGCGGTCGAGATCGGTGAGGCCGGTGGCCACGCCCGAGAGACTCCCGTCGCGTTCGTAGGCCTTGGCCGCCATGTCGACCGCGGTCTTCAGCGCGTCGGAGAAGCGCTGGAAGCCGCCGTCGTAGCGGCCGCCCTCGGCGACGGCGTAGAGCCGCCGCTCGGCCTCCTCGATCTGGTCGCGCGGGCTCGCGTCGACCGGCGCGTCATAGGCGACGTTGACGACGTCCTCGCCGATCTGGATCAGATCGCGGCGGATCGCGAGGTCGTGGATGGTGCGGCCGTAGTCGAAGGCGTTGATGATCGTCGTCGCCTCGGCGGCTAGGCGCGCCAGATACTGCGGCACGGTGACGCCGCCGAGATCGTGCTCGCCGAGGAAGGTCTTGAGCGTGATCGGCGTGGCGACCTTGCCGGCGCGGATCAGCGAGCCGGCGATCTCGTAGATGCGGCGGTGGATTTCCTCGACGAAATGCTCGGGCTTGAGGAAATCCGAGACGCGATCGTAGGCGTCGTTATTGACCAGAATCGCGCCGAGCAGCGCCTGCTCCGCCTCGAGATTGAGCGGCGGGCTGCGATAGGCGCGCTCGCTGGAATTGGCGGCGGGGAGCCGGCCGGGGAAATTTTCGACAGTCGCCATGGCGCGTTGCGCAATCAGGTTTGTGATTGGAAATGCGGTGAACGCGCACGCGACGTCACGAAGGGGAAGGATAGCGCGCGAGCCCACACGCGCGGAAGGGTTTTGTCACGCCTCGCGCGCCTTTGCGAGAGCGCCGCGTCGCTTCGCGCTAATTGTCCCCGATTCACCCAGGGCGCGAATTCGTCGCGCAGGAGGCGCTTGACTCGCGCCTCAGCCTGCGCAGACGCGCGCCTTCGCGGCGGCGTATTCCTTCGCCAGCCGCGCCACCAGCTCAGCCGCCGGCGTTACCGCCTTGATCGCGCCGATGCCCTGGCCGGAGCCCCAGATGTCGCGCCAGACCTTGACGCCCACGCCGGCGCTTGCAGCGGCGAAATCCATCGCCTTGGCTTCGCCTTGCGGCAGCTTGTCGGGATCGAGCCCGGCGCGGGCGATCGAGGGCTTGAGGTAATTGCCGAATATGCCGGTGAACAGGGTCGAACCGATGATGTCTTCGGCGCGGCCCTGGACGATCGCCTGCTTGTAGTCCTCGATCGCCCGGGCTTCCTCAGTCGCGATGAAGGCCGAACCGAGATAAGCGAGGTCAGCGCCCATCGCCTGCGCGGCGAGGATCGCGCCGCCGGTGGCGATCGCGCCGGAGAGCGCGAGCGGCCCGTCGAACCATTCGCGGATTTCCTGCACCAGAGCGAACGGCGAGTAGGAGCCGGCGTGGCCGCCTGCGCCCGCGGCGACCGCGATCAGCCCGTCGGCGCCCTTGTCGATCGCCTTGTGGGCGAAGCGATCGTTGATGATGTCGTGCAGCGTCACGCCGCCATAGGAATGGACCGCCGCATTGACGTCCTCGCGCGCGCCGAGCGAGGTGATGACGATCGGCGCCTTCCATTTCACCGTCAGCGCCAGATCCTCCTCGAGTCGCGCATTGGTGCGATGGACGATCTGGTTGACAGCGAAGGGCGCCGCCAGGCTCTCCGGATGATCGCGGTCGTGCGCCGCCAGCGCCTCGGTGATCTCGTGCAGCCATTCGTCGAGCTGGCTGATTGGCCGCGCGTTGAGGGCGGGAAAGGCGCCGACGATTCCCGCCTTGCATTGGGCGATCACCAGGGCCGGATGCGAGATGATGAACAGCGGCGCGCCGATCGCCGGCAGACGCAGTTTGTCTCGCAGGACGCTCGGCAACGACATGGCGCTCTTCCCTCTCAATTTTGTTCATATCTAAACCAATGTCTCGATCGAGGCCAAGCGAAATTCAGGGGCGGCGGCCAATCGAGAACGCTATCTGCGGACTTCGTCGCCGAGCTGGACGAGTTCGAGGGCGTCGATCGCCGCGTTCCGCTCCGCTTCCGTCCGCTTCAGGGAAAGCTCGAACTGGCGTGCGCTGCCGACGCTGCTGCCCGACAGCACCACCCCGCCGAGCGCAAGCGTGATTCCGACGATCATGCGCATCGGCGTGACGACGGCGAGCCCGAGCAGCAGGCCGGCGAGCAGCGCCAGCCCGGCAAAGACGCACGCGCGTCCGACGACGACAAGCCGGCGGCTGCGCCGAATCGCGTCGCGCAGTTCGTCGATCTCAGCCTCGAGCCGCTCGATCTGTTCGGTCGGCGTCGGATCTGTTTCGGACATGGAATTCTCAGCGCGCGGCGGACGCGCCGAGTGAACGGACTTCTCGAACGCAGTCAACCGCCGACGCGGCCCGGGCCGGAAACCGGACGCGGGCTCAGGCCTTGTGGGCGAACCAGACGGTTGGCGCTCCGACCACGCCGGCGCCCTGCATCGCCTTCTTCAATTCTGCGCTTTCGGCGAAGGCGCGCGCCGATTTCAGGTCGGCGAAATCGTGGGTGACGGTGACGTCGTTGGGATCGTCGACCGCCTGGCAAACCGCCTGCGCCTTGACGCCCGCGGTCTTCTGCGCCGAATGGAATTCGTCGTAGCTTTTGCGCCAGGCGCCGTAGTTCGCGACCTTATGCCTCACGAACATTGTCGTCATCTCGCCCTCCCGGATTTGTCTTCTCGAGGCCTCTAGCGGGCCTCGGATCGGCGACTGCCGCCGAAATTCCAGGTTAGACGAAGAAAAGCTCTCCTACTAGGGCGACTCGTCTATGCGTCGATGACGGTCGAACCGATTCGACTTGAACGCATCACGCCCGAGCCTGGCCTGGATCAGCAATTTGGCGCGCGCGCCGACAAGCGCGGATGTCGGAAACCCTATACGGGCGGCGTCAGCCACGCGACGACATGTGCGCCCTCGCCGGTGCGCGCGAGCAGATCCGTCAGCCATGGCATGAGCGCGCGCGCCTCCTCGATCAGGCCGTACGGCGGATTGGCGACGATCAGGCCGGCGCGGCGCAACGGCGCCGGCGAATGCGGGCCGGGCGCAACCGGGCCGACGTCGATCTCCAGCCGCAGCAGGTTGGGCGCGCCGAGCGCGGCGATCGAATTGAGGAAGCGCGCGTCTTCGCGCGCGTCCTTGATCGGCCGCCACAGCACGTAGGTTCCGCGCGGCCATTTGGCGAGCGCGTGGGCGAGCGCGGTCTCGACCTGCCTGGCCTCGTCGGGCGCCTCGTAGGGCGGATCGACCAGGACGAGCCCGCGCCGTTCTTTGGGCGGGACATAGGCGTTGAGCGCGACATAGCCGTCGGTTCCGACGATGCTGAGCCTAGCGTCTCGCCCCAGCGCCGCGACGAGGGCGGCGCGCTCCTCCGGATGCGCCTCGGACAGGGCGATGCGGTCCTGCGGCCTCAGCAGCGCCTGCGCCAACGCCGGCGAGCCGGGATAGGAGAGCGGCCGGCCTTCGTCGTCCCACGGCCCGACCGCATCGAGATAAGGTCGCAGCAGCGTCGCGATCTCGGCCGGCTGGCGCGCCTTGACGACACGCGCGATTCCATCGCGCCACTCCGGCGAACGCTGCGCCGCCTCGCCGGCGAGATCGTATCGGCCGGCGCCGGCATGGGTGTCGATATAGCGCAGCGGCGCGTCCTTCTTCGTCAGATAGACGAGGATGCGCGCGAGGATCGCGTGCTTGAAGACGTCGGCGAAATTGCCGGCGTGGAAGCCGTGGCGGTAGTTCATCGCCGGCGCGCGCCCGCCGGCCGCTCAGCGTAGCGGCGCAACGGTGATCGACGCGGCATGGCAGGTATGGCCCGACACCTTCGGGCATTGCGCGAAGGCGGTCAGCCCCTTGGCGAC
>Ga0302196_10005203_pt1 | contig 11683 bp, 8 predicted proteins | sample II_Bog_N1_3_FD_198794 | JGI IMG/M metagenome (GOLD analysis project Ga0302196, IMG submission 198794) | Peat permafrost microbial communities from Stordalen Mire near Abisko, Sweden - II_Bog_N1_3 | ecosystem: Environmental > Terrestrial > Soil > Wetlands > Peat | place: Sweden: Abisko, Stordalen...
GGCTATCCATGAAGCCCTTCAATACTGAAAGGGGTGCGGGCCGGCCCGGAAAGATACTAGGCGTTCTCTCCGAAGCGGGACTGTACAATCAGTTGGTACGCGAAAGGAGCGCCCTTTCCATGAGTGAGGCCGGCGCGATGATCATCGACGACGTCGTGCGTCGGATACTGGCCGAGCACAGTCGCGTCGGCGAAAAGGCGCTCGACATCGACCGGACCGCCAACCTGTTCGACGCGGGCCTGGACAGCATCGCGGCGGTCAATGTCATGCTGGCGGTCGAGGAGGCCTTCGCCTTCGAGTTCCCCCAGACAAGCCTGACTCGCGCGACCTTTTCCAGCGTTAGCGCCATCGCCGAGGTCATCCAGAAGGCGACCATCCCATGCTAGACACCGCCGAAACCTTCCTTGAAGCGCTGAGCGCCAACGGCCTGGTGTTCCCGACGGGCGTCGACGGCATCTACGGCCTCGACGGCCGCTTCGAGACCGTTGTCCAGGCGGTGGATGACTTCATCACCCGGGAAGGCCAGGATGACGGCGCTGAACGGGTCCGTTTCCCGCCGGCCATGCCGGTGCGCCAGCTGGAGCGCGGCGGCTATCTGAAGAGCTTCCCGCATCTGGCGGGAACGGTGCACTGCTTCGATGGCGACGAGCGCGACCACCGCGACATGCTGCGGCGGATCGAGGCCGGCGAGGACTGGAGCGACAGGCAGTCCGCCAGCGACATCGCCCTGACTCCCGCCGCCTGCTACCCCGTCTATCCCATGCTGGCGGCGCGCGGCGCCCTGCCCGACGGCGGCGCGCTGATCGACGTGTTGTCCTGGTGTTTCCGCCACGAGCCATCGATACAGCCGACCCGGCTGCAGACCTTTCGGATGCGCGAGTATCTTCGGGTCGGCGCGCCCGAGCCCATCGTCGACTTCCGCCACGACTGGCTTCGGCGCGGCACGGCGATGATCGAGCGCCTGGCGCTTCCGTACCGCATCGAGGCGGCCAACGACGCCTTCTTCGGCCGCGTGGGGCAGTTCATGGCCGACAATCAGAAGTCCCAGGAGCTGAAGTTCGAGCTGCAGATCCCGATCAACGCCGGCGAGCCGCCCACGGCCTGCATGAGTTTCAATCATCACCTCGAGCACTTCGGCGATCTATGGGAGATCAGGACCGCCGACGGCGCACTGGCGCACAGCGCCTGCATCGCCTGGGGCCTTGAGCGCATGGCGTTGGCCCTGTTCCGCCACCACGGCTTCGACATCGGGCAATGGCCGGCGGGCGTGCGCGCGGCCTTGTGGCCCTGATCCGCAGCCCGTGACCCTGGCCGAGCCAAACCGCCGGGACCGCGCGCCCGCCAAGGCGTCGAGCACGGCGCCGCAACCGGCGGCGGACCTCGGCGAGGCGGTCGTGTTTGACGGGCGGGTCGGCTGGCTGCACTGGCCGGCGCGGCGGCGGACCAGCGATGTCGCGACGACGCCCGGCGTCGTGCTCTGCTCCGCGGTGGGGCGTGAAGAAGGGTGCAGCCACCTCACCATCCGCCTGTTGGCCGAAGCCTTGGCGAACATTGGCTTCGCGGTGCTGCGTTATGACCATCTCGGGGCCGGAGACTCCCTCGATCTGGCCGAGGAGGCCGATCAGCTGCCCGCCTGGCGGGATGGCGTCGCACTCGCAATCGATCTGTTGAAGGCCCGCACAGGCGTCCGGAAGATCGTCCTCTGCGGGTTCCGATCCGGCGCCAGCCTGGCCCTGCTGGCGGCAGAAAGGGCCGACGCCCTGGTGCTGCTGGCGCCCGTCCTGAACGGACGAAGCTGGATCCGCGAGCTTCGCCTGCGCGCGGCCTTCGGCGCGGCGGCGATCGCGGACGAAGGCGTTGCGCTCGAGTCCGACGGCCTGCGCCTGTCCGCCGCGACCCTGGAGAGCCTGGGCCGCCTGGACCTCACCGCGCCGCAACCCGCGCCCGCCAACGTCCTCGGCTTTTGCCAGAACCCGGCCGGCGCCGCCCAACTTGCGGCCGCCGTGGCGGGCGCGAGCAACCTCTCCATCCGCGATTTCGACGGCTACGCCGCGTTTCTCCAGGATCCCGACGCCAATCAGGTCCCGCAAGAGGTGATTGAGGCGACGGTCGCCTGGCTGGACCGAACCTACCCGTGCGACGCAGCGGTCGCCGCACCGGCCGCGCCCGCGCCGCCGCTCACCGCCATCAGATTGCAGGCGCGGGGCTGCAGCGAGGTCCAGGTCAGCTTCGGCGAGGGCCTGCGGGGGGTGCTCTGCACGCCCGACGCCCCCGGCCGCCGCGCCGTGCTGATCTGCAATACCGGCGCCGAGCCCCGGCGGGGAATCGGCCGGTTCGCGGTCAAGGCCGCCCGCGCCCTGGCGGCCGAGGGCGTGGCCTCGCTGCGGTTCGACTTCGCCGGGATCGGCGAAAGCCGATCGGCGGACGGGCGAACCCATAGCGATGTTTTCGAGACCCCACGCGGAGCCGACATCAAGGCCGCGGTCGGACTGTTGCGCCAGCAAGGCTTCGATGATGTCACGCTCGTGGGCGTCTGTTCGGGCGCCTATCACGCCTTTCGCGCCGTCCTCGAGCTGGACGACATTCGCGCCGCCTTTGTGGTGAGCCCGGCCCGCTTCGCACTTGGCGGCGCGGCCGCACTGGCGCCGAACGGCGACCTCGGCCGCTCCACCGCCGCCTACGTCGACCAGGCGCTCAGTCCGGCGAGCTGGCGGCGGCTTATCAGCGGGAAGATCGACGTGGCGGCGGTGATCCGGACCCTGGCGACGCGCCTGCGCTATCGCCTGGGCGCAGGCGCCGATCGCGCCCGCACGAGCGCCTTGCAGCGTGACGTCGAGGCCTTGTCCCGGCGGGGCGGGCGGCTGCGACTTCTGATGGGGACGGACGACCTGTCGTTGGACGAGACGGAAGTTAGCTTCGGACCCCGCGGCGAACGGCTGGCGCGTCTGCCCGGCATGTCGGTGCGCATCGATGCTCGTATCGACCACGGGGTCGCCTACGCGGCGAGCCAGGCCCTGGTGCTTGAGGACTTGCTGCGCTTCATGACCTCGGCGCGTTAGGCTGGATTCCAGGCTCCAGGCGCGACCGGAATCCGCCCATGCCCCGTTGAACCGCCGAGGGGTCCGACGATGCCATCACGAAAACAACGACCTGCGTTCGATCGGCGACGGCCGGTCTCGCGAGCTGTCCTGGTGTTCAGCCTCACGGGCGCGGCGGCGGGCCTGCTCTGGCTCGCGCCCGCAGCGTCCGCCGCCGCCCAGGCCGCCGGCGCGACCACCACGCAGGCCGTCCAGCCGACGCCTCCGCCCCACGCCAAGCCCGCGCCGGTCAAGGCCAAGAAGGCTCAGGCCGATGACGACGGCGATGAGGACGACAGCGACTCCACCACCGTCGCTCCGGTCACGGTCGTGGCCAAGCGCAAACCGGCGCCCCAACCGGGGGCGGTGATCGGCGACATCAAGCCGGAAATCCAGCTCGCGCCGGCGGACATCCAATCCTATGGCGTCAGCACCGTCACCGAACTGCTGAACGAGCTGTCGCCGCAGACCCGCAGCGATCGAGGCCGCGGCGCTTCGACGCCCGTGGTGCTGCTGAACGGACGGCGCATCTCCAGCCTGAACGAGATCCAGAACATCCCCACCGAGGCGATCCTGCGCGTCGACATCCTGCCCGAGGAGGTGTCGCTGAAGTATGGCTATACCGCCGACCAGCGGGTGGTGAACTTCGTGCTGAAGCCCTTCTTCCGCGCCGTCACCGGCGAGGTGGTGGGCGGGACCACGACCGGCGGGGGCGATGCGACCAACCAGGATGAGGTCGACCTGTTCCACGTGCGCCGCAACACCCGCACCAACCTCGACCTGAAATATGCCTTCGCCGCCGGCCTCTCCGACGCCCAGCGCGGCCTGACAGACACGAGCGGCGGCGCACCCTACGACTTCGCCGGCAATGTGGTCGCGGCGACGCCCGGCGCGCCGCTGGATCCGGCCTTTACCGCCTTGGTCGGCGCGCCGGTAACCGTGGCGGGCGTGCCGGGCGGCGTGACGGCGAGCCAACATTTGAGCCTTACCGATTTCGAGCCGACTGCGGGGGTGGCGAACGTCACCAACACCGCGTCGGACCATAGCCTCCTGCCGGCGACCCAGGCGCTGACGGCCAACGCCGTTCTCGCGCGCCCGGTCTTCTGGGGCATGAACGCGACCGTCAACGCGACCCTCGGCGCGACCACAAGCGAGGCGATGCAGGGCTTGTCGGGCGTTTCGCTGCTGGTTCCCGCCGGCGATCCCTTCTCGCCGTTCGGCTCGCCGGTGACGGTGGACCGCTACGTCGCCGGAACGAGCCCGCTGCGCCAATCGATCGACGGCTGGACCGGCCATTTGGGCCTGACCCTCAACCGCGACGTCGGCAATTTTCGCCTTTCCCTGACCACGGCTTACAATCACGCCGACACGGTCACCAGCACCGGGACAGGGCTGGACGCCTCCGGCCTTCAGGCCTTGCTGGATCAGGACTCGCCCACGCTGAATCCGTTCGGGCCGCTGCCGGTCGCCATGCTGCACGCGCTCCCGGACGCCACGGCGCGCTCGATCACCAACGGCGGCAACATCCAGATCCTGACCAACGGCCCGCTGTTCCAACTGCCGGCCGGCGCTGTCTACATCAGCGCCAAGCTTGGCGACTCCGAAGCCGGCGGCAGCTCCAGTTCCGCGCGAGCCGGGCTGTTCCAGGCCCAGAGCCTGGCGCGGAACGACATCTCGGCCCTCTTCAACTTCGATGTGCCGCTGACCAGCCGCGCCCGGCATGTGCTGGGCGCCCTGGGCGACCTGTCCTTCAACGTCAACAGCGCCGTCGACGATCTCTCGGACTTTGGGCCCCTCTATACGCTGGGCTTTGGCGTCAACTGGACGCCCATCCCCGGCTACAACCTGATCGTCTCCGAAACCCACGACCACCAGGCTCCGACCATCCAACAGTTGGAGGGGCCGGTGGTCGAGACGCCCGGCGTGCGGCTGTTCGACTACACGACCGGCCAGACCGTGGCCGTGACCCAGATCAGCGGCGGCAACCCGGCGCTGAAGGCCGACGATCGGCACGTGGTCAAGGTGGGCCTGACGCTGAAGCCGTTCCCGAACGACAACTTCACCCTGACGGCCAACTACATCTGGAGCCACATCGCCAATCCGATCGAGACCTTCCCCTCGGCCAGCGCGGCGATCGAGGCGGCCTATCCGGGTCGCTTCATTCGCAATCCGGGCGGCGAACTTGAGGAGGAGGACGACCGGCCGGTCAACTTCGCCAGCCAGGACCGCGAGGAGTTGCGCTGGGGGATCAACTACTCGCGCCCGGTGGGCAAGCAGCCGCCGGCGCCGACCTTCAACCCGCGCGCCTTCGTGCGACGGCGGCCGCCGGCAGACGCCGCAAGCGGGGCGCAACCCGGCGCCGGGGCCGGCGGCGGCGCCATCGCTCAGAACACGGGCTCGACCGGAGCCCGCCCGCCCGGACAGCCGTTGCGCGGCCTCGGCGGCGGCGCGGCCTCGGACGACGATGACAGCAACGAAGGCCTCGATCCTTCGACCAACCCCTCCGCCGGCCAGGCCGACGCCGGAACCGGCGGCGGCGGGCGCGACAGCGGCGGCGGAGGCGGCGGCGCGGGCGGCTTCGGCGGCGGACGCGGCGGCTTTGGCGGCGGAGGCCGAGGCGGCGGCTTCGGCGGCGGAGGCGGCCCCGTCGGCGGCCGCTTCCAGATCGCCGTATACCACACGGTGATCTTCCGCGATCAGTTCCAGGTGACGCCCGGCGGGCCGGTGCTCGACCTGCTCAACGGCGCGGCGGCCGGCGGGACGGGCGGCCAGTACCAGCAGGAAGTGGAGGCCCAGATCGGCTATACCGACGACGGCTACGGCGCGCGCATGAGCGCTGACTGGCGCAGCGCCACCGTGGTTACTGGCGGCGCCATCGGCTCGACCGGGACCCTCGCCTTCTCCGACGTCTCGACCATCAACCTGAGGCTCTGGGAAGACTTCAACCAGAAGCCCGACCTGGTCGCGCGTCACCCCATCCTCAAGGGCGTGCGCCTGACGCTGAATCTGAACAACCTGTTCGACGAGTCGATCCATGTGCGCGACAGCGCCGGCCCGACCCCCTCCATCTACCAATCCGCCTATCTCGACCCCACCGGCCGGGTGGTCTCGATCAATCTGAGAAAGATCTTCTACTGACCGGCGCCGCCCGTGACGCTGTCCCGGCGGGGTGACGGAATTTTGGGCCAAGTCCGGACGTCTGGGTCCGCGCGGCGGTCCCGACTATACAGCCGGCGGGCCTCATGCCACCTCCAACGCCTTCGACAGGCGCGAGGTCCACCATGCACATAACCCGCATCCCGGACTGGGCCATCGAGCGCGGCGCGGCGCTCAACAGCTTCGAGGCCCTGTCGCCGGCCCGGACCGCCCTGGTCAACATCGACATGCAGTCGGTGTTTCTCGACGAGGACCAGATCTACGGCAACGCCCACGCGCGCGACATCATCGGCGCGGTCAACACGCTTTCGGCGGCGATGCGCGAGGCCGGCGGCACGGTGATCTGGACGCGCCAGACCCATACCCATCATGGCCCGTGCGCACCGCCGGCTTGGCAGTACGACGAGACCAAGCCGGGTGTGGCGGCCGGCGTTGCGGCGCTGCAGGCCGGCGCAGCTGGCCATGGCCTCTATCCGGCGATGGTGACCGCCGAGGGCGACATCGTTCTCGACAAGCACCGCTATGGCGCCCTGTCCTGCCCGGCGGGCAATCTGCGGCGCGCGCTGGACGAGGCGGGCGTAGAGATGGTGGTCATCACCGGAACCCTGACCAACTGCTGCTGCGAAAGCACCGCGCGGGAGGCCAATCTGGCCGGCTTCAAGGTCATCGTCGTCTCCGACGCGACCGCGACCCTGACCGACGAGGAGCACAACGCCGCCCTCCTCAATCTTCGCCTGAATTTCGCGGATGTCCGCACCACCGACGAGGTGCTGGCGATGATCACCGCGGCGGGCTGAGGGCGGGGCGCCCTTTTGCTTTGCGTCCGACGCCCGCGCCGTGGGCAGGCGTTGGACCAACGGTCGATTTACCTGAAATGTTTGCCCGCGCCGCGCGCTTCCGGCACGCTTGCGGTTAGAGGGTTGAAGCGCTCGTGAAATTTCAGCGGGCCGACATCTTGCTCGGGACCACCTTCGACATGACTCGATCGCTGCCCATCATCGACATGGCGACCTACCGCTCCGGCTCGGCCGACGCGAAGACGCGGCTGGTCGAGCAGATCGCCACGATGAGCCACGACCTGGGCTTCTTCTATCTGGTCAACCACGGCGTTCCCGACAGCCTTCTGCAAGGCCAGCTTGACTGGGCGAAGCGGTTCTTCGATCTGCCGCTGGACGAGAAGCTGGCGCTCGATTTCCGCAAATCGCCGGTGCGCCGCGGCTATGAGCCGATCGCTCTGCAGACGCTCCAGGCCGGCGCTCAGCCCGACCAGAAGGAGGCCTTCAGTCTCGGCCGCGCGTTGCCGCCAGACCACTGGCTGATGCGCAAGCACGCGCCGTTCGAGGGGCCAAACCAATGGCCGACGAACCGTTCCGGCTTTGACGCCGATGGCTTCCGCGCGCAGATGGAAGCCTACCGCGACGCCGTCGTCGGGCTAGGTCGCGAGCTGTGCGGCCTGATCGCCGTCTCGCTCGATTTGCCGGAAGACTATTTCGCCGAGGCGCTGACCGAGCCCAACGCGAGCGTGCGCGTGCTCCACTATCCGCCGCAGCCGCCGGCTGTCGCGGCGGGCGACCGGTTCGGCGCCGGCGCCCACACCGACTGGGGCTTCATCACCGTCCTGCTGCAGGACGACTGCGGCGGGCTGGAGATCAAGGTCGACGGACAGGGCTGGCTGAAGGCCGCGCCGACCCCTGGCGCGCTGATCGTCAACCTGGGCGACATGGTGGTCCGCCTGACGGGCGGCCGTTACGCGTCGAACGTCCACCGGGTGCTGACCACCGCGCCGGGCCGAGACCGCTATTCGGTGGCGACGTTTTTCAACCCGCACGCCTTCTACACCGTCGAGTGCGTGCCCAGCTGTGTTTCCGAGCCGGGACGCGGCGAGCCGGTCAGCTTCGCCGAGCACATCAACGCCAAGATTCGAGAGACCTATGCGGCCTAGGCCAGCTGACATCCGCCGCATCCGGTCGGAGCACGCGTCTTGATCGCGGTTCAGGTCACCTATGTCTCGATCTTCACCCGGGACATGGCGGCCCTGCCCTCCTTCTATGTCGAGGTTTTCGGCCTGGAGGAAATCGCGGCGTCCCGTTCGGACCGCTATCGCGAACTGTCGGTCGGGACGCTGAAGATCGGCTTTCCGCTCGTCGACGCCTACCGGGTGCTCGACATGGAGGACCAGGCCAATCCGACCGGGGTGCGCTCGATGATCACTTTCGCCGCTGAGGACAAGTCGGCGGTCGACCGGCTGACCGACAGCGCGGCGACCCACGGCGGTCGGGTCGTCAAGGGCCCGTTCCCGACCGCGTTCGGCCAGTATCTGTCCATCATTCTCGATCCCGAGGGCAACGCCCTGCGGATCAGCGCCGCGCTTTCGGAGTATGGTCATTGTTCAAGCTTCGCCCGCATCCTTGGGTCACCTTCGCCGCCCTCAGCCTGCTGTTCTTCGTGGTCTCGGCGGGGACATTCAGCTCGATGGGCGTGGTGCTGCGGCCCATGGTGCATGAGTTGGGCTGGAACTGGCACCAGGCAGGGATGGGCTACACGCTGCTCGGCGTAGGATGCGGGCTGGCGAGCTTCGTGCCGGCGGCGCTGATCCGCCGGATTGGGGTGCCGGCCACGCTGCTGATCGGCACCGCGATGCTTGCTGGGGGTTTTGGCATGCTGGCGGTCACCCACGCGGTCTGGACCTACCTTGCGGCAACCACCTTGATCGGCGTCGCCTTCGCGGTTTGCGCGACCGTCCCCGGGACCCATGTCCTGACCAGCCTCTTCAAGCGCCAGTCGACGGTGCTCGGCGCCTATTTCACCATCGGCGCCTTGGGCGGCGTCGCCGGACCGGTGATCTACATCGTCACCCAGGCGCTCACTCACGGCTGGCGGGCCTATTGGATCGTCTTTGTGCTGATGGCCGTCGCCTCGGGCCTGTTCGCCGCGGCCACAACCGCCGGCCGGTTCGACCTGCCGGCCGAGGACATCGTTCCGCCGGAGCAGGTCGATCCTGTCGAACTGATCGAAGGGCTGCGTGACTGGACGGTGCGCCGGGCGCTGATGACCTGGCAGTTCTATGTGATCGTCGCCGGCTACACGATGTACCTGCTGATCAACACGACAGCCCATGGCTTCGCCGTCGAGCATCTCACCGAGCGGGGCGTCGATCCGAACGTCGCCGCCGGCATGCTCAGCCTGGAAGCGCTAATCGGCGCGGGCGTATCGCTGGTCGGCGGGATCGCCGGGGAAAAGATCAGACCAAAGACTCTCATGCTGATCGCCCTCTTCACCCTCACCCTCGGCATGGCGGGTCTGGCGGAGGCGCGGGGCTATGGGCTGATGCTGGCCTATGCGGTCGGCATGGGCATCGGTTTCGGCCTGACCTTCATCGCCTCGACCATGCTGCTGATCACCTATTTCGGCAAGAAGTCGAATCTGGAGCTTTATTCGATCATGTCGCTGATGAGCACGTCGGCGGCCCTCGGCCCCTATGTCGGCGGCTGGGTGCGAGACACCTATGGCAGTTTCGTCGGGCTGTTCCTGTTCTGCGCGGCGACCGCTGCAGTGATGCTGGTCGCCACCTGGTTCATGCATCCTCCGGCGTTGCAGTTCGATCCTGAGAATTCCCCGTTGCAGGGAGAGGCGGCCTGACCCAAGCGCCGCTCGCCGTACCCGTGACTACCCCGATCGCCGCCGATCTGCTGATCGCCGGCGCGACCATCCTTACGCTGAACGCCGAGCGTCACGTCATCATCGACGGCGCGCTGGCCATCGCCGGGGACCGTATCGTCGCGGTGGGCAAGCGGGCGACGCTGGAGCGCACGGTCAAGGCGAAGGAGGTCATCGACGGGCGCCGCTTCGTCATGACCCCCGGCTTCGTCGACGGTCATATCCACATCACCGGCGACCCGCTGACCCGAGGCTTCATCCGCGGCGCGCCCGGCGAGAGCTTCGACGACCGGCTGACGCGCTGGGTGATCCCGCTGTTCCGGGCCCAGACACCGGGGGACGAGCGGATCGCCGCCCAGTGCGCGGCCCTGAGCATGATGCGGTACGGCACGACCTGCTTCGTCGAGGCCGGCACCGTGACCCATCTCGACGCGGTGATGGAGGGGCTTGCGGAGACCGGCATTCGCGGCCGCGTCGGCGAATGGGTCGAGGGGCGCGCCTACGATCCCGCCGCCGACCAGGCGAAGGTGTCGGCCGACGCCATCGCTGTGCTGGAGCGGGAGATCGCCCGCTATCCCGACAAGGTCGGCGCCAAACTCGCCGCATGGCCAATCCTGGTCGGCCATTCGACCAATTCCGACGACGTCTGGCGCGCGGCCAAGGCGCTGGCCGACGATCACGGTCTGAAGGTCACGGCGCACATGAGCCCGCATCCGTCCGACGCCGAATGGTATCTGGAACACTACGGCCGCCGCCCGATCGAGCACTTGGCCGACCTCGGCGTGCTGGGTGAAAATCTGGCGCTGACCCACCTGGCGCACATCGACCGGAGCGAGCTGGACCTGCTGCTGCAGTCGGGAACAGCCGCCATCCACTGCCCCCAGGCGGCGCTGCAGGGCGCGTTCGGCGTCAGCCGCGGCGGCCTGTTTCCCGAGATGCAGGCCGAAGGCGGCGCCATCATGCTGGGCACCGACGGGGTGGCGACCGACATCCTTTCGTCCGCCCGGCTCATGGGCAGTCTGTTCCGCGACGCGCGGCAGGACGAAACGCTGTTCCCGCCATCGATGATGATTGAGCTGGCCACCTTGCGCGCCGCCGCCGCGCTGGGCATGGCCGGATCGATCGGCTCGCTGGAGGTCGGCAAGAAGGCGGACCTGGTGCTGCATGACGCCTGGCTGCCCGACTGGGGCGGCGCCGTGTTCGACCCGGTCACCCAGCTGGCCATGGCCGCGCCGCCAGGCGGGGTTCACAGCGTCTGGATCGACGGGGTGCGGGTGATCGAGGCCGGCCGAGCGACCCTGCTCGACGAGGACAAGCTGCTGGCCGACGCGCGCCAGGCCGGCGCGGCGCTGGTTGAGCGGCTGGGACTGCCGGTGCAGACGAGTTGGCCGGTGATTTAACGCCGGCCGGTTCGCCTCAGTCCCCGAACGCGAACGCGGACAGGCGCACGTCCATGGCGATGTCGCTGAAGATGCGTCGACCCTGCTCGCCGTCGGCGGCGCCGGCGGCCACGAACAGCGGGGCCAGGTGCTCCTCGCGCGGGTGGGCGACCCGCGCCAGCGGCGCCTCGGCCCAGTGGTTCAGCGCCTCGTCGCGCTTCGCCGGATCAGCCACCGCCTGGGTCAGCCAGGCGTCGAAGGTCTCGGACGCGGCGGTGAATTGGGGGCTGAAGCCCCGCATATTGTGCCAACTCATGCCGCTGCCGAGAATCAACACCCCTTCGTCGCGCAGGGGGCGCAGGGCGCGGCCGGCGGCCAGATGCTGCTCCGGGCTCAGGTTGATTCTCGGCAGCG
>Ga0302196_10005204_pt1 | contig 11683 bp, 9 predicted proteins | sample II_Bog_N1_3_FD_198794 | JGI IMG/M metagenome (GOLD analysis project Ga0302196, IMG submission 198794) | Peat permafrost microbial communities from Stordalen Mire near Abisko, Sweden - II_Bog_N1_3 | ecosystem: Environmental > Terrestrial > Soil > Wetlands > Peat | place: Sweden: Abisko, Stordalen...
CGGCTTTGGAGTTTGACCATCCGCCCGGCTTTGAAAACTAACCTCGGGCAGGTCGCGAGACTTGTCAGTCAAATGGATACGATGCTGGTCGATGTCGGGAATGAATTTCAGAAGCAGATTAGGTTTCATGATGAACGCGTCTTTTCAATTGAAGGTCAATGCTTTCACCATGAATGGATGAGGTAATATTCGATGTCGGAGCACACTCGCGGTCGGCACGTGTCGTGCACTGCGGCGCCGAGGAGATTCGTCAGGTCCGTCGTCTGCCTGTCCGTGAGAACAGTGCTAATCCAGCTTCACCAGGACCGCCTCGCCGTCCTTTGCACCATTCTCGCGCAGCCACCGGTGCAACGACCATTCCTCGGCGGCATCCTGCCAATCGTAGCTGCCCACCGTAACTTCCCAGATCGCGGTCGCATCCATCGCACTGCCGTGGGCCAGCGCGATCGGGCGGATGGCATCGCGGATATAGTCCGGCGCCGCATCGAGATCGAAGAATTTCACTTCGCGATAGACAGTCATGGCGCTCCCCCTACGGTGTTACGCGGCCAGCGTCGGAGAGTCCGCGTAGCTATGCTCGTCTCCGCCAGACAGCATCTCAGACGCCAGCGGGGCGAGCGCGGTGTTAGTTCGCAGGCGCTCGACGAGATCGGGATTGGCGATGAACGGTGCGGCCGCAGGCATTGTTCGACCTCGACGCAGCAATCGCGCAGAGGCGATCGCACGTATACCTGAGCGGGTTTTCGGCTGGGTAGATCCCGATGCTCCCGCTATCCCCGGCATAAGGCTGGCTTCGTCCTGGGTCATCTGGATCCCGGCAGTGTCGCGTCCAAGGGATACGAACATCTCGGTCAGCAAGCCGCCAATCAGGACATCATCCTCGATGACCAGGAACCTCGGCGGGTTCATGACGCCACGTCGTCGCCTGCGCCGCCCTCGTTCACCCACGCCTCGAGCTGATCACGGATCCCTTGGGTGCGAACGTCGCTGCCCGTTTGTGCGGCGGAAGACACTGACGCCGGAGCGCGCGTCGATGCGCCTGGGTCCTCCGTTGCATCCACAGTTTCCGCCAGCCACAGATGCTGCCCGGAGCCGGGGTCGCCGTTGCTGACAAGCGCCGCGGTGTTCACATACCGGCCTGCTGTGCTTCCGCGGCGCGTACCGAGGACCGCCCAGCCCATCTGCTCCAGCACACCGGAGACGGCCGTGACATGGGGCGCGTCATCGTCGGTGCCGACCGGGTAGGAGATGATGAAAGAGCCTTCCGCAAGGCCCTGGCCGGAACCGTGCGCCGCGACGATCATGCCGCGGAGTTGGACAGCGGCCTGTTCGGGCGGCTGTTCGGCATCGCCCTCCACCCAGATCAGCACGCTGGCAGCGGGTCGTTGTGTCGGGGTCCCCACACCGTCGAAGATGTCGGCGGGTCTTCTGGCTGACAGGCCGTGTTCTCGGGTGCGTCTGTCGATCATCGCAGCCAGGTAGACGGCCGATGATGGCTGCTGGTCCCGACAGGATGTGCGTTGAATGGGATGCACGCTCGATCCTCCTGCGGCGACAGTCGCACCGGGGGTGTGTGGTCGACGCCTGGACCGGTGTTCCGCCTTGAGACCCTACTGTCGGCTCGCCGTCCGTGCGAAGGATCGGAAACTACCCATCCTTGGTTCCGAACGAGCCTGGGAAAGGACCGGCTGCGGTCCGTCGTGCACGCAAAAGCCCGGGTGGCAGGGAGTCGTGCTATTAGGGTGCGGGTGGCCACGACGGTCGTGGCCCGGAGCAATTGCCAATATGCCGCAGCAGGTCCCACTCCAGGCGGCACTCGATGTTAAAGCCTCCCGGCGGCGCCGCGTTGCGCGGCCGGTGATGCCGCGAGCACCACCCGCTACCGGCGCCGAAATGGGGGTCGTCGCGATCGGCGCGTCTTCGGGCGGCCTGGAGGCGTGCATCAAGCTGCTCGATGCCCTGCCCGCGCCGACGGCAATGGCATTTGTGCTGGTCCAGCACCTCGATCCCACTCACCCCAGCCTACTCGTGGAGTTGCTGGCCAAACACACTGCCATGGCGGTGCTGCAGGCCGAGGACGGGATGACCATCCTTCCGGAACACCTGTATGTCATCCCGCCTGGCGTCTATCTGTCCGTCAAGGATGGCGCTCTGCGCCTATCGAAGCCTAAGGCGCCCCGTGGTGCGCGTCTGCCATTTGATTTCCTGCTGGCATCCCTGGCCGCCGAATATGGGGATCGCTCGGTTTGCGTGGTACTGTCGGGCAATGGCGCCGACGGTACCATTGGGCTGAGGGCGGTCCGGGACGCAGGCGGCCTGGTGCTCGCACAGGCTCCGGCGGAGGCCGGCTACGACGGCATGCCGACCAGCGCGATCGCCACGGGTCTGGTGGACCAGGTCGGGCAGGTCGCAGCAATCGCGGATGCCCTGTCCCACCGCCAGCGGAACTCCCCGCTTCCAAAAAGTCTACCGTCGAATGGTGCCTCGGCAACCCCCGATCCGGTGCTGGCGATCATCGAGTTGCTGTGCGCGCGCACCCGGCACGACTTCGCGCCTTACAAGCGCGGCACCTTGGAACGCCGTATCGAGCGTCGGATGGCGCTCGCCCTCGCACCCGGCAAAGCGGGACCGTACGGAGGCGGCGACGGGGCGAGAGGACGCGAGGGTGCGGGCCGCCCGACCGATAAACTGGGAGCCTATCTTGCCAGGTTGCGCACGGACCCGGCCGAGCTGGACCTTTTGGCCAAGGACTTGCTGATCCACGTGACGAGCTTCTTCCGTGACCCCACCACCTATGAGGCTCTGGCGAAGCAGGTGATCCCCAGCCTGCTTCAGGGTCGCCCTGCCGACCAGCCCCTACGCATCTGGGTCGCTGGGTGCAGCACGGGCGAGGAGGTCTACTCCCTGCTCATCCTGTTCCACGAGGCGGCCGCGTCCGCCGAACAAGATGGCAAGAGCGCAGGCCTCAAACTGCAGGTTTTCGCCTCCGATATTGACGCGGCCGCGGTCGCCACGGCAAGGGAAGGTCTCTATCCACCCGGTATCGCGTCCGACGTCTCGGCCGGGCGCCTGTCCCGGTTCTTTGCGAAAGAGGATGGCAATGGCTATCGGGTTCTGCCCGATCTGCGAGCCTCGGTCGTCTTTGCCGTCCAGGATCTGCTGACGGACCCACCCTTCTCCCGCATCGACCTCATCTCCTGCCGCAACCTGATGATCTATCTGGGTCCCGAGGCGCAGGCCAAGGCCATCAGTCTGTTTCACTTCGCGCTCAAGACAGGCGGAATTCTACTTTTGGGCAGTGCGGAGACGGTAGGCGACGCCAATGGCCGTTTCGAACTGATCCATAAGGCAGCGCGCCTGTATCGCCACGTTGGCCTCAGGCGGCCGGGCGACCTAAGCTTCGCGACGACAACCAAGGACAGCGTGCGAGCGCGTCGCGCCGACGGGCTCGCCGACCCCGCCCGTATCCTGTCCCGCCAGATGGTCCAGGCCGAACTTTGCCGACAGGCGGTATTGGACCAGCATGCACCTGCGGCAATGCTCTGCAATGCCCGTCACGAGTGCCTCTATTCGCTGGGTCCGATCGATCGATACCTACGGGTGGCGCTGGGGCATGTCACCACGGACGTGGTGGCAATGGCGCGAGGCGCGCTTCGAACCCGTCTCCGCTCTGCCCTAACACGGGCAGCGCACGGGGACTCCCGCGTCGTTCTTCCCGGCGGGCGTGTGATGCTGGACGGACGCTCAACACCGTTCGCTATCGAGGTGCAGCCCCTGGCCAGCGACGGCGAGAAGCTGCTGCTCATCTGCTTCGTCGACGCTCCCGCCCCAGCTCGCGCCTCGCCTCGTGCAGCCTCGTCCCGCGACGCATCGCGTATCGCCGAGCTGGAAAAGGAACTGGAGGCCGCCCGTGCCGAACTTGATGAGGGCGCACGCAGCCTGGAAGCCTCCGGAGAGGAGCAGCGCGCAATCGACGAAGAAGCCCTGTCCGTCAACGAGGAATATCAGTCCACCAACGAGGAGTTGCTGACATCGAAAGAAGAACTGCAGTCGCTCAACGAGGAACTGACCGCGCTCAACAGCCAACTGCAGGAAACGCTCGAGAGACAGCGAACAACGGCGAACGATCTGCAGAATGTCCTCTATAGCACCGACGTTGCCACCCTATTCCTGGACCGCGATCTCAACATCCGCTTCTTCACGCCGACCACCAAGGCGCTGTTCAAGGTGATCCCGGGCGATGTCGGCCGGCCGCTCACTGACCTGCACTCGCTCGCGACGGACACCGATCTGCCGGCCGATGCGAAGGGGGTAATGGCTAATTTCGAGCCGGTCGAGCGCGAAATCGAGACCACGGACGGGGTTTGGTTTCGGCGTCGCATCCTCCCTTACCGCACGGAGACGCACGGTGTGGAAGGCGTTGTCATCACCTTCAACGACTTCACTAGTCGAAGGAAGGCCGCCGCCGACCTGGAAAAAGCGAAGGCCAGCGCGGAGGCAGCCAACCTCGCGAAGTCCCGATTTCTCGCGGCTGCCAGCCACGATCTGCGCCAGCCGTTGCAGACGCTGTCCTTGCTTCAGAGTTTGCTGGCCAAGACTGTCGCGGGCGACAAAGCTGCCGAGTTAGTCAAGCGTCAGGACGAAACGTTAGGCGCCATGTCGGGGATGCTCGACACGCTTCTCGACCTTAACCAGATCGAAGCAGGGGTCGTCAAAGCGAAATTCGCGGATTTCAGGATCAGCAGCCTGCTGGATCGGTTATGCGACGAGTTCACCTACCATGCCCAGGCGAAAGGCCTTCGCCTGAGCGCCGTGCTCTGCAGCGCGATCATCCGAACTGACCCGAAGCTCCTGGAGCAGATGCTTCGGAACCTGGTGACAAACGCGTTAAAATACACCGAACAGGGCCGGGTGCTGCTGGGTTGTCGTAGACAACGCGATGTACTTCGCATTGAAATCTGGGACACGGGGATTGGAATTCCGGATGGTGAGCTTCAGGCGGTGTTCAGTGAATACCACCAAATCGGCAACGAGGCGCGCGAGCGCGACCGCGGTCTGGGGCTGGGCCTTTCAATCGTGCAACGATTGGGCGAGCTGTTAGATCACCGGATTACGGTTCGCTCCAAGCCGGGCAAGGGGTCTGTGTTCACGATCGAGGTTCCGTGTGTCCTCGATCTAGCGCAGCCGAATCAAACTCAGCTTTCGCCGCCTCCTATCCAGTGGACAGAAATCGTTGCGCCGTCCGGTGGCCGCCGCAAGGGTCATATTCTGGTGGTCGAAGATGATCCGGATTTGCGCGATCTGTTGCGCCAAATTCTCCGGGACGAAGGTCACGAGGTGAACGTCGCGCCCAATGGTCAACAGGCGGTCGACAAGGTGGTAGGCGGATCGTGCCAGCCCGATCTCGTAATCGCTGACTACAACCTGCCGGGCGGAATGACGGGCCTTCAGGTATCTTCCAGACTGCGCGAGAGCGTGCCCGGCCTCCCGGTCATCATCCTAACTGGCGACATCTCGACAGGAACACTGCAGGAAGTGGCCCGTCACAGTTTTATGCAACTTACCAAACCGGTAAAACCGTCGGAACTGATCAAAACGATTGAGGACTTGCTGCTGCACGCGTCGTCGGAACCCAAGGTGGCGACGCTTCCCTCTTTCAGCCCGGGCGCGCAAACCGAAGCGCCGGTCATCTTCGTAGTCGATGACGATACAGGCGTCCGCGCGGCACTTCGCACCGTGCTCGAGGAAGACGGCCGCGTTGTTGAGGACTACCCCGGGAGTGCCGCGTTCCTTGCCGCCTTTGGAGCAGGACGTCCCGGCCTGAACGCCTGCCTGCTGGTGGATGCCGCGATGCCTGGCATTAACGGACTGGAGCTACTGGAGCAGTTGACGGCAACCGGGCACACTCTGCCTGCAATCGTCATCACCGGCCATGGAGATGTTGCCATGGCGGTTCGCGCGATGAAGGCCGGAGCACTTGACTTCATTGAGAAACCGGTACGTGCCGCAGAATTGCTGGCCAGCGTGGCTCACGCGCTCGATCACTCACGCGATGCGGTTGCTCTGGCGGCGCGGCACGCCGAGGCCGCGGCCAGCATTGCGGGCCTAACGCCCCGCCAGCTTGACGTTATGGCAATGGTGCTGACGGGACACCCCAGTAAGAACATCGCCGCCGACCTTGGCATCAGCCAGCGCACCGTCGAGAATCACCGGGCCTCCATCATGCGCAAAACTGGTGCGCGGTCCCTGCCAGCCTTGGCCCGGCTTGCTTTGGCTGCCGCCCCACCAGGCAAGGCTGACTAACATGGTCGACTGGGTCACTTACGACCCTACTAATTACTTCCACTAAGCCAAGACGGAAGAGTGAAAGCCGGGCGTTAGATATTTTGCGAACGAGCACCGCGGCGCCTGCTCCTTGGTGTCGAAGCCGCGGCCTCCGCCATTCGCAAGTAGCCTGTCCATGATGCCCACAGTTTGGAGACGGCACATGGGACAAGCGATCATTAGGTCGACCGCAACTCCGGCAGATGCTGACGTAGGCAGAGAGTCCGACCTTGCCACAATCCGCGAGCAGACCCGCGAGTGCCTCGATCTGGTGCGGGCGCTGGTCGGTCTGCTGATCAACAAGCCCGAGCGAGAGGGGCCGACCCTTGAAGACCTCATCGCCGCCCTAGTCGCTCAGCAGCGCGACGGGCTCGTGCTTCTGCGCCAGATCGCGAGCGACCAGGGTGCCATCCTCGACCGCCTGCCCGCCCTGCCGCAAGACGGAGCAAGCACCGGTGCGAATGATTATCCCGGGCACAACGGAGTGCATCGGCCGTGATGAACTTCCGCAAGATCGCAGCCGCCTCCGCCGGCCGGCTGCTCTTGCGCTACTTCACCGAGAATACCCCGGAGCCGATCCATCCCGCGCCGGTCGATGCCGCCGGCCGGACGCTTGAGGAAGGTGGCCGCCTCACCGCCTATTACACCGGCCGGGACAGCCGCGCGTCTTGGCGACCGGATATGCCGGCGATTCTGGCGAGGGCGATCGGCATCGATCCCGGCCAGATGCCACGAGACGCCGAGATGTCGCGGCTGTTCGAGGCGCGACGGGCTGACAACGGCGAGGCCTGGTCCGCTCACCCCCGCAAGCTGTCGGGGGTGGACCTCGTTTTCAGCCCGGACAAGTCCGTCACCCTCGCCGCCGAGTTCGCTCCAACCCCCGCGGAGTCGGCGCTGATCTGGAACGCCATCGACCGGGCGGCCGACCGCGCCATGCGCTACGTCGCTCACGAAGTCGGCTGGGCTCGGCGCGGAAAGGGTGGCGAGGACGGCGCCGATCCAGGGGCGGTCGGGTGGGTCACCTTCCGGCACCACACGGCCCGACCTACCCTGCAGGTCCAGGACGGGGCGGAGGGGCAGACATACCTGTTCGACGCGCCGGTCGCCGGCGACCCGCACGCCCACATCCACAATTTCCTGATGAACATCGTCGCGACCGCGGACGGCCGGATCGGGTCGCTCGACCTCCGGGCGCTCACGGATAACCGGATCAAGGAGTTCGGCGCCTACTTCCAGGCGGTGCTGGCCGACGAGTTGCGCCGCCTCGGTATCCAGGTCGGCTACAAAGAGAACGAGCAGGCCGTTGTCATCGAGAGCGTCCCGGGAGACATCTGTCGGGCCTTCAGCAAACGCGACCGGCAGATCCTGCACAAGGCGCGGACCTTCGCTGAGCGCCAAGGCCTATCGTGGGATGACCTCTCGGCTGAACGCAAACTCGATATCGTCGAGGAGGCCAGCGCCGAGGGGCGGCTGGGTAAGATGAAAGCCGATGAGCGCCGGCTTTGGCGCGAGCAGGCGGAGGCCCTTGGCTGGAAGCACGAGAGCGTCATCGGGGAAACGACCCACGCCAAGCGGACCGACGAGGAACGGTTCGAGCAGGCCTACCATTTCGCAGCTCGGCACCTGGCCGAAGAGTTCCGTACGGCCGCCGTCATCGATCACGAGAAGCTCGGCCTGCATGCCGCCCGCGGCCTCATAGGGGCCGGCATTGCGGGCGGCCCGGCCGACATCAAGCGGGTGGTCGAATTGATCGAGGAACGGGGCATCCGGATCGGCGGAGAGCACGTCAGTCTGGTGGTCGGGGTGTTCGAAGACGGGCTGCGGGTCAGCAACACACGGCAGATCAGGATCGAAGAGCGGCTGCAAAGCCTGGCGCATGCGACGGCACGGGACCGATCGGGTGCGCTTGGCTCGTCGGACCTCCGCCGTGCGATGGATCGCAGTCAGGTCAAGTTCTCCGCCGACCAGAAGGCGGCGATCTATGCGCTGGGGCAGGGGGGGCGGCTGACCCTGCTGACAGGCGCCGCCGGCGTCGGCAAGACGACGATCCTCGAGCCTGTGGTGACCGCCTGGAAGGCGGACACGCGGTTTGACCCGAAGGGCAGGGAGGTTATCGGCACCGCGCTGGCATGGCGTCAGGCGGACGCCCTGCGCGACGCCGGCATCGATCGTGCCTACGCACTCTCACCGCTGCTGGCGATGATCGAGCGCGGCGACATCACCGTCAGCCGCAACACCGTCCTGGTGATCGATGAGGTCAGCCAGGTCGGGCCGCGTCCCTTGCTCAAGCTCCTCAAGCTGCAGGCCCGGACGGGCATGACGATCAAGATGCTCGGCGACCGGGAGCAGGCCCAGGCGATCGAGGCGGGCGACAGCATCGAGCTGCTCCGGCGCGCCCTTCCTCCGGAGGCCCTGCCCGTCCTGCTCTCGACCGTCCGGCAGGCCACCCAGCGCGGCCGAGAGATCGCCGCGCTCTTCCGTGAGGGGAAGGCCGAGGACGCTTTGACGATGAAGCGAGCGGACGGCCATGCCCTTCTCCTCGGCGGCGACCGCGACCAGGTGGTCGGCCAGATCGCCGATCTCTACATCGAGCGGCGGGACATTCTGGCCGCATCCGGGAGCAAGCGCGGCATCACCGTCAGCGCGCCCACCAACGAGGACGCGGCCGACATCAGCCAAGCGATCCGTGCACGGCTGAAGGAACGAGGCGAGATCGCCGCCGCGGAGACTCTCCACAAGGCGATCGACCAGAACGGTCGGCAGTATGACCTGGCTCTGGCCACGGGTGACCGGGTGCGGCTCTATCGCCGAACATGGGGCCACGCCGGGGGCCGAGAGCAGCAGGTCGGCAATAACGGCGACGTCGTGGAGGTTCTTTCCCAGAGCGATCGCGGCCTTCGCGTCCGAACGGCGAAAGGGGAAGTCGCGGAGATCGACTGGCGCCGATTGGCCGACAAGGAGACCGGCCGGATCCTGCTGGGCCTCGGGCATGCGCTGACGATCGACGCGGCCCAGGGGCTCACCTCCGACGAGCACATCAACGCGCTGCCGCGTGGGACCTCCGGGGTCACCGGCTTCACCAGCTATGTGGCGGAAAGCCGGGCGCGTGGCACGACATGGACGCTGATCTCCGAAGGAGCGCTGTATGAGGCCGAACGGCACCGCCAGGCCGTCGGCGACGCCACGCCAATCACGCATGAGACGCTATGGGCGCGCGCTGCCGCGGATATGTCGGAGAAGCCCTATAAGGCGCTTGGCATCGATCTGCTCAACGCAGCCCGTCACGACCGCGAGCGCGCGGTTGACGCCTTCATCGGAGCGCACCACGCGATGGAGGCCGCAACATTGGCCGATCCGGGCTGGGGAAGGAAGGCGGCTCAGCGCACGAGGGCGCTGGCGGTCAACGAGCAACTCGCTCGGCACCTGCCATCACTTGACACTGCCATCCAAGAGAACGGCAGGGTCCTGCGTGACGCCGCACAGGCGAACGAGGTGCAGCAGCACCTGCGCGCGGTGCGTGTGGAGGCGGAGGAAGCCCGCCGGCGGCTGGCCGGCGTCGTCCCCGCGCCCGCGCCATCCCGGTCGCCGTCGAATAGTCCCAGCCCATAGGGTTGGCGTGCGTCAGCCGGTCACAGCAGTATCGAGTAACGTCAGGACCGTCGGCGCGCCGCTGGGCCGGACGGGCGAGATGACGTAGCGGCGACGAAAGCCGCGGTATGCCACCTCACCTTCCCGCAGCAGGGTTGGCGCAAACGATCTCGCGCAGGCGTAGGGCACGACCTGTATCTCAAAGACATCGTCCCTGGCCTGCTTGAGCGCCTCGGAAAAGGCCCAGGCGCGGGCAGCTATTTCGTGGATATAGAAGGGACCGGCCAGGCCCTGACCGGAGCACAATAAGACTTCGCCGGCCCAGAGACGGCAGCTGTCCTCACGGGTAGGCGGGTCGCCCTCGTCGATCTGCCACTCGACCTCGCGACCGAGTGCCAGGGCTGGATCGTCGGGCCACTGCACGCCGGGTTCGGGCGGGAAGCCGCCTGTCGTGAGAAGCTCCGTCACCTCGTCCCCGGTCGCGGCCCTCAGGCGCACCTCGCGGTTCACGAGCTCGGCCGTCAGTGGGAAGGGATACGCATCCGTCAAGAATGCTCCGCTGCCCGGTACCGCGGCAGCACTGATCTGGTCCGCCATATCTTTCGGAATCCGAAGCCCTGGATCGATCCACATCTTCACACCCTCGCATGAAGCGCCGTTCGCACGCCTCGCGCTAATTATCCGAGCTGGCAACATAGAAAGAGGGTTTTGCGAATGGCTCCTACGCCTGTCATCCGCCCCATAGTCGCGGCTTTGCTACTGGGCGGATGCACCGCGACCGGCCTTGCGGTCGAAGATCCGCACCCGGATATTCAACAGGAAGTCTGGAATATCGCCAGCCGCTACGACACCGCGTTCAAGGCTGGTGGGATGGCAGGCGTTACTCAGGAACTTGAAAGTTGCTATCAATCGGCGACCGTGCCGGTGACCAAAATATGGGCGCTTCGAGACTGCCTGATCCTCGACTACACGGGCTTCTACACAGACATGAAGGTCGGACGACGCCTCAATCACATATCGCTGCCGTATTTCGTCCCGGAGACTTTCGCGGCGCGCACGACTCGATACGCGAAAATGGACGGCTTCACGTCGCCGGCGCAGCTATCCAATTACTTCAAAGATACTGAGGATCTCGTTCAGATCGACCTCACCCAACTCAACCAGGGGCCCATCGTGGTTAATCACCCGTTGCAGCGGCCAGCAGTGAAGCCTGATTTTCCGACCTGTTGGAACGTCGGGCTCATTGGCTGCTACAAAAACACGAAACCTTGATTCGCAACGCCCGGCGGCAGGGTCAGGCCGCCGCTGAACCGGCGGTACTCCCGAGAGGACCAGTCCGATGCGATTTCCAGTCTTATCAATGGCCGCAGCAGCCGTGCTTGTGCCGGCACTCGCATCCGCGCAAACCGTGGTAACTGACCCACAGCTGCAAGCGACGACGCAGCAAATCCTGACCGTCGAGCAGCAGCAACTCTCTGTCGCGAAGCAGCAGCTCGTCGTCCTGGACACCATCGAGGCACTGCTGCAAGCACAGGCGACGCGCACCACAGCGGCGCAAGCCTTGGCCTATGGCAACAGCATTGCCCAGGCCCAGGAAGCAGAGCGCACACAGCAAGCCGCGAAGTAAGACCACTACACCTAACCGCCGGCGATGCGTCTATCGTTGTCTCGCCGGCGGCCTCCGTCATCGCGTATGGAACGCATCCCACGACAGCGGCGCGGTATTTTCTGTTCCATCCATCGGTGACCCAATAACGGGTTTCCCTTTTTG
>Ga0302196_10005209_pt1 | contig 11677 bp, 10 predicted proteins | sample II_Bog_N1_3_FD_198794 | JGI IMG/M metagenome (GOLD analysis project Ga0302196, IMG submission 198794) | Peat permafrost microbial communities from Stordalen Mire near Abisko, Sweden - II_Bog_N1_3 | ecosystem: Environmental > Terrestrial > Soil > Wetlands > Peat | place: Sweden: Abisko...
GCGGTGGCGAGGGCGATGGCGAGCACGACGAGCAGGCCCGAGCCGCCCAGGATGCCGAGCCTCGTGGCGAACGGCGCGAGGCCGAAGGCGCACGCCGCGGCGAGCAAGAAGAGTCCCTTTTGCATGGTCCATGTCCTCGTGACGGCGCGTCCGCGGCTTCGCTGCGGCGTGGCCGACGCTGGAGTGATTTCAGAACGATTTGCGCATCATGTTCGCCATGTCCTTGGCGGCGGCGGCCTTCGGCAGCGCGCGGGCCGCCGAGCTCGCGGGCGGCGCGCTGGCGAAGCCCGACTTGGTCGCGGAGTAGTCCTTCCACTGGTTGCCGAGGGCGCTCGCCGCGGGGGCCGGAGCGATGGCGGCCGCTTGCTTCAGCTGGTCGAGGTTCTGCTGGATGAGGTCGTCGGCGGCCTTCGTGTCGCCGCGCTCGTAGGCCTCGGCGGCCGCGAGCTGGCGGCGCGACGCGAGCACGCTCGTCGCCGACGCGAAGACCGTTCCGTCGCGCGAGCCATCCGCCGCGGCCGCGTCGTTCGTGGCGAGGATGCCGAGCTTGGGGATGCTCGCGGACTGGCTCTCGCCGCCGACGCGGCGCCACGACACCTGCCCATCGATCGAGCGCGCGTCGCCCGGGCGCATGCTCGTGCTGAGCTCGACGAGCACGCGGCGCTCGTCGCCGGCGAAGAGCGAGCCGATCTTGAGCTCGACGATGTCGCCGGATGCGCCGATCGTCCTCGCGTCCGCCCCCACCGCGCTCACGAAGCCCACGCCGCGCGGCAGCTCGAGCCGGACGGTCGCGTTCTCCACGGTCGTCTCCGCCGTCTCCTTGAGCTCGCGCGTGAGGAAGGTGCCGAGCGTGGCCGCGTCCTTCACGAAGGCGAAGTTTCCGTGGCCGGCTCGCGCCACCGCGCCCATGTACGACTCGTCGAAGTCGAGCCCGATCCCCATGGACGAGACGATGATGCCGCGCTCGAAGCTGCCCTGCGCCAGCCGCTCGCTCTCGACGCGCGTGCTGTCGAGGCCGTCGCTGACGAGCACGACCCGGCGCACCCGTCCGCCGCCCGCCCGGTCGAGCGCGTCGAGGCCCGTCGAGAGGCCGCGCGGGATGGCCGTGCCGCCGCCGGCTTCGAGGCTCTGGATGCGATCGATGAGCGTCTCGCGGACGCGGGCCACGCGGGCGAGCGGCTGCACGAGCTGTGCGTCGTCCGAGTAACGGACGAAGGCGATCTCGTCGTCGTCGCGCATCCCCTGGACGAGCTTCACGACCGACTCCTTGGCCCGATCGAGCTTGTCGCCCATCATCGATCCCGACGTGTCGAGGACGACGGCGATCGAGAGGGGCGCGCGCTCGCGTGCCTCGCTGGAGCGGTCGGCCACCACCTCGAGCTCTGCGTAGAGGGTCTGCCCTGCGAGGACCTCCGCCTGGCTGAGGGCCAGGGTGCCGTGCAGGCCATGGCCCGCGAAGGAGGTGAGGTTGGACCGGCCTGCGCCCACGCCCACGATCGTTCCGTAGGGGGCGGAGCCCGCGCTCGCGTCCGCGCGGACGAGGACGAGGCCGCCCGTGGCGACGACGACCATGCTCGCGGCCAGACCGCGGCGAATCCTCGGGGTGCGCAACCAGCTCGACATCTTCATGGGGCATCTCTCCGTAGACGGTTGGCGGGCAGGGAAGGCACCTCCGCCGCTTGCCTCGGCCTATGACGGGCCAGGGTTCCAAACGGTTTGAAGAAAAGGAGCGCGCCGGGTGGTATGGCGTTCGGCATGGTCGAGCCGGGCGCGCCGAAGGCTGGCAATGCCGAGCGGGGGGAGCGGAATCTCACCCTCGCCCCCATCGGGGTCGTACGGACGCCCTTCCTCGAGCGGGCCAGCGCGCCGCGGCAAGGGTTCCTCGCGGGCGACGTGGCCGGCCAGCTCGTCCTCGAGCGAGGCAAGAACTTCGAGGACGCCCTCTCGGACCTCGAGGGCTGGGAATACCTGTGGGTCCTCTACTGGTTTCATGAGAACACCACCTGGCGGCCCAAGGTCCTGCCGCCGCGCAGCGCCCACAAGCGGCGCGGGGTCTTCGCCACGCGATCGCCGCACCGGCCCAACCCGATCGGCCTCAGCGTCGTCCGGCTGGAGCGCGTCGAGGGGCTCACGGTGCACGTGAAGGGGGTCGACATGCTCGACGGCTCGCCGCTCCTCGACATCAAGCCCTACGTCCCCGCAGCGGACGCCTTTCCGGCGGCGCGGACGGGCTGGCTCGAGCCGCTCGTGCGGGCGGCCGACCCCGAGCCCGGGTTCTCGATCGCGTGGAGCGCCGAGGCGGAGGCGCAGGCGGCGTGGCTCGCCGCCCGCGGGGTCGACCTCGTCACGCCGACCACGCGCACCCTCGCGCTCGGGCCGCAGCCGCACGCGTACCGTCGCATCCGGGCGGATGGCGACGCAATGCGGCTCGCGGTCAAGGAGTGGCGGATCCGCTTCCGCGCCGAGGGGCGGCTCATCACGGTGCTCGCCGTCGCCACGGGCTACCGCCCGAGCCAGCTCGCCAAGGCGGGCGACGCGGCGCTCGACGTGCACCGGGCGTTCGTCGGCGCGTTTCCGGGGTAGTCGCGCCTACGCGCCGCCGGTCACGGCTTGCCGGAGGCCGCGATCCGGGACGCGAGCTTCGCCTTCACCGCCGGCCACTCGCTCGCCACGATCGAATAGAACGCCGTGTCGCGGACGGCCCCGTCGAACGCGGGCATGTGCGCGCGCAGAACGCCGTCGTGGCGGGCGCCGATGCGCTCGATGGCCGCGCGCGAGCGGAGGTTGCGCGCGTCGGTCTTCAAGGTCACGCGGAGGACCTCCCACGCCTCGAAGGCGTGCGTCAGCATGAGGAGCTTGGCGTGCGTGTTGATCGCCGTGCGCTGCGCCGCGGGGGCGAGCCACGTCGCGCCGATCTCGACGGCGTCCGCGCAGCCGGGCGCGCGCTGCATCGGGTGCGCGGGCGGCCAGGTCCAGCGCTCTATCGTGAGGAAGCGCGTGGAGCCGACGATCTGGCCGTCCTCCGCGCTCCGCGTCACGAAGGGGAGGGACACGCCGCGCGCTTGCTCCTCGAGGGCCAGCTCGACGTACGCGCGCATCGCCTCGAGGGACGCAGGCACGCGCGTGAGGACGAAGGTGTCGCGCGGGCCGGACACGGTCTGCCAGAGCGCATCGGCGTGGGCCGCGGTGAGCGGCTCGAGGGAGACCTTCGGATCCCACAGCGTGACGGGGCGAACGGGCTGCATGCGTGTCTCGTAGCACCCGTGTCCCCCGGGCCGGGACTCGAAACGCTGGGGGCCTTGCCTCACGGCCCCTTGTCGTTGTTTCCGCCGCCTCCGGGCCGCGGCCCTTTCTCGGGCGCGGGCTGCGGCGGAAGGAGCGGGGCCATCTTGCGCCGCAGCTCCGCGATGCGCGGATCGCGGTCCTCTCCCGCGGGGTCAATGGCGCGCGCCTCGTCGAGCTTCGCGGCGCAAGCCGGCCAGCGCCCCTCGTCGCACGCCGCGAAGGCCTCCGCGCGTAGGCGCTTCGCGGCCAGCTCCGTATCCGTCAGGCCCGGCTCCGCGTCGGGCGCGTTCGGGTCGTGCGGGTGCTGCGCGAGCGACCACGCGCGCAGGCCGAGCGCGCCGCCGACGGCGCCGACCGCCGCCACCACGGCGAGCCAGCTCGTCACCATCTCCGCGCCGCGCGGCCTCCGTCGCGCCGGCGCACCTTCCGCGCCTCGCGCAGGGAGCGCCACCACCGGCGCGACCTTCGCCGTCTCGTCGGCGCTCTCCATCGTCGCGCTCTTCGCGGCGAGAGCGGCGCTCTCGGCCGCCTCGCGCTCCCTGGCGATCCGCGCCTCGACCAGGAGCGGCACGGTCCTCACCATCTCCTCGGCGGCGGCGCGGACCTCCTCGCGCGTCATCCCGGCCTCCTCGAGCTCGCGCATGACCTCCTCGTCGCTCATGGTGAGCGCCCGCTCGGCCTCGCGATCGGCCTCCGCCTCCTCCGCGAGCAGGCGGAGCGCGTGGTCGGTCGCGAGCTTGTCGGGGGTCGCCTTAGCCATCTGCGTTCTCGCTCGAAGGTCCGCGCTCGGAGTCGGGGGCGCTCTCCATCACCGTTGCAGTGTGACGCGCAACGTCCCGCCGCGCAGCATAGACCTTGCCGATCTCGACGCCGTTCCTTTCGGCGAACGCCTGCGGGTCCCACAGGCGCGGCTCGACGAGCAGCTCACGGAAGACCTGCTGGGCGAGGGGGTCGAGCCTCGCGAGGATCGTGTCCGCGTTGTCCTCGGCGCGCCGGAGGCGGCGCTCGGCCGCGAGGACGTCCTCGGCGGTGCCGTCGGGGTGCGGGGCGCGCTCGACGAAGGGCTCCTCGGGTCCGTCGGCCTCCTCGCCGGGGGGATCGCGGTCCGACTCGTGGACGTGCCGCTTCACGTAGCCGCGGGTGAGCGCGTGCGAGCGTTCGCTCTTCATCACCGCGAGCATGTGCTTGAGGAACTCCTCCACGTGGTCCACGTCCCACGCCGCGCCCTCGCCTCGCGTGGCGACGGCATAGACGCGAACGAGGGCCATCTGCGCGAGGTCCTTGGCCTCGAGACGCGCCGCGCGGGCGAGCGGCAGCGCCATCCGCAGGAGCCGAGGGAAGACGACCTTCCGCCACGGCTCGCTTGCCATCAGCGCGTCGAGCGCGCCGGCCTCCCGGGTCCGTTCGGGTCGTCGCGGAGCGGCCACGTGGCACCGTAACGTGGGCTCCGCGCAGCGGGAAGGGCGTTTCGGCCGACGCGAACGGCGTGGGTGACCGCGCGCACGTAGCAAGGTCACAGGCGAACGGCGCAGGTGACCGCGCGCACGTAGCGAGGTCACGGGCGAACGGCGTGGGTGACCGCGCGCACGTAGCAAGGTCACGGGCGAAGGGCGCGGGTGACCGCGCGCACGTAGCAAGGTCACAGGCGAAGGGCGCGGGTGACCGCGCGCACGTAGCAAGGTCACAGGCGAAGGGCGCAGGTGACCGCGCGCACGTAGCAAGGTCACGGGCGAAGGGCGCGGGCCATGCCGCGCACGAAGCGGGGTCACAGGCGAACCTCGTTCGCGACGCGTCCCCGAACAAAAAGCATCCTTGTTCCCCTGCGTTTTCGTGAACCTAGCCGCACAAGCGAAAATAGTTGCTGGCCGCCTGGCTAAAACGACCTCGAGGCGGGCTTAAGCAAGGGAAGGGAACAAGACGGGGCATCCGCTCCGTCACCCCCTTCGCTCACCGGGTGGAGTCCGCGCGCGAGGGGACGACACCCACATGCAACCCAAGAGAGACGATTCCCATGAGCGCTTCCAAGCCTAGCAACGCAGACCAGATTGCCCTCGACACGAACATGATCGCGGGCCTCATCAAGCACAGACCAGCCTTGCCAGCGAGCCTCACGCTCGCGGGACAGGCCGCCACGGTGGATACCGCCGTGACGACCTTGCAGGCTCGCATCGCAGCGGCCAACGCCGTCGCGCCCGCAAAGGCGGTCTACGCGAAGGTGGTCCTTGCCAACCAGCAGGAGAAAGAGGCGACGGAGGAGTTCGTCGCCGACCTGAAGGCCTTCCTGGTCCTCACGAACAAGAAGTCCCCCGACATCCTGGCGGACTACGGCATCACGCTCAAGAAGCGGGCAACGCCGACGCCAGCCATGAAGGTGGTGGCGGCCGCCAAGTCCCTCGTCACGCGCAAGCTGCGCGGCACGAAGGGACCGAAGCAGAACGCCCCCATCAAGGGCGCTCTCACGGGCCCCGTCACGGTGTCGGCCGCCGGCGTGGCGGAGCTCCCTCCGGCCACGCCCCTGGTGGCGCCGGTCGCGGCGAGCGCCGCCACGACGCCGCCCGAAGGACCCTCGCGCACCTAGGCGAGGCCACGTAGCTGGCAACGGGGAGGGGCTCCGCTCGCGCCGGGGTCTCTCCCCGTTCCTATTTCGTCAGCCTGGTATCCTCCGCCCCGGAGGCTCCCCATGATCTACGGTGCGCACGCGATCATCTACAGCAAGGACGCCGAGGCTGACCGCGTCTTCTTCCGGGACGTCCTGCGCTACCCCTTCGCGGACGCCGGCCACGGCTGGCTGATCTTCGCGCTCCCGCCGGCGGAGGTCGCCGTGCATCCGGGCAAGAACGACGTGCACGAGCTCTACCTGATGTGCGACGACGTGAAGGAGCTCATCGACGAGATGGGCGCCAAGGGGATCGCGACGACTCCCGTGCACGAGGAGCGCTGGGGGCTCCTCACGCAGGTCTCGCTTCCGGGCGGCGGAAAGCTCGGCATCTACCAGCCGAAGCACCCGTCGCCGCTGACCCGCACGCCTGCCGCGAAGAAGGCGGCGCCACGAAAGGCGGCCTCGAAGAAGAAGGTCGCAAAGAAGCCGGCCCCCCGGAAGCTCGCGAACGCGAAGAAGCGCGCTCCCTCCCGACGCTAGGCGGCCACCGTCTTCGCGTACGCGTCGAGCACCTCGGCCGCCGACCACGTCGGGTCGCGCGCCTCGAGCAAGGGGGTGAGCCAGGCCGCCGCCGGGTCGAGCTCGCCGAAGGTGCGCGTCGGCATCTTGGGTCGGCTCACGAGCGTCGTCGTGCTGATGAACGCGCGCGTCGCGGCGCCGACGAGGCCGCCGACCAGCACCACGTGGGCAACGCCGAGGTCGTCGTCGGAGCCGCGGTTCAGATCCATGACCGCCTCCCGCATGTCGTCCGCGAAGTTCGGCACGCCGCCGCCCTGCACGACGTTGAGGAGCGCGATGCCCTTGGGAAAGGCACGCCGCAAGGAGCGCGCGGTGTTTGCCATGACCCGGATGTGGGCTGTGGTGGGGGGGTCGTACCAGATGGCGACCTCGAGGTTCCTGCAGGTGGCGAGCCTGAACTCCGAGCGTTCGATCACGGCGACGGCGGCCATGCGGGCGATTCTACCTTTTGTCGGCTCCCTGTCGGCGTCGCCGATAGACACCCACGCGTACTACGTATACTGAACGAGATAGCAGTACCACCCAGGAGGTCTCGTCGATGCCGCCCGAAGTCACCCGCCTGCTCAAGTCCCTTCGCCTCGTCCTCTGGAAGAACGGCAACATCGCCGGCGAGCGCCTGCGGCACGACGTCGACGTGAACGGCAACCACCGGCTGGAGGTCACCCTGCGGCACGACGAGGTGGTCGACGACAGGCCCATCGTCCGCGCGAAGCCCCTCAACAAGTATGGAAGCAGCACGCCGGGGCCGCGGTTGGACACGCCGAGCCCCGGAAAGAAAAGCTCCGGATGACGACGAAAGCGCGCAACCAGATCGACGGAGGGCAGCGGGTGTTCACCGTCGTGCCTTAACTCATGGCCCCCCACGGGCGTTCTTTTCCAGGAACCCCGTGAGGTCACCATGAAAAATCGAACGCTCAATCTCCGTGTACCCATTGCAGCGGTAGGCCTCATAGGCCTCGCCCTAGGTTGTAGTAGCTCACACGGCACGTCCGCGGACGCGCCCGACGCCTCCGCGCAGAACGCGGATGCGGCGGCGCCGCCCCCGGGTGCCGGCCACGACGCAGCCGGGGCCGACGCAGCCGCACCCGCCAGCGACAGCGGCTCGACCGGCAGCACGCCCGATGGCACGACGGGCATCGACGCCTCCGAAGGCGACACCGACGTCTCGACCGACACGGGCCTCGGCTCGGCGAACGTCGGTCCCGACTCCGGACCCACCACCGGCCCCTACACCATCGGAGTGACGGTGACGGGCCTCGGCGCCGGCGCCACGGTCGTCCTCCAGGACAACGGCGGCGACGCGCTCACGGTCAGCGCCAACGGCGCGTCCACCTTCGCCACCCCGGTCCCGGCCGGGTCCCCGTACTCGGTCACGATCGAGACGCAGCCTTCGAGCGGCATGTGCACCGTGAGCGGCGGCATCGGCCTCGTCGGCAGCGCCAACGTGTCGAACATCGTCGTCAACTGCGCCTCCAACGCGTACCTCATCGGCGGCACCATCACGGGCCTGTCCGGCAGCGCCGTCCTCCAGGACAACGGCGGCGACAACCTCTCGGTCACGTCCAACGGCTTCTTCGCCTTCGCCACGCCGCTCGCCCCGGGCGCCGCGTACAGCGTCTCGGTGCTCACGCAGCCGGGCGGCGCCGTCACGCAGACGTGCACCGTCGCCATGGGCACGGGCACCGTCGCCAGCGCCAACATCTCCAGCGTCTCCATCAGCTGCGTCTCGGCGACGTTCACCGTCGGCGGCACCGTCACGGGCCTCGCGGCCGGCAACACGCTCACCCTCGAGGACAACGGCTCGGACAACCTCGCGATCAGCGCGAACGGAACCTTCACCTTCGCCCAGCCCGTCTCGAGCGGCGGCTCGTACTTTGCGACGGTCCTCAGTCAGCCGACCGGCACGGCGCAGACCTGCACCGTCTCGATGGGTAGCGGCACGATGGCCTCGGCCGACATCACGAGCATCGCCGTGAGCTGCTCCAACGCCTCCTCCACGATCGGTGGGACGCTGACCGGCCTCGCCGCGGGCGACACCATCACCCTCCAGGACAACGGCGGGGACCCCCTGACGCTCAGCGCCAACGGGCCCTTCACGTTCCCGACCGCGCTCACCAGCGGCGGCGCCTACGCAGTCACCGTCTCGACGCAGCCCGCAGGCCCCGCGCAGCAGTGCTCCGTGAGCGCCGCGACCGGCACCGCGAACGGCGGCAACGTCACGAACGTCGTCGTCAACTGCGCAGCCGACACGCACACCGTCGGCGGCACGGTCACCGGCCTCGCCTTCAACGGCCAGCTGAAGCTCGCGAACAACGGCGGAGACACCATCTTCGTCACCTCCAACGGCTCGTTCGCGTTCGACGCGCCCGTGGCGAGCGGGGCGGCCTACGCCGTCACGGTCGCCGGCAACCCGCAGAGCCCCGTCGCGCAGACGTGCACCGTCTCCAGCGGCACGGGCTCGATGGGCGCTGCTGACGTCACGTCGGTCGCCGTCGCGTGCACGACGAGCTCGTTCGCGGTCGGCGGCACGGTCTCTGGCCTCGTCCCCGGCAGCGCCGGCGTCACCCTGACCGACAACGGCGGCTCGCCGATCACGATCTCGGCGAACGGCCCCTTCACCTTCGGCGCGCCCGTCTCGAGCGGCGCGGCGTACACGGTGGTCGCGCAGAACCCGGCGTATCCGCCGGCCTCGCAGACCTGCGCGATCACGAACGGCAGCGGCGCAGTCGGCAACGCAGCGGTCACCGGTGTGACCGTGACGTGCGCCACGCAGGGCTTCTCGGTCGGCGGAACGGTCTCGTTCGCGACCGCCCTCTCGCCGAACGCCTCCATCACCCTCCAGTTCTCCGACCAGTCGGTCGTCGGCGGCGGAGACGCCGGCGCGCCCCAGAGCCTCACCCTCACGCCGAGCAGCGCGGGCTTCCCCGGCTTCGCCTTCGCCAGCCCGGCGGGCGCGCCGAGCGGCTCGAGCTACACGGTCACCATCGCGTCGCAGCCCAACAGGCAGAGCTGCAGCTTCGCGGGCGGCGGCCTCACGGCGACCGGCACGGTGCCGGGAACCTCGGTGACCTCGCTCTCCATCACGTGCGTCGAGCTGAACGGCGGCGTGTGCACCGCGGCGGCGCAGTGCCAGAGCAGCAACTGCGAAGGCGACATCTGCTGCAACGCCGTGTGCAACACGACGCCGCAGTCCTCCTGCGGCCAGACCGGCACGTGCAGCGCGGCGGGCACGGGCTGCGCCTTCTGGGCCTCCGGATCGGCTTGCCTCGCGGCGGCCTGCTCCGACGGCCCGAGCTCCAGCTCGCAGACGACTGCAAGCACCTGCGACGGCGCGGGCACCTGCAACCCCGGAACGACGACCAGCTGCGGCGCCTACAAGTGCGGCGGCGCAATCTGCAAGAGCGCGTGCAGCGCCAGCTCCGATTGCACGAGCGGAAACGCCTGCGTGTCCGGCTCCTGCGTCGCCCAGAGCGGCGCGGGCTCAACCTGCAGCGGTAACAGCCAGTGCTCGAGCGGCGCGTGCGGCGCCACGGGCTCGGGTACCCACTGCTGCGCGACGGCGTGCTCCGCCGGCGGCACCTGCGGCGCCATCGACTGCGACTCGAACGGCGCGTGCATCCTCGCTTCGGCCGGGCTCGTATGCGCTCCGGCGTCCTGCTCGAACGGCATGCTCACGCCGGCCGAGACCTGCGACGGCATGGGCTCCTGCACCCCGCAGACGGCCACTGCGTGCCCGGGCAGCCTCGGCTGCGCGAGCGCCACGGCCTGCAAGACCGGCTGCACCGCGAACAGCGACTGCACGTCGGGCACCATCTGCGAGCTGAGCGACGGGGGCGGCACGTGCGTCTCTCCCGCCGCCGGCACGGCCTGCACCTCTGACAGCCAGTGCGCGAGCGGCTACTGCACGCCGACGCTCGGTGGCGGCAGCGTCTGCAGCACCACGGCTTGCTACGACCAGGGCTCTGCCTCGTGCGGTACGACGGGCAAGACCAACGCGAGCGGCACGGCGTGCCTCCTCTACGCCGCCGCCACCAGCTGCGGTGCACCGTCGTGCAGCAGCAACACGCAGACGGCGGCCAGCACCTGCGACGGCGCGGGCAACTGCGTCGCGGGTGCACAGACGACGTGCGGGGCATCGTGCAGCGGCACGGTCTACACCCCCAGCGCCGGCTGCAGCGGCTCTTCGTGCGGAACCGGTACCCCGATCGACTGCTCGCTCACCGGCAAGGTCTGCGACGCCGTCGCCGGCTGCATTGGCTGCGAGACGGCTTCCGACTGCCCCGCGCCTGCCAACGCGTGCGTCACCGCGACGTGCACGAGCCATACGTGCGGGACGGCGAACGTCGCCGCCTCGACGCTTCTCCCCCCGAGCCTCCAGATCGCTGGAGACTGCCAGACGGCCGAGTGCGACGGCACGGGCAACATCTCCTACGTCTTCGCCGTCAACGACACCCCGGCCGTCGTCATGGACAGCTGCGTGTCGGCCTGGACCTGCACGGCTCCCGACGTGGCGGTCGCCACCGACCTGCCCACGGGCAGCCACTGCATCGGCTTCGGTACCGTCTGCGGTGACACGACCAACCCGGCCATCGCCGGGGTGTGCGTGGAATGCAACACGAACGCCGACTGCGACTCCGGACACTGCACGAACAACTCGTGCGAGTGAGGTGATGGGCCCGGGGCAGCGCGGCTGCCTCGGCTTCCTTCCTCTCCAGCAGCACCCCTCCGCAGCTCGGTCTCCTAGAATCGTACGCCGAGCCCGCCCGTAGCACCGAAGAGCGCTGTCCCGATGGTGTCGAAGCTTCCCTTCGCCACCAGAAAGACAGCGCTCTTCGCTTCATTCCATGTGACGAGATCGAACGAGAGGCGCGCGTTTGCGCCGGCGCTCAGGTTGAAGAGGTTGCCGCTCGTGGTGACGCGGCCGACGTTGAACGTCCCGACGCGAAGGCCACCGCCGGCCCCGAGGCGACCGACGCGAACCTCGAGGAGAACGCCGAGGCCCGTGGTCGCGACCGGCAGACCGTACTGGGTCTGCGCGAACGTCGCTTCGAGCACGCCTCCCCAGCGCAGGTTGCCCTGGACCGCGGGCAGGACCGCCGACAGGCCGAGGCCGTTCATGGGCACGCCGTACGCCGTCAGGTACGCGTAGCCGGCCTCGAGCGACGGGTTGAAGCGGGCCTTGGGCGCGCGCGGCGGGGAGGGCTCGGGGGTGTC
>Ga0302196_10005210_pt1 | contig 11676 bp, 10 predicted proteins | sample II_Bog_N1_3_FD_198794 | JGI IMG/M metagenome (GOLD analysis project Ga0302196, IMG submission 198794) | Peat permafrost microbial communities from Stordalen Mire near Abisko, Sweden - II_Bog_N1_3 | ecosystem: Environmental > Terrestrial > Soil > Wetlands > Peat | place: Sweden: Abisko...
CGCTAGAACTGACGACCCGGCGCACCAGTCACCTGGAGGTGCCTTCTTGCGCCTGACGCAGCCGGGGGCACATTCGTCCGTGCATCACAAGCGGCGGAAGCCTGCGATACGGAGTGCCTGAATGTCAGACGACAACGCCATTCGCCAACACACGCTTTCCATCATCCAATCCTACTTGGCGCTGCTGAGCCAGGGGCGATGGAACGAATGGGGCGAGCTCTGGTCGGAGGACAGTGTCCTGGAGTTTCCTTACGCGCCCGAAGGCGCCGTCAACCGTTACGTCGGCCGAAACGACATCGTCGCCTATATGTCGGGGACGGCCGACTTCATCAAAGTCAACCGCGTCTCTTCGGTTCGCGTTCACCCAATGCTTGATCCTCACGCCGTCGTCGTCGAACTTCAGATCGAAGGATCAATAACGGCGAGCGCCAAGCCGTACAATCAGCGATACGTCACCTTCTTCCAACTGAAGGACGGCAAAATCCAGCACTATCGCGAATACTGGAGCCCTTTGATCACCATGGAGGCGATGGGGGGCTACGACGCCTATATGCGCGTCTTACACCCGGACAGGGTCGAAGCCTGACCGTCTGCTTCGGAGCGGCGACGAACGTCGGCTGAGCGGCGAGGTTGGGCGCAGAGCCGCCGTGGCGCTGCTCTGCGCTGAACGACCGCTGTTCGTCCAACTGCGACGTTCTCAACTGAGCGACAAACGAGAGATTCCGCCCCATCTCCGCAAGCCGGCGCCTGCCGCGAAACGGCGGAGAAATTCCCCGCAATCTTTTGAAAACGAAGCCTCGCGCCGAAAAATGGCGCCCCCGCCTCAGCTGGCCGTCGCCGCCGCGAACATGTTCGCGTCGAGCGCGATCTCGCGCTCGAACTCCACGGGCCCGGTCATCAGCACGTGGTCGTCGCTCGAACGCCATTCGATCGTCAGCGCGCCGCCCGGCAGGTCGATGCGCGCCGCGCGGCCGGTCAGGCCGAGGCGCGAGGCGGCCACCAGCGTCGCACAGGCGGCCGAGCCGCACCCGAGCGTGATCCCGACGCCGCGCTCCCACACGCGCAGCTTGATCTCATCGGGGGCGACAACTTGAGCGAAGGAGATGTTCGCCTTCTCGGGGAAGATCGGCAGGGTTTCGAAGGCCGGCCCGACCGTCCCGAGCGGGATCGCGGCGACATCCTTGACCCAGAAGATCGCGTGCGGGTTGCCCATGTTGACGACGCTGGCCGGACCGTAGTCGGGCAGGCCGGGCAGCTTCAGCGACACGGCGCGTTCGTCGTAGACCGGCTTGGCCAGCGGGATCTCGTTCCAGGCCAGCCGCGGCCGGCCCATGTCGACGCGGTAGGTCCATTCGTCGAGCCGTTCGCAGGCAATGACGCCCGCCGCGGTCTCGACCGCGAACGCGCGCGCGCCGCTGACGCGCGCCAGCCGGTCGGCGACGCAGCGCGTGCCGTTGCCGCAGGCGCCGGCTTCGCTGCCGTCGTTGTTGTAGATGCGGACGAAGGCTTCGGTCCCGGGCCGGAGAGGATCGGAGAGGACCATCAACTGGTCGTAGTCGAGCCCCGGCGCACGATCGATCGCGCGCGCTTCGGCCGGCGTCGGCAGGATCGCCGTCCCGCGCAGGTCGAGGGTGAGGATCTTGTTGCCGACGCCGTTCATCCGCGTGACGCGGCGTCCGGCGAGCGAGTTCTCAGAAACGGAAAGGGTCAGACCGATTCGCGCCGGCGGCGGCGCGCCTCCTTGTCGATCGCGCGCGCGCCGAGCTGCGTGAGCGCGATCCGCAACGCGTCGTCGGCGATCGGCGCCGTCAGCGCCGCCGCGCGCTGGCGCGCCGCTGCGCTCGGCGCCGGGGGCGCGCGATGCGGCGGACGGGTCGGGGCGAGCGGCCCCTGGCGGAACGCGATGCGGCCGACGCAGCGCCAGCCGAGATGGGCGTTGACGCGCTGGACGATGACCGCCGCGGCGTGCTGCGCCTCGAGCGCGAAAGCCGGATCGACGCGCAGCACCAGCGTCGCCGGCGCGACCGAGTTCGGGTCCTGGCGCGCGCCGCGCGGCGGCCATTGGATCTGCGCCGGCTGGGCGTAGCGCGCGACATCGGCCCCGACGATGTCGGGCCAGTCGGCGATCAGGCTCATCTGGCCGAGGCCGCGCGCGGCGAGCGTCGGCGCGACGATGCCGGCAAGCAGCGACCCGACCTGCGCCGGTTGCGTGCGCGGCTTGCCGATCGCCGGTTTCTTCATCGCGCCGCCGCCGCTAGTCTGTCAGCCATGGACGCCAGTCTAGCCCCTCGCCGCGCGGCTTTGAAGCCGCAGTCGCTCGCCCGCCGCCTGCTCGCCTGGTGGGACGTCCATCGCCGCGACCTGCCGTGGCGCGCCGCGCCCGGCGAGACGCCCGACCCCTATCGCGTCTGGCTGTCGGAAATCCTGCTGCAGCAGACGACCGCCGCCGCCGCCGCGCCCTATTACGCGCGCTTTCTTGAGCGCTGGCCGCGAGTCGAGGCGCACGCGAGCGCCTCGCTCGACGAGGTGATCGAGACCTTCGCCGGGCTCGGCTATTACGCGCGGGCGCGCAACCTCCACGCCTGCGCTGAGGAGATTGCGCGGCGCGGCGGCCGATTTCCCGAAACCGAGGCGGCCTTAAGAGCGCTGCCCGGCGTCGGCGCCTACACGGCGGCCGCGGTGGCGACGATCGCCTTCGGCGAAAAGGCGGCGGCGGTCGACGGCAATGTCGCGCGAATCATGGCGCGGGTGATGGCGCTGTCGACGCCGTGGCCGCAGGCGCGGACGGCGATCGCCGCCGCGACGGCGGCGCTCGTTCCCGCCGACCGTCCGGGCGACTTCGCCCAGGCGCTGATGGATCTCGGCGCGATGGTCTGCCGGCCGCGCAATCCCGCCTGCGCCGCCTGCCCGTTGAGCGCCGACTGCGCGGCGGCGCTTGCCGGCGAGCCCGAATCCTATCCCCGCCGCGCCGCCGCCAAGACGCGGCCGGTCCGCCTCGGCGCCGCCTATTTCGCATTCCGGCGCGACGGCGCCTTCCTCGCCCGCCGCCGCCCGCCCAAGGGCCTGCTCGGCGCGACGCTCGAACTGCCGGGGCCGGCGTGGCGGACGGCCGAGGACGGCGGCGCGAGCGAGACGCGGCCGTTCGCGGCGCGTTGGCGACGACTGCCCGGCGAAGTCGAGCAGGTCTTCACCCATTTCGTTCTGCGCCTGAGCGTCCAAGTCGCCGCGATCGCGGCCATGCCGGCCGACTCCGGCGATCTCTTCTGGGTCTTCGGGAGCGACGCCAACCGCGCCGGCTTTTCCAGCGTCATGCTGAAGGCGATCGCTCACGCGCGCGGCGGCGCGCCTCAATAGGCCTTCTTGTCGCCGAGCAGGCCGAACGCAGTCGCCAGCACGATCTTCAGGTCGAGCCACAGCGACCAATGGTCGACGTAGTAGAGGTCGTGCTCGACCCGCGCCTGGATGTCCTCGTCGGTGCGGATTTCGCCGCGCAGGCCGTTGACCTGCGCCCAGCCGGTGATGCCGGGCTTGACGTTGTGGCGGCGCGCGTAGCGGGCGATGCGCTCGACGTAGAGCTGGTCGTGCGCCATTGCCTGCGGCCGCGGCCCGACGATCGACATGTCGCCGGCGATGACGTTGAGAAGCTGCGGCAGTTCGTCGACGCTGGTGCGCCTGAGGAACGCGCCGACGCGGGTGACGCGCGGATCGTTGCGCGTCGCCGCCTTGACCGTCGCGCCGTCCTCGAGCGCGCGCATGGTGCGGAACTTGAAGATGCGGAACGGCTCCTGGTTGAAGCCGTAGCGCGTCTGGCGGAACAGCGCCGGCCCGCGACCTTCGAGCCGGATCGCCAGCGCGACGAGGAGGAAGAACGGCGCCAGCAGAACCAGGCCGAGCGAAGCGACGACGAGATCGAACGCGCGCTTCTCGGCCTGCTGCAGTCGGGTCAGCGGCGGCTGCGTCAGGCCCAGCCCGGCGCTCGGGCCGAACGTGACGATGCGCGCGTCCTTGAACCGGTCGAGCAGCGCCTCGCCGCCGAGATGGATTTCGGTCGGCGTGCGCAGGAACGCGTCGACGCAAGCCTCGACCAATTCGGCGCGCGCCCACGGCACGACCAGATAGACGTCGTCGGGGCGCAGCATGCGCACGGTCGCTGCGGCGAGCGCGAGGTCGTCGGCGAGGCTGGCGGGGCTGTCGCGCAGCGCGATCGTCGCGGCGATTTCCAGCCGGTCGGCGCGCGGGTCGACGCGCGGCGCGTTGTGCGCCAGGGCGTCTTCGAGGCCGACGACGACGACGCGGCGCGTCGCGACCCAGCCGGCGCGTTCGGCGCGCTCGACCAGAGCCACCAGCAGGCGGCGCACGCCGAACAAAGCGAGAAAGCCGGCGAGGTAGAACACGCCGACCGCGCCGCGCGAATAGATCGCGCTGGTGCGGGTGGCGAAGAGGAGCGCCAGAGCGCAGAGGAAGGCGAAGTTCCACGCTGCGAGGGCGCGCGAGAATTGGCCGCCGCGCGTGGCGTAGCCTTCGCGCCCGTACTGGCCGCGCTGCGTTGCGACGACGACGACGATCGCGGCGACGACGAGCCCGACCGTCTTGGCGGCCTCGACCTCCGGCATCCGCCCGAGGGTGACGACTTCATAGAGGGAGGCCGAGCCGGCGGCTGCCGCGAAGATCGCCAAAGCGTCGACCAGGGCCGCGAGATAGGGGAAGGCGGCGGCGATCCGGCCGGCCAGACGTCGCGCGCGCTCCCGCCCCGACCGGCGCGCGGCCGAGTCCGCCGGCGCTTTGGCCGGCTCGCCTTCCGGGCGGTCGAATCGGGCGTGCGCGTGTGCCATTCCTGGACGGAATCTCTCGCCGGGGCGGCCGCAGACCGCCAACGCCGAACGGCCGCAAGCGGCATGCCGCTGGCGCGGGGCCGACATTGTTTTTCAATCTTCCTCCTCTACGAAGGGAATCTGCATTGGCGGCGGGGGCTTGCGGCCCGCCGCGGGGGATGATTAAAACGACTCCCGACGGCGTCTTCCGGCCCGGCGGGGCGAGCGTCGTCGATCCCTTCGAAGCTCCGCGTCTGTAATCTTCCGTACCCCGTCGGGCGATCCTGTCGCGGGGCTCGTCAAATGTTTGGCCATGACCCTGGTCCCCCTGCCCAAGAGCTTCCAGACGGACTTGCTGACCAAGTTCGGCCACGTCTCGACTTGGGTGTTCGACCTCGACAACACGCTCTACCCGTCTGACTGCGGTCTGTGGCCGCAGATCAACCAGCGCGTCACGCTCTATTTGGCTGCGCTGACTGGGCTCGACGGCCTGTCGGCGCGCGCGTTGCAGCGCTACTATTATCATCGCCACGGCACGACCTTGCGCGGGCTGGTCGACGAGGCGGCGATCGATCCCGGCCCCTTCCTCGATTTTGTCCACGACGTCGACCGCTCCGGCTTGAGCCGCGACGCCCGGCTCGCGCGTGAGATCGGGCGTCTGCCTGGCCGCCGGCTGATCTTCACCAACGGCTCGCGCGGCCACGCCTTGCGCACCGTCGCCGAGCTCGGTCTCGACGGTCTGTTCGAGGACGCCTTCGACATCGTCGCCTCGGGCCTCACGCCCAAGCCCGCCGCGGCCGCCTATGAAGCGTTCTTCGACCGCTATGGCGTCGATCCCACCGGCGCGGCGATGTTCGAGGACATCGCCAAGAACCTGCAGACGCCGAAGGCGCGCGGCATGACGACGACGCTGGTCGTCCCGCGCCCCGGCCAGCGCGACGAGCGCGACGCAGCCGACGGCGAAGGCGGCGGCGCCGACTACGTCGACTTCGTCACCGACGATCTCGCCGGCTTCCTCGAGCAGGTCAACGATCGGCTCGCCGCGCCGCGTCCGCAGGCGCTGGCGGCGGAATAGGGCGTTTCGCGTAAAAGCCCCCCGCGCGACCGCTTCGGTTTCGATCAGCCGCCGCTTGAGCGATTGATAGTCCTGTCGGGCGTCCCTCGCTCGCGCCCTTTCCGGAGGTCCGAATATTCGACTAAGCTAGAAGGTGTGTTCCGGCTTCGGGAGGGGCGGGAACGTTCGTGCTGTCCGCTTGGCGGATCGGTCGGGGCATGCGAAGCATTCGGGGGCGCAAACGGGGGCGCGCGGCTGCGGCGGCTGGGCCCGGAACTTGCAAGCGCCAAACCGACGAAGCGCGAGACGAACGAAAGAGGCGTGCGGCGAAATGTTGGATCGAACCGCGGCCGAGGCCGGCCCGACCCTGTCGCTGCACGGCGTCACCAAACAATATCCAGGCTGTCTCGCCAACGACCGCGTCGATCTGACGGTCGAAAGCAATGAGATTCACGCGCTGCTGGGCGAGAACGGCGCCGGCAAGAGCACGCTGGTCAAGATCATCTACGGCGTGACGCGCCCGGACGCCGGCGAAATCATCTGGCGCGGCGAGAAGGTGACGGTCGAGAGCCCGGCGCACGCCCGCCGGCTCGGCATCGGCATGGTGTTCCAGCATTTCTCGCTGTTCGAATCGCTGACCGTCGCCGAGAACGTCGCGCTCGGAATCAACGAGCCCAGCGAACGCGCCAACCTGCGCCAACGCATCATCGACACCTCGCGCGAATACGGCCTGCCGCTCAATCCCGACCGCACCGTGCACGACCTCTCGGTCGGCGAGCGCCAGCGCATCGAAATCGTCCGCTGCCTGCTGCAGAAGCCGAAACTGCTGATCATGGACGAGCCGACCTCGGTGCTGACGCCGCAGGAGGCCGAGACGCTGTTCCTGACGCTACGCCGCCTCGCCGCCGAAGGCTGCTCGATCCTCTACATCAGCCACAAGCTCGAGGAGATTCGCGCGCTGTGCGACACCGCGACGATCATGCGCCTCGGCCGCGTCGTCGCCCATTGCAAGCCGCGCGAGAAATCGGCCAAGGAGCTCGCCGAGCTGATGATCGCCGCCGAGCTCGAGCCCCAGGCGCGCAGCCGGCGCGTCGTCGACCGCGCCGCGCGGTCGCGCCTCGTCGTCGACAGGCTGACGGTCGCCTCGCCCAACCCGTTCGGCGCCGATCTGAAAGAGGTGAGCTTCGCCGTCGCGCCGGGCGAGATTCTCGGCGTCGCCGGTATCGCCGGCAACGGGCAGAACGAACTGATGGATGCGCTGTCCGGCGAGATTCCCGCCGGCAAGCCGGAGACGATCCGCCTCGATGGCGTCGCCGTCGGCCACATGGGCCCGCGCGAGCGGCGCGCGCTCGGCGGCTGCTTCGTCCCCGAGGAGCGCAACGGCCATGGCGCGGTCGGGCTGATGAGCCTGTCCGACAACGCCTTCCTCACTGCGGTCGCGCGCAGGCCGCTGTCGCGTTTCGGGTTCGTCAGGCGCGGCCAGGTGCTGGAATTCGCCCGCGAGGTGATCAAGGACTTCGACGTGCGCACCACCGGCCCCAAGGCGCAGGCGCGTTCGCTCTCGGGGGGAAACTTGCAGAAGTTCCTGGTCGGCCGCGAGATCATGCAGACGCCCTCGACGTTGATCGTCAACCAGCCGACCTGGGGGGTCGACGCCGGCGCGGCGGCGGCGATCCATCGCGCGCTCGCTGAAATGGCCGAGAACGGCGCGGCGGTGGTGATCGTTTCGCAGGACCTCGACGAGATCTTTCTCGTCTGCGACCGCGTCGCGGTCATCGCCGGCGGCAGGCTGTCGCCGCCGATTCCGGTCGCCGAGGCGACGATCGAACAAATAGGCTTGGTGATGGGCGGCGCGACGGGCGGGGGCGAGGCGGCTCATGCGTGAGGGCATTCGTCTCGTTCCGCGCGGCAATCCGTCGCCGTTCTGGACCTACGCGTCGCCAGTGCTGGCGGTCGTCCTCACCATCGTCGTCACCGGCGCGATGTTCCTGGCGATGGGCAAGCCGCCGGCGACGGCGGTCTACACTTTCCTCGTCGCGCCGCTGGTGCAGACCGGCGGCCTGTCGGCCCTGGCGATCAAGGCGGCGCCGCTGATCATGATGGGGGCCGGGCTCGCGCTCTGCTACCGCGCCTCGGTGTGGAACATCGGCTGCGAGGGCCAGTTCACCATCGGCGCGATCTGCGCCGGCGGCGTCGCGCTGGCGCTGCCTGGCCTGCCGGCGCCGATCCTCTATCCAGCGGTGATCGTCGCCGGCGTGATCGGCGGCGCGGCGACGGCGGCGCTGACGGCGTGGCTGCGCACCTCGCTCAACGTCAACGAAATCCTCTCCAGCCTGATGGCGACCTATGTCGCGCAATATCTGCTGATCTATCTCGTCACCGGGCCGTGGAAGGACCCGCAGGGCTTCGGCTTCCCGCAGACGGCGATGTTTGCCGATGCGGCGACGACGCCGACCCTCATCGCCGGCACTGGCGTCCACCTCGGCTGCCTCGTCGCGCCGCTGGCGGCGGTGGCGGTGTGGGCGCTGATGGCGCGCTCGACGCTCGGCTTCCAGTTGCGCGTCGTCGGCGAAGCGCCGCGCGCCGCGCGCTTCGCCGGGTTCAGCGAGAAGCGGTTGATCTGGGTGGCGATGCTGGTCAGCGGCGGCCTCGCCGGCCTCGCCGGCATGTTCGAGGTCACCGGGCCGATCGGTCAGCTGACGACCGACATTTCGCCCGGCTACGGCTTCACCGCGGTCATCGTCGCCTTCCTCGGCCGCCTGCATCCGATCGGCGCGATCTTCGCCGGCCTTCTGCTGGCGCTGTCCTATCTCGGCGGCGACGCGGCGCAGATCGACCTCGGCCTGCCCAACGCCGTCACCGGCATCTTCCAGGGCGTGCTGCTGTTCCTGCTGCTCGCCTGCGACATCCTGATCAATTTCCGCGTCCGCCTGCCGGCGCGAAGCAGCGAGACGGCGAGGGCGGTGCGATGATCTTCTTCCTCACCAGCTTCGTCGTCAGCGTCATGGCCGCTGCGACGCCGCTATTGCTGGCGGCGACCGGCGAACTCGTCACCGAACGGTCCGGCGTGCTCAACCTCGGCGTCGAAGGCATGATGCTGGTCGGCGCCGTGACCGGCTTCATCGCCGGCTACTACACCGACAGCGCCGCGCTCGGCGTCGTTGCGGCGACCTTCGGCGGCGCGGCGCTCGCGGCGATCTTCGCCGTGCTGACGCTGATCCTGCTCAGCAATCAAACCGCCGCGGGCCTCGCGCTGACCATCTTCGGACGCGGTTTCAGCTCGCTGGCCGGGGCGGCCTTTGTCGGCATCAAGGGGCCGGTGCTGCCGAAGCTGGCGATCCCAGGCCTGTCGCAGCTTCCCTTCTTCGGGCCGACGCTGTTCGGCCAGGACGTTCTGGTCTACGGCTCGTTCGTCATTCTCGCCGGTGTCGCCTGGTTCCTCAATCGCACCCATGGCGGCCTGGTGCTGCGGGCGGTCGGCGATTCGCACGACGCCGCGCACGCGATCGGCTATTCGGTCACCCGCATCCGCTTCGGCGCGACCGTGTTCGGCGGAGCGATGGCCGGGCTCGCCGGCGGCTACATGTCGCTCGCCTACAGCCCGTTGTGGGCCGAAAACATGACCGCCGGCCGCGGCTGGATCGCGTTGGCGCTGGTGGTGTTCGCGACCTGGCGGCCGGGCTGGCTGGTCGGCGGGGCCTATCTGTTCGGCTCGATCATGTACCTGTCGCTCTATGTCCAGGGCGTCGGCGTGCCGATTCCTTCGGCGCTGATCTCGGCGCTGCCCTACGTCGTCACCGTGGTCGTGCTGGCGATCATCTCGCGCGACCGCCGCCGCATCCGTCTCAACCAGCCCGCGTGCCTGGGCAAGTCGTTCGCCGCCGGCGCCTGAGTCGCGGCGGGAGAACGCCGTTTTTTTCTGCTTGACGCCTATGGATTGGGCGCCGGGGCCTCGGCTATGCTCTCGTTCCATGGCCTGCGGCTTGCTTGTTCAACGGGCAAGGCGGGGGCGACGGGCGACGCCCGTCGCTGGGGTCAGAACAAGATCAGTAGGAGCAACGCATGGATCGTCGGTCATTCAATAAGCTGCTCGGCGGCAGCCTCGTCGTCGCCGCGGCGGCCCCCTTTGCGCCGCGCGGGCTCGCCGCCGCGGAACCGATCAAGGCCGGATTCGTCTATCTCGGGCCGGTCGGCGACTTCGGCTGGACCTATCAGCACGACGTCGCGCGCAAGGAGGCGGAGGACCACTTCGGCGGCGCGGTAAAGACGGTGTTTGTCGAGAACGTCGCCGAAGGGCCCGATTCCGAGCACGTCATCGCCGATCTCGCCGCCAAAGGCTGCAAGATCATCTTCACCACCTCGTTCGGCTATATGAACTACACGCTGTCGGTGGCGAAGAAATATCCGGCGGTGAAGTTCGAGCATTGCACCGGCTACAAGCGCGCCGACAACGTCTCGACCTACAACATCCGCTTCTATGAGGGCCGCTTCGTCCAGGGCGTGATCGCCGGCAAGCTCTCGAAGAGCGGCGTCGCCGGCTATGTCGGCTCGATCGCGGTGCCGGAAGTCGTGCAGGGCATGAACGCCTTCATGCTCGGCATGCAAAGCGTCAACCCCAAGGCGCGGCTGAAGTTCATCCTGATCAATTCCTGGTACGACCCCGGCAAGGAAGGCGACGCCGCCAAGGCGCTGATCGACCAGGGTTGCGACATCATCACGCAGCACACCGACTCGCCGACGCCGCTGCAGGTGGCGGAGAGCCGCGGCATTCTCGCCTTCGGCGAAGCCACCGACATGGCCAAGTTCGCGCCGAAGACGGAGCTGTCGGCCAATGTCAACGTCTGGGGTCCCTACTACACCACGCGCATCCAGGCGGTGATCGACGGCACGTGGAAGAGCGAGGACGTCTGGGGCGGATTCTCGGCCGGCATGCTGAAGATGTCGCCGTTCTCCAACATGCCCGACGACGTCAAGGCGCTGGCGCAGCAGACGGTCGACGACATCAGCTCCGGCAAGCAGAAGATCTTCGTCGGCCCGCTCGTCGATCAGAGCGGCGCGGCCAAGCTGCCCGCCGGCCAGGTGATGGACGAAGGCACCCTCGCCGGCCTGCAATGGCTGGTGCAAGGCATCGAAGGCAAGCTGGGCTGACGACGGCTCGCGTCCTGTAGACGCGCTCGCCAAGCGCGCCGCGCCCTTTCCTCCCCCGCGCAGCGGGGGAGGGGAACAGCGCAAAGCGCGGTGGAGGGGGACTTCGCCTCGCGTCAATCCCGCCTTGTCGCGCGCGCCGACAAGGGCGGATTTTTCCCGCTGGCTTTCTTGCGAGCTTCGCGCGGTCCCCCTCCCCCGCGCAGCGGGGGAGGATGAGCGCATCGCGATTCGGGCTCGCGAGGCGATCGCGGCAAGTCTCGCCTGCGCGCGTCCCCGTGCGCGAGGAGAAGAGGCGACCGTGACGCCTACATTTTCGCCCGGTCGTTCCAGAAATCGCGCTGCAGCGCCGCCGATTCCTCTTCGAGCAGCGGGCCGACGATCTCGACCGCGCGCTGACCGGCGGCGAACACGACGCGGCAGGGCAGGTCGAGCGTCGGGTTCTCCTCGTGCGCGCCGGTCGCCGCCTTGAGGTCCTTTTCGCTCTGGCCGTAGACGAGGCGGCCGATCCCCGCCCAATAGATCGCCCCCGAACACATCGCGCAGGGCTCGGCGGAGCTGTAGAGCGTGCAGCCGGCGAGGAAGTCGGCGCCATAGGTCTTCGACGCCCAGGTCGACAGCAGCCGCTCGGCATGGGCAGTCATGTCGCCGCCTTCGGCGCTGAAG
>Ga0302196_10005214_pt1 | contig 11671 bp, 19 predicted proteins | sample II_Bog_N1_3_FD_198794 | JGI IMG/M metagenome (GOLD analysis project Ga0302196, IMG submission 198794) | Peat permafrost microbial communities from Stordalen Mire near Abisko, Sweden - II_Bog_N1_3 | ecosystem: Environmental > Terrestrial > Soil > Wetlands > Peat | place: Sweden: Abisko...
GCGCCCTTGCCGCACGCTGGAGCGCATCGGCCTCGGCTGCGATTTCCTCGGCGAAGCGTTCGGCGACAAGCTGCTGAATAGTTTCTTCGTCGAGGAAGCGCATGGGGTTCTCCTAAGGGTGGCCGCCGCCGTCCAACATGGACAGCGCTGGCGCGATTTCGTGGATGTTGACGAGGACGATGATCCCGGCGCAAATGAGCGCCAGGGCGATGATGGCGAGTAGGCGGTGGATCACTTCCGCCCCTTCGGTTTGGGGAACCTCGGCGGCGCCGGGTGCCACGCATCGTCATCGGCCCGGAGTTCACCCTTCGTGAGCGCTTCGAGGCGAATCTGCTGGATGGGCGGCAATGTGTCGTCCTTCCACGAGTAGAAGGCGTTTTGCTTCAAGCCAAGGGCGCGGCAAAGCGCGCTGACGTTGTTCTTGAAGTGGGCGAGTGCGTGACTGGTTTTCATGGCCCCAATGGTAATCGCATCGGCGATTTCTTGTCAAGCGAAAATATTCGTGGCGACGATGCCGAAACCGCTTGACATGCTGCATCGTTGGAGCGATAGTAGAGGCACTGAAGCAAGCAACCCACCGGAGCAGACCATGACCTACCTCGAATTCAAAGCCGCCTACTCCAGCGCATTCGCTAGCATGACGAAGTACCGCATCGACGAAGCCGGCTCGACGTACTACGCAGAGAAGCTGGCCGACTTGTCGGATGCCTATCCCGAGTTCGAGGTGCAATTGGAAGCCGAAGGGGCCTAAACCATGAGCGACGCATCGAACAACCGAATCTATCGCCAGTCCCCTGCCGCCTACGATGGCCGGGGCGACGATCCTCCCTACATGACCGTCACGGACGTTGACGAGGCCGAGCGCAACGAACGCGAGCGATGCGCCGTCATCGCGGAAACAACCGAGGTGCTTATCGACCTGCGCGACTGGACTGGATTGACGCGCAAGGTCCTCACCGCGCTAGTCGCCAAAGGAATCGCTGACGCGATCCGCAACCAATAAGAGGAGCCGACATGACCGCAACAACCCCGCTAGGCCATCTGCGCCTGGCGCTTCGAGAAGCCCACGAGCAAGAGGCGCGACTTTTCGCCTACACATCGTGCAGGCCGGAATTCGGCTACCTGCGCTCGGTGGTCTACGAACTGACGACCGCGCTGGCGCTCGCCGAAGCCTCGCTCAACGCGGCGCAGCCGGCGCTCGACTCGCATACGATCAATCTCGGCGGCGTCATGGAAAAGTCGCCGCCGTCCGCGCTCTGGCTCGACCTGGGCGAAGGAGAGGCGAAGTGATGGGCTGCGCAGGATCATGCAACCAGGGTCGCGCCCCCTGCGATTGCGAATTGATGAACGGCATCCCGCCCGATGCCGAGCGCACATTCCGCCCGGTAGCTCGCGCCTTGAGCCTCTGGCAAACGATCATCGTGGGCATCGTGCTCGCGTTGACCGGCGCATCCCTCGCCGCGTTCGTCATCGGCGCGGTCTTCTACACCTTTCGGGCCTGACATGAAAACGCTCGCCATCATCTCCGTCGCCCTTCTGCTGCTCATCGGGTGGCTGGCGGGTTCCATCTGGTACATCGTGAGGAAATGAGCATGACCGACCGCAACTACCGCGCATCCTCCGCCTGGACGGGCCGCGCGCCCCGAACCATCTCCGAGCGCTGGCCCGACATGCCGGTTTCGCGCATGGGGTGGCCTTCGATTTGGCATCGGATGCTTGTTTTCTTCTGCGGGCATTGATAGCATAACCGCGCTGGCCTAGGAGGCATCCGAAAAGGCGTACTCCCCGCCCTGGCCCAGCACCCACAGGGAGCCACTTGGAGAGTGGTCAATGAAGCGCGAGCTATCCGTTTCCGAATTTCGCGAAGAACTCATGCGCCACCTGCGCTACGAGCCAACTTCGGGGAAATTTACATGGCTGACGAACCGGCACAACCACGTCAGAGTTGGTCGAGTCGCGGGAAGCCTGCGAAAGATTGGCTACTTGGTCATTAACTTTGACCGGCGGCATTACTACGCCCATCGCTTGGCGTGGCTATTCTGCAAAGGCGTCTGGCCCGCAGGGTCGATTGACCATATCGACGGCAACAAAGCCAACAACGCCATCGACAATTTGAGGGATGTTCGCCATCAGGTGAACATGCACAACACGCATCGCGCTAATCGAAACAATACCAGCGGCTATCAGGGTGTGAGCGCCAAACGGGATCGCTGGCGAGCAATCATCGGCCTCAACGGCAAGCAAATTGCGCTCGGAAGTTTCGACACCCCTCAACAGGCGCACGAGGCATACCTGCGCGCCAAGAAGCAATTTCACCCGGAAGCGAAAACACATGAATGAAATCATCGAAGCGGCCGAGCCGCAACGCGCCATCGTCGCGCAAGACAACACCCCGAGCGCAATGCTCATGCTCGCCGTCTCGCGCGGCGACGACATGGAGCGCATCAAGCAGTTGATGGACTTGCAAGACCGCTTCGAGGCCGGGCAGTCGCTGAAAGCCTACAACGAGGACTTTGCCGCATTCAAGGCCGAGGCTGTGCCTCTGGTGAAGAACAAGCAGGTTAAGGATGGCCCCCTGAAGGGCAAAGGCTACGCCGAGCTTCACGCCGTGGTGAACGCAATCACGCCGGCCCTGTCGCGCCACAATCTCAGCGCCTCATGGAAACTCACGAAGGACGAGCGCGATTGGATCGAGGTGACGTGCTACCTGAAGCACTCCAAGGGGCATTCGGAGTCCGTCTCCATGGGCGGCCCGCCTGACGCGGGCGGAGCAAAGAATGCCATCCAGGCACGGGCCAGCACAGTTTCCTATCTTGAACGTTATACGCTCAAAGCCATCGTTGGCCTTGCCGAGCAGGGTGTCGATGATGATGGAAACGGCGGCGGCATTGAGCGCAAGCCGATCCCGAAGGCCGAGGACGCCACGCCGCGAGAAATCCCGCGCTCAGTCGTTCTCCAGAACGCAGCCAATGCCGCCATCGAGAAGTTTGCGGCCGGCGACGAAATGGGCGCATACGAGGAACTTTGCTGGGTTGACGACAGCGATGAAAAGGTAGCTCTTTGGGGGCTGCTGAAGAAGCATTCCGCTCTGCGCGCGGCAATCAAAAGGATCGACGCGGAAGTTCGCGCCAAGGAACAACAACTGAAGAAGGACACCAAGTGAACACCGAAACCATCGAGCGCGCCCCGAGCGCAACCGCCCTTGCCATCCGCACCAGTCTCGACCAACTGGACGGCGCCCTTGCCGAATTCGAGGCCATCGAAGCCGGCTTCGCGGCGCTGGAGGCTGCGCACCCGGCGAACCTCGCCTGCGACGTGACGAGCCCCAAGGGAATGCGCGAGGCCATCGCCGGCCGGGCCGCGTGGCGCGACCCCCGCATTGCCACGGAGAAGGCACGCAAGGCGGGCAAGGCGCCCGTCCTGGCGCTGGGCAAGGATATTGACGCGCGGGCCGCTGCGATCACAGCGCGGCTGGAGGCGGGAGAGGCGAACTACGACGACCAAATCAAGATCGAAGAGAAGCGCAAGGCAGCCGAGGCCGAAGAGAAGCGACTCGCCGAGGTGAAGCGCCGCGAGACGAACTCGCTCCTGCTGGCCGCGATCCGCCAGCGCGCATTCGACATGCAGGGCAAGACCGCGCATGCCATCAGCGGGGCCATCGTCAAGCTGCACACCGACAGCCAAGCCGGCTTCGGGCTGGACGGCGACTACGAGGCCCTGGAGTCGGCCGCTCTGGACGAGACGCGCGAGAAGCTGCGCGACATGCACCAGGCGGCAATCGAGCGCGAGGCCGAGGATGCAGCGCGCAAGGCGGAAGCGATGGCGCTGGCGGCGGAACGGGCCGAGCTGCAAAAGCTGCGCGACGAGCAGGCTGCACGCGAACGGGCGGCGCGCGAGGAAATCGAGGCGCAGCGGCGCGAGGCCGACGCCATCCGCGCGAAAGCTGACGCCGAGGCCCGCGCCCTGCGTGACGCCGAAGAGGCGCGCTTGCGGGCCGAGCGCGCGGAGCAACAGGCGAAGATCGATGCCGAGCGCGCGGAGCTTCGCAAGCAACAGGATGAGGCCGACCGGGTGAAGCGTGAAGCCATCGCCGCGAATGCGCGAGCGCAGCAGGAAAAAGAGGCGGCAGAGCATGCTGCGCGCATGGCCGAACAACAGGCCGCAGAAGCCGTGCGTCAGCAGGCCATCAAAGCCGCTCACGAGAAGCTGGATGCCGCCCACTTCGCCGAAGCCAAGGGCCGTGCCGCATGGGAAGACCTTGCGCGCGTCTGCGAAATGGTCATGGCCGGCGAGAAGATCGCCGCCATTCGTGTGGCTGCCGCTGCCGCGCTTGCAAAGGCGGGGCGCGCGTGATTCCGTCCCTAGATGCAATCTTCGCAAGGTGCGAGGACTACGGAGAATGCAGGCTCTGGACTGGCTCGCTCAACGGCTCATCCAAGCACCCCAAGATTTACATCGAGGGCCACTATCGAGCGGCGCGACGTGTTGTCTACGAACTCACGCGCGGCCCCGTTCCGGCTGGGCGGTGCGTATCACTCTCCTGCCGGGAATCGCTGTGCCTTGAACCGAAGCACATGCTCACCAGGTCGCCGAGGGAAGTTCAACTGCGGGCGCAGCGAATGGATGCATCGCGAGTGTCGATCATGACCGCAGCGGCCAGGACTCGGCGATCCAACAAACTCAGCATGGAGCTTGCCCGCGAAATCCGCTCCAGCGGTGAGCCGGCCATCAAAGCTGCTAAGCGCCTGGGCGTCAACAAGTCGCTGATATGGCGCATACGGAGAAATGAGGCTTGGTCAGAGGTCACTCGCGGGGCCTCCGTTTTCTCCATGTGACCCCTTGCGGGCGCATCGTACTGGCGATATAATTGCGACACCAACAACAGAGAGCAACCATGCAAATCGTAGCCATCGCGAAAGTCCAGGCGGCCTACCATGCCGCGCGCCAGTCCGGATTGGACGAAGACCGCGCCGTCGATGCTGTCTCCTGCGAACTCGGCATTTCGGCCGCCTCCGTCGCAGAGGCCATCTGGAACTCGCCGGAAATCCCGGAGGGATTCGACCCGGAGCGCGAGCGCGAATCCTTTGCGTATCAGCAGGAAAGGACGTACTGAATGACCCAACGACCAATCACGCTGCCGGAGCGGCCCGATCCGTACACCGTGGCCTCTACGATGAAGTGCGTGGCGTGCGGTGCGCCATACGAGGCCGCGCGCGCGCTGGCGCCGAATGCTGCGCGCGGCCCGTTCGCGCCGGCAATGTCGTCTCATGCCTGCAAGTGCGGATCAAACACCTTCGGCGGCTCTGTCGGATACGACTCACCCAGCCCGGCCCAGTTCACCGCCGCCCAGCTCGACGCCTACGCCCGCGCAGCCGTTGAGGCCGACCGCGAAGCTAGCCGCTCTCTCCTTGACCTACTCAGGGAGCAAGAGACAGAAATTGTCGCCTTGAGGGTTGATGCGGAATGCTGGCGCCGCTGGACTCCGTGGATGGAGCAACTCAACAAAAAGCCTTTCGACCTCGCGATGGAATTCCGGCGCCGGGCCGCTCTTACCCCTGAAGGACGCTGACATGACCCAACGACCAATCACGCTGCCGGCGCTGCCCGAGGATGACGCACCCTTCCCCTCGGGACGAAAAGGCTACCTCGGCAGCGACATGGAATCCTATGCCCGCTTAGCCGTCCTCACCGACCGCTCCACTAGCATCCCTGACGCCGCTACCACCCCCAAAGAGATCACGCTGCCGACGCTGCCGACTTTCATGACAACCAACCTTTGCGGGGCAATGCAAGAATGGTGCGATGCCGATCCTGGCGACGATGCCGGCGCAGCTTTCGAGTACGTCGTTGCCCGCTTCGGCCAGGAACTAAGGCGCTACGCCAGCGCAGCCGTTGAGGCAGACCGCGCTGAGAACAACTACGAGCGGGGCTATGCAGACGGGTTAGCCTCGCGCGCAGACATCGCCAGACTTCAACAGGAAATCGATACGCTCCGATCCGACCGCGAAGCTGGCCGCAGTGCTCCTGTTGCCTACTCGTCGCATGAAATCAAGTGGGGCGACCATCAGTCCGAGCAGACGCGGAAACTGACTCGCGAGCCTCAACCGCAATACGGCTTCGTTCACCCCCTCTACGCAGGGAGTGCTCCTGTGGCGTGGGTTGACGGGCGCAATCTTGCCAGCGCACAGGTTTCTCGTGAGCGCGGAGGCCCATTCGATTCGCACGCCTGGAGCGAATGCAAGACCGCGATCTACGGCACACCTCTTTACCCGTCTTCCCAGCTTGCGCTGACGCATGATCAGGACTGGCTGTTTGGCAACTCGGCGAGATGCTTTTCGGCGACTTCTGCGAGCGAATTTCGAGCATCCTCTACGCAGGGAGTGCTCCTGTGGTGGAGCCGGTGACCTACACGCCGGGTAGCTGGTTCATGGCGAAGTCGGTCGATGAAATGCGGGCGTTCTTCCTGTCGCGGCTGCCGGCCATCCGTGAGGCCGCTCAAGGCTGCGGGTATGCCATCGGGGTGCATGGATCGGAGCGCCGTGACTTTGACCTGATCGCAGTCCCGTGGCGCGATGGCTGTGACAGCCCGGATGCCCTGGCGCGCGCGATCGCCATTGCTGCCTGCGGCCTCATGCGGCAAGGCGCCTACGAGTGGGAGACGAAGCCGCTTGGTCGGCTCGCCGTGAGCCTTCCGATCTGCTGGTGCGAGCGCTGGGCCGACGACATGGCTGGCGCCGGTCATATCGACCTGTCCGTCATGGCGCCAAACAGCGCTCAGATTGCGAGACTGACAATTGAGAGAGATGGCGCCATCGCTGACGCGAAGGAAATCCGCGCACGCTGGAACGATGCTGTAGGAGCGGAGCCGGTGCAGTTGTCGCTGAAGAAGGCTGAGCGCGAAGCGCTGTCGCCCGAAGCCATCGAGGCGTTGCAGAATAGCGCCGAGAAACTGGCTCAGACTGCCCAGTGGGATCGCGACTACAAGCGCCGCCAAGCCATCGGCCGCGCTAATCTTTCGCAAGCACCCCTCGCCGCCACTCCCCTCCCATCCGAGCCGCCCGCTGCTGCAATCCCCGGAGAAAAGCATGCCTGAGATCAAAACCCGGCTTCTATATCGCGCGTCACCGCGCCACAAGCCTACTGGCTCCTGGGAGGTCGAGAGCGAACTCGGCCACCCGGTCTGCGTGGTCGACGACGAAGCGACTGCGATGCTCTTCGCGAATGCCCTCAACACGCGCCCTGGCGGCTACTACGAGCCGCTGGCGGCTGCTGCGAGCCCTGACGTGGCGGGGATGGTGGAGGAAGCGAAACGGCTGGCGTTCAAATATGCCGAGCGCTTCCACGACTTCCAGATCCTGGCAACGCAGGAGCGGGAGAGCGACCAGCGCACGTTCCGAAATGCGCTTGACGCCGCCATCGACGCACTCGGGGCTGCCGCAACCCAGGTGAGGGCTGCTGCGCCTGCACTGGCACGAGAGCCGCTGTCGAAGGAGGAAATCCGTTCGTGCGAATGGGCGCTGTCGGCAGGACGGGAGTACGAGAAATGGACAGGACAAGAAATCCTTGTTGTCGAGGGTATCGAGGAGTTCGCCCGCGCCATCGAACGCGCCCACGGCATCACGGCAGATTCGGCGAGGGCTGCTACGTCCGAGCCGCCAGAAGATGATCCGTATTTCGGTGTTCAGGACGAGGTGTATCTCAGCCGCGCGGTGTCCGTGATGAACGACGTGCTCACCGACATCGAAGGCTGGGAGGACAAGGCCCTGGCCGATGCAGTCAAGTCATCGAAGGTCGACCTCTGCGCAATGATCGAGTGCATTCGCATGCGCGCCGATTCGAACTATGTGCCCGGCACGAAGCCCATCGATGGTGAGTTTCCATCCGAGCCGCCAGAAGCAGCGGGGGTGGGGTCGAAGACGCTTCGTGAACTGGACGAGGACGCTGCCGACGACAGCTATGAAATCGATGGAATGGGAGACTGATCGTGAACAACCCCTCAAACCCCTCAAACCCCGCAGCCTCTGAGCCCTTGGTGGCGCAAGCCAAGGTTCTAGCGCGCCAGTTGCGCCAAGCCGCCTGGAATGCAGGCTACGCGGACGGCTGCGAGTCCGAACGCCGGCAGGACGTGACCTCAAAGCGAGAGGACGATGCGCTGCTCGCTTGCCTCACTGCGATTGACGCTCTCGCCACTCCCGTGCATCAGGCCGCAGAGCCTGCGCCAGCCGACAAGCTGCGCGCCGAGATGCAAACCCTCGGCTACTCGGACACGGCGATCAACGCCATGGGCGACAGCACGACGATGATGCAGCGTGCCATCGATGCGCGAAAGATGCTGATGGCCGCAGAGCCTGCGCCGACCTTGGCCGACACGCGGCACGAGATCAACACGCACGCGAACAATCTGCGGGCCTACGTCGACAGCCTATCCGGCGATGCATTCCAGGGCGCTATCCATTCGCTTGGGGCCTTGCGCGACATCATCGACGGTCTGCTGGCCCTCGCTGCATCGCCTGCGCTGCGAGCCACAGGAGTGCCAGCCGGGTGGACGATCACCGCACCGGATGGCTGGATGCTAACGGGCGAGAAGCCGATGAATCTGATCCTCGAAGCCAGCAGGCACGCGCGAGAGATTGATCCGGCCGAGGCCGACCGTCAGGACATGCGCCTGATGGCTGCTATTGACGAGGAAATGGCCGAGCACAAGCGAGACCGCGCCGAGCTGGTGAATCGCTTCCTCCGGTGGCCGTTGCCGCGCACCGTCTACACCGACGCAGGAACCGGTACGGTTGCGCCAAGCCAGCGCCCGGAGAACTGGAGCGCCAGCGGCACCAACCTGCTCACGGCGGACGAAGCGCACGCCATGCTGGCGTTCGTCCTCGACTGCGACGAAGGCGACCGCGAACTGGCGCATCGCGAGACCTATCCGCCTACTCCCGCGCTGCCCGATGAGGTGGCGAGGACGGATGCCGAACGGCTGGACGACGATGAGCGCGCCGAATTGGAACGCCTGCGCGCGCTGGTGAATTCACCCGAGACGCGGGATTTCCTGCTTGGCGTGCGAAACGAGGTTGCGCATCAGGTCGAGCGGTGGGGCACCGTCCATGCCCGCGCCAAGGAACCCGCCGATTGGTTCTGGCTGATCGGATACCTTGGCGGCAAGGCTTTGGCTGCGCACGTCAAGGGCGACACCGACAAGGCCATGCACCACTGCATCAGCACCGCAGCCGCGCTCGCGAATTGGCACACGCACATCCTGCACGGCGCCGGCCTCATGCAACCCGGATCGTCCGACCTTCAGGACTTCCTGCGCGACACGTTCGGCGCGAACTTCATCGAATACCAATCGAAGCACGGCGCATCACAGGAGGCGAACCATGGCTGACCCGACCCTCAAGCGCGCCAGCGTGAAGATCAAGTACGCAGCAAGCGACGGATACCTTAGCGAGGTGACCTATTCCAGTCACGCAATCGGTCGCACCGACGTGCCACCAAAGGATGCACTGATCGAAGCGATCGATGAACTCGCGCGATTGTCCGAGCTGTTCGGCTTCGGAGCCGAGGCATCGCTCGCTGTCGCCTCGGCTCAAATGAGAGTCCGAGAGTGGCGCGCATCCACTGAGGGGACGAAGCCGTGAGCCAGCAGGACTACGACTTGATCGACCACGAGTCGGGCGCCGTGGTCGTCAGCGTCAGGCACTTGTGGCCCCATGATCCCGAAATCTGTTGCATGTGCGAGCGCCGGTTCTACTGCACGAAGGCCGTGCCGTACTACTGCGGGCCAACCATCGAACCCCACAACGAAGGCGGCTGGAAGGTGGCTTGCGATAGCTGCTACGCACGCTGGGATCGCTGGAGCGCAGGTTTGATCGAGTACAGGTCGTGGGAGCGCGCAGCACAAGGTGCGCAAGAGGGGAGCTGACCCCAAAAGAGAAAGCCCCGTTTCCGGGGCCTTCTTTGCTTCGTGCTGGTCAGGTATCAGGCGGTCGGCGTGGAGCCGTCCACGGGGGCGGCAGGCGCCTCGGCGGCGGCCGGGGTGAGCGCCGCATCCACCTTGGCGGCTTCGCCGGACGCGGCAGTGCCGATGGCTCCGATGGCGTCAAGTTCGGCCTGCGTGACCGGGGTTTGGCTGGCGACCGAGGCGGCAAGCGCAGCCAAGGCGGCGTCCACCTTGGTGTTCAGGGTGGCAACCTGTGCGGCTGCGGCGGCGATGGCGTCGTCAAGGGTGGACATGGTTTCTTCCTTTGCAGAGGTGATGAGGGCGGCGAGGTGAGAGACGATTCTAGCCCGCTCGACGTGCAGCAGGGCCTCGATTTGCTGCAAAAGGCTTTGGTCGTTCATGGGGTTCCGATTCATTGGTACTTGATCTGGAAGTACAGCGTTCGCTCATCCGTACGGCCATCGGCGGTAACCCAGTAGCAGGTTCCCGCCACCGTCTTTCCAATCAACGTCATGTCGGTGATCGAAAGCCAGCCGTAGACCAGATTCGACTTTGGCGACGCGGTGTTGATGATCGACCCCGTCGTAAGCGTAGCACCAGCCAGCGGCCCTGCGCCCGGACTGGTGAGCGACGTTTGCCAGGTCACGCTCAGGATGGTGTCGCCGACGTCAATGACGTTGGTCAAGTCCCAGCAGTAGTCCAGGTCAGTCGTCGGGCCTTGAACGGTCGTCGGGCGCCCACCGTTGCAACTAATGGTGAATGGCATGTCAGGATACCCCTGTGAAGTTGGGATCGGGGAACGTGTAGGTTCGGGAATCGGTGGGGAATGCGTATGCCCGCGAATCGGACGGGAAAGTATAGAGCCTGGTCTCGAACGGGAACGAGAAGACGCGCGGATCGGCTGGGAAAATGAACGCCCGCAGAAGCGTGTAGGCAATTACGATGAAATCCGTCTCGTCATTGGTCGCCGCAAATTCCACGATTGCCGCGCTGAAACTATGGATCGAGTTCGGCGCATCGGTCGCCTGGGCGAGTTCCTGCAAAATGGCCGCCAGTACGGCCGATGCCGCAATGGTGTCATTCGCCGAACTTGATTCACTAAGTCCGACCAGTAGGTTTCCGGCTGCCCCCGTGGCGTCCGCCGTCTGCATCGCCTCCGCAATCAATGCCGCGACGATGCGGGCAGCGGATTGCGCATCCGCCGTGGCAGCGGATTCCGCCATCGTCAGCAGCGTTCCCGTGGTCTGTGACGGGGAGTCAGCCGATGACATGGATTCAGCCAGCGATACGGCCTTAATTGCCGCCTCCGTGACGCCATCGGCGATAGCAGCAGATTCTGCGATGATCGCTGCCATGATCGCCGATGCTGTTGCCTGATCGAGCGTCGCAATGCTTTCTGCTATGGCGCTGAAAAATCCGGCCAGCGCCGAGGGGCTATCGGACGTGCTCACGGAATCCGCCAGCAATCCCGATGCGCTCATGGCCGCCGAGGGGGTGTCCGCTGTTGCGGAGGTTTCCGAGATAACTGGCGCCTGCGTTGTGCTAGAGGATGGTGCGTCACTCGTGGCTGAAGTCTCGGCAATGGCTGCGGGAGTGACCAATGCGGAAGCGGGCGCATCAGTGGCTGCAACAGACTCAGCAATGGTTGCCGGGGCCGACATGGACTCGGACGGGGCGTCCGAGGTCGCGGCGGTTTCCGCAACAGTCAGCGATGCCGATAGAGCCTCTGTCGAG
>Ga0302196_10005216_pt1 | contig 11669 bp, 12 predicted proteins | sample II_Bog_N1_3_FD_198794 | JGI IMG/M metagenome (GOLD analysis project Ga0302196, IMG submission 198794) | Peat permafrost microbial communities from Stordalen Mire near Abisko, Sweden - II_Bog_N1_3 | ecosystem: Environmental > Terrestrial > Soil > Wetlands > Peat | place: Sweden: Abisko...
TCCGCCGCAACCTGCGGCATGACGCCTGATTGGCCCCCGTCACCCTCCGCTGACCAGATCAGCAGGTGGGTGTCGAGCAGCAGCTTCACTCGGGCTTGCCTTTGTATTTGCCTTCGAACATGTCCGTGATCTCCTCCGCGAACAGGGTGTCGAAGTCCTTGGGGATGGTGATCTGGCCGGCCATGAAGCCACGCCGTTTCATAGGTTTGGGCTCAGGCGCGTCCAGCGCTGTGACCTTGACCAAGGGCTTGCCGGCCTTGGCGATCACGAACGATTCGCCCCTCACAGCCTCCTCGATCAGCCGGGAGAGCTGGGTCTTGGCTTCGTGGATGTTGACGGTTTTCATGGGCGTGATCCGGACTTAGTCCAGTAGACTTAGTCCGTTTGGCGCCGGCATTCAAGATGGGCTCCACGCCGCGCCATCGCCCGCGACGCCGCCCGCCGCGATGTGGCATAGGTTGCGTGCAACATAACCAAAGGGAGCCTCGCCATGCTGGTCGTCCATCACCTCGGCGTTTCGCAGTCGGAACGCATCGTCTGGCTCTGCGAGGAGCTGGGCATTCCCTATGAGCTGAAGCTCTACGCCCGCGATCCGGTCACCCGGCTGGCGCCGGCCGAGTACAAGGCGCTGCATCCCATCGGCACCGCGCCCATCATCACCGACGGCGAGGTGGTGCTGCCGGAATCCGGCGCGATCATGGAATACATCATCGGCAAGTACGGGAACGGCCGGCTGGCGGTGGGGCCGCAGGAGGCCAACTTCGCCGACTACCTGTTCTGGTTCCACTTCGCCAACGCCTCGCTGCTGCCGCGCATGTCCAGCCTGATGGGCGCCAACCCGGCCGATGACAGCCCCCGCGCCAAGTTCATGCGCGACCGGGCCGATCGGGCCTGGAAACTGGTCGAAGACCGCCTGGGCGAGTCGCCCTATTTCGCCGGCGCCAATTTCACCGCAGCCGACGTAATCATGTTTTTCGCCCTGACCACCATGCGCGCCTTCGTGCCGCTGGACTTCGCCGACAAGCCCAACATCCTGGCCTACATGAAGCGCATCGGCGAACGCCCGGCCTATCGCAAGGCGATGGAAAAAGGCGACCCGGACATGACGCCGATGCTGAGCTGACCGCGCGGCGAGTCCCTAGGGCGCGATCCCGTACTTGCCGGCCTGGTCGGCGATCTTCGGCCGCAGCGCCGTCGCCGCCTGGAGGTCGGCCTGGCCGTCCGCGGTCAGGCCCTTGCGCAGCTTGGCGACGCCGCGGCCATAGAGGCTCCAGGGGTTGGCGGGATTCAGCCGGATGGCGTCGCTGTAGTCGCGGATCGCCCCGTCCAGATCGGCCAGGCGCAGCTTGACCAGGCCGCGGCTTTCCAGCGCCGCGGGATCGCCCGGCGCCAGCTTCAGCGCCGCGTTGCAGTCCGCCAGCGCCTTGTCCAGGTCCTGGTTCAGCATCCCGCGCGCGCGGCACCGCGCGTCCAGCGCCTGGGCCATGCGGTCGTCGCCGGGGCTGGCGGCGATCCACTGGTCCAGCTCGCCCAGGGCGTGGGCATAGTCGCTCTGGGCCGCATAGGCGCCGGCGATGTTCAGCCGCATCACCGGCTCGGAGGCGGCCGCCGCGTCGGCCGCGTCCAGATCCGCCTTGGCCAGGGCCGGCTCGTGGCGCAGCAGATGCAGCGTCGAGCGGGCCAGCAGCGCGCGGATATAGCCCGGCTTCAGGGTCAGGGCCTGGTTGAAATCGTCCATCGGCAGGTGCGCCGGCGGCTTGGCCGGATCGCCCAGCAGCCGTTCCTCGGCCAGGCCGCGCTCGACATAGTAGCGGGGTTCGTTGGGGCTGAGCTGGATGGCGCTGTTCAGGTCGGCGACGGCGTCGGCGTAGTCGCGGCGGGCCACGAAGTCGGCCGCCCGGCGGCTGTAGCCATCGGCGTCCAGCTTGGCGTCGGGGTCGCCAGCGGCGGACGCCGCTGCCGAGGGCGGCGTCTTCATGTCGAACACGGGGCCGCCGCTGTAGGTGAAATAGATCTTATGCTGGCTGTTGGAGACCAGAATCCGGTGGGAGCGGATAAAGTCGTCACCGACGATCATTTCGGAGCCCGCGCCTGCGTGCAGGTCGCCGATCATCAGCCTGGCGTTCTTGACCTCCTCGTCGCCGATCTTGATGTCCGCGAACGGCGCCAGCCAGGTGCGGAAATAGCTGCCGCGGTTGGCGCCGGACGAGTAGCCGCCGGCGCTCACTCCCGGGTCGCCCGGATGCACGCCCGCCCGCGCGGCGGCGCCCAGGTCGATGGTCGAGCGGGGCGCGCCGGTGTCGAAGATCATGCGAACCGGCACGCCGTTGACCATGGCCATGCCGCCCGTCTGCATAGCCATCCCACCCCGGCCGTCATCGAGCGGCATTTCGGAATAGACCTGGGTTCCGCCCGTCCAGTAGGCGAGGTTGGCGTCGTGGCAGCCGGTCGGCTTGAACAGCCGGATGACGCCATCGGGCAGGTCGTACTCGACGTCCAGCGCGCCCAGGAAGTTCTGGCCCAGAAGGCCCTCGACTCCGTTGCCGAAACCCGTTTCGGAGATCAGGAAGTCCACGTTGTGGAAGGTGACCCCGAAGATCTCGAAGTCGCGGGCGCTCGCCAGCTGGGCGAAGCCGCCGTGTCCGCCGAGGCCCTCGACGATCAGGTTGGGCGGCGCCATCCGCGGCGAAAGCTTGTAGCGGGCGACGCCGGCCGGGGAGACAAAGCTGAAGAAGGCGCCGCTGTCGACCATCAGCTGGATGTCGGCGCCGTTGATCTTGGCCGGGATCAGCAGCCGGCCCCCGGTAAAGGTCACCGGCAGTTCGGCGACCTTGGCGAAGGTGCAGTCGGCCTGGGCCGGCAGGGCGCCGGCGCAGAGCAGCAGGCCGGCCATGGCCGCAATCAGACTCCGAATTCCCATCCCGATCCCCATTTTCAGCCAGCCTAACCCGGCGCCCGTCCAGGTGGAAGCGGTCAGCTTTACCCATGCCGTGTGACGGTCGGGCGCCGGGCGCGCGATCAGCCCTGCGCTTCGGCGGCCGTGTGCAGGGTGACCAGCCGCGCCAGCAGGGTCGCCGGATAGAGCTGGCCGATCACCGATTCCAGATTGGCCAGGCTGCGCACGAACGGATGGATCGGGGTGATGTCGCCGAAGCCGGTCGTGGTCAGGGTCGAGAGGCTGAAATAGAGCATCTCGCTCAAGGCCGCGTGTTTGCTCCCTGGCAGGCCCCCGAACGACGGATGCAGCAGCAGGGCCATGGCCCGGTAGAGGTTGGCGAAGATCAGGCCGACCGACAGGTACAGGATCACCCCGCCCATGATCCGGTGGATGCTGACCCGTCCCGGTCCGAACGCGACCCGCGCGACCGCGATCGAGACGGCCGTGTCGAAGGTCAGGGTGAAGACGATCTGACCGAGATAGACCGCCTCGGCCCCGAGACCCGAGCGCAGGCTGACCGTCAGGATCAGCGACAGGGCGAAGGCCGTGACGATCATGGCGATGATCGGCCGGCTGCGGGTGATCATCAGCACGGCCGCCGCGGCCAGGCCGAACCGGAACACCTCGCTGACGCCGGGCCCCAGCAGGCCGGTGGCGGCCAGGGGCGCGACCACGAACATGATCGAGGCCTGGATCGCCAGGATGACGCTCAGGCCGGAGTCCCGCCGCAACATCACCAGGATGGGCGAATGGGTCCAGTGGCGGTGGCGCGGCTTCAGTCCGTCCGGCGCCGGTTCGGCCGCCGGACTACTCACGCTCGGGGACCGGCACGTTGAAGGCGTTCAGGGTGGTCGAGACCAGGCTGTAGAGCCCGACCAGATAGAAGAGCTCGTTGGCGCCGTGCTGGCCGAAGGTCTTCACCGCCAGGGAATACAGCGGTTCCGGCAGCACGCTGCCGCGCACCAGGGCGTAGGCGACGTCGAAGGCGACGCTCTCCTGCGGCGACAGATCGGTCGGCTTCAGCCCGGCGGTCAGGGTCGCCAGCCGCTCGGGCTTCATGCCCTCGCGCTCGGCCACGGCGATATGGGCGTAGATCTCGTAGGCCGCGTCGAACCGCGCGCCGACCACCAGGATCACCACCTGGCGGACCGGGTCGGGCAGGCTGGCCTGGGCGGTCATGGCCAGGGTCAGATCCCAGATCGCCTTGCCGATCGCCGGTTCGTGCAGCCAGGGGTTCCAGGGACCCAGCAGGGCCCCATCCTCGCGCAACACCTTGAAGGCGTTGAAATTGCTGGCGATGCCCTTCTTCATGTCCGCGTAGAGGGCCGTCTGTTCGGGGGTCAGGTCGGCGGGGGCGATGGCGGGCAGGCGCATGGAGGGGTCCGATCCGGATGGTTTGGGGCTGGTCAATGTTTAGCTGCAAACCGCCGGCCGCGCAGCCGTCACGCCGGCCGTTTTCGCGTGCGCGACAGCGGGTGGGCCGCCTCGACGACCGCGGTCAGCCGGTCGCTGGTCACGTGGGTGTAGATCTGGGTGGTGGCGATGTCGGCGTGGCCCAGCAAGGTCTGGACCGCGCGCAGGTCGGCCCCGCCCTCCAGCAGGTGGGTGGCGAAGGCGTGGCGCAGCACATGGGGGCTGACCTTGGCCCGGTCGACGCCGGCGGCCGTCGCCGCTTCGTCCAGCAGCTGGGCGAAACGGCGCGCGGTCAGGCGGCCGCCGGCGCCGCGCGAGGGAAACAGCCAGGGGCTCTCGGTCAGTCCCTTGGCGAAGAAGCTCTTGCGGGCCGGCAGATAGGCGCCGATCGCCCTGCGCGCCGCGTCATTCAGGGGCGCCAGCCGCTCCTTGCCGCCCTTGCCGCGCACGATCAGATAGGCCGGCTCGCGCGCCACCGCCGCCAGCGGCAGCGCCAGCAGCTCCGATATGCGCAGACCCGAGGCGTAGATCAGCTCGATCATGCAGCCGAGGCGCAGGCCCGAGGCGCCGTCGCGGGCGCTGGCGGCGGCGATGATCGCGTCGATCTCGCCCCGGCTCAGCACCTTGGGCAGGGGGCGGCCCTGTTTCGGCGCGTCGACCCGGCGCGAGGGATCGTCCGCGCGCCAGGCCTCGCCCAGCACGAATCGATAGAAGCCGCGCACCGAGGCGCGCCGCCGGGCGGCGGTGGCCGGCGAGGCGCCGCGCGCGCCCAGGTGCTGGAAATAGGCCTCGATATCCTCGGCTGAGGCGTCGGCCAGGTCGCGCCCGCGGCCGCTGAGGAAGCCGCCGGCGTCGGCCAGATCCTTTTCATAGGCGGTCAGGGTGTTGCGGGCGGCGGCGCGCTCGACCGCCATCATCTCCAGAAAGGCGTCGACCCAGCCCGCCGCGCTCATCAGCGGCCCTGCAGCTGCACCAGCCCCTCGACCGCGAAGGCCTGGGCGTAGGGTCCAAGGCCGGCCCGCCGCAGCGCGCGGATCACCCGAACCCGCTCGGCCGGAGACGGTCCGCCCGCGCCGGCGTCGGCCGCGACCCACAGGGCGATCAGCGCCGTCTCGCCCTTCAGGCCCGCGTCGGCGGCGGCGTCCAGGGTCAGCTGCCGCGTGACGCTGACCTTGCCGGGCGCCAGGCTCAAGCCGGCGAAGGCGGCGCGGGCGTCTGGCCCCATCGGGGTTCCCAGCGCGAAATCGAACGCCGCGGCGATCTGGATGCGTTGGCGCGCGAGGCCCTCGCCCTGCTGGCCCAGCTCGACCAGCCGGTCCAGCGTCGCGCTGTCCGGCTTGCCGTGGGCGGCGGCCAGGGTCGCGTCGAGGATGGCCAGGTCGCCGGGACCGGCGCCCGGTATCTGGTCCTGGACCAGGCCGGCGCGGATGGCGTCGGCGTCGGAGAGGTCGCCGGCGGCCAGCGCGGCCGTGGCCAGGGCGACGGGCGCGGTCAGCGGCGCCTTGGCCTGGACCAGGCCGGCGATCGACGGCTCGGCCGCCTTGGCCGCGGCCAGGTATCCGGCGAAGTCGGGCGGACCGCGAAGCTGGCCCAGGATGTCGGCCTCCGAGACCAGAGTCGGGGCCGGCGCGGCGCCCGGCAAGGCGCCAGGCCCGGCGGCGCCGGACGCGTCAGCCACGGGCGGCGGCGGCGGGGGCGGCGGCGGCGTCAGCGCCGCCAGCTTGCGCGCGATGGGCGGCGCGGCGTGGGGCAGGGCGGGCGTAAGGTCCAGCTTCAGCTGCACCGACAGGGCGTAGTCCAGGCCGTTGCGAAGCGACGCCGGTCCCGGATCGCCGCCGCCGGCGATCACCGCCCCCATCAGCCGGCCGAAGGTGGGGTCGGGGGCCTGCTGGTTGGCCAGCGTCAGGGTCAGCTGGGCCAGGTCCGGCTTGCCCGCGCGCGCCTGGCAGAAGGCCCGCAGCCGCAGCCAGTAGATGGCGTCGCGGTCCACCGACAGGCCGTCGCCGATGGCGCAGGCCTTGTCGGGTTGGTCGTTGATCAGCGCCACCTCGGCGGCGACCTGCGAAAGCGCCCCGCTGCTGGAGAGGCCGGGCGTGCGGTCCAGGATCATGCCCGCGCCCTCGGCGTCGCCCAGGTCCAGCAGAGCCTTGACCCGCTCGGCCGCCAGCACGGCGTCGGCGCCCGCGCCGTCCGGCGCGGTCGCGGTGGTCGCCAGCACCGCGCGCGCCAGCAGGGCGCCGGCCGGCGAGAGCTGGGCGGTGTCGAGGGGCGGAATCACCTGGCGGGCAATGGCGGCCGAAGAGCCCTTCCATAGGTCCACGCCCAGGCCGGTCTCGCGGCCCGCGGAGAAGAGGTCGAGGCTGGACAGGCTGCTGACCCCGACGGGGGAGTTGTCGATCTTCGGCGCGGGCGGCGTCTGGTCCTGGCCGCAGGCCGGCGGGTTGGCGGAGGAGGCGTCCGTCCCGGGAGATGTCGAGACGGGCGCCGTCGAGACCGGACCCGCGGCGCCCGGGTCGGTTTGGGCGCAGCTCGGGGGCGGGGGCGGGGGCATGGCGGCGTCGGAAGCCGGCGCCTGGGCCCTGGCGGTCGTCATCATCGCCAGCGCCATCGCCCCACCGAGGGCGACAAAGGCGGGCGCCGCCGTGGCGGGCTTGCGGCTGAAGACGGCCTTGAGCATGCGTTTCACCTCGAACATCCAACGCGCGGGCGACAAATTAGCCGCCAATCCCGCCCTAATCTTGGCGCGCATCGCATTCGTCGTGTAAAGCCCGAAGACAGATGAAACCGCGTCAAACGTTTACGCCGTCCAACGCCGGACCCCGGCCTTGCTGATGAGCATCCCCCCCGCATTACGATCGCGCACCATAGCGCTCGTAGGCCTGCCCGGCGTGGGCAAGTCCAGCATCGGCCGCCGCCTGGCCGCCGCGCTGGGCCTGCCGTTCCGCGACGCCGACGAGGAGATCGAACGCGCCGCCGGCCGCTCGATCAGCGAGATCTTCGCCGAACGGGGCGAGGCGGAGTTTCGCGAGGGCGAGCGGCGGGTGATCGCCCGGCTGCTCGACAATCCGCCCCATGTGCTGGCCACCGGCGGCGGCGCCTTCATGAACGCGGAGACGCGGCGGCTGATCAAGGACAAGGCCACCTCGATCTGGCTGCGGGCCGACCTGGAGGTGCTGGCCCGGCGCGTCGCGCGCAAGAACAACCGCCCGCTGCTGCGGGGCGACGATCCGCACAAGATTCTCAAGGGCTTGGCCGAGCAGCGCCACCCCGTCTACGCGGAGGCTGACATCACCATCGATTCGGCCGAAGCTCCCCACTCGGCGACGGTGAGCGCCATTCTGGATGCGCTGGAGGCGCGCGTGACATGATCCGGACCGTGACGGTCGGCCTGGGCGATCGCGCCTATGAGGTGCAAGTCGGCGCCGGGCTGATCGACGCCGCCGGCGCGCTGATGGCGCCGCTGCTGAAGCGCGCGCGCACGGCGGTGGTGGTCGACGAGACGGTGATGGGCCTGCACGGCCAGCGCCTGCGCGCTTCGCTGCTCGCGGCCGGGATCGAGGCCAGCTTCCTGGTCATTCCGCCCGGCGAGGGGTCCAAGAGCTTCAGCCAGCTGGAAGACGTCTGCGACCGGCTGCTGGCGCTGGAGCTCGACCGCGGCGACTTGGTCACAGCGTTCGGCGGCGGCGTGGTCGGCGACCTCGCCGGCTTCGCCGCGGCCATCTACAAGCGCGGCGTCGACTTCGTGCAGATCCCGACGACCCTGCTGGCCCAGGTCGATTCCTCGGTCGGCGGCAAGACCGCGATCGACACCCCGCGCGGCAAGAACCTGATCGGCGCCTTCCACCAGCCGCGGCTGGTGTTGGCCGATCTGGACGTGCTGGCGACCCTGCCGGGGCGCGAGATGCGCGCCGGCTACGCCGAGATCGTCAAATACGGCCTGCTCGGGGACTTCGCCTTCTTCGAGTGGCTGGAGGCCAACAGCGCCGACGTGCTCGCCCGGGGCGAGGCCGCCCTGGCCCATGCCGTCGCCCGCTCGGTGGAGATGAAGGCGGAGATCGTCGCGGAGGACGAGCGCGAGGCCGGACGCCGCGCCCTGCTCAACCTCGGCCACACCTTCGGTCACGCCCTGGAGGCGGAGGTCGGCTTCGGCGAGGCCCTGCTGCACGGCGAGGCGGTCGCCCTCGGCTGCGCCCAGGCCTTCCGCTTCTCCGCCGCGCTGGACCTGTGTCCGACCCAGGACGCGGTGCGCGCCTCCAAGGCGATCGCCGCCGCCGGCCTGCCGACCCGCCTGGACGAGATCCCCGGCGGCCCGTTCAGCGCCGACCGGCTGATCGCCCACATGGGCCAGGACAAGAAGGCCGAAAGCGGCAGGCTGGTGCTGATCCTGGCCGAATCCATCGGCCGCGCGTTCACCGCCAAGGCCGTCGACGCGGCCGCGCTCAGGCAGTTCCTGATCGACGAAGGCGCAACGCCGTGAGGACCCCGCCATGCCCAGCTCTCTAGACCGCTCATCCCCGCGAAAGCGGGGATCCACGGCTCGGGGCGCCAGGGTTTGGCGCGAGCATGGATGCAGCGGTTCACTGGATCCCCGCCTGCGCGGGGATGAGCGGAATGGGGTAGCGCCCGCAGGTCAGAGGCTCTCGAAATGAAGGTCGCCCTTCTCGCCATCGCCCCGATCATCATCCTGCTGCTGGGGGTGTCGGCCATCTTCTCGGCCGCCGAGACGGCGCTGACGGGCGCCAGCCGCGGGCGGATGCACCAGCTGGAGCGGGAAGGCGACCGGGCCGCGCGGCGGGTCAATCGGCTGATCTCTGACCGCGAGACCATGATCGGCTCGGTGCTGCTGGGCAACAACCTGATCAACATCCTGGCCTCGGCCCTGGTCACCGAGGTGCTGACCAAGACCATCCCCGGCGGCCTGGGCGTGGCGGCGGCCACCGGCCTGATGACCGTGCTGGTGCTGGTGTTCGCCGAGGTGCTCCCCAAGACGGTGGCCATCACCCGATCCGACGACGTCGCCCGCTGGCTGTCGGCCCCGACCCTGTTCGTGGTCTGGCTGTTCGGCCCGATCGTGTTCGCGGTGCAGTTCTTTGTGCGCAAGATGCTCAGCCCGTTCGGCGTCAACGTCGATATGGAGACGGACGTGCTGGCCGCCCACGAGGAGATCCGCGGCGCGGTCGAGTACCACCACGCCGAGGGCCTGGTCGAAAGCCGCGACCGGCGCATGCTCGGCGGGGTGCTGGACCTGTCGGAGATGGACGTCTCCCAGATCATGGTCCACCGCAAGTCCATCGCCCTCCTGGACATCGACCTGCCCGCCCGCGACATCGTCCGCGAGGTGCTGGCGGCGCCCTATACCCGCCTGCCGCTCTACAAGGGCGACCCGGAAAACATCGTCGGCCTGCTGCACGCCAAGGATTTGCTGAGCGCGGTGGCTACCACCGAGGGCGGGATCGACGCCATCGACATCGCCGCCATCGCCGGCGAGCCCTGGTTCATCCCCGACACCACCAACCTCAAGGACCAGCTCAACGCCTTCCTCAAACGGCGCAACCATTTCGCCCTGGTGGTGGATGAATACGGCGCCCTGCAGGGGCTCGTGACCCTGGAGGACATCCTGGAAGAGATCGTCGGCGAGATCGAGGACGAGCACGACCTGGCCGTCGAGGGCCTGCGCCGCCAGCCGGACGGTTCGGTGATCGTCGACGGCGAGGTGGCGGTGCGCGACCTGAACCGCGCCATGGAGTGGGATCTGCCCGACGACCAGGCGGTGACGATCGCCGGCCTGGTGATCCACGAGGCCCAGGCCATCCCCGAACCCGGCCAGGTCTTTATCTTCCACGGCCACCGCTTCCAGATCGCCGGGCGCCAGCGGAATCAGATCACCTCGCTGCGGGTGTCGCCGAAGCTGGAGATCGAGGAGGCCTGAGCGTGCGATTCTGGTGGAGGCGGACGCTCGCGCCGTAGGGCCGCCCGATTAGATTACGCGATCATAATTTGACCGTTGAGCGTCGCCGTTGGCTAATCGGCAGCCGCGAGCGGCGGATGCTCGTGTCTTAAGGGAACGCGCCGATGGAACGCCGAGGCCTCCTTATCGCCGTGGCGGCCCTGACGGCCGTCCTGCCGGCGAGCGCGTCGGCGTCGCAGAGCGTCGCGCCGAATCCGGAGGTGTTGGCCGTCGTCGATGCGGCGCTGAACGCGGCCCAGGCCGGGGACATCCAGTCGTTGCGCCAGAAATACACGGCCGACTGTATTTTCATCGACGAATTCGCGCCCTTCATGTGGTCGGGCGCGGACGCGCTGGACCACTATTTCCAAAGCGCGGCTCAGATGTACCAAGAGACCCGCCATAGCGACGTCACGGTGACCAAGGGGACGGCGAAATACGTCTACGTCGCCGCCGACAGCGCCTATGTGATCGAGCCCCTGTCCGAGACCGCCCAAGTGAACGGTAAACCCTATACGTCGTCTGGCTCGCTCACCTTTGTCCTGGTGAGGACGCAGGCGGGATGGAAGATCAGGGCGCAGACCTGGGCGAAGGACGCCGAGTCCAGCAATCCGTACTAGGCCCCTTCAAGCCTTCGCCGTGTTTGCGGCCCTAGGTCGGGGCGGCGAGCCAGGCCTTGGCCTCGGCCAGTTCGGCCTGGGTGAACACCTTCATCTTGGCCGGAAAGAAGGGGGCGAACAGCTTCGCCATGCCCCGCGCCCAGGCCAGATCGGTCACCAGCGCGAGATGGCTGAAGTCGTGCCAATGCTTGAGCCCGAACACCTGGTCGTCCCAGAAGGCCTGGGGCGAATATTCCGACCACCCCTTATCGAGCACATAGAGGGCCTTGATCGGCCCCTTGCCCATCATCGCCTCGGCCTTGGGGATCAGGCGCTGGTAGTCCTCATGGGTGATGGCGCCGGACACCTCCAGTCCCAGCGTGTCCGGGGGCAGGTCATCCAAAAAGGTGAACATGACGGCGTCTCCGCGTCCTGGGCCGCCAGCCAGCGGCCGTGCGTGAACCCTGCGGGGCGCGGGGTCGGCGCGCATTGATCTGCGACAATGGCGCCGGCGGTCATCGTTCCAGGGCCCGGCGCGATGCGCATTGGCTGTGTCTATCTAATCCACAAAAACAATCAATTTTCCCGATGGTCTCAATCGGAGCATAAGGCGGGCCGTTCCTCCCCAGCAAAGGCTTACCGATGTCTCTCATCAACACCGAAATCAAACCGTTCAAGGCCGAGGCCTACAAGGACGGCAAGTTCATCACCGTCTCCGACGAGCATCTGCGCGGCCAGTGGTCGGTGGTCTTCTTCTACCCCGCCGACTTCA
>Ga0302196_10005223_pt1 | contig 11662 bp, 9 predicted proteins | sample II_Bog_N1_3_FD_198794 | JGI IMG/M metagenome (GOLD analysis project Ga0302196, IMG submission 198794) | Peat permafrost microbial communities from Stordalen Mire near Abisko, Sweden - II_Bog_N1_3 | ecosystem: Environmental > Terrestrial > Soil > Wetlands > Peat | place: Sweden: Abisko, Stordalen...
CCGAACTCGTCGCCGCCCAGCCGCGCCAGCACGGCGCCCTGGGGAATGACCCGCGACATGCCGGTGGAAATCTTGCGCACCAGCTCGTCGCCGGCCGCGTGCCCCAGGGTGTCGTTGACCGCCTTGAACCGGTCGAGGTCGATCATCAGGACGTTCTGCAGCTGGCGGTCCCGGATGAGCCGACCGGTCAATTCCTCCACGAACCCCGTGCGGTTGAGGCCGCCGGTCAGGGCGTCGTGGCGAGCGGCGTGCTTGGCGATGTCCAGCCGGGTCCGTAGTTCCTGAACCTGCAGTTCGAGCCGCTCGATCGCGGCCGCGGAGTCCTGCATGGCCTGACGGGAACGGACGAGCGCGCGTTTGCGCTCGGCCGCCGCCGCGATGGCCGCGACCACGCGGGCGCCGTCGAATGGCGCGGGCAGAAAGGTCAGGCCCTCGGGCGAGCCGCAAACCTCGACGCAGGCCCCCAGCACCGGGCTGTCGGCGGCGTTGGCCAGGATCACCAGCTCGGCGTCCGCGCGCTGCTTGCGAATTTCCCGGACCGCCCCGACGAGGTCGCCCGCCGGCGAGGCGCGGAAATCCAGCACAAACACCACGGCGTTGCGGCCGCGCATCAGGGCGGACTGCGACTGGGCTAGCGCGTCGGTGGCCGACTGGCACACGCCAACGGTTTCGCCTGGCATGGCTTCCGCGATCAAGGCCCCCAGACCGCGCGCGGCGTCCGGTCGCGGACAGACCACCGCGGTCAATATGGTTGGCGACGCCAGACGTAAGTCGGGCGCGGGGGCGGTCTGCCCGTCCAAGAGTTTCGATTGGGTACGCACGGGGAATATTGAATTGTTTCGTGGACTGATCAGGCGAACTATGACCGCCGGGTTCGAAAAAACTCATAACGCGGACCGTCGTGTCTCCGATTTCAACTGATTCAACTACCCAAATTGGGGTGATAAATATAGTAAACCAAACTTCAACAGTATTTCGCGCTGCGGTCTGAGTCTCGGTGACGGAACCCCGTCTGTTGATCTGCGTCATCGTTACGGCGGGCAGGCGGCGCTAACCTCGCGCCGGGTGGATCGAATGGCTGGGTCCACGTAAGGGAAAGCCGCGATGAGGCCGCTCGAAGCGTTGCTCGCAGGGGCTGATGTTGCTGCGGTCATGGCTCTGGTTCTGACGCCATGGTTGCGCCGCTGGACGCTTCTGTTCACTCTTCCGCCCGTGCTGATCGCCCTCGTGCAGGTGGGCGTTGAAGGCTGGCGATGGCAGCTCCTGCCGGCCGAGGCGCTGGCCCTCGTGGTGTTCCTGATCGCGCCCAAGCCAGGACCTGCGCCATCCGTGCGGCGATTGAAGCGGCCATACCGGAACGCGGCGGCGGCCGTTTGCGCCGGCGCGGCCTGCTTGGTCATGGCCATCGCCTTGCCGCTGGCGCTGCCGGTATTTGCCTTCCCCACGCCCTCTGGCCCCTATGCGATCGGGACAGTGAGCTACGACTGGGTCGATGAGGGGCGGCGCGAAATCTTCTCGTCCGACCCTTCCGTCCGGCGCGAAGTGATGGTGCAGATATGGTATCCCGCCAAGCCCGATGCATCGGCGCCGCGCGCGCCCTATCTCGACGATCCCGCGGCCCTGGCCCCGCTCGAGCGGCTGCTGCGAATGCCGCCGGCGCTGTTCGCCTATCTGAAGTATGTGAGCACCAACGCGGTGGTCGGCGCGCCCATCGTGGACGGCGGGGGCCGATTTCCCGTGCTCATCTTCGCCCATGGCCGCGGCGGCTATCGGCAGCACAACACCTTTCAGGTCGAGGAGCTGGTGAGCCACGGTTACGTCGTGGCGGCCATCGACCAGCCCTACGCCGCCAGCGCCGTCCGCTTCGCCGACGGGCGCCGAGTTGCGTTCGACGCTCGGTTCATGGACCAAGCCTTTCTCACGCGCGCCATTCCCTACCTGGCCGGCGATGTCTCCTTCGTCCTGGATCAGCTTTCGGGCCTGAACGGCAATGATCCTGGTCACAGATTCGCGAACCGGCTCGACCTCGGCCGCGCGGGCGTGTTCGGCCTGTCGATGGGCGGCATGGTGGCCGCCGAGGCCTGCCATCGCGACGCCAGGCTTCGCGCCTGCCTGCCGATGGATGTCGAAATGCCGGCCGATGTGGTGCGCGCCGGATTGGTCCAGCCGACCATGTGGATCAGCCGCGACGCCGACTCGATGCAGATGGAGGGGTGGAAAGAGGCCGATGTCGCGGCGACTCAGTCGACCATGAATGCTGTCTACGCCAGCCTTCCCGGCGACGGCTATCGGGTGCTGGAGCCAGGCATGTTTCACCAGAACTTCTCCGACCTTCCCCTGGCGCTCCCTCCGCCACTGGGCCGATGGGTCGGACTTATTGGGCCGGTGGATCCACGGCGTGGACTGGCTATTGTTGACGCCTACTCGCTGGCCTTCTTCGACCATGAACTGAAGGGGCGTCCGGAGCCGCTGCTGGACGGGCGCCTGAGACCGTGGCCCGAAGTCCAGTTCTCGTCGCGGCGGGGCCGATCGGAATGACCTCGGCGACCAAGGCGGACCCGCTCATCTGGACTTTTTTCGGCCTGGTCTTCGCCCTGTCGGTTCCCTTCTGGCTGCTCGACGCTTTGAGCGCCTACCAACTGATGCCAGGCCTGCCTTTGGCGGCGTTCATGGTGGTCTGCCCGGCGGCGGCGGCGTTGATCCTGGCGCATCGGGCCGACCCGGGCGGCGGCGCCAGGGCGCTGATCGCGCGGGCGATCGACGCGGCCAAGGTTCGACCCATCATCGGCTGGGCTCCCATTCTGCTGGTTGTTCCGTTCAAGACTGTCGCCGTCTTCGTCATCCAGCGGTGGACGGGGGCTCTGGTCCCGGCTCCAAGCTTCGCCATCGCGCCGGCGGCCGGATTGATGGCGCTCTTCATTATCGCGGCGCTGGCAGAAGAACTGGGCTGGTCGGGCTACGCGACCGCGCCCTTGCAGGCGCGCCTGGGTCCGCTGGGCGGCGCGCTGGCTTTGGGCGTGATCTGGGCGGCGTTCCACTGGGTGGCGCTGGTCCAGGTCGGCCGGTCGCTGGAATGGATCGCCTGGTGGTCGCTCGGCACGATCGCCGTGCGCGTGATCATGGTCTGGATATTCGTCCACACAGGCCGCAGCGTCTTCGCTGTCGCCCTGATCCACGCCCTCAACAATCTCGCCTGGCAGCTCTATCCGGTCCGCGGCTCCTGGTTCGACCCGCGCATCGACGGTCTGGTCGGAGCAGGCTTCGCGGTGCTGATCGTGCTGGTCTGGCGACCGCGCGCCGCCTCTAGCCCGCCGGCGCCTTGACGAATTCGACGTCGAGCAGAAGCTCGATGGGCGCTGAGAACATCCCCGGCATGCCGTAGTCGCCGGGATTGAGCCAGCCACTGGCGTGGACGCCGATTCGCGGGGCGCCGAAGCCGGGACCGGCGCCAATCAGCTCGACATCCAGGCTCAGCGGGCTGGATTTGCCGCGCAAGGTGAAGACGCCATCGACCCGACCCTTTGTGGGGCCCGTCTGATGAAACGCGGTGGACACAAAGGTCGCGTCCGGAAAGGCGGCGGAGGACAGGAAGCCCGGTCCGGCCAGCTCGGCGGGGAAGTTGGGCACCGGCGTAGCGATCGAGGCGGTCTTGACGGTCACCTTGAGCTTCGACTGGTCGGGCGCGGCGGGGTCCCAGCTCAGGTCGCCCATCACATCGCCGAAGCGGAAGATGCTGTAGGAATAGCCGATGTGCGAGACGCGGGCGACGATGCCGGCGTGGGAAGCGTCCACCGCATAGTGGCCGGCGGGGGCGAGCCTGTAGTCGGGCGCGCCGCAGACGATTCCGGGCGGCAGGCCTGGCGGGCAGTGGCTGTCAGCCGCCGCCGCCGCGCCCGCGAGGCCCAGGCAAAAGCCGATTGTCGCGAAAGCCGCACACACCGTCCCAAGTCTTGTCATCGTCGCCCCTCCAACCCTGATCTTACGTGTCGGCGGCCAGCATAACCGCCAAACCGAGGACGAAGGAACCGGCCGTATTCCGACATCCGGCGCGGCTTCTAAGCCAGCGAACGGCTGGCCATCTCGAAGGTGTTCTTCGACAAGCCGGGCGTGTCGACGATCCGCTGCAGCTGTTCGCGCATCAATTCGCCCAGGTCCGACGCATAGCGGCGCCATCCCCCGAGCGGCTCGATCATCCGCGCCGCGGTCGAGGGATTATAGCCGTCGACGGCCAGAATCTGGTCGGCCAGGAAGCGGTAACCGGCGCCGGAGGGATCGTGGAACCGCGCCGGGTTGCCGCTGGCGAAGTTGGAGACCAGGGCGCGCAGGCGGTTGGGCGTCTTGGCGTCGAAGGCGGGATGGGCGGTCAGGCCCAGCACCCGGCCGATGGCGTCTTCGGCGGGGCTCAGCGCCTGGACCGCGAACCATTTGTCGATCACCAGCGGTTCGTCGCGCCAGCGCTCGTAGAAGGCCGCCAGGGCCTTGTCGAACGGCTCGCCGCCGATCTGCATCAGGGCGTTCAGGCCGCCCATAGCGTCAGTCATGTTGCGGGCGGCCTGGAAGTGGCCCTCGGCCCGCTCCACGTTGGTGGTGGTCGGGTCGGCCGCGAGCAGGCTGAGCGCGGCGTTGCGCAGGGCGCGCCGGCCTGCCGCCTCGGCGTCCGGCGAGAACTCGCCGGGGTCCTGCAGGCCGCCGTGCAGACGCCGCAGGCCCTCGCCCAGATGGATGGCCAGCCGCGCGCGCAGGGCGTCGCGGGCGTCGTGGATGGCGGCCGGATCGACCGGCTGAACCGCCTGGGCCAGGTCCGACTCGCTGGGCATGGCCAGCAGCAGGGCCTTGAACGCCGGCTCGGCCGACTGGTCGTCCAGCGCCCGGCCGACGGCGGCGGCGAACCGCTCCTCGCCCACCTCGTCCGGATGGCCGGCTGCGCGGGCCAGGATCAGGTCACGGGCCAGCTCCTGACCGGCTTCCCAGCGGTTGAACAGGTCGGTGTCGGAGGCCAGCAGCACATAGCGGTCGCGGGCCGGGGCGTCGGTGGTCAGTTTCACCGGCGCGGAAAAGCCGCGCAACGGCGAGAGCACCGGCGCCCGTTCGACGCCTTCCAGGCGGATGGTCTGTTCGGCCTCGAGCAGGACCACCGTCGCTTCGTCCCCGGCGGCGTCCGCGCCGGGCGCGGTGAAGCTCTGGGTCCGGCCGTCGGCGTCCAGCAGGCCGAGGCTGACGGGGATCGGCAGCGGCTTCTTGTCCGGCTGGCCGGGGGTCGGCGCGGTCGCCTGGGTCAGGGTCAGTTCGAGAATCTTGGCGTCGGCGTTGTAGGACGTGGTGATCGACACCGCCGGGGTTCCGGCCTGCTCGTACCAGCCGAAGAAGCCGGCGGAATCGCGGCCTGACACCTCGGCGAAGCATTCGATGAAGGCCTCGACCGTCGTCGCATGCCCGTCCCAGCGCTCGAAGTAGAGATCCATGCCCTTTCGGAACAGCTCCGCGCCCAGGATGGTCTTCAGCATCCGGATCACTTCCGCGCCCTTCTCATAGATGGTCGCGGTGTAGAAGTTGTCGATCTTGAGATAGCTGTTGGGGCGCACCGGGTGGGCCAGCGGACCGCCGTCCTCGGGGAACTGGCGCGCGCGCAGGGTGCGCACCTCCTTGATCCGCTGCACCGCATGGCCGCGCATGTCGGCCGAGAAGCTCTGGTCGCGGAAGACCGTCAGGCCCTCCTTCAGGCACAGCTGGAACCAGTCGCGGCAGGTGATGCGGTCGCCGGTCCAGTTGTGGAAGTATTCGTGGGCGATGACGCCCTCGATCCGCTCATAGTCGAGATCGGTCGCGGTCTCCGGGTCGGCCAGCAGCAGAGAGGAGTTGAAGATATTCAGCCCCTTGTTCTCCATCGCCCCGAAATTGAAGTCGCGCACGGCGACGATCATGAACAGGTCCAGGTCGTATTCGCGACCCCAGGCCTCCTCGTCCCACTTCATCGACCGCTTCAGCGCGTCCATGGCGTAGGTCGCGCGCTGGGCCATGCCCGGATCGACATAGATGCGCAGCTCGACCGTGCGCCCGCTCATGGTGACGATGCTGTCGGCCAGCTCGTCCAGCTCGCCCGCCACCAGGGCGAACAGGTAGCAGGGCTTGGGGAAGGGGTCGTTCCAGACCGCGAAATGGCGTCCGCCCGGCAGGGAGCCGCCGTCGATGCGGTTACCGTTGGAGAGCAGGCGCGGATAGGTCGCCTGGTCGGCCTCGATGCGCACGGTGAAGCGGGACAGCACGTCCGGCCGGTCGGGCCAGTAGGTGATGTTGCGGAAGCCCTCGGCCTCGCACTGGGTGCAGAAGCGCCCACCGGACATATAGAGGCCGGACAGGGCCTTGTTGCTTTCCGGATCGATCTCGACCTCGGTTTCCAGGCTGAAGCTGGCCGGCACGTTCGGGATGGTCAGGTGCTCGTCGGTGATCTGCCGCGCGTCGGCCGCCACCGGCTCGCCGTCGATCGCGACCGAGATGAGCGCCAGCCGCACCCCGTCCAGCACCAGCGGCTCGGCGTGGTCGCCATTGCGCCTGATGCTGAGCCTTGCCTTCACCCGGGTCGCATTGGGCGCCAGATCGAAGTCCAGATGGACCTCGTCGATCAGATAGGCGGGCGGACGATAATCAGTGAGCTTGATGGGCTGGGGCGTGTCTGTGCGCATGCAGCGCATTTAGCGGGTCGGGACGCCGGGCGCCACTGCGGCGAGGACGATTGGCCCCAAATTGGACCGCTATTTCGGTGACAGTTTACTTATCTCGACGGTGCGATCGCAGAGGACGGAGGGACGTCGGAGATAAGTAAACTGTCACCGAAATAGCCGCCTACTCCGCCGCCACGCTCACCGGCATGGGCCCCGCGGCGGGGACCTCGTCTATGAAGCGCTGGATAGCCATGGCCTGTTCGGCCAGGTCGCGCACCGCGGGCGGCGCCTCGCCGCCGGCGTCCTTGGCCAGGTCGATCACCGTCTGGGCCAGGGCGAGCAGCCGGGGCGCCGAGACGATCAGCCGGGCCTGGGCCTCCATCTTGCGCGGGTCGCGGTCATACTCGGCGCCGGGTGTGCGCCAGCCGCCCCAGTCGGTCTTGTCGGTCACCACCACGGGGAAGGTGCCGGGATAGGGATGGTGGCCGCAGTCCTCGGGCGCCTGCCACTTGTTGCGGGCGCGCAGGATGCGCCAGCGGGCGCCGTCGCTCTCAACCGCGCCGCCCTCTTCCTCCGGGGTCAGTTCGTGGGAGAGAAAGTCGCGGCCGAGGCCGACGTCATAGGTGATCTTGACCGGCTCATCGAAGCCCTTGGCCCAGATCGGCACGATCTTCTCGATCACCGCCCAGGTCCCGACGGTGGAGACCCAGACCTTCTGGTTGCGATGAAACTGGGCCTTGGCCATCGGCGTCTCCGGACGGGCGCAAGCCTCCCTTATCCGCTGAAATCGTTGACGGCCGGTCAACCGGCCGGTTTCGGCGTCAGCCTCCGCCCGCCCGCCTCAGCCCCTCGATCAGGTCGTCGCCGAAGCGGTCGGGGCGAAAGGGTTTCTGGATGGTGGGGTGGCCGTGGTGGCCCGCCGCCAGGCCTCGGGCGCCATAGCCGGTGACGAACACGAACGGCACGCCGCCGCGCTTGAGCGCGTCGGCGACCGAATAGGCCGTCTCCGAGCCCAGGTTGACGTCCAGCACCGCGCCGTCGAGCCGTTCCTCGGCCACCAGGCGCAGGGCCGCGGCTACCGTGGCGACCGGTCCGACCACGTGGCAGCCCAGATCGGCCAGCAGGTCCTCAACCATCATGGCCACCAGCATCTCGTCCTCGACCACCAGGATGCGCCGCCCCGCGAGGCTGAAGCCGGTGGCGCTGTCGGCGGCGTTGGCGGCGGCGGCGTTCATGCCGACGCCTCGCGGCGGGGGAAGTCGATCACGCACTCCACCCCGGCCGGGTGAAAGCTCAGGGCGGTGGTGGCGCCCAGCTCATGGTTCAGGCCGCGCTCGATCAGACGCGAACCGAAGCCGCGCCTGTGCGGCGGCGCCACCGGCGGGCCGCCGCTCTCGGTCCAGATCAGTCTCAGGCTGCGGGCGCCGTCCTCGAGCCGGTCCTCCCACATCACGTCGACCAGGCCGGCGTCGGCCGAAAGGGCGCCGTACTTGGCCGCGTTGGTGGCCAGTTCGTGCAGCACCATGCCCAGCGCCAGGGTCTCCTTGGGGTCCAGCTGCACGTCGTCGCCGCGCAGGGCGATGCGCGAATTGTCCACGCCCTGGTACGGCGCCAGCTCTTGGCCGATCACCTCGCGCAGGTTGGCGCCCAGCCAGTCGCCGCGGGTCAAGAGGTTATGGGCCTGGGACAGGGCCATCAGCCGCTCGTTGAATTCGCGGTTGAAGGCGGCCGGCGACTCCGCCGAGCCCAGGGTGTGCATGGCGATCGACTGCACCGTCGCCAGCGAGTTCTTGACCCGGTGGTTCAGCTCGTCGAGCAGCAGCTTGCGTCGTTCCTCGGCCCGGCGCGAGTCGGTGATGTCGGTGTGGACCCCGACCCACTCCATGACTTCCCCATCCGGCCCCAGGACCGGGCGGGCGTTGATCTTGAACAGCCGCCACTCGCCATCATAGCGTCGCACCCGATGCTCGAACCCGAACGGCCGATGGGCGTCGACGGCGTGTTCCCAGGAGACGATGGACTCGGTCGCGTCGTCGGGATGCACCGCCGCGCTCCAGCCATAGCCTTGGCACTCCTCGCGGGTCTGGCCGGTGAAGCCGCACCAGCCCGGCTGGTCGCCGGCCATCAGTCCCTTGGCGTCGGTGGTCCACAGGATGTCGCTGACCGCGCCGATCGCCGCGCGGAAGCGGGCCTCCGACGCCCGCAGCGCCGTCTGAGACTGGGCCAGCTCGATATTGGCGCGGCGCAGCCGGTCGATCACCCGCTGCTGCTCCACGGCCAGCCGCTCGCGCTCGACGTTGGCCCGGTCGCGGGCCACCAGGCCGGTGACGTCCTCGACCCGGTGAATGATCCAGACCACCTCGCCCCTGTCATCGAGCACCGGGGTGTTGACCGGGCTCCAATAGCGTTCCTCGAACCCGTCCGCGGGGTTGTCGGAGACGGGAATGTCGTACTTCTGCACCGCCATGGAATCGGCGCGGCGATAGCGCAGCACTCGGCGCAGGGAATCGGAAAGGTTGCGCACCCCGTCGGCGGCGGGGTCGTCCGGATTGTCGGGAAACACCTCGAATAGGCCGCGGCCGACGATGTCGGGCCGGCGCGTGTGGGTGGCGGCGAGATAGGCCTCATTGACCGCCACGATGGTCAGGACGGCGTCCAGCACCAGATACGGCCCAGGCGCGGCTTCGAACAGCGCCTTGAAATCCGGAGGATCGAGCGTCGGGCTCTGACTTTTGGGCATGCTAGGCGGTCTGATTCACGACGCAACTCTAACCCACGTGAGATTGCACGGTAAGAGAGACTGACCCGCGACGATTGCCAATACGTTGCCGTGAGACGGTGTTGCGGCGGCGGACGCGCGATCGTCTCGCCGGGATCGGCGCGGGCGGGGGGCAAGGGTGGGTTAAACCCCGCCCAAAGGGCCCTAGCCCGGGCCTTCGGCCTCGAGCGTGACCCACTTGCGCGGCCAGCGCCAGCCGAGCGCCCGCACCTCTCCGGCCTTGAGCGCCAAGGCCTTTATGGTCTTTGGGGTCAGTTGGCTCACCACGTGAACCGGCTCCAGCCCGCCGATCGGGCTCTCGGCCACCTGGCCGATCAGCAGGGCGCGATCGATCGCCCGCCACTCGGCCTTGGCCCGGTCCTCATGCCCGACCGCGAAGAAATGCCGCAGGGGCGCCGGTTCGTCCGCCGGCCGCACCATCACCCCGATCATCCATCCGCCGGCCATGGCCGGGCGGTAGCACGACGCGATGGCGAGGGCCATCGGGGAAGGCGGGGTGGGGCGTTCAAGAACGACAGCGCCCAGGTCTGGCGCACGGCGCGGGTCAGGCGGGTGTAGGTCGCGCCGAGATTGGCCACGGCCGCCGAGGTCTGCGCTCCGTCCTCGGCCGGCGCGGCCTCGATCCGCCGATGCACGGTCCTGGTCAGCGACAGTCCCATCGCCGCCAGCGCCGCCAGCCCCTCCAGCTGCCGCGCCTCCCGCTCGGCGGCGTCGCGGATCAGCCAGTCGGCGACGGACTCGTCCGGCGCCGGGACACAGGTCCGCAGCCGCGCCCCGGAGGGGTCGACGTCAGGCTCGCGGTTAAGGGCTTCAGTCAGTGACATCATAGAACAGAACAAGAACATTTATGCCGCGAATGTCAAGGCTAAACCCACCAACCCGCCTCCCCTGGGAGATGGAAAGCGGCGCTCGTCCCGCGCCATCGCCCGAGCCGGACCCGTAACGAGTGGGGCTGGGTTATCTGCCCGACGCAGACCAGGCTCTGCCCGCGGCCGCGCCAGATCATCCGCAATCGGACCGTAAGTCGGCGGGGCCGATTGACGCAAAGGTGGTAATGGGTCCAGTCTTCGCCTTCATTGCCTTGGGGGCTGCAGGATGTCGTTCAGTAAGCCGAAAATGAATGGCGTCGCGCTCGGCGCCGGCGCCTTGGTTTGCGTCGCCGCCGCGGCGCTGTACTTTGGCCGCATCTATCCGCCGCAGGGCGCGCCGACCACGGGGACCATCGCGCCGGCCGATCGTTATCGCTCGAGCCAGATTCAGGACGCGGACGTCAAGCTTGGCGACAGCGCGACGCCGATGCTGATGCAGACCGACGCCTTTCAGTTGATGGTCAAGGATCCCGCCTTTCGGGCGCTGGCGACCGATCCCGGCTTCATGGCCCTGGCGCAGAATCCGGCGGCGCTGAGCGCGATGGCGGCCAATCCCCAGGCGTTCGCGGCGCTGTCGCACGACCCCGCGGCCTTCGCCGCCCTTGCTGCGGAGGCCCACGCCACCCAGGCCTTCAGCGGCCCGGCGCTGACCGCCATGGCCACCAATTCGAAGGCGATGGCGGCCCTGTCGTCCGATCCGAAGGCCTTCGCCGCCCTGGCCGCCCACGCCCAGGCGTTCGCGGCCTTCGCCAGCCATTCGCACGTGTTCGAGGCGATCGCGGCCGATCCCAAGGCCTTCGCCGATTACGCCGCCAACTTCCGCGCCTTCGCCGACGCGATCGCCAATCCCAAGGCGATCCCCGCCATGGCCGCCAACGCCGAAGCCTTCAAGGCTCTGGCTCTAGACGCCAAGGCGATGGACGCCTTGCGCGGCGACCCGGCGGCTTTCACCGCCCTGGCCAGCAACGCCGCGGCGTTCCGTGTGATGGCCTCCGACTCCGCGGCCAATATCCAGGCGATCAACGCGATGGCCGCCAACGCCGCGGCGTTCCGCGTGCTGGCCGCCGATCCGCAGGCGCTCGCGGGCGCGGTTCACGCCGCGGAGATGTTTTCCACCTCGGCCGGCGCCACGTCCCGCGCCGTGTCGGACCCGGGCCTGAGCGCTCAGGCCTTCCGCTTCATGGTCGCCCAACCGCAGGCGTTCGCGGCCATGTCGGCCAACCCCAGGGCCTTCGCCGCCTTCGCCACCCACGCGGCGGCGTTCCAGGCCATCGCCGCCGATCCCAAGGCCTTCGTCGGCTATGCCGGCAATCCGCAGGCCTTCGCCGACGCCATCGCCAATCCCAAGGCGATTC
>Ga0302196_10005236_pt1 | contig 11630 bp, 9 predicted proteins | sample II_Bog_N1_3_FD_198794 | JGI IMG/M metagenome (GOLD analysis project Ga0302196, IMG submission 198794) | Peat permafrost microbial communities from Stordalen Mire near Abisko, Sweden - II_Bog_N1_3 | ecosystem: Environmental > Terrestrial > Soil > Wetlands > Peat | place: Sweden: Abisko, Stordalen...
CAACGGGCACTCGGGCAGTACGTCCTGGCCATCCCGTGGTCGCCAGGTGATGAACTGCTGATCGTCACCGACAACGTGCGGGCCTTCGCCGACGACTGGAGCATTCCGCCGGACGAAGCCCTGCTGTGGGTGTGCGCTCGCGAGCTGGCCTCCCACGCCGTGCTCTCCCGACCAGCTGTCCGTGGCCGGATGGCTGAGCTCCTGTCGGCGTTCGCCGAATCCGCGGCCGCCACCCAGCAAGGCCTGGCTGAGCGGCTGGGCGGGCTTGGCGATCCATCAGCCGGGACGGGGATGGACCTCGAGTCACTGCAGGGAATGTTCACCGATCCCGAGGCGCTCCTCGGCGACCTGCTGTCGCCGGAATCGACCCGCACCTCCGACCAGCTGACCGCGCTGGCCGTGGTGATCGACGCCTACGCCGACCACATCGCCGATCGGGTGGGGCGCTCGCTGGTGGGCTCGCACGCCTTGCTGGTCGAGGCCTGGTACCGCCGTCGGATCGAGCGGGGCAAGGGCGAACAGGCCGCCGGGGCGCTGTTCGGGCTGGACCTCGAACAGTCCCAGGTGGATCGGGGACGGGCCTTCATCGACGGCGTCGTCGAGCGGGCCGGTGAGGAAGGGCTCGAGCGACTGTGGATGTCGGCTCGGATGTTGCCCACGCCCGCAGAAGTCGACGCTCCCGGTCTGTGGCTCGAGCGGATCAGCCTGCCCGAGCTCGACGGACCGGACGGTCCGCCGGCCGGTTGAGTCCGGAAGTCAGACAGTCGCCGGGGCGGCTGGCTCCTCTTCGGGGATCCCGAGGTCCCACTCGAGGGTGATGTTCTCCCGCTCAGCATCCCGAACCACCCGCTCACGATTCCTCCGGTACTGGGGGTCGTGCGGGGGAAGCAGCACCAGACGGGCCTGGGTGCGCTGGCGAAACTCCTCGATGAAGGTGGGGTCACCGAAGTCCGACTGGACATCCCAGTGGGGCGCCACCGGACCCAGGTAGACCACGCGGACGTGTCCGACCGGGGGCGGCGGCTCTTCGCTCTCTTCCGCAACGGTGGGTTCGTCGATGGGCGGGGTCATGGGTACGGGTCCTCCTGAGGTGCCGGCGGCGGCCAGCCTACCCTCCGGTCGGACGGGCTCCGAGCGTGACGTCGACCGTCTGTTGGACACTCCCCCGGTAGATCCCCACCTTGACGTGGTCGCCCGGAGCGAGTGGATGGAGGGCAGCCGTCAGATCTTCCGCCGACTGGATGGGGGTACCGTTCAGCGACACGATGACGTCGTTGGCCTGCAAACCGGCCTTGGCCGCCGGGCTGGCAGGCTCCACCGACGCCACCAACGCCCCGGTCGAGGGGGTCAGCGAGTACTGCTGTTGCAGCGCCGGGGTCACCGTCTCCACGGTCACCCCGATGTAGGCGGTGTTGGCTGCCGGCGTCGGCTGCGGGTTGGCATTGCCGGCCCCGCCCGGTCCCCCCTGGCGGAGTTCGGCCAGGCGGGGCTTGACCGAGTCGATGGCGATGGCGAAGCCGATGTTCTGGGCGGGGGCGTTGCCGGCGGAGCTCGATGCCACCGCGGTGTTCATGCCGATCACCTCGCCCTGGGCATTCACCAGGGGACCCCCGGAGTTGCCGGGGTTGATGGCTGCGTCGGTCTGGAGCAGCCCCACCAGGTTCTCCGTCTGCCCGCTGTCGTTTTGGGCGGTCAGCGATCGGTTCTTGGCCGACACGATCCCCTGGGTGACCGACGGACCTCCCGCCAGCGCCAGAGCGTTGCCGATGGCCAGCACCTCGTCGCCCACCTGGCTGGCGTTGGAGTTCCCGAGGGTGACCGTCGGCAGTCCTGAGGCGCTGTTGATCTGCACCAGGGCCAGATCGTTGGAGGGATCGGTTCCGACGACGTGGGCCGGCCGAGCCTTGGTCTGCCCGAACAGGGTGACGGTCACCGTGGTGGCGCCGGTCACCACGTGATTGTTGGTCAGCACCTCGCCCGACGAGGTCAGGATCATGCCGGTACCCGCCGCCTCCACGAAGTCGCCGGCGGCACTCCCTTTGGCCTCCACCCCTTCGCTGTCGATGGAGACCACGGCCGGCTCCACCTTGGACAGCACGGCCTGGATGTCCATCGGGGTACCGCTCACACTGGTATTGGGGACGAACCGTTCCACAATGGTCTGCTGGCTGTTCACCCCCACCACCCCACCGATCACCGCACCCAGAATGGCGGCCACCATCGCGGAGGTCACCACCACCCACAGCCAGTTTCGGCGAGTCAGGGTCTGTCGGACGATCTGGGTCGGCACGAATGAGGACGGCGGAGGGGCGTACACCGGGGTGGGCGGAGGGCCGTACCCGGGGTTACCGGAGTACGGAGCGTACGGCGCGTAGGCGGGGGCGACGTAGCCATAGCCGGGCGGCGGCGCCGACGGCGTCACCAACACCGGTGCCACCGAGGGCGGCTGCACAGCCGGTACAGCCGGTACGACCGGTAACGGAGGGAGCGGTCCGGAGGACGGGTTCAGGGGATCTGGACCGGAATCGACCGGTAGGGATGGAACCGCCATGGGGCCCGGTGAGCCGCCTTCGGAACCAGTACCCGTCGGTGCTTCATAAGAAGGCCCTGGTCCCCCATAAGAAAATTGTGAGGATTCCATCAACACCTGCTCATTTCGCACCGAATCCAGAGATGGAATGCGACACTAGCTGTGGAACGGATGACGACGGCGGCGGTCCACCTGGGCACACCTTCCGTCGCCACCACGGAGCCGAGGGAGCAGTCATGGGAACCGATTGGATGAGCGAGGGCAAGTGCCGGGATCTCAACCCCACCATTTTCTTTCCGAGCGACGGTATCGGCGTGCAGTCCGCCCAGCGGATCTGTGCCGAGTGCCCGGTGGCTGACGCCTGCCTCCAGTATGCGCTGGATGAACGGGTCGATCACGGCGTGTGGGGTGGCAAGTCGGAGCGCGAGCGTCGACGGATCCTCCGACGCCGTCGCCTCGCCCACACCCCTGTGCGGGTCTGAGCCTCCCCGTCGGTCACCATCGTGCTCCTCGAGTGCGTCATCAACATCAGTGAGGGTCGGGACTCCGACCGGGTGGCCGCCATCGCTGACGGTGCCGGTGACACCCTGCTCGACCTCCACCGCGATCCGGACCATCACCGCTCCGTCTTGACGCTGGGTGGTGAGTCGGGTGCGGTGGAGGACGCTGCCCGCTCGGTGATCAGCCTGGCCGTCAGTCAGCTCGACCTCACCGACCACCAGGGGGCCCACCCCCGCTTCGGGGTGGTCGACGTGGTGCCGTTCGTGCCGCTGGATGACGCCGGGTTGGGAGATGCGGTCGCCGTGCGGGACCGGGTGGCTGCCTGGGAGGGTGCCGACCTCGGGGTTCCCTGCTTCTACTACGGCCCGGAACGTCCGCTGCCTGAGGTCCGTCGCGAGGCTTTCGTGACGCTCCAGCCCGACACCGGACCGGCCGTCCCCCACCCGACGGCTGGTGCCACCGCCGTTGGGGCCCGTCCACTCTTGGTGGCCTACAACGTATGGCTCGCCGTCAACGAAGACGGCACCGACGACTCCGAGGGGGCACTGGCCATGGCCCGTGAGATTGCCTCCACCATTCGATCCCCGAGCGTACGAAGCCTGGGGCTGGCGGTGACCGGTGGCGCCCAGGTCAGCTGCAATCTGGTCGACCCTCACACCATGGGTGTCGTCGAGCTCTACGACACCATCGCTCGGTTGGTCACCACCTCCGGTGGTTCGGCAGTTCGTGGAGAGCTGGTCGGACTCCTACCGGCCTCTCTGCTGCACAATGTCCCCAACGCCCGCTGGAACGAACTCGACCTCAGTGAGGACCGAACCATCGAAGCCCGCATGGAGGCCCGGGGAACGCCCCTGGCCGCCGGCAGTCCTTCCTGACCCCAAGGCTCAGGAAGCGCTGACCACCGCCCGGCGCTGCATGGCGCGCTGGCGACGGAGCCGACGACGCTCGCGCTCGGAAAGCCCACCCCAGATACCGAACTTCTCCCCGTTGGCCAGGGCGTACTCGAGGCAATCGTCGCGAACCACGCACCCCTTGCAGACCTCTTTGGCCTCTCGGGTCGATGCCCCCCGCTCGGGAAAGAACAGGTCGGGATCCACGCCCATGCAGTTGGCCTTGGTCTGCCAGCTGCGCTCTTGGCGGCCGTACATCAGATTCACGATGTCCACGGTTCGCCTCCCCTCAACCACTCAGCCAGCGCCCGCCGGACGGATCGCGTAGCACGTATGTAACTACAACGGTGTCATCTTCCTCCATCGGCGCACCAAACGCAAGGCGAATCTTGCGGGATCACAAGGGAAACCCTCGGCGCGCGTTGCAACGCTGGGTCGCCGAACGGCCGGGCGGGCGGGAAGTCGTCAGCCAGCGCGCCGACCGCGGGCCCGCACGGTCGTCTTGTGCTTCAGGAAGTCGACCAGCACGTAGTCGCCCAACTGGTCGGGTGAGGTGGAAAAGGTCCGACCCCGGTTGATCCGGCTCAGCTGATCGACGAATCCCCACAGCGCCCGATCGGGGTCGAGCAGGAAGGTGTTGATGGTGATGTTGGAGCGGGTGCATCGCATCACCTCCGCCAGGGTCACCTCGAGCGTCTCGGGGATGGGCGGATAGTTGAAGAAGACGTCGTAGCCCACACCGGTGTGGTCGGGGATGATGTGGGCAGTCGGCTCGCCGTCGGTCACCAGTACGATCTGCTTGGTACCGGGCTGATGGGCCAGCATCTTGCGCGCCAGGATCAGTCCGTGCTGCAGGTTGGTCCCATACACATAGTCCCAACTCACGGTGGGCAGGTCCTCGGGCTCGATCACCCGAGCCACCTCGGAGAAGCCCACCAGCCCCAGATAGTCGCGAGGGAACCGGGTGGTGATGAGGGAGTGGAGGGCCATCGCCATCTTTTTGGCCGGCACGAAGTTGTCGCGCATGGGCATGGACAGCGACAGATCGAGCAGGAGCACGGTGGCGGTGCGGGTGAGCGCCTCCGTCTCGATCACCTCGAAGTCATCGGGCGTCAGTCGTACCGGTACGCCGCTCCCCGACCGTCGGACCGCATTGTGCACGGTGCGGGAGAGGTCAAGGTTGAACGGGTCCCCGAACTCGTAAGGCTTGGTGGTCTCCTCGCGGTCGTGGCCGGTGCCACTCCAGGTGGTCCGGTGGTTGCCCACCCGGTCCTTGGTCAGCTGACCGAACAGGTCGGAAAGGGCCTGTTGACCGATGCGGCGCGTGTCGGCCGGTGTCAGTTCGTAGCGGCCCTCCCGCTGGTCGATGAGCCCGGCATCGGTGAGCTGCTTGGCCAGCTTGGCCAGTCGGTCCATCGACTTGGCGGCGTCATCCCCCAGGTGCTTGGCCACCTTGTCGAGGTCGACCTCGGAGAGCGCAGCCGGCGAGTTGGCCGACCGGAGGAAGGCCTCCAACTCGTCGAGGTCCCGGAGGTTGGCGGCGGCATCGGTGGCCTCGCCCATCCCCATCGGCTGGTCGCCGCTGAAGCGGTAGCGCTGCTGCCACCCGGCGTCGGGAAAAGCCTGCTGGAGGTTGCCGGCCAGCCGGTCGACCTGCCACCGGAGGTCCATGTCCTCGAGGAGCGACTCGGCCAGGCCCTGCAGCTGGGCGCGCTGTTCGGGCGACATGGAATTCCACATGGCTTGGGCGGCCGCCATCCGGGCGGCCAGCTGCTCGAGAAGCTCGTCGAGATCGGCGGGGTCGCCGGGGAACAGATCGCCGTACTGCTCCAGAAATGACTCGAACGACGGGTCGATGGGCTCCCCCGCCTGGCGTTGCTCGATCATCCGGTTGAGGGCGTCGAAGCCGTCACGCATATGCGCCAATTGCTCGGGGTCCGGGTTGGCCAGCGCTTCCGACATCTGGTCGAAGTAGGTCTTGGTGACTTCCTGGCGGAGCTTCTCCATCAGGTCTTCGAAGTGCTGTCGGGCATCGGAGGAGACGAACTCATACTGCTGGAGCTCCCGGACGCTGCCCGCCAGATCGGACGGCATCAGGTCCAGCTGCATTCGGCGCTCGGTGGCCACCTCGTCGGTGACCGCCTGACGCCGTTCGTCGCCGGACTGGCGGGCGTCGGCCACCAGCTGATCGATGCCGGCCCGCTCCTCGGCCAGCACTTCCTGAAGCTCGGCAGCCACCTCGGCGTAGGCTCCTCCCAGATCTCCCCGGTCGAGCTGTTCCTGGCGCTCCAAGCGGAGTCGGTCGAGTAGGTCGCGCAGCCCCTCCACCTGCTCGCCGTCGGGGGTCCGCCACCCCCGGTTGAGCATCCGCTGCATGGCCTCTTGCAGGTCGCCGTTGGCCAGAAGGTCATCGGTCAGCTCGGCCAAGATGGCGTCGGCGTCATCGGCCAAGCCCTCTTGGGTGCCGTCCCACCGCCGGTAGTCGAAGCGCCAGGTCACCCGCCGCGCCCCCGATACGTCGCCCGCGCTCCCGCCGCCTCCTTGTTGAGCCGCTTGGTGAGGTGCAGCCCTTCCAGAATGAGCTCGATGGCGCTCGCCACCACCCCCGGATCCTCGGTCCCAGCCAAGGCCAGCACCGGGGCGGACAGCCCGGGCACCGACGACAGGGTTTCGGCATAGGCGGCGGCCGGAAGGTCGTCGCCGGCGTGGACGACGGTCTCTTCGGTGAAGGCGGCCACCAGCGCCCGGGGGTCGTCGAGGTGGACCCGTCGCCGGAAGACCAGCAGCACGGCCGCCGACACCAGCTGCTGCAGCAGCACTTCCTCGCGTCCCTCTTCCAGCGTTTCGATCTCCACCTTGCCCTGGGTGGAGGACACCAGCGACTGGAGATCGGAGATGCGGGGCACCGCCTCCGACTCGCCGTTCCGGAGGGCCCGGCGGACGGCGTTGGCGGCCAACGTCTCATAGTTGGCGATGGTCAGGCGCACTGACACCCCTGACCGTTGGTTGAGGTGGGGGCTCTCCCGAGCCAGCTGGCTCAACTCGGCGACGATCTCGGCCATGAAGTCGGGCATCACCAGGGTGGGGCCGATGGGGGCATCTCCGTCATCGGCACCGCCCGCCCCCGGCAGATCGGCCTCCAGTCGGGCGATGCGGAGCTCAGTGGCGGCGTCCGGCGGGTAGTGGGTGCGGATCTGGGCCCCGAACCGGTCCTTCAGCGGGGTGATGATCCGGCCCCGATTGGTGTAGTCCTCGGGGTTGGCCGTCGCCACCAGCACGATGTCGAGGGGGAGACGGACCCGGTGCCCGCGGATCTGGACGTCCCGCTCCTCCAAGACATTGAGCAGCCCGACCTGGATGCGCTCGGCCAGGTCGGGGAGCTCGTTGACGGCGAAGATGCCCCGGTTGAGGCGTGGCACCAGGCCGTAGTGGATGGTCAGCTCGTCGGAGAGGTAGCGGCCCTCCGCCACGCGGATGGGGTCTACCTCCCCGATGAGGTCGGCGATGGAGGTGTCCGGGGTGGCCAGCTTCTCCCCGTACCGGTCACCGCGGTGTACCCAGGCGATAGGGGTGCCATCGCCCTCCGCCTCCACCAGGTCCTTGGCATACCGGGACACCGGCCGGTAGGGATCGTCGTGGATCTCCGAGTGGGCCACCTCGGGAATCCACTCGTCGAGGAGTCCGACCATCGACCGGATCAGCCGGGTCTTCGCCTGCCCCCGCTCGCCCAGCAGGATTACGTCGTGACCGGCCAGGACGGCGTTCTCCAACTGCGGGAGGACGGTGCGCTCGTAGCCCAGGACCCCGCCGACCAGGGGCTGTCCGGCAGCGATCCGAATGGCGGCGTTCCGTCGCATCTCCTCGGCCACCGGCACTGACCGCCACCCCGAGGCCCGGAGCTGCGCCAGGGTGGTGATGTCGGGTGGCGGCGTGGTCTGGATGGTGGGGTCGTTGGGGGTGTCTTGGGCCTCGAAGGGCTCGGCCTGGCTCATGGCTGTGGAGCCTACGCGGGACCGTGCACTCCCGGTTCGCCGGGCCCCGTCGGCCCCAACCAGGCCGTCGTTTCACGCCGTCGCTCCGACGTGGAAAGATGATGCACCGTCAGCTACCGGGCCGGTCCCACCGCGCCGTCTCCGGGCCCCCGGGCCCCGATCGCCCCGGGCCAGGTGAGTCCGAAAGAGGAGGAACGACTTGACGACGTTGGAGGACGCACCCGTCACCCCGGAGGCACCCGTCACCCCGGTGGTACTCGGAGGTACGCGGGGAGGGCCGTCGGTCCCCACGCTCCGGCAGGACACCTGGTGGGTCCAGCCGGTGGTCACCGTCACCGTCCTCACCCTCTTCGTGGGTTACGCCACCTGGGCGGCCTTCTCGAACAAGAACTACTACGTGGGGGCGGCGATGCACCGCAACCTCATCTCGCCGTTCTACTCGCCGTGCCTCACCGAAAGCTGCGTACCCGGTAGCCATCCGGGCACGGTCATCACCTGGTGGACCATCTCCCCGGCCCTCCTGATCCTGATCTTCCCCCTGGGTTTCCGCCTGACCTGCTACTACTACCGCAAGGCGTACTACCGCTCGTTCTGGTGGGCGCCGCCGGCCTGTGCGGTCTCCGACAGCCACGGCTCCTACACCGGCGAGTCCCGCTTCCCCCTCATCCTCCAGAACATCCACCGGTACTTCTTCTATGCCGGCCTGGTGTTCAACGTGCTGCTGACCATCGACGCCATCATGGCGTTCCAGCAGCCGGGGGTCGGCATCGGATTCAGTGTCGGAACGGCGGTGCTGCTGGTCAACGCCTCACTGCTGTGGCTCTACTCCCTCAGCTGCCACTCCTGCCGTCACCTCTGCGGCGGCGGCGTCAAGCAGTTCTCCGCATCGCCCATCCGGCACCGGATCTGGAAGACACTGACGCCCCTCAACGCCAAGCACATGTACTTCGCCTGGGCCAGCCTCATCTTCGTGGCCCTCACCGATCTCTACGTGCGCCTCGTGGCCAGTGGGACCATCCACGACTACGGCTTCCACTTCTAAGGGGTATCGACTTCCATGCCTGACTACGAGACCCACGATTTCGACGTCATCGTCATCGGTGCCGGTGGTGCCGGGCTGCGGGCCGCCATCGAAGCCCGGTCCCGGGGGCTGCGGACCGCCCTGATCTGCAAGTCGCTGCTGGGGAAGGCCCACACCGTCATGGCGGAGGGAGGAGCGGCGGCCGCCCTCGGGAACGTCTACCCGGAAGACAACTGGAAGGTGCACTTCCGGGACACCATGCGCGGCGGCAAGATGCTGAACAACTGGCGCATGGCCGAGCTCCACGCCCAGGAGGCTCCCGACCGCATCCGCGAGCTCGAGGAGTGGGGAGCCCTCTTCGACCGCACCAAGGACGGTCTCATCCAACAGCGCGATTTCGGTGGTCACCGCTTCGCCCGACTGGCCCACATCGGCGACCGCACCGGCCTCGAGCTGATCCGCACCTTGCAGCAGAAGGCGGTGGCCGACGGTATCGAGGTGTTCATGGAGGTCAAGGTCCTCCGCCTCCTCACTGATGCCGACGGCACGGTGTCCGGCGTGGTCGGCTACTGGCGGCCGTCGGGCGAGTTCGTCACCTTCACCGCCAAGGCGGTGGTCCTGGCCACTGGAAGTCTGGGAAAGAGTTGGACGTACACCTCCAACTCGTGGGAGTCGACCGGCGACGGCGTGGCCATGGCCCTGTGGGCCGGGGCTGACGTCATCGACATGGAGTGCATCCAGTTCCACCCCACCGGCATGGTGTGGCCGCTGTCAGTCCGAGGCATCCTGGTCACCGAGGGCGTGCGCGGCGACGGCGGCGTGCTCCGGAACTCCGATGGCAAACGATTCATGTTCGACTACATCCCTCCCATGTTTGCGGCGGAGACCGCCAAGACCGAGGAGGAGGGCGACCGGTGGTACGACGACCACTCCGCCGGCCAGCGCCCGCCGGAGCTACTCCCCCGCGACGAGGTGGCCCGCTCCATCAACAGCGAGGTGAAGGCCGGCCGGGGCAGCCCCCATGGCGGCGTATTTCTGGACATCGCCACCCGACGGAGCGCCGAGGACATCCGCCGGCGCCTCCCGTCGATGTACCACCAGTTCAAGGAGCTGGCCGGCGTGGACATCACCGCCGAGCCGATGGAGGTGGGTCCCACCTGCCACTACGCCATGGGCGGGGTCCGGGTGGAGGCCGACTCGGCCGCCACCACGGTGGCCGGCCTGTTCGCTGCCGGTGAGGTGGCCGGCGGCATGCACGGGGCCAACCGCCTGGGCGGCAACTCCCTCTCCGACCTGGTGGTCTTCGGCCGCCGGGCGGGGATCGGGGCCGTCGAGTTCGCCGAGGGACGCACCGGTTCCGTCACCATCGACCCGGGCCAGGTGGAGGACGCGGTGGCCGCCGCCCTCGCACCGTTCCAGCGGGAGGAGGGGGAGAACCCCTATCAGCTGCAGGCCGATCTCCAGGCCACCATGCAGAGCCTGGTGGGCATCATCCGGACCGGCTCGGAGCTGGAGGAGGCCTTCGGCAAGCTCGAGGAGCTGGAGGAGCGGGCCACCGATGTGGCCATCTCCGGCGGACAGGCCTACAACCCGGGGTGGAACCTGGCAACCGATCTCCCCTCCATGCTCACCGTGTCGCGGGCCGTCACCCAAGGGGCGATCAACCGCAAGGAGAGCCGGGGCGGCCACACCCGGGACGACTTCCCCAAGCCCGACGCCGAGATGGGCACCATCAACTTCGTCCAGCGCATCCCCGCCGGCACCGGTGGCACCGCCGGCGCCGGTGGTACGCCCTCGATCACCGCCATCACCGTCAATCCCGAGCCGATTCCGCCGATGCCGGACGAGCTCAGCGCACTCATGGAGCTGGAGGAGGGTCACTGATGGCCGACGAACCGATCCAGAACGACGAGACCGAGGAGACCGCCGGGGCCGCCCCCGCCGATGAGACGGCCAGCGACCACACCGACACGGAATCGGTGACGGTAGAGCCGGCTGCCTCGACGGCCGCCCCCGAGGTCGAGTCCGTCGACGAGGTCACCATGGTGCTGTGGCGCGGGGACGCCTCCGGTGGCGAGTTCACCGACTACGTGCTGCCGGCGGTGGAGGGCGAGGTGGTGCTGGATGTGATCCACCGGGTGCAGGCCACCCATGCGCCGGACCTGGCCTGCCGGTGGAACTGCAAGGCCGGCAAGTGCGGCTCGTGCTCGGCGGAGATCAACGGCAAGCCGGCACTGATGTGCATGACCCGGATGAGCGAACTGCCCCCCGGCGAGGACGTGGTGGTGGCGCCGCTGAAGGCGTTCCCGATCATCCGGGACCTGGTCACCGACGTCTCCTACAACTACGAGGTGGCCAAGCGGATCCCTCCCTTCAACCCTCGGGCCAAGACGCCCGACGAGGTGGAGGCCGGTGGCTACCGGATGGCCCAGATCGACGTGGAGCGGAGCCAGGAGTTCCGCAAGTGCATCGAGTGCTACCTCTGCCAGGACGTCTGCCATGTCATCCGGGATCACGAGGAGAACAAGACGGCCTTCGCCGGCCCCCGGTTCTTCGCCCGGTCCGCCGAGCTGGAGATGCACCCCCTCGACGTGACCGACCGACGGGCCATCCTCCAAAAGGAGCACGGGCTCGGAAAGTGCAACATCACCAAGTGCTGCACCGAGGTCTGCCCCGAGCATATCAAGATCACCGAC
>Ga0302196_10005244_pt1 | contig 11625 bp, 10 predicted proteins | sample II_Bog_N1_3_FD_198794 | JGI IMG/M metagenome (GOLD analysis project Ga0302196, IMG submission 198794) | Peat permafrost microbial communities from Stordalen Mire near Abisko, Sweden - II_Bog_N1_3 | ecosystem: Environmental > Terrestrial > Soil > Wetlands > Peat | place: Sweden: Abisko...
TGAGGCTCGCCCAATAGTCGGCCCACGCCTCGACATCGAGCTCGGCGGGGTCGCGCTCGTTGAAGTTAAGTTGGCCGATCCGGCGGATGCGCTGGTGCCACGGCACCGGGGGGGCGCCCGCGGCATCGCCCACAGCGCCAAGGACCGCCTTGGCGCCAATACTCGCGAGGACCGCACCTTGCGCGACCGCGCCCGACATCGCGATAAACTGTCGCCGGTTCATTTCCATTGGGGTTCCAGATGGTCTGAACGACGGCTCCTCGCTTCGCAAGAATCACTTCAAACGCCTCATTTCGGGCGAAGTTCAAGCGCCTCCCCTTGGAAGGGCGGAGGTGCAGGGATTTGAACCCGTCTTCCAGCGCGAAGCCGAGTAGCTTAAGGACGGGGGCTTACTTGAATGTCAATTGGTTGAGATGCGCAAACAGGAGAAGGTGCCGCAACAAAGCGAAAGCAATGACGGAAATCCGGGCAACCTCTTGGCAACACATCAGCCGCGCTCGGCGGAAACGCGTCAACGGGAGAGGAGAGCGAAAGTTGCGAGCATTGCGCGCCTCGGCGAACTCAGAGCTCGAGCTCCCGATCTTTGGCTTTGGCCTTGTTCGGAGGTTCGAACGGGAATTCGGCCTCACGACCCAAATGCGGCGACTTCTCGGCAGAGATCTGCCTGCAAATGAGCTCGATACTTGTCATGACCGGGGCGCGGTCTCCTATATAGTCCGCCAATGCTTCGATCGCTCGATTGCGCAGCTGGTCCGCCGAAATCAATCCCGCGCTAGCGAGGGCGAGAATGTCCTCCCGATCTTGGTGCGAATACCGCGAGATTTTCGTCACAGCCAGGTCCACCGGCGACAGTACGTAGAGATGTATCTTTCTCTTTTCGTTGCCAATTCCAGTCCACTCGACCGCATCGCGGTCATGATTCACATGGAGGAGCCCGAACGTGGGGTTATAGTTGTTGTCCAGGTATAGGAACGAGGGGTTGCCATCCTTGTGGCGGTAACTCACTTCGCAGGGCCCGACATGCACCCGGCGCGTGTAGAAGGCATCGACATCTTCCGTATATCGTGTGCCACAATAGAAATTTACCGCCATGCCACCTGCAAGGTACATGGTTATTGGCGGGCCATCGTAGCCGCCCCTGCTGATGGAAGCGTCCATCTGGTCAAGAAGCTGGCTGAGCGCCCCCGAAAGCTCAGGAAACGATCTGTTCATGGGCGAGCATGGCCTGAAGACGGCCTCGGAAGCGGCTAGGATCAAAGCCCGTTAATCTTGCCATCTCGCTGAAATGTCCCACGCAGCCCGGATGCAATCGCTCCGCGACGTCCAAAAGCACCCGACGGCTGCCAAACCAAGACGTGTTGGCCAAATAGAGGGCCGCCGTGGCCTTGACGTCGCTAGACAACGGGGAATCCAACCATGCAGACAACCCAAACCGCACCTTCTGTTGAAAGCAGAAATCGAGCAATTGGTTTTCGATATCGCGCTTCATGGAGTGGTATCAACCTTGTAGGCAAGCAAGGCACGCCACAGCGCCTCATGCGACAAAAATGGTGGAGGTGCCGGGATTTGAACCCGGATGCCTGTTGAGACTCGCCCAAGGATTACTTCTCATTGTTGAGATTACGGTAGATACTCCCTCTGAAATGCCTTAAAATTGCCTTAGAGATTCGTTTTCGAGGATTTTGGCTTTTCTGGCTTTTCGAGCCGCCGACCCGGCGATTGGTTACGGTCCGGGTTTGGGGAGCGCCCAATTCGGGTCTCGTTTGCGGTCCTCTCGTTTAGCCAGAAACAATCGGTATAGCGGCCTGTTCTTAACGCTATCCCTTGACATCGAATGATGACTGACAAATATGTCTGTCATGAAGGTAACCGTGCGTGAATTCACCCGCAAATTTCCCAACTTTCGCCGCGCGGCGCTTGCCGGAAAGGAAGTGCAGGTCCGCGACCGCGCGGGCAACGATTTTGTCTTTCGTGCGACGGAAACTAAGTCCGTGAGCCTCGCTGAAGCTATGGGCGCCATTCTGGGTTCCGTTCAGAGCGGCAAATCCAAGAAGACCCTCGCAGGCTACGGTCGTGATTGACGCCATTCTCGATACTGGTCCGCTAGTCGGTTCGTTGGATAGTGATGACCAGTGGCACGAATGGTCAGCCACGCAGTTTGCTGCGATCCGGCAGCCCGCCTTGACGTGCGAAGCCGTGATTTCGGAGGCATGCTTTCTTTTGCGCGAAGTGCCTGATTCGCGGCAAAAGATATTTGTATTGGTCGAGCGTGGAGTTCTGCGGGTTGTTCCGGTGCTGCCGGATGAATCGCCGGCGGTCCGCATGTTGCTCACGCGCTATGGAAAACGCATGGACTACGCCGATGCCTGCCTTGTGAGGATGTCGGAGATGTATCGCGAGCACACCGTTGTGACGACCGATGCCGAAGACTTCAGAATCTATCGTCGGTTTACCCGCCAGGCACTTCGATTGGTTGTGCCCTGACGGTTGCGATTGAAAAATGGTGGGGGTGCAGGGATTTGAACCCGATGCCCCCTTATGACTATTTTCGCGTAGAACGGTATTTGTGAGAGGAGAATGTCCGGAATTTGTCTGGAACGCTGATCGAGGGATTTAGCACGACGAGAATTTTTACTGATCGCCGTCAGCTCTTTCTACCATGCCATTGTCATAAGTGCTGCATAGGTTTCCATTCCGTCCCACAAATATTGGACTTTCAGGTTCTCATTCTCCGCGTGTTGGTTGTCGTCGTAGTTTGCGACCGGAACCGTGATGATCCTGGTACCCAAAGTCCTTTCGATGACAATAAGTGGCAGGCTCGCTCCCATGGATGGCAGCAGAATGACCGGCTCGGACGCCGTTGCTTGGATGGCCTTGGCGACCGCTTTCGCCTCAGGCAGGTCCAGCGACGTCCGCTGTGCATTGTAGCCGCTGCCGATATCGACACGAATGAGGCGCGCAATTTGAGACCTTTCCTCATCAGTCGGCTCGTGGTCGATAACCGTAAATCCCTGGCTCTTTATGTGTTCAAGGACCTTTTCAACCTGACGATGTGAGTCGTTTCCCAGGACAAGGCGCAGATCCAGAGCCGCCTTCGCACTCACGGGAATGACGTTTGCCGCGATCGGTCCGATGTTCGCGCTTTGGATGCCCTTGATGTTGAGCGACGGTATCTGGAGGCTCTCAATTAGCGATCGGCCCGGCACTTCTGGTTGGGCAATTCCCAGCTCCTTCTGCAGGATCAGGTCGGGATTGGGAATGGCGGCAAGTGCATCCTGCTCCGCGTGGTTAAGCGGTTGAACATCATCGTAGAAGCCCTTGATGAGCACATGGCCGTCGAGGTCCTTCATGCTTGCAAGTAGATCCACCAATAGCCATGCCGGATTCGGCGCCCAATTGCCGTAGTGACCGCTATGAAGCGGACGCTTGGGCCCATATACCGTGAGGCCCATTCCGATGTCCCCGCGTACCCCAAAAACGGCCATTTTTCTTCCAAAGACATCCCGTGGGCCGTCGCAGATGATCCAAAGGTCCGCCTGCAAGAGGTCCTTATTGGCATCAAGAAATTCCTTCAAATGAGGCGAAGACACCTCCTCCTCACCTTCAAAAAAAACTTGATGTTGGCAGACGGGCTCACCCCTGTTTTTGCAAGGGCCTCGTACGCTCCAAGGATGCACATTATGCCGGCCTTGTCATCGGCACTGGCTCGGCCAGTTAACCTCCAATCTGGATTCACTGGATCACCTGATTTCCATGAACATATGATTGTTCCTCCGTGCTCGATTGGAGCGGTAATAAACTTGGGAGAAAAGGGTTCGAGTCCTGGAGCCCATTCGGACGGATTGACCAGTTGCCCGTCGTAGTGCGCATAGAGCAACAAGGTCCGCTTTGCCCCCGGGACCTTTATTTCACCGTAGACGACTGGATTCACTCCATGGGTCTTTGCTTCGAGGAGTCGCGCAGGAATCCCTCGGTGCTCCATCATTGCTGCTATAAATTCGGCGTTGCGGCGGGCATTCTTGGCGTCGGCGCCGACATCCGGAATTGAGACGAATTGAATGTGTTCGTCGATCAGGGCCCTTTCATTTGCCTGGCGATAGGCTCTGACCTTCTCCTGGGTGGAATCGGCGAAAACTCCCGCGGCTAAAAACAGGCCGACCAGAGGAATTCGCAGTAGGAGAGCGGGCGCCACGGCTGAAAAATAGAACAGATGCCAATACAATGTGGCAACTTTTAGCTCCGCATAAGCGGCAGACCAAAAATGCCTCGCAACCTTAGAATTGTGCAGGTGCCGGGATTTGAATCCGCTATCAGCTGAGATTAGCCCGGTGGCCGAGGGCTCTTATTGAGACGGAAAGGCTGTTCTCCCTCGGGATTGTCCGCACTTTGTCCGCAGTCATCCAAATAGTCGTTACTACGGGCCGGGTTTCTTTGCTTTGGGGATTGAGATCGGGTGGGCAGCCTGTCGGGCCCGCGTCTGACGCCTTCGAATGAAGGCATCTATTCGATCTCGCGTTCAATTTCCCGTTTCTTCTGCAAATCCCGCAGACGGGTGAGCTCCTCCAGATCGATCCGGTCTTTGCTCCGGGGAGAAGCGGCTTTGTTGGCCAAGAGAGACTCAAATCCGATGAAAGGGACCTGCAACCCAGATATATTCACCATCATCCGGTCGGAACGACACCGGTCAAACGTGACTCCGTCGATCCCCGTGAGGACCTGGATTTTCATGGGCTCCCTTCCGACCTCGACCACCGTGTCGGGCTCGAGAAAATCGATAGCCTTGAGACTTAGAGATGCGAAACCGAATTCGTTAAAGACATCGACCAGGCGTGCAGCGTTTTCACTGCTGAGGCCCACAAAAATATCTATGTTTCCCGTATAGCGGGGAAAGCCGTGGACCCCAACGGCGTACCCGCCGACAATCACATACTCAACGTGGTGCTTTTCGAGTAATCCGAGAAAATCTTGGAAATGCTTGTTGAGCATGGGGTGAGTCCGGAGTGGTGAGGCGAATAGCCTCGACCGCGGCGAGCCTCTCCTGGTGCGACCGCGACAGCCAATCCTTTGACCGCGAATCCGCGTCATGAAGGCGTCGCTTGGTGGCCACAGGCGTCATCAAGCGAAAGCCTAGCCCTTGGAAGGCCCCATGCAAGGCCTACCAGGCGAAAATGGTGGAGGTGCCGGGATTTGAACCCGGGAGCGCTCCGGGCTAGGATCCGTCCGAAATGACTATTTTACCCTCGGGATTGTCCTAAACTGTCCCAGGTTTGCTTGAGGGCGTCGAGGTGGGCCCTAATGGCTTAGCTCCGCGACCGCCTGTGCAGGCGTAAGCAGTCGCGCGCCGTTTAGGATATCTCTTGGGAAGTCCGCGAGGTTGCCTGTTACGATCGTTCTGTCGGGCACCGCGAGCGCTACCTCGATAAAAGCCAAGTCGTCGGGATCCGGTCCAACGGCGACGAGCCATTCTGGGACCACGGACATCTGACCTCCCAGGGCCTGCAGAAAATGCATCACATGCTCCGGGTTTAGCTTGAGGCGAGGCCGGCACAGTACATCGCGATATTCGGCGAGGATTCGCGCGTCGTAGACTAACTTGATTCGTCCGTCCATGACGGACTCAAGGATCAGGGCGCACGGGCCCTTGGCGGTCATGAGACCCGAAACGACCACATTCGTGTCAACCACCCAGCACTTCATTGACGTCTCCGGGCGGCACGCACTGCGGCCACCTCAGCGTCGATTTCCTTCATTGAAAGCGAGTCCGTTCCATTCGTAACCGCGTCCGATCTAATGGCAGCAATCGCACGCGCCAAGTCCACGCGGTCTAGAAGCTCCAAATCGGAAGCGAAGGTGCTTTCGGAAGTTGGGATCATGATCGCCTTCGGCTTTCCATTGGCGGTTACCAAGACGCGGCCTGCCTTGCTTACAGCTGAGAGCGCGCGGCCAGGACTGGCGGAGAATTCACGCGAAGCAATCCACTTTGTCTTCATGGATCAAGTGTCGTGCAAATGCCGTGCAGGTCAAGGCACACTTGGGATAGCAACAAGATCCGCGGATGAAGCCGTTGTTGTTTCGCACAGTGAGCTTCGGCACGCTTGAAGATATAAATCATTGTCTATCAGAACATAAATGGTGGAGGTGCCGGGATTTGAACCCGGGTGCTCTCCTATTGGAAAATAACGGAAAACAGCGTTTCTATAGGACAGTTTGGCTCTTCTTGTCTGGTACAACTGTTATTGCCCTACCTGATATTCGTGCTGGTCTAGGGAGCCGGATAGATGAGTGACCTGCCGTCCTTCAGGAAGAGGCGAAGCGGATGGCCTTTCTTGAAAAGGACCGAGCGGTAATCTTCTCCGGCAACCGGGACCAGCGCGGAAATCGCCATCCCTGGCCCAACCAAGTCCTCAAGGGTCACGGATGTGGTGTCATGGGCGTCGTAGTAGGCATTTGCTGCGTCGTTGAGCTTGCGCAGGTTCTCCAAGATCGCGGCATCACTCGGGCTGATCCCCCTCTGCACATCGGGCGACGGTACCGGGTTTGCCGGGCCGCTTTCCCCCGCTTTGACCGGCCTTCCCGCGAGCGGCTGGGTGCCGCGGCTAAAGGGGGCCCGCACGATGCGACCGTTGGGAAGCTGGACTTGGACAGGTGTGCCCTTTTGCAGGATCACGGACCGGTAATCCTCGCCCATGACGGGAGTGATGTCGGGATGCGCGGGTTCGCTCATGACCTCGCTGAAGGTTGTCGTCGCAACGCCGTGCGCATCGTAATAATGGTTCGCGGCCTTTTCCAGGGCCTTCAGGTTGTTGACCACACCGATCCGCTTGAGCGTATCCTCGTTGGAAACAGGCACCCCCGGGGCGTTTCGGGGAAACGCGGCCTGGGACGGGTCCGCCGGGTAGCTGAACACCCGGCCGTCGGGCAGGCGAACCGTCAGGCGACGACCTTGCACGAACACAAGCTGGCGGTAATCCTCGCCGGCCACAGGGACCAGCGTCTTGACGTACGTGCCCGGGCCCACCAGGTCATCATAGGTCGCGGTGTTCAACCCCTTCTGAAGGTAATATTGGTCGGCCGCCGCCGAAAGCATCCGGAGGTTGTTGGTGATCACCTTTGCCTGGGAATCCGCCCGCACCTTCTGGAATGCGGGGATCGCCATGGCTGCAACAAGTCCGACCGTCAGCGGGTTGTAGATCGTGAGCATGGCGACGTCCGCCTTGAGGGAACGGTTCCAGGTGGACCGGATCAAGATGCCCTCGGGCAGGTTCGTGCGGACCGAAAGCAGGGGCGAACTCGCCGACGGGAAGCTTGAGGCAAGGGTGTCGATGAACCGCTTCGCCTGGGGCGAAGCCTCCTGGTTGATGTCGGCTAGCCCCTTTATCCGGGAGAAGAAGCGGGGGGAAACCCAGGTCAGGCCATTTCCCTCCGGTCCGAGTTCCGCGAGCGCCGCGACAAATTCTGGGTTCTTGTCCAGTCCCTCGGTGCGGCCCAGGCATTCGTGGAGGAACTCCAGCGAAGTGGACGCATAGAGGGCCTTCCCGTCGACGGCCAGCACGGGCTTGATTCCCTCCAAGGGCGGCGTTTGCTTGGATGCAAAGAGGTGGAGAGAGCCTTCCTGTGAAGGCACGAAGTCAGCGGCCTCCGCCGCCAGGGCGGGTTCGATTGCGGACCCAATCCCGTCGATTCGGATTAGGACCGAGAAGGCTGGGATTTTGACGGGCTTGGGTCCCGGAAGGGCAATGTTCTTCTCCGGGTCCAGCCGGACGATGAATGTCGCGCGACCGTTCAACCCCTCAAGCAGGTCGAGGAGCGAGAAGTGGGCGTCCGAACCGGCCTTCTTCACCATCTTCTCGAAGGCATCCCCGGCCTCGGGGCCGTTCACCTTGGTGATCAGGGCCTTCACCGTCTTGTAAATCGCATCGATGTCGAACTCGTGTTCCGCGTACAGATCCACGTCCTTCGGGGCGAGCCGGGTGCCCACGAACTCGCCGGGCTTGCCGCCAAAAACCGCGAACAGGCCGTGGCGACCGTTCGGGGTGTAAAGGAACGCCCGATTCCTGTAGGTCCCAGCCGCCTGATGCACCGAGCTCAGGCCTATCGCCTTCACGTCGTCGAGGCCGAGGTCTGTCATCAGGACCTTGAAGTCCTGCTTGGCGAACATGGAAAGCTGCGGCTGAACGGTGGCAAGTTGGGAAACCGTCTTCTGAACGGAACCTGCAAGGTCAAGCATGTCGCCGTCGACATCGACGTACCCGTACATCGTGCCCCCCAGCTCGAGATGCGCGTTCACCGCTTCGAAATGGCGGCTCATCTCATCGCCCTTAACGAGGGAGACCGAGGCGGGTTTTGGCGCGGACGCGTCCATGACCTCCTTCATTTTGGTGCAGGCGGTGAAGGACGCGATGAGAACGGCCGCCGCAGCAAGACCCAACCCGCCGCGAGCAAGAGAGGAGCGTCGATTGGTCATGGTGGAGGGGAGTATGAATCGCAAAAAACGCCAATCACCATCCCAGAAAGTTTGCAGAGATTTTTGTAAAGGTGGGAGGCCTCTTCCCCTTCGCTCTGAGCGTGGGGACTTTTTCTCCGAACCTCATGGCTCAGCTTTTGAGCCCGATGCCCTTCGATCTTTCGCAGACCGATCTGAGCGAATTCAAAAAGCTGTCTCCGCGCTGTCAGGATCGGTCGGTCATTCGGAAGACTTGCGCCGAATGTGCATTGCAACTCGCACCGACTTTGACCCGACCCGCACACAGTAATGAGCCTGAACCGAATCCCACCCCATCCCTAGGCCTGCGCAAACAAAAGGAGCGTGATCAGGGCCTCGAGCTTTGACCTCTCGGCGACTTCAGGTCTCGTTAGTCCAAAAAAGATACCTAAGTATCTTAATAACAATAAAATGGTGGAGGTGCCGGGATTTGAACCCGGGTGCCCCAGGCCTTTGCACGCCGCGTCTACCTGTGTAGCGTTACATTAATCTCGCCGGGGTTATGCGTAAACGCGCGCTTAAGCCCAAGCCAACCCCCGGATGAAGATACGGCGCGCAAACCGCGGGTCGCTCCGCGCGCTATTCCTGCTGTCGTCGTAGCTGTCGGCTAGCAGGTGTCGCCGGAGCTACGTGGCTGCCTTAGTTAGGCTGCCAGGGGCATTTCTTCGTGTGTGCCGTTTGTTTTTTCGAAGGGAGATTTACGAGAGGCCTTCGGCTCTCGACAGGCAGCGACGCACGCGAACCAAGGGTAGAATCCAGAACACCCCCGAAATTGAAAAACGTGCGCGGTCAAGGAACAGGGGGTCCAAGGTAGGACAATTAGGGCACTAATCAAGACAGCATAAGGCCAATCCTGGCCGTTTCCCTACACTATATGTATAACGGAGGCCGCCGTTCCGGGTCTTAAACCCTATTTATTAAGTCTGGAATAGGCCTGAAGTAGGCTGTTTCGTAGGGGCTAGATGCGTTACTACTACGTTAAAATGGGGTTGCAATCTGGCGGATTTCAAGCTTCTTCACGCCCTAGCATAATGCGGTTAAAGCCGCGTCATACCTAGCACAACAACACAAACTACAACAAGCTATGAATCATTTCCGAATTCGGAAATTAGTTGCCGTGGTGTCGCTTTTGGCGATCTACGGAGTCAGCACTCACGCGGTTTACGCGCAAACGAGCGCCGCGTCCCCGGCGGGTTCTTCGGACATCCAGACTCTTGAAAAAGTCGTGGTGACCGGTTCGAACATTCCCCAGGCCGCCGATGCGCTGGCGATCCCGGTGGCAAACCTGGATTTCCAGGTCATGCAAGAGAGCGGCGTCAGTGCCGACACGCTGGACCTTCTGCGCAAAGTGGCGCCGAACATCAGCGGCATCGGCCAGGAAAACGCGACGACGGCTTCCAACACCACCCAAGGTGGTGCGTCCGTGAACATCAAGGGCCTGCCGACCTTGGTCCTCATCGACGGCCGGCGCGTGGCCAATGACCCGGCGGAGAGCCAGGGCGGCTACGAGTTCGTCGACCTGAATATGATCCCGCCCGCGGCGATCGACCACATCGAAGTGCTGGAAGACGGCGCCTCGGCCATTTACGGCTCCGATGCCGTCGGTGGTGTGATCAACATCATCCTCAAGAAGGACTATAACGGCTGGGAAGTGGGCGCCCACTACGGCTTCTCCCGTGATCAGGGCCACTACGCCGAGCGCTCGGCCTACATGGTCGGAGGCGTCTCGAATGACAAGACGACCATCACGGTTTCGGCGGACTACGCCCAGCATGACCAGATCATGTTCTCGCAGCGCGGCTACACGAACCCCTACTACAACACGTACACGTACCCGGGTTCCCTCGAAGTCTACGACAATCTGTCCGGTACGGACAATTTCTACGTGCTGAACTCGAGCCTTGGCGCACCCCCGGCGGGAGGCAATTTCACGATCCAACAGCTCGTGGCCAACGGGACCTACATTCCGCTCACCTCCACCCAGGCCCTCGACCACTTCAATCTCGCCAATTACGAGACCTTGATCGGTTCCCTGAAGCGCTACAGCGCGATGGTGAACTTCGAGCACAAGATTGCCGGCAACTCGCTCGTCGGGTTTGGCAACGTCCTGACCGCCAATACCAAGACCCTGTCCCAGTTGAACGCCCAGCCTCTGGTTCCGTTCCTGCAGGACGCATGGACCGACATCAACGTCGAGGGCTTCGGAAGCTCGCCCCCGCCGGCCGGCGTCTCCTACGTTCCCTATACGAACCCGGGAAATCCGTTCTCCCAGGCGTTTCTGGACCAGAACCAGTCGCAGGCTGAGTCGCACCCCGGCTACGGTGACGGCAGCGGCGAGGAAATCCTGCCCCGCCAGCGTTACCTCCAGTATCCCCGCCAGTACATCAACGACTCCACGCTCTTCCGCGTGGTGGGTGGACTCCGCGGCGACCTCCCGAACGACATGCACTGGGAAGTGGCGGCGAACATCGACCGTTACGATGACCACTACACGAACCCGGGCCTGTGGGATACGTCCAACCTGATCGCGGCATGGGCCGACGGCCAGATCAACCCGTTTGCGACCAACAACCCCGCGAGCGCCTTCAACGGTGTCGTGGGCACGGCCTTCGTGAACATGGTCAGCACGCTCAACTCATTTGACGCCAAGGTTGACGGCAATCCGTTCGACCTGCCGGGCGGCAAGCTCGGCGTGGCGGCGGGCGTAAGCTACGTTCGGGAGGGCCTTTCGGCTGATCCTGACATCAACAGCTTGCCCAACTCCACGGGCACGACGATCGGCTGGGACAACGCGACCACATTCCAGAACTTCAATGCCGCTCGCGACTTCGTCTCGTACTTTGGCGAGGTGAGCATTCCGATCACGGGTGCCAAACAGAACATTCCGTTCGCGCACTCGATCAACGTCGACGGCGCCGTGCGCTATGACGACTACAGCGGCAATGTCGGTGCCAGCACCGATCCCCAGGTCAACGCGAGCTGGGCGCCGGTGGACGATTCGTTCAAGATCCGCGCCTCCGCGGGCAAGTCGTTCATCGCCCCGCAGCTCTACGCCCTCTACGGGCCGCAGAGCTCCGGATCGACCACGAACATCACGTACACGACCGCGAGCGGCGGCACGAAGTCGGCCCAGTTCAACCAGA
>Ga0302196_10005246_pt1 | contig 11622 bp, 10 predicted proteins | sample II_Bog_N1_3_FD_198794 | JGI IMG/M metagenome (GOLD analysis project Ga0302196, IMG submission 198794) | Peat permafrost microbial communities from Stordalen Mire near Abisko, Sweden - II_Bog_N1_3 | ecosystem: Environmental > Terrestrial > Soil > Wetlands > Peat | place: Sweden: Abisko...
GGTTCACATCGCGACGCTCGACAAGAAGTCGCGCCTGGAGCTGTATCTGACGATCGGCCGCGGCCGCGGCTACCGCCCGGCCGAGGACAACAAGTCGCCGGACCAGCCGATCGGCGTGATCCCGATCGACTCGATCTTCTCGCCCGTTCGCCGCGTCGCCTACGCGGTCGAGCAGGCGCGCGTGGGACAGCGCACCGACTTCGACAAGCTGACGCTCGACATCGAGACCGACGGCTCGGTGGACCCCCAGGCGGCGCTGCGCGAGGCGGCCGAGCTGTTGATATCCCAGCTCGCGATCTTCACCGACGAGGACCGCATCGAGGAGCTTCGCGCCGGACCGGCCGGCCAGCTCGACGGCGGCCTCGCGGGTGGGGCGGGCGTGACGCCGCTCGCCCTCCAGGGCGAGGAGTGGGGGATCCTGATCGAGGAGCTGGAGCTCGGCGTGCGCTCCTACAACTGCCTCAAGCGGGCCGGCATCCAGACCGTCGGCGACCTGATCTCGAAGTCCGAGGCGGAGCTGAACGCGATCCCCAACTTCGGCAAGAAGTCGATCGATGAGGTCATCGAGACGCTTGAGGCTCGCGGGCTGAACCTGCGCGAGGACTAGGCCCCCGGATGCGCCATCAACGCAAGCGCCACCAGCTCAGCCGCGACCCCGCGCACCGCAAGGCGCTGCTCGCGAACCTCTCCAAGGAGGTGATCGAGCACGAGCGGATCAAGACCACCGAGGCCAAGGCCAAGGCGGTCAAGCCCGAGCTCGAGAAGCTGATCACGCTGGCCAAGCGGGGCGACCTGCACGCCCGCCGCCAGGCGCTCTCGGCGCTCGGCCAGGACACCTTCATCGTGCACCAGCTGTTCGAGGTCGTCGCGCCGCGCTACCAGTCCCGCCCCGGCGGCTACACGCGCATCCTCAAGCTCGGCCCGCGCGCGAGCGACTCGACGGAGATGGTCCTGCTCGAGCTGGTTTAGCGAGGTCGTCCCGATGCTCGCTGTGGCCGGCCAGCGCCGGGCGGGGCCGCGCCGGGCGAGGCGAGACTAGGGGATGGGAACGCCTGTCCCGCTCAGCGGGGAGTGATGCAGCAGCCGTGAAGGTCCATCGGCGCCCGCGGTATGTGGCGCGGGTGTCGAGACGGCTTTAGTGGGCGAGGCTTCGGCTTTCGCCTCCGCTGGGCGAGGCTTCGGCTTTCGCCTCCGCTCGCCTGGGGTGAGCGTCCGCTGCGTTCACCACGGCGGGCGCGGGGGGTAGGGTCGGCGTGGTGCTCCTCTCGCTCGATTACCTCTACACCCCGTCCGCTGACGTGGATGCGGCGGTTGCCCGCTGCGTCGAGGATCTGGGCGGCGTGCTCCTGTGGCGGATCGCCGCGGCGGGCACCATCGTCGCCGCGCTGCGCCAGGCGCAGGAGGGACCGCTGCTGCTTTTCGCCGACCACCTCGAGGGCAACTCGCCGATCGCCATCTTCCGCGTCGGCGCCTACGCCGGCGCGCTCGAGCGATTGCGAGCGACAGGGGCGCGGGAGATCCGCGAGGTCGAGCTCCCGCCCGGGCCGTGCGCGACCTTCTCGCTGGCCGGCGCCCGCCTCGGCATCTACGAGCTGACGCGACCGCAAGCGGCTGCCCATCTGGCGGGGCGCAGCCGCGAGTGAGCCGGGCGATATCCCCCCAGTCGGCGCCGAGTACGTCGACTACGATCGTCCACGAGTCACGGTTATGACAACCAGGGGGCAGGGATGCCACGCAACAAGACCTACGCGATCGCCGTTGTGCTCACCGTGGCCGTCGTGGCAGGACCGGCGCTCGCCCAGGGCGCCCACTCCCACGCCGCGAAGCATGCTGCGAGCGCGAGGGTCGGCGCGCGCGGCCCGCGCGGCCCGCGCGGAGCACGAGGACCGCGAGGACTGAAGGGCGCTGCCGGCCAGGCCGGGCCGGCCGGTGCGCCCGGCGCGCCGGGCGCCAACGGCTCGAGCGCCGGGGCGTTTCTGCGCACGATCGTCGTCAGTCCAGGCGGCGCCGACCCGGCCGCCAACGGCGAGCTGCTGCTCTCAGCGCTCGCCGGTGTCGCCAGCGCCTCCGCGGCGACCCCCTACCTGGTCTGGATCGAGCCCGGCGTCTACGACATCGGCTCCACGCCGCTGCGCATCCCCTCGCACGTCGACGTGCAGGGCTCCGGCCAGGACGTCACGACCGTCGCGGGCGAGGGCCCCGTCACGCTCATCGCCGCAGCCGGCAGCGAACTGCGCGAGCTCACCGTCAGCGACACCAACGGCGGCTCGAGCGCCGAGGCGATCGACACCAGCGGCGGCCTGAACGACGTCGCCGCGACCGCCGCCGGCGGCAGTGCCGCCACCGCGGTGCTCGCCAACGGCCCGACGCTGCCGCTCGTGAACGTCACCGCAACGGCGACGACCGGCGAGCCGGGCAGCTTCGTCCAGGCCATCGACGCGCAGAACACCGCCGAGATCGATGGCGGCGCCTTCACCGCTCACGAGGCGGCTGGCGTTGGCCAGGCCGTCGCGCTCTTCGCGGAGGCAGGCACTGACGTGGGCAACGCAACGCTGGTTGCTACCGGCGGGGCCACGCCCTACGCCGTCGACGTCGTCGCTGCCGATGCCACGGTCACCGTCCATGGCAGTACTCTGATCGCGGCGGGCGGCTTCTTCGTCTCGGCTGGGGACACGCTTGGGGTGGGCGGCTCGCAGATTCCGGGCGTCGCCACGAGCGGATCCGGCACGGCGCGCTGCCCAGCCGACTGGCTCGCCAATTACGACGGCGCGTCGTCCGACTGCAGCTGACCCCAGTCACCGTCACGGGATGCGTCCCCGCACGCACCCGTCCTATTGTCCAGCCCTCGTGAACCAGACCCCAAGCCCGCAGCCGCCTCCCTCGGGGGCTCAGCACGCCGCCACAACCAAGCTGACGCTCGCCTACGACGGCTCACACTTCGCCGGCTGGGCGCGCCAGCCTGGGTTGCGAACGGTCCAGGAGGTGCTCGAGCTCGCGATTGAGCAGATCCTGGGCACCCAGCTCGCGGTCAGCGTCGCGGGGCGCACGGACCGCGGCGTGCACGCCTGGGGGCAGGTCGCGAGCTACCGCCATGAGGCGCTCGACCCGCGCCGGCTGAACGGGCTGCTGCCCAGCGACGTGGCCGTTCTGGCCAGCGAGCCGGCGGCGGCCGGCTTCGACGCGCGCCACAGCGCGCGCAGCAGGACCTACTGCTACCGCGTTCTCAGCGGCCCGCTGCGCTCGCCGTTCCAGCACCGCCGGGCGCTGTGGATGCCGGGCCGGATCGACGCCGCCGCACTGCGCGATTGCGCCGCGGCGCTGGTCGGCACGCACGACTTCACCGCCTTCACTCCGACTGCGACCGACCACGTGCGATTCGAGCGTGACGTCCACGACGCGCGCTGGGAGCAGCACGGGGACCTGCTCGAGTTCTGGATCGAGGCCGACAGCTTCATGCGCCAGATGAACCGCGCGCTGGTCGGCACGATGCTCGAGGTCGCGCGCGGCCGCCGCTCGCTCGAGAGTTTCGAGGCGCTGCTCGAGGGGGCTCCCCGCAGCGACGCCGGGCCGACGCTCGCACCGCACGGCCTCTACCTTGCCCGCGTGTCCTACGCGTGAGCGCCGCGCGCGCTCGCTGCGTCGTGGCCGCAGTGGCGAATATCCTGGCTGAGTGCGCGACGTCCTGCTGACCAACGACGACGGCATCGAGGCCGCCGGTCTGCAGGCGCTGCGCGCGGCGCTGGTGGCGATCGACGACGTGCGGCTCGTGGTGATCGCGCCGGACGCCAACCGCTCGGCGATGGCGCGCTCGATCACGACCCGGCGGCCGCTGTCGGTCAGCGAGGTTCCCTTCGACGACGGTAGCGTCGGCTTCTCGACCGACGGCACGCCGGTCGACTGCGTGCGGCTCGCCAACCTCGGCCTGGTCGAGGGCTTCCAGGCCGAGCTGGTCGTCTCGGGGATCAATCACGGCGCGAACCTCGGCGATGACATCACCTACTCCGGAACGGTCGCGGCGGCGCTCGAAGCCCTGATCCTCGGCGTTCCCGGGATCGCCGTCTCGCAACAGTCGCGCGAACGTGAGATGGACTTCAGCGTGACCGGCAACTTCGACTTCTCACTCGCGGCGACGTTCGTCGCGCGCCTGGTCGAGTCGCTCGTGGACTCGCCGTTGCCGCCGGCGACGCTGTTGAACATCAACGTGCCGGGCCGCACGCCCGAGGGCGTATCGGTGACCCATCTCGGCAAACGCGTCTACAAGGACGAGCTGCGGCTCGAGAGCGAGCAGGACGGCGGCCGCCGCTACTGGATCTACGGCGACGCGCCGGGCTATGAGGACGAGCCGGGAAGCGACCTCGACGCGCTCGCGCGCGGGCGGATCGCGCTCACGCCCCTGCACTTCGACCTGACCGATCGCCCCGGCATCGCCGCGCTCGAACGGCTCGATCTCGGCCGCCTGCTCGCGACGTGAGCGAGCAACCCGATCCCCGTGCCCGCGCCGCCGAGCTGCGCGAGCAGATCGCCTACCACTCGCAGCGCTACTACGTCGAGGACGACCCCGAGATCGGCGATGAGGAATACGACGCGCTCTACAACGAGCTGGTCGCAATCGAGGCTGCCCAGCCGGAGCTCGTCACGCCCGAGTCGCCGACCCAGCGACCCGGCGGCGCCCCCGTCGAGCGCCTCGAAAAGGTCGTTCACCTCCAGCCGATGCTGTCGCTGGCAAACGTGCGCTCCGAGCAGGAGCTGCGCGCCTGGGTTGCGCGGATGCGAACCCACCTCGCGCGCGAGGGGATCGAGAACCCCGGCTTCCGCTTCGTCTGCGAGCCCAAGATCGACGGCCTGGCCGTCTCGCTGATCTACCGCGACGGGGTGCTCGAGCGCGGCGCCACGCGCGGCAACGGCGAGATCGGCGAGGACGTCACGCACAACCTGCGCACGATCGCTCAGATCCCGCGCCGGATCGAGGGCGCGCCGGCGTTGCTGGAGGTGCGCGGCGAGATCTACATCTCGCTGCCCGACTTTCAGGCGCTCAACGAGCGCCGCGCGCAACAGGGCCTCTCGACCTTCATGAACCCGCGCAACTCGGCGGCTGGCACGATCCGCCAACTCGATCCGGCGCTCACCGCGCAGCGTCCGCTGTCAATGTGGGCCTACGCCGTCGGGGTCGTCGAGGGGCTCGAGCTGACCAACCAGTGGGAGGTGCTCGAGTGGCTGCGCGAGCACGGCTTTCCCGTCAACCGCGAGATCGTGATCCTCGACGACGAGGAGGCGGTCGTCACCCAGTGCCTGGAGTGGCAACGGCGTCGCGGTGCGCTCGACTTCGAGATCGACGGCGTCGTCGTCAAGGTCTCGGACTTCGAGCTGCAACGCCGCCTCGGCGCCGTCGGCCGCGACCCGCGCTGGGCGGTGGCCTGGAAGTTCCCGCCGACCACGGCGAAGACGCGACTGATCGCGGTGCACTGGAACGTCGGCAAGTTTGGTGATCTGCATCCCTTCGCGGAGCTCGAGCCGGTCCGTGTCGGCGGCGTGACGGTCCGCATGGCGACGCTGCACAACGAGGAGGATCTGGCGCGCAAGGATCTGCGCGAGGGCGACGAGGTGATCGTCTTGCGCGCGGGCGACGTGATCCCGCAGGTCGTCTCGCCCGCGCCACACGCGGTCGAGAAGCCTGACCGGCACGCTCCCGTGGAGGTTCCCGCCCGCTGCCCGATCTGCGCGACCGCCACCGTCAAGCCGCCGGGCGCGGTGTTCACGCAATGCCCCAACCGCGAGTGCCCGGGCCGCCAATGGCAGCTGCTGCGCCACTTCGTCTCGCGTGCCGCGATGGACATCGACGGCCTCGGCGAAAAGCAGGTGGGGGTGCTGCTCGAGCGCGGCCTGGTGAATGGCGCCGCGGACCTCTACCAGTTGGGGGAGGAGCAGCTGCTCGAGCTCGACGGCTTCGCCGAGATCTCGGCGAAGCGCCTGATCGCGGCGATCGACGCCTCGCGGCGGCGGCCCTTCGCCCGGGTGCTCTTCGCGATCGGCATCGAAGAGGTCGGCGAAGTCACGGCACGCAACCTGGCGGCCCGGTTTCGCAGCATCGACGCCCTGCTGGCCGCCACGCCGGCGCAGATCGAAGAGACACCAGGCGTCGGGCCGAAGATGGCCGCGACGATCGCCGAACAGCTCGCCGATCCCGCCAAGCTCAAGCTGATCGACCGCCTGCGCGCCGCCGGCCTGCGCTTCGAGGAGGAGGGCCCGCCGCCCGGCGAGGGCCCGCTGGCTGGTCTCGCGTTCGTCCTGACCGGCACCCTGCCGACGCTCACGCGCGAGGCCGCAAGCGAGCTGATCGCCGCCGCGGGCGGCCGCGTCGCAAGCGCCGTGTCGCGAAAGACCGACTACCTCGTCGCCGGCGACAGCGCCGGCTCCAAGCTCGAGAAGGCCGAGCGGCTCGCCGTCGCCGTGATCGACGAAGCCGGCCTGCTCAAGCTGCTGGAACCTTGAGTTTGGCGAGCGCGATCGTCATCTGATCCTGTGCCGCCTGGGCCGCGGTGACGTTGACGTGGTTCATCAGGAACGCAAAGGCGAATATCCCGTTGCACCAGCCGGCGAGATCTGAGGCGTCGCTCAACGTCCCGGTCTTGGCCATGCAGTGGCCCGACGCGGCGCTGTGATGCATCCGCAGCACCAGCGTCCCGCTTTCGCTGACCACCGGCAGCGCCGCGCGTAGTGCGGTCCCGATGCGCTGAAGCGAGGTGATCCCGCCGGGGCTCAGGTCGCGCAGCAGCGTGACGACGTCAAGCGGGCTCGTGCGGTCTGAGCGCGAGAGGCCCGAGCCGTCGACGACGGTCGGGTTCAGGTGCAGGCCGGCGAGGAACGCCGATACGACCGCCGCTCCGGCGGCGGTCGTGCCGCCTGAGCCGAAGCGGGCACCCAGCGCCTTGAGCAGAATCTCCGCGAAGAAGTCATCCGAGGGCAGCGCGGTGAGCGTGGTGAGTGTCGTCATCGGCGGCGAGTCGATGCTGACCAGCAGCTTCGACGTGTAGAGATCCGCCGTCCCGGCGTGCGAGCGGCCGGTGATGACGACGCCGTCGTGGCGCAGTGTGCCGGCGAGCTGGAAGGCGGCGTAGGCGGCGGGAGAGCCGAGCGATCCGCTCAAACCGCGGTCGAAGGCAAGCGCGCTGAGCGAGCCGACGAGGTTGGGATCCACGCCATAGTTGGTCGAGGGACCCCCACGGCGGTTGTCGAAGTAGGACTCATCGCCGATGATCGAGCCCTTCACCTTGCGCACGTGCGTGGTGGCGATCAGCAGCTTGGCCAGCGCCTGGACGCTGGTTCCGGCGCCGTAGTTGGCTTTGATGAAAGCCGCGCTGCCGAACGTCGGGTCGCCGCCGCCGCGGAGATAGAGGTTGCCGACGAAGAGGCCTCCCGGCTCGAGCTTGCCGTTGGCGTAGATGTCCGTCTGCAGCGTCCCGTCGAGGCCGAAGCGATCGAGCGCGGTCGACAGCGTGTAGAGCTTCTCGACCGAGGCCGGGTTGCGCGGCACCGTGGCGTCGTCGTCGAAAAGCACCTCGCCGTTGGCGAGATCCACGACATAGGCGCCCGAGTGTCCGCCGAGCGGTTTCATCGCCTTCGCCATCACGCTGCGCAGATGTGCGACCTCGGAGGCCGCAAGCGCCGGCCCATGCCCGGTTTCCCCAGTGACCCCGCTCGGGCCCGTCTTGCCGCTCGGGCCTGTCTTGCCGCTCGGGCCGGTCGGTCCGGTCTTGCCGGTCGGACCGCTCGGTGCGGTGGTGCCGCCGTTGCCGGGGCTCGTTGCGCCGCCCGCCGACGCAGCCAGGGCGGCGGCCGGGCCCAGCCCGAGTGCGGCGAGAAGCACGAGAGTCTTGATCGTCGAGCGAGCTCGCACGCGCCGTCAAGGATAGTCACTGCGGGCGGCGTAGAATCGCGCTCAGCGATGGGCACGCTCGTCCCCCTCGAGCCGGTCACCCAGCGCCCCGCCGCAGATCGAGGCGGGGCGTCGAAGGTCGCGCTCGTCCTGGGCGGCGGGGGCGTCACCGGCGGCGTCTACGCGGTCGGCGCACTGCGCGCGCTCGATCTGCTCGCCGTGAACCGCTCGGTCAACCAGTTCGACGTCTACCTCGGAACCTCGTCGGGCTCGTTCGTCGCGGCGCTCGCGGCCAACGGAGTCACCGCCGAGGAGATGATGAGCGTGGTGCTCGGCGAGAGCCCGACGGCCTTTCGCGACCTCGACGCCGGAACGCTGCTGCCGCCAAACGTCTCCGGCCTGCTGCGCAGTGGCCTCGGACTGCCGCGCCATCTGATCGAGCTGTCCTACCAGCTCGCGACCGCACGCGCCGGCGGCGCCCTGATCGACGCCCTGCTCTCCTTCGCCGACTCGCTGCCGGCGGGCTTCGCCACGACCCGCGGCATCGAGCGCTACATCCGCGATGTGCTTGCCGAGCCTGGGCGCTCCGATGACTTCCGCACGCTCGCGCGCGAGCTCTACATCGTCGCGACCGACCTCGACAGCTGCGAGCGGATCGTCTTCGGCGAGCCCGGCTGGGACGATGTCGCGATCTCACGGGCGGTGAGCGCCTCGACCGCGCTGCCTGTGCTCTACGCGCCGGTGGCGATCGCGGGCCGCGAGCTGATCGACGGCGGGATCGTCTCCACCACCAATCTCGACGTCGCCGCCGCGCACGGCGCGACCTTGATCATCGTCGTCAACCCGCTCGTCCCGTTTCGCAATGAGCAATCCCCGCGTGCCGGGACCCTGCGCGGCGCGCGCCGCAGGCGGGTCTCGGACTTCGGCTTCTCGCAGGTCGCCTACCAGTCGTTCAAGTTGCTTGCGCACCAGCGCCTGCACGAGCGGCGCGAGAGCTGGGCGGCACGCTTCCCCGGCGTGGACATCGTGCTGATCGAACCGGACCGCGACGACAGGCTGATGTTCGAAACGTCGCTGATGAGCTACTCCTCGCGGATCGAGATCGCCAAGCACGGCTTCCGCACGATCACGCACAAGCTCGCCGGCGACTACGACAGCCTGAAGGAGATCTGCGCTCGCCACGGCGTCGAGATCTCGGCCGACCGCGTGCGCGGAGTGCTCGAGCACTTCGCGCCAGAGCAGGAGCGCAGCCAGGGCTGGCGGAGGATCTTCGAGCAGACGACCGGCGCGCTGCTGCGTCAAGCCGGCGCCGGCTGAACCACAGCGGCGAGAAGTGTGCGGGCTGGGATGGCGGCGCAGCGGCGCCACCCAGGGCTCACGTGCCGGTGAGCCGGCACGTGAGCGTCAGGGATAGCTACGCCTCAACCGGCTGGCGAACCAGCGCGAGGCGCCGCAGGTTCTCAAGGAACAGGGCCTTATCGATCCGACCTTGGAAGATCGGGACGCCCATCTCCATGCACTTAGAGATCACTTCGCGCCGTTCCAGGCCTGCTTCGCGCGCTAGCTCCGTGGGCGTCAGGTGATTCGCCATCGGTGCGTCCCTCCTGTGATCGTGACCGCCACTAGATATACCTCTTCGCCAGGACGGATACAAGGAAAAGTCGGAAAAGCTCTCACACCGGGTTGGCGATTCGGACATCGGTGTGCTCGACGCCGAAGCGCGTGGCCAGATGTTGCCCGAGCGCGCGCACACCAAAGGTTTCGGTGGCGTGGTGGCCGGCCGCGATGAAGTGGATGCCGCTCTCACGCGCGACCGCGCCGGCCCATTCAGCCGGCTCGCCGGTGACAAACGCATCCAGTCCTGCGTCGATCGCTTCGTGCACGCTGCGGGCCGCTGCGCCCGAGATGATTCCGACGCTGCGAACAAGTGCCGGCCCGCCGAGGAACGCGAGCGGCTCCCGCTGAGTCAGCTGCGCCACCCTCGCCACCAGGTCCTCGACGCTGATGCCCTCTCCGCCGAAGTCCGCTCGCACGCCGATCGACCGCTCGCCGTGGCGACCGAACGGCTGCGGATCCCCGAGCCCCAGACCGGCGGCGATCAGCGCGTTGTTGCCGATCACCGGGTGAGCATCCAGCGGCAGGTGGTAAGCGGCAAGGTTGACGTCGGCTCCGAGCAGGATCGCCAGCCGCTCGCGCAGCGCGCCGACAACACGTGGGTCGTCGCCCTGCCAGAACAGGCCGTGGTGGGTGACGATCAGCTGCGCGCCCGCCGCGATCGCGCGCTCAAACAACTCCAGGCTCGCCGAAACGCCGGTCGCGACGTGGGTGATCTCCTCGCGGCCCGCCACCTGCAGCCCGTTGGGACAGTAGTCCGCAAACGCCGCCGGCTCGAGCAGCCGATCGAGCTCGGCGAGCATCTCGTGCAGCAGCGCCATCGGCTCCGCACGGTAGCGGACGGCGTCGCTGTGGGATACTGCGGCCGTAAGTCGGGGCGTGGCGCAGCCTGGTAGCGCGCACCGTTCGGGTCGGTGAGGTCCCCGGTTCGAATCCGGGCGCCCCGATTGCTGCTGTAGGGCGGGTTGCGGTTTGTGACCCGCCGGACGTCGGCGCGTACCGGCGAAGCTGGTTCAAAACACGTGCGGGCGGCGTCGCGCAGCGGTTGGCCGGCGGTGTTCTGTAGGCCGAGCGCGCAGGACAGGCCGCCGACGAAGTGCATGTCTCGGTCCCGGGTTGGGGGTGGAAGCCGGCACGCTGTGAGCGGCCGGACGCTATGAGCGCAGCGGCGGCCATGGCTTCGGTGCTCTCCCGCGGGCGCGGATAGGGACAGATCTTGCCGCTATCGTTACGCCCGTTCAGGGCACTGGTCGCGGGCCGGAGCCACGGCGGCGGATTCGGCCGCGAGGGAGAGGCTGGCGGATGCCTAGGAAGCTTGTGGTGTGCTGCGACGGGACCTGGAACGTCCCGGACGAGATCCACGGCGGCGTGGGTGCCCCCACCAATGTCGCGAAGCTTGCGCTCGGGGTCGCCACGACTGCAGCCAGCGGACAGCTGCTGTTCTACGAGCCAGGCGTTGGAACCACTCCAGACGAGCGGCTGCTCGGCGGCGCCTTCGGCTACGGGCTGTCGGCGAACGTCCGCAACTGCTACCGGTTTCTGGCGGAAACCTACGCGCCAGGCGATGAGATCTTCCTATTCGGCTTCAGCAGGGGCGCCTACACCGCGCGGAGCGTGGCGGGGCTGGTGCGCAAGTGCGGGATCCTGCGCGCTGAGAATGTCGACCAGGTGGACGCGGCGTTCGCGTTCTATCGCGACCGGACCTCGCAAACCCATCCAGACGCGCTCGCGTCGCAGATCTTTCGCAAGATGTACTCGTGGGACGAGGAAGAGATCCCCTTCCTCATCCACTTCATCGGCGTCTGGGACACCGTTGGCGCGCTCGGGATCCCCGAAGGGCTCCCCGGCTGGTCGGAGATGTCGACGCGATTCACGGGCTGGGAGAAGCTGTGGGGCTTTCACGACACCCAGCTCAGCAGCCGCGTCCGCTTTGCCTACCAGGCGCTCGCGATCGACGAGCAACGCGAGCCGTTCAAACCAACCCTGTGGACGCGTGACCCCGACGACACGGGGAGCGGACAGACGCTCGAGCAGGTGTGGTTCTCCGGGGTGCACACGGAGGTCGGGGGCGGATCCGCAGACCCGTCACTCTCCGACATCGCACTGTTGTGGATGGTCGCGCACGCCACGGACTG
>Ga0302196_10005247_pt1 | contig 11621 bp, 10 predicted proteins | sample II_Bog_N1_3_FD_198794 | JGI IMG/M metagenome (GOLD analysis project Ga0302196, IMG submission 198794) | Peat permafrost microbial communities from Stordalen Mire near Abisko, Sweden - II_Bog_N1_3 | ecosystem: Environmental > Terrestrial > Soil > Wetlands > Peat | place: Sweden: Abisko...
GCAGTCTGACAGGTGCCCGGATGATCCGAGCCTGACCCGGAACGCCGGTGGGTGGAACGCTCACCCGGGATCACGGCTCGCTCAGGACCTGAGCCGGTCGATCTCCGGAGACATGTGCCGGGAAAGTACGTCGAGGTCACTGTCGGTGTGCAGCAGGGGGTCCCGGACCGAATGGTGTTGCCGGCGATGAGGCGGTCGAGCATCTTGGGAACGGCCTCCCCGTTCCGCCGGACAATCCCGTAGAGCGACGCCGCATCCTCGTAGTCGGTGGGATCGGTGGTGATGACGGTGCCTCGGGCAAGCGTCGTCGTCCAGGTCGACGTCGCCGCGTCCCATGCACCTGGCATCCATCGATCTGTTGGATATCTGTCCGGGTGGCCCCTATCGCTGCCGGGTTGGGCCGACCGAGCATCGCCGCCGAGTGACTACCGAACAGTCGTACTGCTCATTCCGCCGGAAGGCCCGTGGAACCCAGCGCCACCAGCGCTTCGCCGGACAGCCGGTATCCGGTCCACCCGTCCATCGGCCGGGCCCCGATCGACTCGTAGAAGTCGATGGCGGGCCGGTTCCAGTCGAGCACCGACCAGTCGATGCGCGGCATTGGTAAGCCGAACATGAGCCCGGCAGACCCCGGACGTTGTCGCTCCCGTCGGTTGCTGGGTCCACGCACCGGCGCCCAGGGGATACACCGGGTATTCCCTTCACGGGCCGAGGTGCATAGCTTGTCAGCCCGGCTCCCGTCCATATGTGACGGACTCCGAAATGGCAGCCGGTACCAGGGAGACCAGATCGGTATCGGGTCGGGCGCCAAGGGAGTCGTTGACCGTCGAGAAGGCCATCCGCAGCGCAACGAAGGTCGTGATAGCGAATATCTGGCTGTCGGTGAATCCAGCGTCCCGCAAGCGCTGAACGTCGTCAGGCGTCGTGGAGTTCGGATCCTGCACCACCTTGCGGGCCCACGTCACCATTGCCTCCTCGGCAGGTGCCAGGTCGGCATCGTTCCCCCGAAGCACCGCTGCCGCCGATTCCCCTGCATCAACACGTGCCAACTTGTAACCCCAGGCCAATGAGCAGTAGGAGTCACCCAGACTCGATGCCGTCGCGAGGACCAGAAGCCCTCTGTGTCGGAAGTCCAAGCCGCTGACCCTGAATGCCTCGGACATCACGTCGAAGAGATGGTTTGCCGTTTCGGGCTGGTGGGCCCACAGCCTGGATACGTTCATCACGAAGCCGAAGTCGTCGATGTCCTCGTCGAACATGGTCTGAGCCGCTTCACTTGTGGGTTGGGGTTCAGGTAGAAAGCAGTGCTCCGTCACGTGGGCCTCCCCTCCTGTGGTTTGTAGGCGACATACCCGACCACGTCGATTTCGGCGCGAATCGGGAATCCGGCCCGATAGTGCTGCTCGGCAAGATCGGCGGCGGAGCGAATGAACTCTGCTTCTCCCACATTCTGGATGGCCTCGTACGCAGGACCAGTCGAAGCGAGGACTCGGGCATACATCTGGGGGTCACTGAACTCCCAGGCGAAGGGAATCTTGATCCTACGAATGTCGACGAATCCATGCTCCGCCAAGAGTGCTTCGCCGACGCCGGGTCTTCCCAGCGACACCATGGCTGCTTGGTTCTCGACCTTTGTCTGTGCAGCAAGTCGGAATGGTGACAAGGCCCAAGCTCCAGGTGACGCCTTGATGTGTCCCCACACGGTGATCCCGATGCGCCCATCCGGACGCAACACGCGAGCCCCCTCAGCGACGGCCGAAGGCGTCGTCCCCCAGATGCCCCGGAAACTGGTCACAACGTCGAAGCTGTCATCTTCCCAAGGAAGTTCGTTCATGTCCCCTACCCGGATGTCCGAGTCGGGATTGCGGTCCTGAGCGATCGCGATCAATCTCGGGGAGGCGTCGATCCCGGTGCCAATGGCTCCTCGAGCACGCACCAACTCGATGGCCAGACCCGATCCGCACGCCATGTCCAGGACGCGCTCACCCTGTCGGATTCCTAGCTCCTGATGGAGCGCGACGTACTCACGACAGTTTCCCGGTTCGCTCAAGGTGGCAAATTCAACCGCTGCACGCCCCCAACCCTCGTCGACCAGTCGCCACTCCTCACCCATCGCCGGAAATGGTAATCGGCGATGTGCGTCACTCCAAGGGCAGAGTGGCCCCGCCCCCGGGAGCGGAGAAGCCAGGATGGTCAGCTGAGGAGCACCCGACCAGCCGGTACGACTCATCCCACCAGATCGTCCGCCGACCTCAGTGCCGCCAGTGCCCCGCCGGACAGCCGGAACCTGGTCTCTCGTCGATAGGCACTGCCCCGAGCGACTCGTAGAAGGCGATGGCGGACCGGTTCCAATCCAAGACCGACCAGTCGATGCGTGGATTCGGCCAGTCGAACTTGGGCCTAGCCAGTTACCCCGACACCTAGTTTCCCAGGTGGGCCGTCAGGTGCCCCCGACCGGCGCCACGGGGATAGTGGGGGGACCAGGAAGGTCCCGGTCGCAACGGTGGATCTACCAGCGGGCAAGAAATCCGAGGCAGTCATAGCCTGTGCGTCATGAGCGATGTTTCGGTTGCGCTGGTAGCCAGGGCCGAGGAGGGGATGGCCTATCGAACCCTGGTCGCAGCATTCGCTGATGATCCGGTCGAGCGCTGGCTCTATCCAGAGCCGACCGAGTACCTGACGCACTTCCCTAGGTTCTTGGCGGCGTTCGGCGGCAGGGCGTTCAACGAACAGACCGTGTGGCGTCTCGGCGACTTCTCCGCTGTGGCCCTCTGGCTACCTCCAGGGGCGGAGCCGGACGGCGATGCCATCGGTGCTGTGCTCGAAGCAACCGTCTCACCGAGCAAGCACAGCGACACCTTCGCCGTTCTCGAACAAATGGACGACGCTCATCCTGCATACCCGCACTGGTATCTCCCGTGGTTTGGCGTTGACTCGGTACTCCAAGGGCGAGGACTCGGCGGCGAGTTGTTGGAGCAATGCCTCGAAATCGTCGATGAGAGCCATCTGCCCGCGTACCTCGAGACCCCCAACCCACGCACGCTCACCTTCTACGGGCGTCATGGATTCGAGGAGACGGGTACGGCGCAGGCAGGGGAGTGCCCGCCAATGACCTTCATGCTGCGGGCTGCGCGGTGATCCTCGGGTGGAGCCGCCTCTCGCGATGCGGTGGAACGGTGTGCCATTGCCCTGATCACCCGTAGCGGAACGACCGACCTGCTCGGCTGAGGAGATACCGCCGATCGGTGCGGCTCACTCCTCCCGACGGTCCGTCGCCCCCAGCGCCGCCAGTGCCTCGCCGGACAGCCGGTACCCGGTCCACTCATCCATCGCCACCGCCCCGATTGACTGATAGTACCGAATGGCGGAGTCGTTCCAGTCGAGCACCGACCAGTCGATGCGTGGAAGTGGCAAGTCGAACATGGGACCAGCCTGGTGCTCCGAGCGGCGTTGCACGGGTCGGATATCTAGTGTCACCTACCGGCACCCATGCCATGCCCCTGTCCGATATTCGGGGACAAGATGGGGCGCTGTCTGTCCCGACGCAGCCGTGCTCAGCCGAGTGCCTGGAGGGCATCCGCCGCACGGCGCTCGATGGCGGCGAAACCGAATTCGGAGGCTGCCGAACGAGACTCCTCGAGCAGGTCCCGGGCCAACTCGACATCCCCGTGGCCGCCCCGCTCCATCAGCATGATCGCCCACCAGCATCGGGTCGAGGCGGCGAAGTACTTGGTACCGTGGCGCTCGCTGAACTGCGCCGCTTGTTCGAAGAATCGCTCGGAGTCGTCGTAGTTTCCGAGCAGCCGTGCCAGGCCGGCGAGATAGAAGCTGACGGGAAGGACCGATGCGGCACCGTTGTAGGGCAGCATGTCCGCGAATGGCGCCAACTTGGCAAAGAGAATCTTTGCGCTGGCCTTGTCGCCGAGTTCCATCGCGGTTTCGGCACAGATCGCCACGGTGTTCAACCAGATGAAGTCCAGCGGGAAGTCGAACCCTTTGGCCCTGCATCCGTCGAACAGTTGTTGCGCTACTTCGACGTTTCCTTCCAGCGCATGCATCGATGCCATCGCCGGACGGAGATCTATCGCAGAAGTCTCCGCTTGAGCCTGCTCGTACACGGGGATCCACTCTGAGACAGTGCCGCGCTGGCCTCCGACATTGACAGCAAGGCCGCCATACACCAGGAGGGCATCGGCCTGTCCGCTCTCCGCTCCGATTTCGTAGGTCCGACGGGCAACGTCATCGGCCACCTCAAGGTCTCCCGCGATCTGGGCACTCGCTGCGGTCTGAAACCCGATCGACCAGTCCAGAATGGGTTGGTTGAGCTGATCAGCGAGCGACCGGGCACTGTCGAGGCAGCGGTCACGCTCACCCAATTTGCCGGCACAGGTCATGTAGAACGCCCGGTACTGGAGCGTCCAGAACAACAGGACGGGATCGCCCAACCGGCGGCTCCGGTCCAGGGCTTCATCAGACCGTCGGAGCGTCTGCTCGATGAGGTGGGGCACACCGAGGGGATGCGTGACTGCGTTGAGGACGCGAACCACTGTCGCGTCATCGCCCGACGCCTCCGCGATCTCGATCGCTTCATCGGCCAACGCCTGTCGGCGTTCGAGTGAGCTCCCGATTGTGAGCTCCTGGCACAACATCGCGAGCACCAGGGCCCGATCACGGTGATCTGGAGGAAGTTGGTCAAGGGCGAGCTCCAACGCATCGACTCTCGCCGTGTCGATCCCGTAGAGGTTGCTGAGGAATCCTCGATTGTTGGCGAGGACAGCCCGGACCAGGCGGTCGGTCTCACCGAGTATGGCCGCCTGGTTCGCCGCGTCGAGGAGGGTGTCCCGGTAGTCCGGGTCTCCGGTCTGGCGCTGCGCCGTTCCCAACCCGATCCCAAGATCAATGGCCAGGAGCGGGTCGACGTCGGGCACCTGCGAGCAGAGGTCCACCGCCTGCGAGTAGTAGCGCAACGCATCCCCTGGCGCCAAGGCAAGCAGAGCTGCGTCACCGGCCAGGCGCGAGTAGCCGATGGCCTTGGTGAGGTCGATGGGCTGGGTGGCACAGAACCAGTGCCGAGCCAGCTCCCCCACGCGCGCGCCGGGGTTTCCACCGCAGATCTCCTCCAGGGCCTCGGCCACGTGTCGGTGGGCCCGAGCCCTGCGGGTCGGACCGAGGTCCTCGTAGAGCGTGCGTTGAATGAGGGCGTGGGCGAAGCTGAAGTGTCCGGGTGTGTCGGTGAGTTCGCGCACGAGGGAGACAGCCGCCGCCGCATCAAGGACGTCGAGGACGTCGTCCACTTCGCTGTTCGTTGCCGCCGCCAGCAGATCGAGGTCGAAGTCCCGACCGATCACGGCGGCAACGGACAAGAATCGTCCCGCCTCCTTGCCGAGTCGGAGGACCCTCGCCCCGATGACTTCGCGCACCGAGTCCGGAAGAGCGGTCACGTCGAGGGTGGCCTCGGGCTCCCACCGACCCTCTGCGTTCTGTCGGATGGCGCCGGTCTCGACCAGGTTGCGGAGCACCTCACTCACGAAGAACGGATTGCCGTCGGTCTCGCGGTAGATGGCGTGAGCCAGCCCTACCGCTTCGTCGTCCAACTCGTGACCGGCCGCCGACTCCATGAGTGCCATGACCCCGGTGTCGTCGAGTCCCGTCAAGTCGATACGGGAGACCCCATCCAGGCGGCGCAGCGCGGCGAGCGTATCGACCAGGGCGTGGGAGGTGGACAGTTCATCGTCTCGATAGGTCCCGAGCACCAACAGGCGCATCGGAACATCGGATGCGACGAGATGCCGCAGCAACATGAGGCTGCCCTTGTCGGCCCACTGGAGGTCATCGAGCACGATGACGACAGGCTGGACCTGGCTGAGATCCGACACCAGCCCGACCACGGCGGCGAACAACAGGAACCGTTCGCTGTCCGCATCAGTCGACTTCGATGGCGGAAGGTCCGGGATCCGACTCCCGAGCGCTGGCACGAGTCGCGCGAGCTCCGAGCCATGGGCGTCGACATGAGCGCACAGTTGCTCCTCGGGAGCATGGGTCACGAAGTGCCCGAGCACCTCGGCGAAGAGCTGGTACGGGGTGGCGAGGTCCTCCTCGCAGTGACCGAAGAGGACGCAGGAACCGGCGTCGAACGCGGACCGGGATGTCTCGGCGACGAGCGTCGTCTTGCCCAGGCCGGCTTCACCCGAGACGACGACCACTTCGCGGGACCCGCCGCTCGTCACCCGTTTGAGCGCAGCGGTGATCGTTTCGGCCTCGGCGGTCCGGCCGACCACACCGACATCGGGTGCGGTGGAGAGCCGTCCGGGCAGCGGTACGGGAGCGGCGCCCACCCGGCTGATCGGCTCCCACAGGAACTCCACCGCTTCGACGGGTTCGGACAGACCCTTGAGCGAGAGCTCGCCGAGTGGTCGGCTCTCGTGTCGGCTCCGACGCCCGGCCATGGCGCGCACGAAGTCGGTCGCCAGGATCTCACCGGAACCACATCGGGCACAGAGGCGGGCCGCCTCGACGACCGGGTCTCCGAAGTAGTCGCCGCTCTCGTTGCTGGCCTCGCCCACACTGAGGCCCACACGCAGGCCCACGGCCTCAGCCTCCGTGCCGTTCGCCTGATCGACCCCCTGCTGCATGGCGACCGCACACCCGATCGCCGCAGACGCCGAGCTGAACACCACCATTAGCCCATCACCGAGATTCTTCACCTCGGTACCACCGGACTCGGCGATCGCTTGGCGCAGGACGGAGAAGTGCTCTCGGCGGACCTCATCTGCCGTCTCGGCGGGCAGTCGCTGGGAAAGTTCAGTGGACCCCACAATGTCCGTGAAGAGGATTGCCACGTTCTCTGTGGTCACGTTCGTCCTTCCGCCGCCTGCACCCTCACAACGTAGGCGACCAGAAACGTGAGACGCCACGATCTGGCCAGGGTGAGATCGGAGTGACTCAGGGACCCCTGACGATCAACTCACGCCACGCATGGGGTATCCCCGAACGCCGAAAGTGGGCCACGGACAAGCTCCGCTGAGGAGGGAACGCCAGTCCGCTGGCCTCATTCCTCCAGACGGTCCGCGGACCCCAGCGCCGCCAGTGCCTTACCGGACAGCCGGTACCCGGTCCATCCATCCATCGGCACCGCCCCGAGGGATTCGTAGACCCGGATGGCGGATGCGTTCCAGTCCAACACCGACCAGTCGACCTGTGTAGGTGGTAGGTCGGGCATGTGCCCAGCGTGGCGCCCGGTCCTTGTTGTCGCGATGGATTCGACGTGTCACCTTCCGGTTCGAGCACGGCCCTCGATGATCGCTGGGACGCGAGCGGCAGTGGAATCGAGTGCCAAGCGCCCACATCGTCGGGACCACAGGCTTCGCAGGCGGAAGGAGAGCAGATGAACCACAATTCGGCGAAGATGCCTGTGTGGATATCCCGGAGACCCAATACGTAGAAGTCGGTGAGGCGCAGATCGCATACCAGGTGCTGGGCGACGGTCCGATCGATTTGGTCTTCAACCACGGCCACTGCCACTCCGATGCACATTGGGAGCTCGAACCCGAGGCCGACTTCTTCTTCAAACTCGCATCGTTCACTCGCCTAATCCTGTTTGACCGTCGGGGCAGTGGTGCATCCGATCGGATCGAAGATGGTCGATTCCCGACGTGGGAAGAGTGGAATCAAGACCTCCTGGCCGTTCTGGATGCGGTCGAGTCGACGACGACAGCGATCTTCGCTGAGTATGAGGCAGGACCGTTGGCGATTCTGTTCGCGGCCACGCACCCGGATCGGGTGTCATCGCTGATCTTGGGCAACACGGCCGCCAGGTACAGCTACGCAGACGACTATCCGGTCGGCATCCCGATCCCCCAACTCAATGTGAACGTTGACTTCATCAGGCAGCTCTGGGGCAAGCCGGAGATGGGTCAGGCCTTCCCGTCTGTGGCCACCGACCCACGAATCTGCGCACAGGTGGCCAAAGTGTGTCGGGCGTCGGCAACCCCTCGAGCTGCAAGCGCCCAGGCTCGCTACGCCTACACCGAGCTTGACGCTCGGTCGTCACTGCCTCTCGTCCGGGCCCCGACACTGGTGATGGTGAATGGCGGCGGTGGACAGTCGGCCTATGTACCTATTGCCCGCTATACCGCCGAACACATCGAGGGATCCAGGTTCATTGAGTTTGGCGGGGCGGACCCCATGTTCTTCGTCGGGCCGAACTCGGAGGTCATCGCCGAAGTCTCCGAGTTCCTCACCGGAGAGCGGGAGCTCGTCGAGAGTGACCGAATCTTGGCCACGGTGCTGTTCAGCGACATCGTCAGATCAACGGAACGAGCAGCGGCGGATGGAGATCATCGATGGAGATCGCTCCTCGACGCGCACGATGAAGTAGTTCGCCAACAGCTGACGAAGTTCATGGGGCGTGAGGTGAAACACACGGGCGACGGGTTTCTTGCTGCATTCGACGGACCTGCACGAGCCGTCCGGTGTGCACAGGCGATCGTCGATCGAGTCCAACCGCTCGGCATCGAAGTCAGGGTCGGGGTACACACCGGCGAGTGCGAGGTCCGAGGAGACGACTTGGCGGGACTCGCGGTGCACATCGGTTCTCGGGTGATGGGTCAGGCTGACGCTTCCGAGATCTGTGTGACGAGCACGGTCAAAGAGCTCGTTGCCGGGTCCGAGCTCAGTTTCACAGAACTTGGCGACTTCGCGTTGAAGGGAGTACCAGACCGCTGGCGGTTGTTCAGGGTGGATCGGGAGTGGACCCGCGGAGAGCGAGAGCCGTCTCCGTGAGATCTGAGCGCCACGGCTGCCGTTCGACCCCACGTCGAGCCGAATCGCAATCTGGCCTACTGGCTCGCGAGCTCGTGGGTGGTTCGTCGGCGATGCGACGTCATGGGACTCCAGCACCGATGCGATCACAACGAGTCCCCCCACATTCCTCCTGCTGGCCCGCGGACCCCAGAGCCGCCAGCGCCCCACCGTCCAGTCGGTACCCGGTCCACCCGTCCATCGGCCGGGCCCCGATCGACTCGTAGAAGTCGATGGCGGGCCGGTTCCAGTCGAGCACCGACCAGTCGATGCGTTGATCTGCCAGGTCGAGCATGAGCTCAGCCTGGTGACGCGAGTCCTTTTGCCCAGATCGGATATGAAGTCTCAACCAGGCACATCGGGCCTGGATTCCGATGTATGGATCGCTTGCCGAGTCACCTGAGAGGACGTAGGTTCGTCATCCGTGGCGCGTGACAGGATTCCCAAAGCCGCTGGGACCTACACAATGGCCGACATCCTCTTGAGGCATCCAACCCGCCTCCTTGGGCCACCTCGCCCGTACGCAGGGCGCATGGACAGGGAAGCCGTCCACCGCGGCGAATGTCGACAGGTTGCCTGCTGGCTGCGAGGGTCGTTTGATCCGTTTCCTCGGACACTGACTCATGGGATGCTCGTGATCGGCCAAGGCCGAGCACGGTGGTCTCCCTGGTCCCCGTTTTGGAGTACTCAACACCCGCCAACTGATTTCGAATTCACGATCTGCTTTGTCGACACTCGGACCACCACCAGCGGCGACGGCCCGCTCGGACGGACGCCGCGAACGGTGGTCGTCTGTGGGAGTGAGTCCCGCAATGTCAATATGATCGTTCCACCTGTCGACGTCCCACTTGTGCTGGACGCATTCAACGGAATGCTGACGGATCAATCCTGAGTCGTGCCCAGTGCATGCTTTAGAGCACCCGTTTGATGTGTCCCCGAGCACCGGGAGCGAGGCGCTCGGTCGTCTCCGCTGAGGCGCCACCGACCTGTTCGGGAAGGTCAGCGCTCCTCATGGCGGGTGGTCCCCAGCTCCGCCAGTGCGTCGCCGGACAGCCGGTACCCGGTCCATCCGTCCATCGGCACCGCCCCGAGCGACTCGTAGAAGCCGATCGCCGTCTTATTCCATCTGAGTACCGACCAGTCGACCCGGCCGTAGCCCCGGTCGTGGGCGGTGCGGGCCAGGTGGGCGAGCAGTGCCCGCCCGACCCCGTGGCCCCGGAACTCGGGCCGGACGTAGAGGTCCTCCAGGTAGATCCCCACCCGCCCGGTCCACGTGGAGAAGTTCCGGAAGTGGATGGCCGTGCCGATGACGGCACCGTCCACTTCGGCGACGGTGGCGAAGACCACCGGGAACTCGGCGAACAGAGCGTCCGTCAGCATGGTGGCGTCGACCTCCACGGCGTCGGGCTCCCGTTCGTAGGCCGCCAGCTCCTCGATGAGTTCGACCAGGACGGCCACGTCCGCGGCGGTCGCCGGTCGCAGCCTCACGGGACCAGCAGGACCCGGCCGAAGGCCTGCCGGCTCTCGATGTAGGCGTGGGCCTCACCGGCCTCCTCGAGCGCGAACCGGCGGTCGATCACCACCTGCAGGGACCCGGCGGCGATGTCGGCCAGATGGCCCTCGATCATGGTGTGGGCCCGGGTGCCGAGGAACAGCTCGGCACCCAGGAAGTAGCCCACCAGGGTCTGGTTGCTCGCCCGCATGGAAGAAATGTCGAGGGTGGACGGCGTCTCCCGGCCGGCGTCACCGAAGGTCACGCAGCGGCCCCGGTAGGCCAGGCAGAGGAGGCTGCGCTGGAGGTTGGAGCCCCCGACCGAGTCGACGATGACGTCGGCCCCCCGTCCGTCGGTCAGCCGGCGGACCTCCTCCACGAAGTCGGTCGTCGTGTAGTCGATGCCGTGGTCGAGCCCGAGGGCGGACAATCGCTCCAGGCGGTCGGCCGACGACGCGGTGGCCAGCACCCGGGCACCGGCCCGCTTGGCCAGCTGGATGGCGGCGATGCCGACGCCGCTGGCGCCGGCGTGGACGAGCGCGGTCTCGCCCGCCTGCAGCCGACCGAATTCGAACAGGCTGTCGTCGGCCGTCCCGAACGGTACGGGGACGCAGGCGGCCACTTCGGTCGCCATCCCGTCGGGCACCTTCCAGCAGAACGGCCGGCCGGTCACCCGCAGCTCGGCGTGGGACCCGTCGACGCCCACCGTCACGACCCGGTCGCCGAGGGCCAGGTCGCCCACACCGTCGCCGACCTCGACCACCTCGCCGGCGCACTGGTAGCCGACCACGTGGCGCACCGAGGTGAGTTCGCCGCCCAGCCGGTTGAGGGTGTCGCCGCCCTCGATGCTGACGGCCTCGACACGGATCAGGACGTCGCCCGGCCCGCACGCGGGGTCGGGCACGTCCTCGTAGCGGAACACGTCCGGACCACCCGTCTCGTAGTACACCGCTGCTTTCATGGCCCTCCCTCGGTCGGCTGCCCGTCACCCTATCGGGGGCGAAAACGGTGTGGACGCGGAGCGCCGACCCGACGAGACTGACCCGGGTCGCCGCTCCGGCGGCCCGATGGAGGGTGCATGCGACGAGGGGCACACGGGAGGCCACGGGCCGCCGGACACGCACGCCGGGGTGTGGCCGTCGCCCTGTTGGTGACGACCCTGGCGGTCGCGCTGCCCGTCCGGGCCTCGGCCGCCCCGGCCCTGGTCACCGTCCAGGTCGGTTCGGCCACGCTGACCCGTTGCGGCACCGCCCCGGTCGCCTACTGCGGTCGGCTGGCCGTCCCGTTGGACCGCGCCGACCCCGGCTCACCCCTGATCGGCGTCGTCTTC
>Ga0302196_10005250_pt1 | contig 11620 bp, 6 predicted proteins | sample II_Bog_N1_3_FD_198794 | JGI IMG/M metagenome (GOLD analysis project Ga0302196, IMG submission 198794) | Peat permafrost microbial communities from Stordalen Mire near Abisko, Sweden - II_Bog_N1_3 | ecosystem: Environmental > Terrestrial > Soil > Wetlands > Peat | place: Sweden: Abisko, Stordalen...
CGAGGACGAGGCTGAAGCCGCCCCGCCGCCGCGCGCCGCCAAGGCCGCGCCGGCCGCCGACGTGGAAGACCGCGCCGGCGACGAGCGCGGCGACTCGGGCCAGCGGCGCGGCCGCCGGCGCCGGCGCCGGGGCGGACGCCGCGACGACGCGGTCGAACGCCCGGCGACGACGACCGTTTCGGCCGACACCGACGACGGCCCGGATGGCGACGACGAGCCGGTGGCTGGCGAAAGCGCCGAGAGCGCTGAGGCCCGCAACCGCCGCCGCCGCCGCGGCCGCCGGGGCGGGCGCCGGGTGCGTGACGATGTGCGTCGCGACGATCCCTACACCTGGTCGCGCCCGCGCGTGCCAGACGGCGACCCGTACATCTGGATGGATCCGGCCAAGCTGAACGCCCCGCCGGCCCCCGTCGTTGCCGAGGCTTCGGCCCCCGCGCCGATCGCCGACATTGCGACCGTGCCGGTCTATGAGACCGCCGAACAGCCGGTGCTCGCCGCCGATGCGCCGGAGCTCGACGTGTGGGTTGAACTGCCGGCCCCGGCCGAGCCCGAGAAAAAGCCCGCCAGAGCCCGCCGCTCGCGCGCCAAGCCGAAAGCGCCCGCTGCGGAAGCGGTTGTCGCGGAACCGGAAGTCGCCGAAGCGGGTGAGGCGGTTGAGCCGCAGGTCGCAGCCGCTGAAGTCCCGCCGCCGCCGACGGTCGAACCGGCCCCGCCCGAGGCGATCACGACGGCGGAACCCGTCGCAGTCGCAGCCACCCCCGAGCCTGAGCCAGAGACTGTGTCTGATCCTGTCGCGGGGGTCTCGCCTGAGCCGGCGCCGCAGCCGGCCTTGGTCGCGCCTGACGCCGCGGAGATATCCAGCCCTCCGGAAAAGCCCAAGCGTGGATGGTGGCGACGCGGCGGTTGAGAAAGGGCCTCGAGACTGGCATGAAGGTCACGGGGCGATTGGCGCGGGGGCGCTGCGGATTGTCGGAGCCTTCGGCATGAATATTCGCCCCTTCGCCGCCGTCCGGGCCGCCAGGATCGCCCCAGCCAAACGCCTGCGATCCTGGATCGGCGCCGTGGCCAGCGCGCTTGCCCTGGTGGGCACGGTGCTGGCGCCGGTCGCGCCGGCCTGGGCGCAGGACGACGGGGGTGATGCGCCCCTGTCCTTGATCCGGGACACCGAGATCGAAGCCATCTTGCACGAGGACGCCGATCCGGTGTTCATCGCCGCCGGCCTCGATCCCAAGGTGGTGCAGATCCACATCGTCGGCGACACCGACCTCAACGCCTTCGTCGCCGATGGTCAGAACCTGTTCGTCAACACCGGCCTGATCGTCCGCACCAAGACCCCCAATGAGCTGATCGGAGTCATGGCCCACGAGACCGGTCACATGGCCGGCGGGCACCTGGCGCGCTCCGACCAGGGCAATCGCCAGGCCCTGGCCACCTTCTTCATCACCATGGGCCTGGCCGCCCTGGCGGCCGCGGCGCGCACGCCCTACGCCGGCGAGGCGGCCGGCGCGCTGGTCTATAACGCCGACTATTTCGCCACCCTGACCATCTTGACCTACACCCGCACCCAGGAGGCCTCCGCCGACCAGGCGGCGGTCACCTATCTGCAGAAGGCCCATATCTCCGCCAAGGGCCTCGTTGATTTTTTTGATAATTTTCGCTACGAGGAAGTCTTCTCCGGGGCCAAACGCTACCCATTTTTTCAGAGCCACCCCTTGACCTCGGACCGGATCGAGGCTCTGCGGGTTCGGGCCGCGCAGCAATCCTACTACGACGCGGTCGACTCCCCCGAGGCCTTAGCGAAGCACGCGATCATGGTCGCCAAGCTCAAGGCCTTCACTCAGCCGCCGCAGCAGACCTTGGTTGACTATCCCGACAGCGACACCAGCTTTCCGGCCCGATATGCGCGGGCGATCGCCTATTATCGCGACCTGGATACCGACCGCGCCGTCGGCCTCACCGACGACCTGCTCAAGGAACAGCCGGACAACCCCTATCTGTGGGAGCTGAAGGGACAGATCCTGTTCGAGAGCGGCCACGCCAAGGAGGCTGAGCCGGCCCACCGCCGCTCGGTCGAGCTTGCGCCCGCCGCGCCGCTATTGCGGATGAATCTGGGCCAAACCCTGCTGGCCGAGAACGATAAGACCAAGGTCGACGACGCCATCGCCCAGATCCGCCGCTCGCTCGATGCCGAGCCCGACAATCCCTATGGCTGGCTGTTGCTGTCCCAGGCCTATGACAGCAAGGACCAGCCCGGCCTGGCGCGGCTGTGCGCCGCCGAGGAGGAGTTCGCCCTCGGCCAAGCCAACGAGGCGCGCATATTCGCCATGCGCGCCCGCCGCAACCTGCCCAAGAACAGCCCCGAATGGCGCCGCGCCACCGATATCGTGCTGGTCTCCAAGCCGTCCAAAGACGACCTGCAGGCCTTGGCGCGCGAGGGCAGCGTCGATCCGCAAGAGCGTTACTGATACCCATCGCCATTGAGGATGACCTTCAGTCCATTTTTCTCGTCTTGGCCGGGCCTGTCCCGGCGATCCACGCCATGAACGATCAGCAGTCAAGGCCGACGGCCGTTCGTTCTCGGCATGGGTCGCGCGACCAAAGCGGCGATGACGACGAGGAGCGGTTTGTCGCAACGGCGGTGGCATTGGCCCGCGTCTCCATAACTCCCGCCTCATCGGCGTCTTGATCAAGGATTTCCCATGGCCTCGCCGCGCACGCTCCTGACCCTGATCGTCGCGGCCATGGCGCTTGCGGCCTGCGGCGACAACGACCAGGCCTTTGATAACCGGGTCCACGCCTATCTGCTCAGCCATCCCGAGGTGATCCAGGAGGTCGAGGCCAAGCTGCAAGCCAGGCAGCAGGCCCAGGCGGATGCGGCCGCCATGGCCCTGATCGACAGTCACCGCCAAGCGATCGAACGCGACCCCCGCGATTTCGTCGCTAATCCGGGCGGCAAGATCACCCTGACCGAGTTTTACGACTACCGATGCGCCCACTGCATCAACATCGCCCCCGGCGTCCTGTCGCTGATCCAGGCCAATCCCGACCTGCGAGTGGTGTTCAAGGAGTTTCCGATCTTCGGAGACGCATCCGAGCGGGCGGCGACGGCGGCCCTGGCGGTCAAGCAAGCGGGGGGCGACTATCTGGGCGTCTATCACGACTTCATGAACGCCCGTCCGCTCGACGAGGCGGCCATAGAGCAGATCCTCAAGGCCCATGGCGTCGACCCAGCGGTGGCCGACCAGCCCAAATTCAAGGACGCCGCCGACCAGCAGTTGGCGGACGTGCGTAAGCTGGCCATCGCCCTCGGCATTGAGGGAACGCCAGCCTTCGTCATCGGCGACACCTTGATCCCCGGCGAGGATCTGGACGGCATCAAGACCGCGATCGAGGCCCAGCGGGCCAAGAAGAGCTGAGACTCGCCGCCGGTGTGGCGCGAACCAAACAAGCGTCCAGGCGCTCTCGCCGCAGTAAACATATCACAAATAATTAAGTATAATTCTTGGCGCGCGTCGAATTGTCGCCACATTCAGCCTGATCGCTTGAGTTTTCGCGATAGGACCCGCTTGAGGCTGATCGCCGCAGCGATCGCGCTCGCGCCTGCCCTGCGGGACCGGTTCGACGCCGATTAAGACGTTATTTTATCAACAGGTTTCTCTTTCGACGAGACCGGTTATCCGATCCTCAAGGCGCTATCGGTTCGGCGAGATTGCGTATTTGAGCGCGAAATTTCTCGCAGCATGTCCTGATAATAGAGAAAACTAATACGATCGTCGCGGCCATGAACATTTGTCGCATGTGAGAATTTAGCCGTCCGCTCCAAACTGATTTCTCAATTTAACTGTTCGCGCAAGCGCGCAACTCAGACATCGATCTACCGCGCGGGGAACCGCGCGTCGGGGAACATCCATGACCACATATCTGAACTTCAACGGCGTCGCCGTCGGCCTGAGTGATGCGCCGAACAGCTGGCAGGGCACGACAGCCGCCGACCAGACCCTCACCGGTGTGGCCGGAGCGGACAATCAGCTCAGCGACCAGCATGGCGGCGCAACCCTGATCGGCGGCGGCGGGGACGACACCTTCTGTATTGTGGACCCGGCCACGACCATTATCGAGGCGGCGGGCGGCGGCGTGGACACGGTCGAGGCCTGGTGCAGCTTCGTCCTGCCCGGCAACGTCGGAAACCTCACGCTTGAGATCAACAACACCTCGGGAACCACCAACGCCCAGGGCGGTCTGATTGTGGCGCTCGGGACCGGCGACACTCTGGTCGGCGCCGGCGCCCAGAACGTTCTGGTCGACGCGGGCGGCGGCGATGAACAATTCAACTGCGGCGCGGGCGGCGGTGACGACGTGCTCTATGGTTTCAACACCTCAGGCGCCAACCACGACAGTCTGGTGCTGAGCGGATCGAGCATCACCAGCTTCGCCCAGTTGCAAACTCAGCTGACCCAGGTCGGCGCCGACACGCTGCTGACCCTGTCAGCGACCGACGCCATCCTGTTTCGCGGCGTTGAGGTCGCGGACTTGACCGCCAGCGACGTCACCCTGATCGCCGGTTCGACGCCGACGCCGACGCCAACACCAACCCCGACACCAACGCCAACTCCGATTCCGACCCCAACGCCGACTCCGACCCAGCCGCCCGTCGTAACCGGGCCGCCGGTGTTGACCTCTGCAACCTCGATTCCGTCGGCGTACCGCAACAGCGCCGGCCAGACCCTGAACCTCAGCGGCGGGCCGACCGCCTGGCTGGGCACGACCGGTCCGAACCAGACCCTGACCGCCGGCGCGGGACCGACACAGCTGAGCGACCAGTACGGCGGCGCGACCATGATCGGCGGAGCCGGCGATGACAGCTTCGACATCATGGACCCAGCCACCAAGATCGAAGCGGGAACGGGCGGCGTCAATACCGTCGACGCCTGGTCCAGCTACGCCCTGCCCGGTGGCATTCAGAACCTGACCCTGGAGCAAGCCGGCGACACTGGGGTCGCCAACAGCACGGGCGACCTGATGATCGCCGCCGGCCGCAACGACACCCTGGTCGGCGGCGCCGGCCGCGACGTGATGGTCGACGCCGGAGGCGGGGCGGACGTGTTCTCCATCAGCCTGGGCGGCGGCCAGGACGTGATCTATGGCTTCCAGACCTCCGGCGCCAACCCCGACCTGTTGCAGCTGAACGGTTTCGGCCTGACCAGCTTCAGTCAGGTGGCCGCCGACCTTACGCAGGTCGGGGCGGACGTGTTGGTGACCCTGAACGCCAACGATTCCGTGCTGATCCGCAACACCCAGGTCTCAGCGCTGACCGCCAGCAACTTCGCCCTGCCGGTCAATGTCATGGCGATGCGCGTGACCTTCGACGAGGCGTTCAACGGGCTGTCCTTGTACGATCCAACGACGGGACAGGGGGTCTGGAAGACCAATTTCGATTTTGGCGATCAGTCGTCGTCCGGGGCCGGCAGCTATTTCAGCCGCACCCTGACCGGCAACGCCGAGCAGGAGCTCTATGTCGACCCCAACTATGCCGGGATCGGGACCACGCCGCTGGGCCTTGATCCGTTCAGCACCTCGGGCGGGTATCTGACCATCACCGCGTCAAAGGCGCCGGCGGCCGATGTCATCGCCCTGCACGGCTACCAATACACCTCGGGCCTGATCTCGACGGAAAAGTCGTTCAATCAGCTCTACGGCTATTTCGAGATGCGCGCCCAGTTGCCGGCCGGCCAGGGCGTGTGGCCGGCCTTCTGGATGGTGGCCAGCAATGGCGTGTGGCCGCCGGAGATCGACGCCATGGAGGCGATTGGCGGCGATCAGATCTACCAGACCACCCACTCAGGTTCGAGCAGCGCGCCGGTGGCGACGGCCTTCACGACCCAGCTGTCGAACGCCGGCGGTTTCCACACCTATGGCGTGCTGTGGACCCCCCAGACGCTGAGCTACTATGTGGACGGGGTCGAGACGGCCACGATGGCCACGCCCGCCGATATGCACACGCCGATGTACTTGATGGCCAATCTCGCCCTGGGGGGCACGGGGCCTGGAAACGCGCCAGCCAACTTCACTGCCGCGCAGATGACCATCGACTACATTCGCGCCTATGCCCTGAGCGGAGTCCCGCGAACGGTCAGTGAAACCTACGTCATGCAAAGCGCGACCGATGTCGCCCCAGCCACCGCCAACATCATCCAATCGGCCTACAGCGTGACCCTCCCCGCCACGCAGGGACACGTGGTGGAGCTGACCGGATCGCATTCCGACACCGTCATCGGTAACAATCTCGGCGACACCCTCACCGGCAACACCGGCAAGGACGTGCTGATCGGCGGCGCGGGGGCCGACGTGATCACCGCGGGGTCCGGCGCGGACATCCTGACCGGGGGCGGCGGCGCTGACACCCTGATCGGCTCGACCACCGGCGCTGACACCTTCCGCGACACCCATGCGAACCTGAACGGAACCCAGGTTCAAAATTTCGCAGCGCCCGGCGACCACATCGACGTCACCGACCTGGCCTTCACCGGCGCGGCGCCCAGCTTCGTTGAAAACGCGGCCGGTACGGGCGGCCTGCTGACCACCGGCGCGGGCGCGTCATCGGCCACCGTCGCGCTGTTTGGTCAGTTCGTCGCCGCCGGGTTCAGCGCCGCGAGCGACGGCGGCGCGGGCCAGCTGATCAGCTATACGCCGCCGCCCGCGGCGGCCGCGATCGCGGCGCCGGGTCATTGATCGGGAGATGCGTCTGAACGGGTCCTAGAGCGCGATGACTCTAGGTTCGATCATGTCACAATTCCCCTCCTCCCCGCGAAGGCGGGGACCCAGGGCCGCATCCGACCCAGCGCGCCGCCCTGGATTCCTGCCTTCGCGGGGATGAGCGGGGAAAGGTTGGCTTGACCTCATTCCGCCCTAATTCACCTGGGCCGGCACATCCGGCTCGCAGGCGGTGAAATCGGATCCGCGCTCGGCCTTGGTCCTGGCGGCCAGGGCCAGGAAATAGGCGCTGGTGGTGTCGATCACCTTGACGTTCGGACGCTGGTCGGCCGGCATGTCGGCCAGGACCTGGACCTTGAGCATCTTGTCCTGGGGATCAGGAACCGGCTCGCCGAGCTTGATCTTGCGCACAACGTCCAGGCCGCTGACCACCCGGCCGACCGCCGTATAGTGGCCGTTCAGCGGCGGGTGATCGTAGCGCATCAGGAAGAATTGGCTGTTGCCGGAGTCGGGATCGTCCGCGCGGGCGATGCCGACCACGCCGGGACAGAACAGCGGTTCGGCGACGACCTTGCCGTCGGCGGTGATCTGGCCCTGGGCCATCGGATTGCTCAGCACAGGCATGACCCCGACGAAACCCACCTCGTGACCTGCGCCGCTGGTGACCAGGCCGAACGGCGTCGCGGGGCCGCGACGGAAGGTGAACTCGCCTGGGATATTGGGCAGGCTGGACGCGCCCTCGCCGCTGTTCTTCGGATCTCCGGTCTGATCCATGAAGGTGTCGATCACCCGAAAGAAGGTCAGGCCGTCATAGAAATGTTGCCGGGCGAGGGTCTCCAGCCGCTCAGCCGACTTCGGCGCGATCTGGGGATAGAGTTCGACGATGATCCGACCCTGATTGGTGTCGATCACCAGGCTGTTGTCGGCGTCAATCGGGCGCCAATCGGCGGGGCCAGGATCTGGCGCAGGCGTCGCCGCTCCGGCCGCGCCGACCATGACCAGGGCGCCCACCGCGCCGCAAACAAGCGCGGACCAAGCCGCCGTCGAACGCCGCATCCGTCAATCTCTCCAAGCTAAACGCCCCACGCCGCCCATAGCGCGATTTAGGCCGTCCGCCTTGTGGAATCTTTGAGGCCGCGCCTCAGCCGCCCATCTTGGCCAGCAGTCGTCGGGCTACGCCGGGGGGAACGAAGGGGGTGATGTCGCCGCCCAGACGGGCGATCTCCTTGACCAGACGCGAGGCGATGGCCTGATGGCGCGGATCGGCCATCAGGAACACGGTCTCGATCTCGCGATTGAGCTGCTGGTTCATCGCCGTCATCTGGAATTCGTATTCAAAGTCGGCCACCGCCCGCAGGCCGCGGATGATCACATTGGCCCCGACCTTTTCGGCGAACTTCATAGTCAGGCCTTCGTACGGCTCGACGACAATCTCGGTCCGGCCGGCGTAGGGGCTAGTTTCCTGTTGCAGGATCGCCACCCGCTCGTTTAGGTCGAACAACGGGCCCTTGTCGAGGTTCATGGCGACGCCGATCACCAGCCGATCGACCAGCTTGACCGCCCGGCCGATGATGTCGAGATGGCCGTTGGTGACCGGGTCAAAGGTGCCTGGATAGAGTCCGACGCGCTGCATGGCTCACTTGCCTCTCGGCGATGGATCAGCGCTCGCCGTCGCTTAGACAGGAAAGCCTAGAGGCTGAAAGCGCTAGCGTGTCAATCAGCTTGACCTTCCGCCGCCTCGGCCTCGCCGCCGTCCCCTTCCAGCCGCTCGACCGAGACCACGTGCTCGTCCTGGCCGGTGCGGAAGATGGTCACGCCTGAGGTGTTGCGCCCGGCGATGCGAATTTCGCCGATCGGGCAGCGGATCAGCTGGCCGGCGTCGGTGACCAGCAGGATCTCGTCGCCCTGCTCGACCGGGAAGGAGGCGACCAGCCGGCCGCCCTTCTTGGACAGGTCATGGGCGATCAGCCCCTGCCCGCCCCGGCCGGTGCGGCGATAGTCATAGGCCGAGGTGCGCTTGCCGAAGCCTTCGGTGGAGACGGTGAGGATGAACTCCTCGGCCGCACCCAGCTCGGCGATGCGCTCGACCGACAGCGGGACCTGATCGTCAGGGCTCGCATCATCTTCGTCCTCAGCCGGAGCATCCGGCGCGATGACGGCGTCGTCGCCCTCCCCGCCCACCGCGGCGCGCATGGCCCCGGCGTGCTTGAGATAGGCGGCGCGCTCGGCCGGGCTGGCGTCGACGCCATGCAGGATGGCCATCGAGATCACCGCGTCGCCCTCGGCCAGGCGGATGCCGCGCACGCCGGTGGAGTCACGGCTGGCGAACACCCGCACCTCGTCGACCGGGAAGCGGATGCAGCGGGCGAAGCCGGCCGGGGTCAGGGCGGTGGTCAGCAGGACGTCGTTAGCCTCGGTGCACAGGCCGACCCCGATGATCGCGTCGCCCTCGTCCAGCTTCATGGCGATCTTGCCATTGCGGTTGACCTGGACGAAGTCGGACAGCTTGTTGCGCCGCACATTGCCCGAGCGGGTGGCGAACATCACGTCCAGCCGGTCCCAGGTGCTTTCGTCCTCGGGCAGGGGCAGGATCGAGGTGATGCTTTCGCCCGGCTCGATCGGCAGCAGGTTGATGAACGCCTTGCCGCGCGAATTGGGCAGGCCGACCGGCAGGCGCCAGACCTTGAGCTTATAGACCTTGCCGCCCGACGAGAAGAACAGCACCGGGGCGTGGGTCGAGGCGGAGAACACGCGGGTCACCGCATCCTCGTCCTTGGTCGACATGCCCGAACGGCCCTTGCCGCCGCGCCGCTGGGTGCGATAGGTGGCCAGGGGCGTGCGCTTGACATAGCCGCCGTGGGTGACGGTGATCACCATGTCCTCGCGGGCGATCAGGTCCTCGTCCTCGACGTCGGCGTCGCCCTCGACGATGAGACTGCGGCGTGGCACGGCGAAGGCCTCGCGCACGGCGACCAGCTCCTCGCGCACGATGGCCATCACCCGCTCGCGCGAGCCCAGGATGTCGAGATAGCCCTGGATGGCGGCGGCCAGCTCGCGGGCCTCGTTCATGATCTCTTCGCGGCCCAGGCCGGTCAGGCGCGACAGGGTCAGGGCCAGGATCGCCCGGGCCTGCTCGTCGGTCAGCCGCACCCGGTCGCCCTCGACCACCACGGTGCGTGGATCGGCGATCAGCTCGATCAGGGCGATCATGTCTCCGGCCGGCCAGTCGCGTCCGGTCAGCCGCTCACGCGCCTCGGCCGGGTCCTTGGAGGAGCGGATGATGGCGATGACGTCGTCGATATTGACCACGGCGATGGCCAGCCCGACCAGGACGTGGCCGCGGTCGCGGGCCTTATTGAGCTCGAACTTGGTGCGGCGGACCACCACCTCTTCGCGGAAGGCGACGAAGCAGTCGATCAGCGGCTTGAGGCCCATCTGCTCGGGCCGGCCGTGGTTGAGGGCCAGCATATTGACCCCGAACGAGGTCTGCAGCGGGGTGAAGCGATAGAGCTGGTTCAGCACCACCTCGGCCGAGGCGTCGCGCTTCAGCTCGACCACCACGCGCAGGCCCTGGCGGTCGCTTTCGTCGCGCAGGTCGCCGACGCCCTCGATACGCTTTTCGCGCACCAGCTCGGCGATGCGCTCGACCATGGCCGACTTGTTCACCTGATAGGGCACCGAGGTGATGATGATCGCCTCGCGATCCTTGCGGATCTCTTCGATGGTCGCCGTGCCGCGCATGATCACCGAGCCGCGCCCGGTCATCAGCGCCTGGCGCGCGCCGCTGCGGCCGATGATCTCGCCGCCGGTGGGAAAATCCGGGCCGGGCACGATATCGAGCAGCTCATCCAGCCCGATCTGCGGATTGTCGATGGTGGCCAGGCAGGCGTCGACGATCTCGCCCAGATTATGCGGCGGGATATTGGTGGCCATGCCCACGGCGATGCCGCCGGCGCCATTGACCAAAAGGTTGGGGATGCGCGAGGGCAGCACCGCCGGCTCGCTCTCCGAGCCGTCATAATTGTCCTTGAAATCGACCGTGCCCTTGTCGAGGTCGGCCAATATGGCCATCGCCGACTTGGCCAGCCGCGATTCGGTGTAGCGCATCGCCGCCGGCGGATCATTGTCGATCGAGCCGAAATTGCCCTGGCCGTCGATCAGCATCAGGCTCATCGAGAACGGCTGGGCCATCCGCACCAGGCTGTCATAGATGGCCAGGTCGCCGTGCGGGTGGTACTTACCCATCACGTCGCCGACGATGCGCGCCGACTTGACATAGGCCTTGTCCGGCGTGTGGCCCTGCTCGCTCATCGAGAACAGGATGCGCCGGTGCACAGGCTTGAGGCCGTCGCGCGCGTCCGGCAGGGCGCGGCTGACGATCACGCTCATGGCGTAGTCGAGGTAGGAGCGTTTCAGCTCGTCCTCGATGGCGATCAGCGCGACGCCCTTGCGGCGCCCGTCGTCAGGGGGTGTGGTCTGATCGTCGCTCAAGGAGAAATCAGCCGCGAGAATCGAGCGGGAAGGTCATGGCGGAGTGTTAGCACCCCGCGGCCTGCCGCGCAAAAATATCCGCGCGCGTATCCGTCATCCGCCCCGCCGTCACCCGAAGGCCGACACCCCGCCGGTGGGGATCACCGCGCTCGTGAAGGCCCCGCCGCCGCTGGACAGCAGGCTGGGGGCCTCGTTGAACAGCCCGCCGCCGCCCATCACCGCCATGGCCTGGACGAAGCCGGCCACCCGATGCCGGAGCAAGTGAGGACTAAGCGGGTGGCTCAGCGGCGGGTCGACCACGAAGGTGCCGCCCGCGCCGTCGGTCGACAGGGTGAAGTTGCTGGTGACGTAGGTTCCGATCAGGGTCAGGTGCGCCACCTGGGCGCCGTCGGTGACGGTCAGGGCGCCTGAGCCGGTT
>Ga0302196_10005251_pt1 | contig 11615 bp, 11 predicted proteins | sample II_Bog_N1_3_FD_198794 | JGI IMG/M metagenome (GOLD analysis project Ga0302196, IMG submission 198794) | Peat permafrost microbial communities from Stordalen Mire near Abisko, Sweden - II_Bog_N1_3 | ecosystem: Environmental > Terrestrial > Soil > Wetlands > Peat | place: Sweden: Abisko...
CACCCCGAAGGGTGCCTTCGCGCGAGCGGGTCGGGCGGCGGATCCCGAACACCGCTCTGCGGAACCAGTTGGCGGGAACCGGTTCCGAGATCTCTAGATCATCACGTTTTCGGTCCGATTGCCAGTCAACGGGGGCAAAAGTTCTCCTGCTCACTGGCTGGGCGCGGGAGATCCGTGACAAACATCCTGGTCAGAGTGGTCTGTTGCGTGAGGGCCCCGTGGAACAGGTTCCAGTGTGGCGACCACGGCACTAGGAGCCGGGAACGGAAGCTCCCGGCGTCGACGGCGCTCCCGACCGTTGGGTCCCGACGGCGGCGGGCAGCCGAACCGAGGGACAGAAATCGGCCAGCACACAGCGTTCACAGTGGGGACGGCGTGCCGTGCAGGTGGCCCGACCGTGGAGGATCAGCCGGAGGCTGAACACACCGCGCTGGCCGGAGGGGATCATGGCGTTGAGCGCTGTCTCCACCCGCACGGGGTCGGTCTCGACCGTCAGTCCGAGGCGGGTGGACAGCCGTTGCACGTGGGTGTCCACCGGAAGGCCGGGAAGGTCGAAGGCCACGCTGCGCACGACGTTGGCCGTCTTGCGGCCGACCCCGGGGAGGGTGACCAGATCGGGCATGGACGAGGGGACCTCGCCCCCGAACCGCTCGACCAGCGCGCTCGCCATCCCGATCAGGTTGCGGGCCTTGGCCCGGAAGAACCCCGTCGAGTGGATGATCTCCTCCACCACCGCGGGATCGGCGGCAGCGAGGGCAAAGGCGTCGGGGAACCGGGAGAAGAGTGCCGGAGTGGTCAGGTTGACCCGCTCGTCCGTGCACTGGGCCGAGAGGATGGTGGCGGCCAGGAGGTGGAACGGATCGCTGTGGTCCAGGGCACAGAGATCGCGCGCCGTGCCCGGGAACTCCACGGCCAGACGTTCGGCTGTCCTGCGGGCCCTCCCGGCCGGCGTTCGGGGTCGGGCCATCGACGGCACACTACCGGTAGCGTGCTGTCGATGGTGGCCCTGGAGCTCGGTGTGGTGCACGAACCGACCGGTGGCCTGCGGGATGCCGTCGAGACGCTGGCCGGCCGCGTCGAGACCCATACGGCGCACGCCCCGCTCAGTGAGCACCAGCGGATGGTGTTGGCCCGCCGTTCGTGGCAGCCCGGCACCGGCACCGACGCCGGCCGGTTGACGGCGGGGATCGTGGCTACCGGCTCCGGATCCACGACACCCGTGGGGTACGCCCAGGTGACCAGGGACCACGCCGAGGGTGAGTATGCCGTCGAGATCCTGGTCGATCCCGAGGCGGACGGTGGCCCATCGGTGGCCGACGCACTGCTGGGGTCGGCCGTCCGCCAGGTAGCGGCCTGGGGCGGAGGGACCGTCCGCCTCTGGGTGCCGAAGGCGTCGGTGGCCGACGACACCCTGGCTGCCGCCCACAGCTTCGGACACGAGCGCGATCTCATCCAGATGCGGTGCCCGCTCCCCCTGCCCAAACCCGGTGGCGACGGGCGGTCGGGCGAGCGCGCAGGACTCCCGACCCGCCCCTTCCGTCCGGGCATCGATGAGGATGCGTGGCTGGTCGTCAACAACCGGGCCTTCGCTTCCCATCCCGAACAAGGCCATTGGGACCGGGCCACGCTGGAGGAGCGGGAACGGGAACCGTGGTTCGATCCGGAGGGGTTCCTCGTGCTCGAGTCCGACCAGCGCATGGCCGGCTCGTGCTGGACCAAGGTCCACGCCCACACGCATCCCCCCATGGGTGAGATCTACGTCATCGGCGTGGACCCCGACTTCCATGGTCGTGGATGGGGCCGCGGGCTCACGCATGCCGGACTGGACTGGCTGGCCGGTCGGGGACTTTCGGTGGGCATGCTCTACGTCGACGCCGACAACACGGCGGCAGTCCATCTGTACCGGTCCATGGGGTTTTCCGACGATCACGTGGACCGCTCGTACCTCCGGGCGGTGGATGCCGGCTGATCCTGGGGCGGAACTCGACGAGCGGGGTGACGCGGGCTAACGGGTACCGATGAGGTGGCCCACGCCGTAGGTCACGCCGGCGGCGATGGCCGAGATGAGCAGCTGGCGTGAGGCCGACCACAGCCAGGACCGACCGGTGAACGCGGCCAGCGCGGCACCTACCGAGAAGGCGCTGATGGCGGTGAGGGCGACCGACCAGAGGATGGCGCTGGTGCCCGACGTGATGAGCCAGGGCACGAGGGGGATGAAGGCCCCGAGGGCGAACGTCACGAACGACGACCCGGCCGCCTGGAGCGGGTTCCCGGTCTGGTCGGGATTGATGCCCAGCTCCTCACGGGCGTGGGTCTCGAGCGCTAACTCGGGGTTGCTCATCATCTTGACCGAGAGCTCATCGGCCATCTTCATGTCGAGGCCCCGGCTGCGGTATATGGCGGCCAACTCACGGCGTTCGTCCTCGGGCTCGTGTCGGATGGCCTGTCGTTCCACGTCCAGTTCCCGCTGCATCAGCTCGGACTGCGCTCGCATGGAGACGTACTCACCGGCGGCCATGGAGAAGGAGCCGGCGATGAGACCGGCCACGCCGGCCAGCCGGACGGCGGACGCCGACGAGTGGGCCCCGGCCATGCCCAGGATGAGGGCCACGTTGGACACCAGGCCGTCACTGATCCCGAACACGGCGGCCCTGGCTCCGCCCCCTTGGAGGTTGCGGTGATTGTGTCGCATCTCCACACGGGCAGCGTACCGACCCCGCCCGGGTAAGGATGCGCTGCCCTCCGGACGAAGGAGGGCCTCACCTGGGTTCCGGCGCCCGCCGGCGGCCGGGGTGGTCCCCGTTGCGCGTCTCCCGTACAGTCTGGGGCATGGCAACCACCGTGCAGGGCATCGAGAAATTCCACGACCTGGTCGGACAGCACCTGGGCTACAGCGAGTGGCACCGGATCGACCAGGCCCAGATCAACCAGTTCGCTGACGCCACCGGGGACCATCAGTGGATCCACGTCGACCCCGAGCGGGCCAAGGACGGTCCCTTCGGCACGGCGATCGCCCACGGTTACCTGACGCTGTCCCTGGCCCCGGTGTTCCTGGGCGAGGTGCTGGTGGTGGAAGGGGCATCGATGGGCGTCAACTACGGCTGCAACAAGGTCCGGTTCCCCGCCCCCGTGCCCGTGGACAGCAACCTCCGGCTCGGCGTCACCGTGGCCGGTGCCGAGGATGTCAAGGGGGGGGTCCAGGTCGCCCTGGACGTGACCTTCGAGACCGAGGGCTCGACCAAGCCCAGCTGTGTGGCCGAGGTGGTCTACCGCTACTTCTACTGATTCCCTCGAGGAGAAGCAACGTTTCTCCAGGTCAAGGGGGTAATATCCGGGCCGTTACCGCCACTCCCATCCGCGCTCCAACAGTATGAGCGATTACTCCTAGAGTGGACGCATGGAGATGCGCGTCGAACAGCTGTCCGCCCGGGCCGACGTGACCGTCGACACCATCCGCTACTACCAGAGCAAGGGTCTGCTGGATGCGCCGCGTCGGGAGGGACGGGTGGCCTGGTACGGGGAGCAGCACGTCGAGCGGTTGGCCCGGATCCGCTCCCTCCAGGGGCGAGGATTCACCCTGGCCACCATCGTGCGCCTCGTCTCGGGCGAACTCGACGCAGCTGACGAAGCCCTACTGGCGGAGCTCTCGGGTTGGCGGGAGGACGTGCCCGGCTCCGACGATGTCGCTGGGACCGCGCCCGGGAGGGACGGGACGGCGCCCGGGACCCATGGGCCCTCGGAGGAGACCGCCGATCGGATCGGATCGGACCGGATCGGCTCCGAGTCGGGGCCGACGCTCACCCTCGAGGAGCTCTCCGAGGCCACGGGCGTACCGTTGGCCCTCCTGAAGGCCGTGGAGGCCGAAGGACTGCTGATACCGCGCCGTATCACGGGCCGGGACCGCTACACCGAGGCCGACGTGGCTGCGGCCCGGTCCGGACTGCTCCTCCTCGAGTGGGGCATCCCCCTCTCCGCCCTGCTCGACCTGGCCCGCCGCCACCACGAGGCCACCGAGGCGGTGGCACGCGAGGCCGTGACCATGTTCTCGACCTACGTCCGTGGCCCGCTCCGGACCGGGCACCCCGACGGCGAGGCCGTGGGCCCCGCCCGGGGCCCGGAGGACGAGGCGGCCCGACCGGGGGCCCCGATCGGGGACGAGCCCCACATCGAGCGTCTCCTGCAGGCCTACGCCGAGTTGCTGCCTGCGGTCAACACCCTGGTGGGCCACCACTTCACCCGCACGCTGATCAGCGTGGCCCTCGACCATGTCGAGCAGGTGGGTTCCGATGCCGAACGCCGGGCCATCGGAGACCAGGCCGGAGTCGACATGACCGGCCCCCCTGACGGGGCCTCCGGCCCGGCCGCCGAGCCAGCCGCAGCGGCGGGCGCCGACCGAACCCTGTCGGCCCGGCGATGAGCGGGTCGGCCGATCCGGTGGGCCCGGGCCCGTCGCCGACGCTGAACGGCTCCGCGCCGGACTTCGACGTGGCCGCCCGGGCCGCCGAGGCCGATCTGCCCACCGGGCCGGAGAAGACGGCCCTGGTGCGCTCCATGTTCGACACCATCGCCCCCCGCTACGACCTGGTCAACCGCATGATGACCTTCGGCCTCGACGTGCACTGGCGCAAGCAGTCGGCCCGGGCCCTCGGATTGCCGGCCGGGGCCCGGGTCCTCGACCTGGCCTGCGGCACGGGGGATTTCCTCCATATCCTGTCGGAGGCGGGGTTGGCACCCTTCGGCATCGATCTGTCGTGGGGGATGCTGCAGGCCAACGGCTCGGGGCTGCCGCTGGCCCAGGCCGACGGCGCCGCCCTGCCCCTGACGTCCGCCTCGGTCGACGGGATCACCTGCGGCTACGCCCTCCGGAACTTCACCGAGCTCGGAGCGGTGTTCGGTGAGTTCGGCCGGGTGGTCCGACCCGGGGGCCGGATCAGTCTCCTCGAGGTGGCCGAGCCCGACCACGGCCTGCTCCTGGCCGGGCACCGGATCTGGTTCCGCAGGGTCGTGCCCGTCATCGGGGGGCTGCTCTCGGATCGAGCCGCCTACCGCTACCTCCCGCGGTCCACCGCCTACCTTCCCGGCACCGAAGAGCTCCGCTCGATGCTGGCCGCCGCCGGCTTCTCGTCGGTGAACCAGCGGCCCCTGTCCGGTGGCCTGAGCCAGCTCATCACCGCCACCCGGACCGGTCGGCCATGACCGCGTCCGCCGGAACCCTGGTCGCGGTCCGACTCCCGCTCGATCCGGGACCGCCCATCGAGCCCTTCGCCCTCGCCGGGGCGACGGGCATCGTGTTCCGGACGGTCGAGCGGACGCTGGTGGGGCTGGGCCGGGCCCGCACGCTGACCCTCCCCCATGGGCTCGATGACGCCGCCGCCGTCGAGGCGCTCAGCCGGTCCCTGTCCGCCGTGGTCTGCGATGACCGGTTCGACCCGACCACATCGGGGGTGATCGCCTTCGGCGCCCTCCCCTTCGACCGGTACCGGCCGGGGTCCCTGGTGGTTCCGGAGATCATCTACGGCGTCGAGCCCTCCGGGGAGGAATGGGTCACCGTCCTGGGCGCTGACCGTGCCGATCTCCCGGAGACCTCGGACGGGCTGCGATCCTGGCTCGTCGGCCAGCAGCCGGACGAGCCCGTCCCGTCAGCTGCGGTCGGGCCGTCGGGCGGTCGGGCCTCACGAGGCCGGGGCCCGACCATCGTGCCGCACACGTCGGACTCGTCGTTCGAATCCATGGTGGCCGAGTCGGTGCGGGCGGTCGAGAACGACGAAGTGGCCAAGGTGGTGGTGTCCCGCCAGGTCGACGTGCGGATGGGCGAGCCCATCGACGTGGCCGACCTGCTCCGTCGCTGGCACCGGCTCGAGCCCACGGCATCGTTCTTCTCCATGCCCACGACCCGGGGCCAGCTGGTGGGGGCGAGTCCCGAGCTTCTCGTGGAGCGCTCGGGCGCGCGTGTCCGGAGCCGGCCACTGGCCGGGACCACCGACCGGACCCACAAGCCGACCAGCGTGCTGCCCCGGGAGCTCCTGGCGTCCACCAAGGACAGCGCCGAGCACCGCCTGGTGGTGGAGGCCATCGGCGATGTCCTCCATCCCCTGTGCACCGACCTCGAGGTGCCCTCCCGCCCGGACCTCGTCCACCTCCACAACATCACCCATCTGGGGACCACGGTGGTCGGGACCCTCACCACGCGTCCGGACGGTTCGTTCCCGACGGCCCTGGAGCTGGTGGCCGATCTGCATCCCACCCCGGCTGTGGGCGGTGTCCCACGGGACCGGGCCTTGGCGCTGATCTCCCGCCTGGAGCCCGAGGCGCGGGGCCACTTCGCCGGCCCGGTGGGCTACGTGGACGCCAGGGGGGACGGGCGATGGATGATCGGCATCCGGGCGATGACCGTGAACGGTCCGGACGCACTCCTGGCCGCCGGTGTCGGGGTCGTCCAGGGATCCGACCCGGGGATGGAGTTGGTCGAGGTGAACCTCAAGCTGACGGCAGCCTTCGACGCCCTCGCTCCCGGCATCCCCTTCACCACCGGTGACGGGCCTCCGGCGCACCAGGCCGTGGGCTGACCACCGACAGCGCTCAGACCGGCTCAGCTGCCGGGTCAGGAGGCGGGTCCGTCTCCAGGGCCGATCCGGCACGGTCCGCCCACCGGATGATGTCGGCCAGGGCCGAGGGGTCGTCCCGGGCCACGAAATGTCCGGCCCGGGGCAGGATGGTCAACTCGGCGCCGGGGATCCGGCGGGCCAGGGTCTCGGCCGCCCGGGGTGGAACCACCAGATCCCACTGGCCCGAGACCACGGCCACCGGGACCCGCAACCCACCGAGGGCCTCCCCGACCGCGGGCAGCTCCTCGGTCAGGGCCCGCTGCTCCACCATGAACGTCCTGCGGTGCCGTCCCAGTGCACCGTGCGCTCCCCCCAGGACCCGCTGGTCGGGCAGGGACGTGGCCACCTGCTGCCGGTAGCGGGCCGGCAGCCGGCCGGTGAACCGCCGGAGCCGAGGGAGGACCTCCCCGATGCTGAGCAAGCCGACCACGGTGAGGGCATCACCGAGGCCGGGGTAGGTCAGCCAGCGGTCGAGGGCGTTCAGGCTGTCCGGAGTGCACGCCGCGCCCACCAGCACCAGGCTCTTGACCGTATCCCGGTGGTGGGCGGCCAGCAGCACGGCGGCGCCCCCCGACCAGCTGTGGGCCACCACCGTGGCCGGCGCCGCGCCGCGGGCCACGATGAACTCGGCGATGAGGTGGGCGTTGTCGGCCAGGCCGCGGGCCTCCCCCGTCGACGCCCCGTACCCGATCCGGTCCGGTGCCAGGACCCGGAATTCCGGCTCGAGCAGCTCGGTCACGGCGTCCCAGGACGCCCCGGAGCCGGGTTGTCCGTGGAGGAGCACGACCGGAGGCCCGGCCCCCCGATCAATGGACGCCAGCGTCCCGGGGACTCCCACCACCTCCCACGGCTGCTTCCCCGTCGAGGGGGGCAGCTCGGGATCCGGTGGGCACGATCCCGGCGTCGTCGGTGTCCGGCCTCCCGTCGCCGGCACCAGTATCGGTCGCCGCACCCGTGGCTGTGGCCGTGGTCCTGCCACCGACCACCCCGTCGAGAGGGAGGACCACGGTGAACGTGGAGCCCTTTCCGACCGCCGTGTCCACGCCGGCGGTGCCGCCGAACGTGCGGGCCAGCGTGGCCACGATGAACAGCCCCAGTCCCGACCCGCCGTCGAGTCGGCTGCTGTCGCCCCGGTAGAACCGGTCGAAGACGTGCTGCGCCTGTTCGGGGGTCATCCCCGGGCCGCGGTCCCGTACCTCGAGAACGGCCCTCTCCCCACGTACGGTCACCCCCACCTCGACCGGCGTCCCCGTCGGCGTGTGGGCCAGGGCGTTGTCCACCAGGTTGTGCACCATCTGGTGGAGTCGGGCCTCGTCACCGGAGACCGGGACCGCAGTCGGGGCCCACAGCTCGATGGGCCTGGTGCCGTCGGTGGTCCGGGCGTCCTCCACCGCATCGGCGGCCACCGCGGCCAGATCCACACGGTGCCGTGACGGCTCGGGACCTTCGCCCTCCCGGGCCAGGACGGCCAGATCCCCGACCAATGAGCCCATCCGCTCCGCCTCGTTTTCGATACGCGACAGGGCGCGGTCGCGTGCCTGCTCGTCACCGAGCGCATCCTTCCGCAGCAGCTCCGCATACCCCCGGATGGAGGTGAGCGGGGTGCGCAGCTCGTGCGAGGCGTCGGACAAGAAGCTGCGCAGCCGGTCCTCGGACCGGGCCCGCTGGGCGAACGCCGTCTCGATCTGGGCCAGCATGCCGTTGAGGGCGCGCCCCAGGCGGGCTATCTCGCCGTCGCCCTCGGTGGGCTCCACCCGTCGGGTCAGATCACCGGCGGCGATGGCATCGGCCTCCGTGGCCATGGCCTCCAGGGGTCGGAGACCCTGCCGGATCAGGAGGGTCATGAGCACCAGCAGCGCCACCAGGAGGCCGAGGGACACGGCCAGCTCGATGGTCCGGAGCGAGTTCAGCGTGGCGGTGACCGTCGTGAGCGAGGTCGCCACCACCAGGGTCCCTCCCTGGACGGACACCGCCTGCAGGCGGTACTGCGGCCCACCACCGGCCGATCCGACCGTCACCGAGCCCGACGTGGGCCGGTAGGCCTGGCCGGCGTGGTGGGCCGAGGTGCCGGTGGCGTGGCCGGAGGGGAGGATGGGCAGGGTGGTCGGCAGGTCCGGTGCCGGGTCGGTCCCGCCCAGGGTGTCGGAGGGACGGGACACCACCACGCGGTCGGAGGGACCGAGCACCTCCACGTAGACCTCGGGATCCACGTGGGTGCCGATGGATGCCGGCGTGATGATGAAGCCACGCTCGTGGGACCGGACCAGGTAGCTGGCCATCTGACGGCTGGCCGCATTCAGCTGGTCGTCCACGCGGCCGTAGAGGTACGAGTGCAGCGACGTCAGGGTGATGATGTCGAGGGCAGCCAGCCCGACGGCCACCAACCCGATCATGGTGACCAGGAGTCGGCGGCGGAGCCTCACGGTCGGGGCTCTCGCAGGCTGTATCCCACCCGCCGGATGGTGTGGATCAGCGGGGGGTCGTAGCAGTCGACCTTCTTGCGGAGGTACGAGATGTAGATCTCCACGATGTTCGAGTCCCCGACGAACCCCTCGTCCCACACGGCATCGAGGATCTGGGACTTCGACAGCACCTGGCGGGCGTTGCGCAACAAGAAGTGGAGGAGCTTGAACTCGGTGGCAGTCAGGTCGATGACGTGGTCGCCCCGCCAGACCTCGTGGGTCCCCACGTCGACGACCAGGTCGCTGAACTGGAGTCGGCCCACGTCGAGGAAGTCCTCGACACCGGCCCGGCGCAGGACGGCACGGATCCGGGCCACCAGTTCATCGATGCTGAACGGCTTGGTGACGTAGTCGTCGCCACGGGCCAGACCGGCCAGCTTGTCCACGGTGGCGTCCCGGGCCGTCAGGAACAGGACCGGGGTCTCGATGTGCTCGGCCCGGAGCCGGTTGCAGACTTCGAACCCGTCGATGTCCGGGAGCATCACGTCCAGCACGATGAGGTCGCAGCGGCCGGCGCGGGCCTTCTCCAGGCCGGCGAGGCCCGTCGAGGCCTCGTCAGTGGTGAAGCCCTCGAAGCGCAGGGCCGCCGTCACCACGTCGGTGATGTAGGGCTCGTCGTCCACCACCAGGACACGCCCCGGTTCGCTCACGGCAGCGGGGTGGCGTCCCGGGCCACCGCAGGACGGCCCCGGAGGCTCTCGACCAGACGCAGCAGACCCCACCAGCTGACGAGGCCCAGGGCCTCCACCACGATGACGGCGGACATCTTCGACTCGCCGTCGACCCGGTCGACGAAGCGGATGGGCACCTCCACCACCGAGGCTCCGGCCCGCTTGGCCTGGTAGGTCATCTCGATCTGGAACCCGTAGCCGTCGGCCCGGATCCGGTCGAGGTCGATGCGGCGGAGCACGGACGCCGCGTAGGCCCGGAAGCCCGAAGTGGAGTCGGCCACACCGAGTCCGAGGAGTGCCGACGCGTACACGTTGCCACCCCTCGACAGTAGACGACGGTGCCAGGCCCAATTGGGGATGATTCCCCCGGGTACGTAGCGGGACCCCACGGCCAGTTCGCACCCGCCGGACAGCGCCCCCACCAGATCGGGCAGGGCATCGGGGTCGTGGGACAGGTCGGCGTCCATCTCGACGCAGGCGTCGAACCCCCGGTCCAGCCCCCACCGGAAGCCGGCCCGGTAGGCGCTGCCCAGTCCGGACTTGCCCTGCCGTCGCATGATCTCGATGTTGCCGAGCTCCTTGCCCAGCACCTCGGCGGCGTCGGCGGTGCCGTCGGGGCTCCCGTCGTCGACCACCAGGACGGTGGCGTCGGCCAGCGCGGCCCGGATCCGTCGGAGCACCCGGTCGATGTTCTCCACCTCGTTGTAGGTGGGAAGCACCACCAGCACGTCCATCGGCCCAGCTTAGGAGACCGGACCCCCACTCATCGGTGCAGGAGGAGGACGGCGGAGTGAGATCCGGCGGTCGACGGCTAGGGATCCGAGGGATCCACCGAACCCGTTGCGGGAAGCTCCCCTGCCGCTATCGGGTTCACGGCCCGGGTGCGCTGCCAGACCTCACGGGAGATGACCTGGACGGCACCGGCCACCGGGATGGCCACGAGGGCTCCGGTCAGGCCACCCAGCGTGGAGCCGAACACACCGCCCAGGTTGGCCCCGATCAGCACGGCGAGCAGCACCCAGAGCGGGTTCATCCGGACCGTGCGGCTCATGACCACGGGATAGAGGAAGTGGTTCTCCACCAGCTGGAACCCCACGAAGACGATGGCCATCACCACCCCCGACGTGGGTGAGTGGAGGAAGGCGATGAGCACACTGGGGACCCCGGCGATCAAACCGCCGACCAGGGGGATCATGGCCACGAGGGCTACCCACAGTCCGATGATGAGGGCGAAGGGGACCCCGAGGATGAGCAGGGTGATCAGGACCACGATGCCGAAGGTGACGGAGAGGGCCACGGTCCCGAGCACATAGGAGGTCACCGAGCGGGACACCCGGTGGGCCACGTCCACCACGGTCTGGCGTCGGTCGGCGCGCATGGCCCCGAGGATCCCGGCCCGCAGCTTGGGCGCCTCCAGCAGCATGAACAGGCTGAGGAAGCCGATGGTGGTGACGGCGAGGATGGTCGAGGCGACGGCCTTGCCGGCGTTGAGTGCCGGCTTGGCCAGGTTGTTGGCCGCCGTCTTGAGCTTCGGGGCGTTCTTCTGCACCCAGGACAGGAGGTGGAGCCGCCCCAGGGTGTGGGCCAGCCAGCCGTGGCCCTTCTCCACCTGGTCGACCATGGTGGGCAGGCGTCCGGCCACGTGGGTCAGGGAGTTGACCAACGGGTAGCCGAGCAGGCCCAGCAGGCCCACGAACACGAGCAGGGCCACGGCCATGACCACGCCCACGGCGGTGCCCCGGCGCAGGCGGCGACGCTGGAGGAAGTTGACGGCGGGATTGAGCACCAGGGATATGAAGGCGGCGATCAGGATCCACAGAATGACCTCGCGGAGTCGCCCGAGAAGCCGGTAGAGGACCCAGGTGATGATCACCACG
>Ga0302196_10005252_pt1 | contig 11614 bp, 6 predicted proteins | sample II_Bog_N1_3_FD_198794 | JGI IMG/M metagenome (GOLD analysis project Ga0302196, IMG submission 198794) | Peat permafrost microbial communities from Stordalen Mire near Abisko, Sweden - II_Bog_N1_3 | ecosystem: Environmental > Terrestrial > Soil > Wetlands > Peat | place: Sweden: Abisko, Stordalen...
GATGCGGACGGCGGGGAGAGCCGACTACAAGGTGGGCGACACGTCTTTTTGTCTGCGCGACAGGGCGGCTCGAAACTGCCCCGGCGAGACGCCCTGCTCCGCCTTGAAGGCGGTCGAGAAGTGCGACTGCGACGAGAAGCCGCAGGCGAGGGCGATGTCGCCCATCGTTCGGTCAGGCTCCGCCAAGAGCTCGCGCGCGCGATCGAGCCGCATCCCGGCGAGCACCCCGCTGGGACCCACGCCGAGCGCTTCGAAGACCCTGCGCTGGAGGGTGCGGCGCGACAGGGTCAAGTGCTCGGAGACGTCATCCCAGGGGAACGGCGAGTCCGCCATGTGGGCCTCCAGGAAGGCCGCCAGAGCCTCCCCGAGGGGGCCCAGCTTGAGCCGAACGCGCAACGCCCACGTGGGCGCGAGCTCGATCGAGCAACGGTATGCACGCCAGATCCACCGGGTGACGAGCTCCTCGAGCGCCTCGTCGACCGGGTCCGGCGCGCGCTGCGCGAAGCGTCGCTCGCCCCACGCGAGCGCGAGTCCCTGCGCGATGAGGCCCGCGCCGCCCACGATGCATCGTGCACCCACGTCCCCGATGCGCATGCTGTTGAACGCGCGGAGCATGGCCTCTTCGGAGAGAAAGAGGCTCAGCACCTCGCAGTCGTCGGACACGTGGAGGACGGCGTGCGGCGTTCGCGGGAAGACGCACAGCCAGCGGTTCGTGTCGATCACGTGCTCGGCGTCCTCGACCCTCACGGTCATGCGACCGGGGCGCGTGAGCACGAGCCAGTTGAACTCCTCGTGGTAGTGCGGCCCAAAGACGTCGCGCGGCCACTTTTCGACGGTGAGAAACTCGTCGTCGTCGGTCGCGACCTCGGCCGCGCGCGTGGGCGCGTCGCGATGCCAGGGCGGCCGCGCGGAGCGCGCGCCTTCGCGTGAGAGCGCCATGGTGGGATTGTCCCCCGTCACCTCCGCCGAGCACAAGCTCGCTTGTCCACGTCCCAGCTTCGAGTGCCTTGAGAGCGAGCGCTCGGCTCACGGGCAATCCAGCCCCGCCCTCTTCGTCGACGCGGCGGCGCCGACCTCCCTGCGGCGGCGCGGACGCATCGCGACGAGGGCGGCCATCGTGGCCAGGGCCGTCAGGCTGAGGGGCGGCTCCCTGGAATGCGACGCGGAGCACGCGGCCGCGCTCGTCGGGCGACTCTCGGAAGGGGAGGGGCCGCCGACGGGCAGCCCGATGCTGGCGGACTTCAGCGTGGTCCCGGTGACCTGGCACGTGGACGGGTCGTACGTCGGGCACGGGAGGTTCACGTAGTGCGTCGGGTAGCGCAGGTTGCTGAGGAGCGACTGGTCCGCGGACGCCCTGACCACGAAGTCCGCGGTCATGGCGGACTGCGCGATGTCGCTGCGCATGCGGGTGATGGTCGCGTTGGGACCGGCGAGCCCCGCGAACAGGGCGGTGAGGTCCGCGGTACGGACCTGATCGGCTGTCGTGGTGACGTTGCCGTTGGCGTCGGTCACGGGGAGGTAGTCCATGGAGGCGTCCACGGACGCCGGGAAGGTGCCGCCGCCGGTCACGGACGCTCCGCTCGTCTCCACGGCTTGCACCACCGTCTCCTGGGAGAGGCTGATCGCGCTCTCCAGCTCCCACCCCTTTCCCTTGTACGAGGCCTCCTCCTGCTGGCGGAGCGTCGTGTAGTTGGACGACTGCGAGCTCCAGTCCCACACGATCTGGGCGTCGTCGATGTGGAAGAAGGGGTAGTTGCTCGGCTCGTAGCGGCCGTCGCTGACGACCCAGATGGTGAACCCCACCGACGCGGCCGTGCCGACGGACGCCATCCGCAGCGGCAGCGAGAGCGACGCTCCGTTCGTCGAGACGCGCACCGGTCGCATCGCCTGGACGCCCTCGCCGGGCAAGAGCTTCATCGCGAGAAAGTCGAATCCTTCGCTGACGTACGCGGCGATGATCGGCTGGACCGCGGCAGGGATCTGGTAGCCGTTCGCCATCAGCCACTCCTCGAGCGCCGTCGGGTTCGTGGAGGAGAGCTGCACCGTCGCGTAGGGCCCGACGGTGTCCTGCTTGGTCACCGTCACCGGCGGGGGCGGCGGGGTTGCGGGAGGGCCGGCAGCCGCGCCTTCGAAGGCCGAGGCAGGGGCCGCGGCTGGGGGTTCCGACTCCGTGGCGTTGCATCCTCCGCCACCGGTACTGTCTGCGAATCCCTGTCCCTGCACCGTGCAGGTCGGGGAAGGGCAGCTCGCGACGGGGGAGCTCACGGCCGTTGCCGTCAGGGCGTCCACGGAGTCGAAGAGGACGTCGGCGCTGAGCGCCACGGCCACGGTCCCGTGGATGGGCAGCACCCAGGCGAAGCTGGCGGGGTTGCCCGTGTACTCGATCTGGTCGTAAAGGGTCGTCTGCTGGGGCGACACCGTCAGGAGCACGCGCTCGTCGGTGATGTCGCTCGTCGTCGTTTCCTCGCCGGGCGGAGGTGGGGGGATGAACGTTCCTCCGCACGCCGACGCGCTTCTCTCCCCGGTTACGCCGAGGGAAACGACGGTCGCCAACGCCGACAAGAGTAGAGCAGATCGTTTCATGAAGGCCTCCGGGTGCCGCCTCGTCGCACGTGAGGGGACTGCACCGACCGTGCCCGTCGGCGCTGGAAGGAGACCGTGCAGGGGACCGCGGCAGCCGCAAGACAGGCGAGTCGCTGCTGCGCGGGTTCCTGTGCCACGTGGCACAACCAACCCTGGATTCCGCGCGTCTTACCTGTTGCACCCCCCCTCTCGACGAGGCGAGCGCGTATCTCCGTCTTGCGGCCGCCTCTCTCGGAGTTGCAACAGCGTCGATGGGAGAGGTTCGACGTCGTGGAACCTCCTGCAGCTCCTCTGTCGGAGCTCGTACCGCGACGATGGGAGAGGTTCGACGTCGTGGAACCTCGTGCAGCTCCTCTGTCGGAGCTCGTACAGCGTCGATGGGAGAGGTTCGACGTCGTGGAACCTCTTGCATCTCCTCTGTCGGAGCTCGCACAGCGACGATGGGAGAAGTTCGACGTCGTGGAACCTCTTGCAGCTCCTCTGTCGGAGCTCGCACAGCGACGATGGGAGAGGTTCGACGTCGTGGAACCTCCTGCAGCTCCTCTGTCGGAGCTCGCACAGCGACGCTGGGAGAGGTTCGACGTCGTGGAACCTCTTGCAGCTCCTCTCTCCCCGAGATCCGCGACTCTTTCGTCGAGCGCAGAGCGCGCTACGGGCATCCATCACGTGCTGCGACCCCTGGATCACGTCGGCGCGCGCCGGGATCACGGCGTGACGATCGACCGCGCGGCAGGCGCGCGAGCGCTACATCGGGCTGAGGACGAGCACCGCCGTGCCGTACTGCGCGAGCGCGATGTCGACGCCGCCGGCGAGGAGCTGCGCCCCGGTCTGCGTGCTCATCATCGTCGCCGTGAGACCCTCCGTCACCGTGTACGAGGTGGCCGCGTCGAGGCCGAGCGGTGCGAGCGCGCCGATGGAGACGTGCAGCGTGCCGGCCGCGTGGTCGTTCACCACGAACACGAAGGCTGGGGCGCTCGGCCCGCGGCCCTTGCGCGCCCACGCCTCCTCGAGCGGGTTTTGCGCGCTCACCGTGGGCGAGACGCCCGCGAGGCTCGCGAGGTGGAGCGCGAGGCCCGTCTTGAGGGTCATCTCGTCCACGTCGGCCTCGTAGTAGCCGTTCGTGTCGAGGAGGCTAGCGACGTAGGTGCCCAGGAACGCGCGCGTCCCGCCGCCGCCCGCGGACGTCTCGAACGCCATCGTGCGGCCGTTGGTCCCCAGGGGCTCGGTCCGCTCGACCATGTCGACGATGGCGAGCGGATCCGCCGGTGTCCAGTAGGTCTCGTACCAGTACGAATCCACGGTCCCCGTCGACCCCGCGAGCGTCTGGTTCGCGGACCCCGAGCAGAGGCCCACGCCCGGCCAGGTGTACTCGCCGTTCGCGGTTGCCCCGAACAGCGCGGCCAGCGCCTGGACCTCGGGGCTCACCGTGCCGTCCAGCGCCATGGATCCCGGGTCGAGCATCTGGACGAGCGTGCCGCCGCCCGCGCTGAAGGCCGTGAGCTTCGCGGCCGTCGTGCTGTCGACGAGCTCGGGCGCGAGGAAGAACACCTCCTGGTACGCGGAGAGATCGCTCACGAGCCGCGCGTCGACCACGTGTGGGTTCAGCCCCGCGTTGATGAGCCACCCGAAGAGCGCGTTGTACTCGGCGATGTACATCGCCTGCAGATCGTCGTTCGTGCCGGCCTGCGGGACGGCGTAGGCGCCGTCCTGCACGATGGCGATGGGGTCCTCGACCTCGTCCGCGTCCTCGAGCGCGCTCCCGTACGTCTCGAGGAACGCTCCCCACTTCTGCATCACCGCGTAGCGAGGCCGCAGCGTACCGTCGAGGCCGATGGCCGCCTGGTAGTCGTAGCTCGATCCGTCCGCGTTGAGCCCCCCGCGGACGATGTAGAAGCTCCCGCCCTTCAGCCCATGCCCGATCGACTTGGCGAGCAGCTGGTCGGTCGCCTCCGGGGACACCGGTGGCGTGACCCCGAGCGGAAAGTCGTAGAAGCCGCCCTGGAGCTCGGCGGCGTACGCGAACGAGCTCCCGACGTCCTTCGTGTAGAGGAGGTCCTCCTCCGCGTAGAGCTTGGTCGCGTAGTCCGCCTGGAACGGGTAGTCCGAGATGTCCGAGTTCGTCGGGTACTGCTTCGGGTACAGATCCAGGACGCCGAGGCCGACCTGGTCCTTGATGGTCCCGTCGTGGACGAGGACCTTGGCGGTGGGCGATCCGAACGGCGAGTCGTTGGCCATGAAGAGGACGTCGGGCTCGTGGATGCCCCGCTGCTCCAGCATGCTGCGGATGGTCTGCATGTACGCGAGCACGTAGGCTTCGCCCGCGTCGTACCAGTCGCGCGCCGGGACGTTGTCCGCGGCGCTCGCGGGAACGGCGCCCGGGGGAGTCACGTCGTCGAACGTCGCGTAGGACGAGCCGTACGCGGCGTTGAGCGCGGCCACGGTCGTGTAGCGCTGCGCGAGGAACGAGCTGTACTGCGCGAGCGCGACGGGGTTGTAGTCGACCGCGCCGAAGCGCGCGGACCAGTAGAGGTTGGTCTCGTTGTCGATCTGCACGCCCACGATGCAGCGCTGCTGGATGAAGGGCACGAGGATGGGGACGATCTGGTCGAACCACTGGCCCACGGCCGTCAGGTACGCGGGGTCCAGGAAGCTCGGCTGCGCCTGCGTCGTGTCGCCGGTGGGGCTGAACGTGAACGTGGAGCCGTCCGACTGGAGGACCAGCGAGCCCGGGTTCGCGGCCTTCCACCAGGCGGGCACCGCGCCGAACGAGCCGAAGCCGTTGGGCCACTCGCCCGTGATGAGGGGGCCCGGCTTGGCGACGACCTTCATCCCCGCGTTGCACGCCATCGTGAGGAAGGCGCCGACGTCGCGCGCGCCCGTGAAGTCCCACTGCCCGGCCGCCGGCGCGTGGTAGTCCCACGGGAAGTAGGTCGTGACCAGGTTCATGTGCGCGGCCTGCATCTTCGCGATGGAGTCCGCCCAGAGGGCCTGCGTCGCCTGCGCGTCGAAGCTCGGGTCGCGCACGCGGAAGTAGTGGAGGTCGCCGCCGTAGAGGAACGTTGGCGTCCCGTCGATCACGAGCTGCCCGCCGCGAACGAAGACCCCGGGTGACGCATCGACGCCGCCGTCGGCGCTCGCCTCGACGCTGCCGTCCGCGGTCGCGTCCTGCCTTTGCCCACCGTCGGTCCGAGCCGACGCGGCGTCGCCCGCATCCGCCGCGCCGTCGCCGCCGGCCTCGAAGGCGACGGACGAATCGGCCGTCTCGCCCGAAGGGGTGGTCGAGGCTCCGCGCCCACACGCCGCGAGGAGCATGGCAGCCACGACCGGGAGGCTTTGCTTCGTGCGTCGGACCATGGGGGGAGGGCGGAGCAGAGGCGGCCTCTGCACTATACGTCACCGCGGCGCCGCGCACGCGCCGCAGGCGGTGACCCCTGCGGTATCCTCCCGTCCGTGGACGCGGTTCACAGGCGGAGCGCCGAGACCGCTCGCTCCCAGATCGCGCGGGAGCGGGCGGAGCCATCGCTCTTCCGCGCCAGCCTCACGCGCGTCCCGGCGGCGGAGCGGGATGCCTGGCTGGACCTGGTGCTCGATCTCGGCGAGCTTCCCGACGACGGTCCCGAGCTGCCGAGAGGCTGCGTCCCGTACGTGCCTTGCCCGGTCGACACCCTGCTGCGCGTCGTGGAGCACGCACCCGTGCGAGCGTCGGACGTGTTCGTGGACATCGGCTCGGGCGCGGGGCGCGCCACCGCGCTCGTGCACCTGCTCACCGGGGCAACGGTCATGGGGCTCGAGATTCAGCCGGCCCTCGTCCGGGCGGCTCGCGACCTCTTCGCGCGCCTGCATATGTCGCGCGCCTCTTGCGCCCAGGGGGACGCGGCGAGCCTGGCGGGCCAGGTGCGCACGGGCACGGTCTTCTTCCTGTACTGCCCCTTCAGCGGCGATCGCCTCGCGAAGCTCGTGGCGGACCTGGAGCCCCTCGCGCGCACCCGGATGATCCGCGTCTGCTGCGTCGACGTACCCTTGCCGCCGTGCCCGTGGCTCACGCCCGCCGGGCCAGCACGACCCGGAGATCTCGCCATCTACCGGAGCACCCTGCATCAAGTCACGGAGGCTGGTTGAGCTGCTGGGCGGGGCCCAGGCAGCTGCTGCGGTTCGCGTTGACGAAGTTGCTGTAGCCGAGGGGCATCGCCGCGGACGTCGGGAAGGTGTCGAACACGCTGACCGTGGCCGAACCGACGCCGAGGAGCGTCTGCCCGAACATCGTGATGTGGGCCGGTCCGTTCGCCGCACCACCGAAGCCCGCCAGCGGGATGCTGAACGAGACCTTGCCTGCGCTCTCGTAGCCGACGGTGACGGCGTACGACGCGGTCACCCACGCCGAGCCGTTGTAGGTCAGGGCGGTCGCCGCACCGGCCGCCTGTCCGACCGATACTTCCCACAGGATGACGTCCGAGGAGACCACGGGGAGCGTGGGGTTCGGCGTGGGGTTGTACGATGCCGGTCCAACCGTGGCGCCTTCGCCCGTCGCGTTTCCGAGGTAGATGGCGACGTACGTGCCAGGGTCGGCGAGCTGCGAGGCGCTGAGCGCGCCGGAAGGGTCTTCGTTGTTCGGTACGGTGACAGCGCCCCCGTAGGCGAAGAACAGGTTCATCGTGTCGTAGGACATGTACGCGTCCGTCGCGCCCGCGCCGCCCGTGTTGGGCTTGTCGTTCGAGGCGAGCTGGGTCTCGGCCAGCTCGGGGACGAACTGCGCGAGGTCGCCGTTCACGAGGACGGTGAAGTCGAAAGGCTTGGGGGTGATGATGTCCTCTGCCGAAGCGCCGAGGAGGCCCACGGCCTGGGCAGCGGTGCCCGTCGCGCAGCTGACCGCGTTGAGCGTCGTCGGGTTGACCGTGGCAAGGACCTCCGAGACGTACTGGCCGCCGCCTGACCGGAGGAACGTCTGGCCCGCTGCAGAATTGACGGTCGCCCCCGTCGTCGTGTTGAAGCACGTGACGTCGGAGGGCACGCCGGAGGGCGGGTTGCCTGCGGCCGGGCCGTAGCAGTTGCTCTGCGGGACGGTGCCCGTGATCGAGTAACAGATCCACGCGTTCGCCGTCGGGCCCTGCGCGGCGAGCGTGGCCGCGCTGCAGTAAGGACCGCCCTGGGAGCACGTGAGGGTGCTCGCGTCACACGAGCCCGAGCAGCAGGTCGTCGCCTGGTCGGCGACGGTGCACGCCTGTCCGGCTGCCAGGCACGCCGTGCCTCCAGCCTGCACGAAGCCCGCGCAGTCGAGCCCGACGCTGTACGTCTGGGGGCAGACGTCGGCGGCGGTCAAGGGGACGGGCACGATCGGCGAGACGTCGAGCGTGTACGTCGCGGAGGCCGTGGGGGACTGCGCGAGGCCGGCCAGCGGCGACGAGCCCGGGACGCAGGCGACTGCCACGAGCTGGGTGCCGGTTCCCGGGGCGTTCGTGACGATGACCGAAGCGCCGTTGCCTGCGCCTTGCGCGATGGTAGTGACGCTCGAGTTCGGGTCGCAGACGCCGCCGGTGCAGCTCGGCGTCGTGCCGTTCAGCCTGTAGCAGATCTGGACCGCAGAGATGAGGCTCGTCGGATCGGTGAGGGTCGCCGTCACGACGTTGTCGTAGACGGTCGTGACCGGCCCTGCGCTCGCGGCGCTCGCGCCGTTGCCTGCGCTCGACGAGATCTGCGGCTGGGCAGCAACCAGGGCCAACGTCGCGCTCCGGACGGCCGATGGCTGCTGGGACGGTCCGCTGGCCTCGGGGCACGCGATGACGTTGACGACGAGCGTATTGCCGCTGGTCGGCAGCGCGACGTTCGATGCGGTGTTGCTCGTTGCTCCGCCGAGCGTGAGCAGCTCGCCCGTGCAGCTCTGCCCGACGCTCCCGCCCACCGTGCAGCCCGCAGGGTAGGTGAGCGAGAGCTTCACGCCCCCATGGGCGCCCGTGCAGTCCGTGGGCACCGAGCCCGTGTTGTACCAGAGGCTCTCGCCGCTGAAGTTCGACCCGGTGGAGACGAGGATGGGGAGCCCGGCCGCCACGGTGCCGCCGCTGTCGAGGCCACCTGTGGGCGTGGACGGCGTGGGCGCGAGCGTCAGGTCGGGCGTGGCCAGCTGGAAGGCGAGCGTCTGCGACTGCAGCGCCGACGGCGTCTCGATCGAGCTGCACGCGACCGCCCGAAGCTGCTCGGCGCTCGTCTGCTGGCCGGTGACGAGGCCCGTGTTGCCGAGATACGCCATGGCTGCGGCGCCGCTGCCGCCCCCGCCGGCCAGGGTGATGCTCGGGGGCGAGACGTAACCGCTGCCCGCGTCGGTCACCACGATCCCCGTGACGGCTCCCGGGAGGCCAGGCGTGAGCGTCGCCGTTCCCGTGGCGGTCGTACCGCCCGCAGGCGCAGGCGAGAAGAGGACCGTCGGAGGGCTCGTGTAGCCCGAGCCGCCGCTCGTCAGGACGACGCCCTGGTTCGATCCGCCGTTGACGATGTTGGCCGCCGTCGCGACGGTTGCCGTGTAGGTCGCCGCGCCGAGGGAGGTCGGCGTCTCGACGACGGCGAATTCCACGGGGCTCGCCGCGCCGCTCGGGAGGACCGCCATCGCGGCCGTGGTTGCGCCGCTGCAGACGCCCGCGGCGCAACCCGGGGTCGTGCCGTCCGAGGAGAAGCAGAGCGCCATGCCGAGGCTCGGGGTCGACGCGCCTGCCATCGGGTCGACGTTCACGATCGGCACCGCCGTCACGTGCCCGAGCGGTCCGGCGCTCCCTGGGCCAACCAGCGGCGAGGCCGCGACGCCATCGGCCGGGAACACGATCGTGCTGACCTGTGAGCTCGAGAACGCTCCGTTGCAGTTGCGCGCACCTGCGAGCGAGCAGCAGCCCTGCACGGTCCACGTCTGCCCGACCTGCACCGTGTTGGCGCCGCCGAGGAGGGCGCCCGCGTCATTGAACGTGTAGGGGCTCGCCTGGTTCGTGACGACCATCCCCTTCGCGCAGCTGGGCGTCGGTCCGAGTGGCCCGCAGGCCGCCGTGCCCGAGGCGGAGGCGCACGCGAAGTCGTACGGCATGAACGTCGTGCCCGGCACGGCGACGCCGAAGTCCTGCTGCACGCCGGCCGTGAAAAGACCGACGGCGAGGTTGGGGATCGCGTACGACGTGACGACCGCAGTGAGCGAGGTCTTGTCGAGCTGCACGCAGGCGTTGTTGCTCGCCGTCGTGCCCGTGCAGCCGGGACCCGCAGGCCCGAGGCTGTTGCCGAGGAGCGCCGGCCGGTCGAGCTGAAAGCCGTACACGCCGGTCGTGACGCTCGAGGGCAGGAACCTGTCCGAGCACGCGATGATCTCGAGCGTCTGGTTGCGGGAGACCCACGGCGCCGCCTGCGCGAACGTCGCCGGGGCGGCGGCCGACACGATGGCCACGAACTGGTCGCCCGGGAACGCGCACGTGTTCTTCGCAGCGCCGCACGCGGGGGTCGTCGCGTCCTCCGTGTAGCAGTACCAGAGGTCGGCCGCGCCGTAGTTCGGGTCGTTCGTGGCGGTGGCCGAGCCGTCGGTCGTGAAGCTGAAGGGACCGAACGTGTAGTCGTACGTCGCGCCCGGCGCGCCGAGGTAGCCGGGCGCGGGGAGCGCGGGAGGGTTCAGCTGCGCGCCGTACGTGAAGCTCACGACGGGCGAGGGCGCGTAGCCGGTCTTGCACGCGATGGCCTGGAAGGTCTGCGACGACGCGTAGCCCGAGCCGCTGGCGGCGCACCCCGCCGCGGTGCCGCCTGTGCAGGCCACGGGCGCGCTGACGTAACCCGGAGGCCCAAGGGCGATGGTCCCCGTGTCGCACGTGGGCGGGGCCGCGGGCGCGAGCGTGTAGCGGATGACGAAGGAGGGCGAGGGGGCGCTCGGGGTGGTGGCCGACAGGAGCGTCGGCGCGAAGCCCGTCGTGGTGAACGGCTGGGGGCCGGGCGAGGGGCTCACCATCGTGGGAGGGGCCGTCTGGAGCGTGGCGGTGAGGGTCGTGATGGTGGTGTTGGGGAAGCCCGCTTCGCACGCGATCGCGTCGATGGTCACCTGGCCCGTCAATGGATTCGTGACGCCCGCGTTCACCGGGATCTGGGTCGACCCGTCGTACCGCTGGGACGTCCCCTCGCAGACCCCGTTGCTACACGCGGGCGTGCTTCCGTCTGTCGTGAAACAGATGGTCGCCGTGTTGTTGAAGTCCGTGGCGGTGACCAGAAAGTCGTTGTTCTGCGTCGTGCCGTCGAGCGCCGTCAGAACCGGTGCGTTCCCGCCCGGATCGATCGGAGGAGGAGGGTACGTGACCGTGTAGGTCGCGTCCGCGGGCGCGGAGCTCGGACAGCCAGCTTGCGGCCCGACGACGATGGCGATCACCGTGGTCGTTCCAAAGCTGGTGATGTCGATCGCGCCCAGGTAGAGCTGGCTGCCCGTGGTCGGCAGTGTGCCGTCGAGCGTGTAGTAGATCTGGTCGGGGCCGGCCGCCGGAGTGTTCGGATCCGTGATGGTGACGCTCAAGCCCGAGTAGCCAGACCCGGTTGCGCCGGTGGCGGGCGTGAAGGTCGGTGGCATCAGCGGCAGGGAGCACCACGGTCCCGTGTCGAAGAGGACGGGCGCGGAATCGGGCGCCGTTGCGTCTTCCTCCGGCGCCGTCGTGTCCCCCGCCGAGCCCGAGTCGAGGTCCGGAGCGAAGGTGTCCCCGCCGAAGCCCGTGTCGACGCCCGCCGGACCGCTGTCCGCGACCACCGTCCCCGAGTCGATCGTCGGGATGGCCGGCGTGCTCCCCGCACTGCATCCCAGCGACGTCGCGCCGAGCCCTGCCACGGCAAATAGAGCCGTGCCCACCCTGCCCACCCAGGCGTGCGTCATCTTCGTCCTTTCGCGGAGAGCCGAGCTCCGGCCCCGCGTAGCGTCAGCTCAATGCGCCCCGTCCGGCCTTGGCGCGGAGAGCCCACATAGATGGCGCTGAAGGCACGCTTTGATCACGAAATGCGCCAGCGCCTGTCATCTCCCCAGCGACTGCAGCTCACCGGACAG
>Ga0302196_10005254_pt1 | contig 11613 bp, 11 predicted proteins | sample II_Bog_N1_3_FD_198794 | JGI IMG/M metagenome (GOLD analysis project Ga0302196, IMG submission 198794) | Peat permafrost microbial communities from Stordalen Mire near Abisko, Sweden - II_Bog_N1_3 | ecosystem: Environmental > Terrestrial > Soil > Wetlands > Peat | place: Sweden: Abisko...
GATCGGCGAGCTTTCATCGACCCGGCGGCCGACCTGGCTGACGATGCGCTGGCAGATGTTCATCAGCTGGGCGTTGTCGCGGAAGCGGACATTGGTCAGCTGGACCTTGCCGCCGACTTCGATGAATACCCGATGGGCGCCGTTGACCATGATGTCGGCGATCTCGTCGCGGGCCAGCAGCGGCTCCAGCGGGCCGTAGCCCAGGACATCATTGATGATCTCCTGGACCAGATGCTCCTGCTCGACCACCGACATGGTCACGTTCTTGATCGCCACCAGCTCGGCGACGATGTCGCGGATCTCCTCGCCAGCCGACTTGGTGTCCAACTGGGCCAGCTGGGCCAGGTCGATGGTGTTGATCAGGGCGTTGAAGATCGCCGTCTTGGTGGCGTGAAAAAATTCGCTCTGCTCACGGACAATTTCGGTCGGCGCCGAGGTCTGGGCGGCGCGCAGCTGTTCGAAGGCCGAGGTGGTCTTGGGTCCGGCCCCGGCGGCCACCGGCTTGGGCGGGGCGCTCGCCCGATCGGCGGCGCTGCGGATCGAGGGCGCGGCGACGGGCGCTGGAGCCAGGGCCTGACGCGCTGCGGCCGGCTCGACCCGCTGCGGCCGGGTGGCGATATTCTCCACGCTCGGCGGCGGCGGCGCCTCGGTGGGAGCCGCCTTGCCGGGCGCGGGATCGCCTGAGCGTTTACCGAACACGATGCGGTCCTATTTCAGCTTGAACAGGCTGGACAATCCCGACTTCTTGGCGGTCGGCGGCGGATCGCGACGCGCGATCAGCTGCGCCAGGGTGGTCAGACCCTCGATCGCCTTGGATTTGCCCCCGACCTCGTCGATCATCTGGCCGTTATTGGCCGCCTGTCCGAACAGCTTGGCGTCGAACGGCATCATGATCACGCTCTCGACCCCAAGCGCGGCGATGAAATCTTTCGCGGGGATCTCCGGCCGTCCCGGCATGCCCATCTGATTGAGCACCAGGCGCGGCGGCTGGTCGTTGGGCCGGGCCTGGCGCAGCAGGTCGACGATGTTCTTGGCGTTCCGCAACGAGGCCAGATCGGGCGCGGCGGTGATCACCACCTCGTCGGCGCCCAGCAGCACCCGGCGCATCCAGTTCGCCCACAGGTGCGGCAGGTCGAGGATCACGAACGGCGCGGTGGTGCGGGTCTTGGTCGCCACCTCCTCGAACGCTTCAGCGGCGATGTCGTAGTCGCTGTCGAGGGTCGCCGGGGCTGCGAACAGGCTGAGACGATCGGAACAGCGGACCATCATCCGGTCCATCAGCACCGCGTCCAGCCGATCCGGTTGGCTGAGGGCGTCCACCACCCCCTGCAGCGGGTCCTGGTTGAAGTCGAGACCCGCCGTGCCGAACGGCAAATCGAAATCGACGATCACCGTGCTCGACTGCATCCGCTCGGACAGCATGTGCGCGAGATTGTGGGCGATGGTCGAGGAGCCGACCCCGCCGCGGGCGCCGACAAAGGCGATCTGCCGGCCGATGAAGGCCGCCGACGGGTCGGCATAGAGGGTGGTCACAGCGTGAATCAGCTGCAGCGCGTTGAGCGGCGCGACCAGGTACTCGCTGACCCCACGCCGCATCAGCTCGCGATAGAGGGCGATGTCGTTATGGTCGCCGATCACCACCACCTTGGTGCCAGCGTCGCAGTGTTCGGCCAGTTGGTCGAGCAGGCCGATCAGCACCTGGGCCTTATCGAGGCACTCGACGATGATCAGCGGCGGAGTAGGCTGGGTCTGATAGTGCTCGACCGCCGCGGCCAGTCCGCCCGGACGCACCACGGTGGTGGCGCGGGTCATCCGCCGATCCTTAGCCGCCAGATCGCCGGCGGCGGCGGTGTCAGGACGTTCGCAGAAGATGTGGATGCCGATCCGGGGCGCGCTCAGGTCACCGGCGACCGAGCCGCTGGCGAAGGCCGCCGCATCGGCCGCCGGGACCGCGGGCGCGTCGCGCTCAAGTTCAGCGCTGGTTGGCAGGTCGTCAAGGCTGGCGGTTTCGAACGCATGATCGTCGCCGAGCGGCTGGAACGGATCCTCATCCTCGATACGGGCCAGAGCGTCGGGCGCGCGCCAGGGATCAAGCGTGTCGACCGAAAATTCGTCATCCGGGTTGAAGCCGTCTTCGGCCTCGGCGGACCCTGACTGGGGTTTGATCACCGGCGAAGCTCCTAAGGGATTACAGTGGAAATGGCGCCGTTGGCTTGCGGATCCTTGGGCGTCGAGCTGGTCTGCCCCTCGCGATATTTGCCCAGGACCACTTCACGCCGCCCCGCGTCGGCGTCGGTCATCGCCGCCGGCCTCGTCAGGTCCTGGGGATTGGCCACCATGGCCGCGAGGTTGGCGCTGACGGCGCAGCCAAAGTTCGGATCCACATCATTGTCGATGGTGTGGGTGATGCTGCCCCAGGTGCGACCACATTGGGGGATCACCGCTGTGTAGCGCTCGAAGCCGATCACGACCGGGGCCGGTCCGGCCTGACCAGGATCGTAGCCGATCAATTGGATGGCGATCGGATCGACCCCAAGGGCCTCAAGCCGCGACTGGATCGCCGTGACCATCCGGTAGACTGAGTCGCCGCCCGCCGCAGGTGCCTTGATCAGCATGCTATCTGAACCGGCGTCGCGCCAGCGGGCGACCAGATCCTTTAGCGCGGCGGTCTGATTGGCCGAGAGGCCGTTGTCGTGCACCGCGAGCAGGATGTCGTCTGGCCCATGGGTCACATTGATCGGGTACTGTTGGGTCGGCGTCAGGGCGGGCGCCTTGGCGGCCAGCTGGTCACGCCCCGGCGCGGTGGCGCAGCCGGCGAGCCCGGCGGCCAGACCCGCGATCAGCAGATATCGAGCGAACATGGAGGGGCCCCTATTGGATGACATAGCCGGCCGGTCCCTGATAGTTCTGAGCGGCGCTGTCGGCCGCGGGCGGCGCTTTATAGACTTTGTTGATATGGCCCAGCAGAATCGTCTCCGGATCGCTCGCCATGCGCAGGCCATCGGCGGGCGTCTGCAGCTTGTCCGGGCTGGTTGGCGACACGATATAGGGGGTGACGATGATCACCATTTCCGTCTGGCCGGACTGATAGTCGCGCGAATTGAACAAGGCGCCGAGCACCGGCAGATTCATCAGGCCCGGCAACGAGCTGATGTCCTGCTTGGACTCCTCCTTGAGCAGGCCGGCGATCATCATTGACCCGCCGGACGGCAACTCGACGGTGTCTTCGGCGCGGGTCACGGTCAGACCGGGAACCTGAAGCGACGTCGTCGCCGAGGTCACCAGATTGAATGCGCCTTGGTTGCTCAGCTCCGAGACCTCGGTCGAGATCTTCAGCGAGATGCGACCGCTGCTCAGCACCACCGGCGTGAAGCCCAGGCCGACCCCATAGGGCTTGAATTCGATCGACACCTGACCATTGAGGTTCTCGCCGGTCGGTACGGGAAACTCGCCTCCGACGAGGGTCTTGGCGGCTTCGCCGGAAACGGTGGTCAAGGTGGGCTCGGCCAGGGTCCGGGCCAGGCCCACCTGTTCGAAGGCGTTGATCGTGGCGTTGGCCTTATTCAGCCCCTGACTTCCGGCCGTGGTCTGGGTGGTGCCGACATTGCCGCCGCCGCCGTTGGTGCAGTGAACCGTGCATTCGAAGGGAAGGTCGTAGGCCTTGGTCACCGGATCATAAGCCATGACCTGGGTCTGCTGGGTGGTGTTCAGACTGTAGCCGCTGGTCAATCCGCCAAGCAGCGATCCGTTGACCCCCCAAGTCGCGGCCGAAGAAAGCAGGAATTGCGGACTGCCCAACTGATTGAGCGTGGCCCCCAGGTTGAATCCCAGCTGCTTGATCACCGTGCGCTGGACCTCGATGATGCGAACCTTCAGCATCACCTGGTCCTTGCCGGCGATCGACAGCAAGTTGATCACCTGCTCCGGCTTTTCGGTGAATTGCTGGGCGATCTGCACCGCCTTGTCGGCGTCGGCGAGGTTGGCGACCCGACCGCTCAGCACCAGGCTGTTATTGGCTCCCTCCACCTCGACGGTCGAGCCCGGCAGCAGATGGTTGATGGTCTGGCTGACCGCGCTGAAGTCCAGGTCAACGCGGATGTTGAGCGACAGGAGGCGCCGTCCGGAGGCGTCGAAAAAGACCGCGTCCGTCTGGCCCGGAGCGACACCGAGCACTGAAATGCGTCGGGGCGAGCGCAGCACCGCGTCGGCGACCTTGGGATTGGTGACGAGCACGTCACGCGCGTCCTCGGGCAGATCGATCGTCGCCGACTTGCCGCTGGGCAGGGTGATGGATCGCGCCGCGCCGCCTTCGCCGGCCAGATCGACTCGGATCACGCCGCTGGAGGGCGCGGCGTCATAGCCGCCCGCCTGCGACCAGGCCGCGACCGGGGCGGAGAGAAACAGGGTCACCGCGATCAGGGACAAACGCATGGCCAGGATCCTCATTGCGCCACCGCCACTTCGCTGACCTCGCCCCCACGGAAGAGGCGCACCGAACCCGTCGACACCGCCCTTGGGGCGGTCGGCCCGGAATTGTCGCCGAACGGCCGAAGAACCAGCGTGATCTCACCCTGGGCCTTGGCGGCGGCCACGGCCTTGGTGTCGCCGTCAGGCACCTCTAGGGTGGCGACGGCGCCGACAATCGATTCAGATCCTTTCGCCGGCGCGACCGATTGATCGATGGCCAGCACGCGCACGTTGCGGAGCACCTCTGAAACCGTGAAATCAAGGCCGTTGGCCGGCGGATGGCCGCCATTGGCGGATGGATCGTTGCGCCGCGCCTGAAGCAGATCGACATGGTCGCCCGGAAGAATGAATCCCCCGCCGGCGGTCGTCACCGTGACCGGGATCGACACCGCCCGCATGCCTGGCCCAAGCACCACAGCCATGTAACCACCTTCACCGGCGCGAAGCAGCTTGGAGCTGACCACCGGCTCGTTGGCGATCATCGCTGTTCGCACCATGGCGCCGTAAAGCGCCTCCATCGGGCCGCCGCCGGCCATGGAGGCGGCCGCGGCGTTGGCGACCTGACCCGCCTGGGATGCGACTACCGCCGCTGGGGTCACCGGCACGGTCTGGCCGCCACGACCGTCGGTGATGTAGGCTGAATTGAGGGCTGTGACCGGCCATGGCTGCCAGGCTAGGTCGCCGGCCGCTAAGCGCGTGCCGATCGGCAGGTCACGCTTGGCCACCAGCACCTGGACCATTGCATGGGCCGACGAGTCGGACATCACCACGACCGGCGCAGCCTTGTGCTTCATGGTCATGGCCATGACCAGGGCCAGACACACCGCCGCGATGGCGGCGACGGATAGGATGATCAGTTGCCTCGCACCCATAGACAGTGGCGCTCCCACGCCGAAGGCCCACGACCAGCCGGCCGGGACCAAATCAGTACGCTCTGCCGCGTCTCCTAAATTTGGCGGGGCCGTGGTTAACGACCAGCTAAGTCCGGCGAAGAAACCTTAAAACCCGTGAAGACCTTGGATCATCGCCGATTGGGGAAAGGCGGCCAGGGCGCCGACGGCGATGGCCACGCCATAGGGCACGTCCGCGCCCGGGGTGGTCAGCCGGGCCAGCCAGCCCGGCGCCGCGGTCAGGTGCGCCCGCACCACGCTTGACCGGGCGTTGAGCAGCAGCACGGCCAGCCCGCCGCCGGCCAGGGCGGTGACCAGCAGGAAGTTGCTGATCGCCGGCCAGCCGAGCCACAGCCCGGCCACCGCGAACAGCTTGGCGTCACCGCCGCCGATCCAGCCGGCGGCGAACATCCCCATGCCCGCGACCAGGGCCAGAGCGCCGACGCCAAGATCAAGGCCGATCTCGCCCGCCGGTCGGCCAAGCGCGAAAGCCGCGGGAACGAACGCCAAGGCGAGCAACACCGATAGGCGATTAGGGATGGTGAAGGAGGTGACATCGGTCAGGGCGGCGATGATCATCAGGGCCGGAAACACGGTGACCAGCGCCGCTTGCAGAATTATCATTTCGGCTCCCAGGACCTGATGCTCGATGGGCGCGACAAGGGGCTTTGCGGGCGCGCCTCGGCGAACCCGGGCAGTTTCGTCGCCAGCGGTGAAGGAAGCGTTGCGCTCGAACCGGGCGCGGGGCCGGAAGGCGCGCAGAGGCCCAGACGCGAAAAAGGCCGCGGCGCTCTCGCGCCGCGGCCCAATTCGTCGACCGGAAGGTCCGGTCTTACGGAAGCTTGTTGCCGACGCTGGTGAAGGCAGCGTTCAGCTTGGTGCCGAGGGTGGTCACGGCCGTGATGATGACCACGGCGATCAGCGCGACGATCAGGCCGTATTCGATGGCCGTGGCGCCGGATTCGTCTTTGGCGAAGCGAGTGACAAACTTGGACATGTCTTGATCTCCTGGGGTTAGTAGTGGTTGGACTGGAGGATCAAGCCGCCTGGCCTGCTCGCCCCGAAAACACGATCAATATGCCGCACCTCACTTAATCGGCAGTAAACGCCACCACGTTACTTGAAAATATTATATAGTTTATTTGGATTTACTATTAATTGAAGTTAACCAAGCCGCCCGATACGCGCATATCCCTCTATTATGTCGCCGATTGAGGCCCGTCGAGCGAGGATCGGCTTTGCGGGGGTTCAGACTTTATTGACCATTCCGGGCGAGGCTCACGCCAACCCGCCCTATTCGGAGTCGCGCCCATGGCCCGCCTGTCCCAAAGCCTGCTGTGCTGCGTCGCGCTCGTCTTGTTCGCGGGATCGGCGGCGGCGGCGGGCGCTGGCCTCGATGTCGAGCTCCATATCAGCAAACGGATCGGCGTGCGGGGATCAGTGGCGACCGTGGTCGTCGGCGATCCGAAAATCGCCGACGTGTCCGTCATCGACGCCAGCAGCGTGCTGGTGACCGGACGCGGCTATGGCCGAACCAACCTGTTGGTGCTCGACGGCGCTGGGCGCACCCTGCTCGAAAGCTATGTCAACGTCGTTGGGACGCGCGACGCTCAGGTGACCGTCTATCGAGGCGCGAGCGGCACCGACTATGACTGCACGGCGCACTGCGTGCAGCCGGCGTCAGAATCCGGTGGGATCCTCGGCGGCGGATCGGGTTCCGGTAGCGGTGGGGCGCCAGCCGTGAAGCCGTCGGTGACCATTGAATCGAAAATGACGATCTCGAACGGAGGATCGTAGTCGCTGCAGCCCGCACAATTACCGACCGCCACGACGCGCCCAGCCGGGTCGGACAGCAGACTATGGGGAATCGCTGACAACCGCCGAAAGATGAGCGATCATCCGATGCGCTGAAAGATCGCGCGCGGCCAATCTCCGCACCGGCCGAAGGCCAATCAGGCTGTTGGTCAGAAACAGACCCTCAGCAGCGTCCAGGCGCTCCAGGCCGACCCTCACCTCCCGCGCCTCGATCCCAAGCCCCCTCGCCCGCTCAAGCACCCTCGCTCGCACCGTGCCATCCAGCACGCCGCAGTCCAACGCCGGCGTGAACAGAACGCCGCCCTCGATCCAGAACAGGTTCGCCGCCCCGGCGCAGGCGATCTCGCCGCGATTATTGAGCATCAGCGCTTCATCGGCGCCAGCCGCCTGGGCCTCGCGCCGCGCCAGCACATTATCCAGATAGGATAGGCTCTTCAGCCGTGACAGCGGCGAGCCCTCATTGCGCCGCACGGAGACGGTGACCACGCTCGCGGGCGAGGCTGATGTCGGCGCCGGCGCGGCCGCGCAGCTGAGGCGCGGTCGAAGCGGCGACGGGCGGTCCAGTCCCCGCCCCCCCGGACCGGCGCTCCAGGTCACCCGAACCGCGGCCCGGCTATGATCCAGTCCCTGACCGGCGACGGCGGCGGCGATCGCCGCCTTCACCTGATCGATCGGGGGCGCCGGCAGGCCGATCACTGCGCAGCCGCGGGCCAATCGATCCAGGTGGGCGGCCAGATTGATCGGCGCGCCGCGATCGACAAGCAGGGTTTCGAACAGACCGTCACCCAGCAGCAGCCCGCGATCGCCGATGTCATCCGCCAGGCTCATGAGGGAGTCCGATATTCTGTCGCAGGGGCCTCACGCCAAGGTGATTGGCGATCATGGAGCGAGCGATAGCATGTTGAGCTTCCTGGATGGAGGTCCTGGTCTCTGATTCGCCCGTCGCTCGGTTCTGCGCCGGCGGCGGGCGTCTTAGACCAGCAGCCTGGCTCGGACCCGATCCTTCAGCGCCGGCGCCACACCCAGCACATCGTGCAAATAGCCATCCAGGTCGCCGTGCGCCGCCTCGATCGCCGCGATGGCGGTGTCGAGATAGGCGGCGTCGACCCCCATGGCCGCGCGCGTGGCGGCCGCGCTGAGTTCACGGCCGGCGTGGTCGGAGAGGTCACGCGTCATCTGCGGCAGCCGGCGTTCAAAATCCAGGGCGGTGTTGGTCAGCAGATAGTCGCTGACCAGGTCCTCGCGCGACACGCCCAGCAGGTGATGGGTCAGGGCGGCGAGCAGCCCGGTGCGATCCTTGCCGGCCGCGCAGTGGATCAGCACCGCGCCGTCGGTCTGGCCGAGGGCGTGGAAGTAGCGGGCGTAAAGATCCACGTGGCGCGGCTCGAACGGCGCCTGGCGATAGTAGTCGGCCAGATAGCCCTGAAGCGGCTCAACGCTCAGATCCCAGTCGCGCATGAAGGCCAGCCAGGGATCGTCGGCGTCGTCGCCGATGTCATTGTCGATCACCTGGGCGTTGAACCCCGCAGGCCGACGCGACGGCTCGCGCTGGCGCTCATGCGCGCGGCGCAGATCGACGATCACCGAAAGCTCCAGCGCCGCCAGCGCCTCAAGGTCAGTCGGCGTGGCGCGGCCGTGATGAGCCGAGCGATACAGCCTGCCGCGCACGATCCTACGGCCGTCCGCGGTCGGATAGCCGCCGAAGTCGCGGAGATTGAGCACGGAGTCGAGCGGAATCAGGCGGTCGGTCATGGCCGCTGCATAGCGCGGAGTGGAGTTCGATGACCAGCCGACAACCACCCTTTTGCGAGGGCGATCCGTTCGGGTTAACGAAGTCGTTTCACCCAAGCCCCGCAACGCCGGCCGTCATCCCGGCCGAAGCCTAGCGCAGCACACAGGGTCCCAGGGGGCCGTCCGTGAGGGTTCGCTCAGCGGCGCCTCCCGCGGAAGGGCTGTCGTCCAGTCGCCTGGGACCCGACGCTCCGCTGCGCTTCGCGCCGCTACGGCCAGGATGACGAGCAAAGAATAAGCCAAATTAGCCCGAAGCGATCAGCCTGAACGCTTGGCCCGCCATCGCCTACTGCGCTGGCAGCCCGTGTTCGGCGCGCTTGGCCATCATCCGGTCGAACTCCGACCAGACCCCGTTGGAGCCGTCCCACAGACCGCGGGTGGCGGCCTTGGAATATTCGGTGGCCCGGGCCTCGAAGAAGTTGGCGTGCTCGACGCCGGACAGCAGCACCTGCAGCCAGGGCAGCGGGTTCTCCTTGATCCCATAGACCTCGGGCAGCTCCAGCTGGCGCAGGCGCCAGTCGGCGATGAAGCGGATATAGGTCTTGATGTCGTCGGGGGTCATGCCCTGCACGGAGCCCATCTCAAAGGCCAGGTCGATGAACCTGTCCTCCATGCCGACCACGGTCTTGCAGCAGTCGACGATGTCGTCGGCCACCGCCTTGGTGACGCAGCCGGTCTCCTTGCGGAAGGCGTGATAGAGCTTGGTGATCCCCTCGCAGTGCAGGCTCTCGTCGCGTACGCTCCACGAGACGATCTGGCCCATGCCCTTCATCTTGTTGAAGCGCGGGAAGTTCATCAGCATGGCGAAGGAGGCGAACAGCTGCAGCCCCTCGGTGAAGCCGCCGAACATGGCCAGGGTGCGGGCGATGTCGGCGTTGTTGCCGACGCCGAAGGCCTGCATGTAGTCGTGCTTGGCCTTCATCGCCTCATATTCGAGGAAGGCGGCGAATTCGCTCTCCGGCATGCCGATGGTCTCGAGCAAGAGGGCGTAGGCGGCGATATGGATGGTCTCCATATTGGCGAAGGATGACAGCATCATCTTCACCTCGGTCGGTTTGAACACCCGGCCGTAGCGCTCCATGTAGTTGTCGGCGACCTCGATGTCGGACTGGGTGAAGAAGCGGAAGATCTGGGTCAGCAGATTGCGCTCGCCGTCATTGAGCTTGGTCGCCCAGTCCTTGCAGTCCTCGCCGAGCGGGATCTCCTCCGGCATCCAGTGGACCTGCTGCTGGCGTTTCCAGAAGTCGTAGGCCCACGGATAGCGGAACGGCTTATAGGCCGCCGAGGGGGTCAGGAGGCCGGGGAGGATCAGGCTCTTGGCGCTCATGGGACCAACCAGTCTTTCGAATCGGATCGGGGATTAGACGACGATAAATCTAGCAGCGAGCCCAGTGAAGGCTACTAGATATAGTGGCCAAATCGAGATCGTCCACAAGATGGAGCAGGGCATGGGGATAACTTGCCACACCCTTCTCGCGTGCTCCCGCCGAACGCCTAACCGTCGCTCAGGGGTGAAGGCTGAACGAAACCCCGACCATGGAGTCGCGCACGGTCTGGGGTCCGAACGGGTCGGCGCCGTTGTCATAGTGGACTTCGCGATGAACGTAGCCGACCGAGGCGAGCATCGCGCCCTTGCGCCAGCCCAGCCCGGCCTGGGCGTCGCTGACCAGGGTGTCGGCGCCCGGCGTGGCCCACAGTGAGCGGCTCGGCCCGCCGAGCGTGGACTGATTGACATTGAAGCCGATCACCTGACCGCTGGCCGCAGCGAACAGAAACCAACGGCCGCGATCTGACTCTGACACGGATGGAGCCTGCCCCGCCCCAAAACTTAGCCAGGGCCTAGGCCGATCATCGGGGCGATGCAGCGCCAGCCGCAGCATCCCGCCCGCTTGCGCGCTCGAACGGGCGTCAGACCAGTCCAGTCCGGCCTGGGGCGCGAAATCGAGCACATAGCCCTTGCTCGAGGCCGTCAGGGCGGCGGGGCCGCGCCCGGCCAAGGTGAAATTCTGCGCCGGCAGGCTGAAGGCGGGCGGCGGCTTGAACATCGGCCGCTGAGCGACCAGGTACTGGCGCTGAGCGGATGTCGCCGGTGAGGTGATCAGCGAACGGCGGACCGCCAGGGCGCCGAGCGGCGCGACCGAGCGCAAGGCGAATGGGCGCTCGAACCGCATCGACGGCGCCGAAGGCTGGGCGAAGGGCGCGTCCATCAGGGCGGCGTAGGCAGGGGCCCTCGGCGCGACGTTCGCCGCTACGACGATGGGGCGCGGCATGCGCCTGGGGTGGGCGCCGGCGTCCAGCGATGCGCCGCAGGCCAAAAACGTCAGCAACAGACCCCCAATGGGCCGCATCGCCATTTTCCCCACCACCAGCTTCGCTTGGGACAACCAAAGCATGCCGCCACGCTAGCCGCACGCCACGTCAACCCGCAGGAGAGCCCACGGTTCCGCGAACTGAGACACGACAAGATACCCGCGCTCGGCGCTGGTCAATGAGGCGGATGGTCACCTCGGCGGCAGAGGGGTCAATCCAGCGGGTGCGTGTAAAATCCTCCCATGCGCGAAGCGCGGGGGAGGTGGCGCGAGGCGAAGCCTCGTGACGGAGGGGGCCTGTTTCCGCAGCGATATGGCGCCCACTTGCCCCCTCCGTGGGC
>Ga0302196_10005258_pt1 | contig 11605 bp, 8 predicted proteins | sample II_Bog_N1_3_FD_198794 | JGI IMG/M metagenome (GOLD analysis project Ga0302196, IMG submission 198794) | Peat permafrost microbial communities from Stordalen Mire near Abisko, Sweden - II_Bog_N1_3 | ecosystem: Environmental > Terrestrial > Soil > Wetlands > Peat | place: Sweden: Abisko, Stordalen...
GCCATGCTTACGCGGCGCTGACCGCGATGACCACGGCCGTCGCGTTGTCCGTCCCGCCGCGCTCGAGCGCCAGCGCCAGCAGAGCCTGCGCGGCCGACGCGCAGTCGGGCGCGGCGAGCGCGGTAGCAATTTCCTCCGGGGTCAAGTCGCCGTACAAACCGTCGCTGCATAACAGCAGCCGATCTGCGGGCTTGAACTCGAGGCTCAGCTCGCCGAGCGTCAACAGGTCGGCGCCGCCGACCGCGCGCGTCAGCATGTGCGCCTGGTCCGCCGGCGCTCCGTCCTCCTCTTCGCCGACCGAGTGATCGCGGGTCAATTGCTCGAGTTCACCGCCGCGCAGCCGGTACAGACGGCTGTCGCCGGCCCACAGCGCGATGCCTTGCGCGCCGCGCGCGCACAACGTCACGACGGTCGAGCCGCCGGCAAATCCGGGCCGCGCCTCGCCGATGCTGCGGAGTTCAGTGTTGGCCGTGGCGATGGCCCTTGCCACATCGCGGGCGAGCGCCTGCAGATCCTCGGGCGGCGCCAGCCGCTTGACGCCCTCCGCGATCAATTCGCTCGCCATCTTGCCGCCTTCGTGACCGCCCATGCCGTCCGCCACCAGCCACAGACCTGCGTCGGTGCGCTCGACAAAGGCGTCTTGGTTTTCATCGCGCACGCGCCCGGCGTCGCTGACCGCGCTGCTCTGCCAGTTCACGCTCGCGAGCGCCGGCAGCACGCTGTCGATGCTGGTCGCGGTCGGCGTGGATGGCGCCGGCAGAGGCACCCCGCTTAAGAGCTCGCGCAACACACTCGCCGAGGGCAGCGCGGCCTCGACCGGGACTGCGGCCGGCGGGGCTGCGCCGAGCGCCGCGCCCAGCAGTTCGCGAAACGCGCTCGGCTGCGGCAAGCCGCGGCTCATCATCACGCTCGACGCCATGCGATCGGATCCGGTGGACCACCACAGGCCGAGTGGTTCGCGCGATGCCGGTGCGAGGAGCTGCGCGAAGCGCGCGAAGAACCGTCCCATGTCGCCGTCGGCCGCGAGGGCATACCATGCGTCGGGCGCCGCCTCGGCGCGCATCGGTTCGGGCGAATGCTCCGCAGGGCGCACGGCGGCAAGCAATGCCTCGCTCTCGCCGAGCTCGCTCTGCAGGCGGTCAAGATCCACGAGTTCGTCATCGAGCGTGCGCCGCGCGAGCGCCTCAGCCCAGTCGAACCAGCCGTTGCCGGCGACGGACAACTCGAACGGCAACACGCCCGGCGCGAGTTCAGCGACGATGGTCAACGGAAAGTAGCGCCCGACCCGGTCGACGCTCGGCAGCAAAATGCCCGCCCACACCGCGCCGCCCACCACGCCGCTGCCGAGCGCGAAGCGCCACAGGGGACTCGTCAGGAATACATCGAGCCAGGCCTCACCCAAGTCGCTGCGCGAGCGCGCCAGGCCCTCTTGCAGCCACCCGTCCCAATGATTGATGAATTCATCCGTGACACCGCGATGTAGAAAGTCGCTGTGGCTCGGCAGCTTGCCGTAGAAGCCGACGGGCATCGGCGCCTACCCGCAGTGAAAGTGCGCCAATTCCTGGCGCGCCAGAGGATTACGGATCGAGGCGGCCTCGATCACCACGCGGGCTTGTTTGCCATCCTGGCGGAACGTGACCAGGAAGCGGGTATCGGACTGCGGCTGCACGCTCGCGTGATCGAGCAGGCGGAACAGCGCCCATTGACCTTGGAAGGCCTGCTGCGGATGACTGCCGTCGCGAAAATCGTAGCTGGCCACGGCGGCGCCGATCGGCCCGCCGGGCCACGCCATGCTGACGGCGCGCGGCGGCCCATGCCGATACTCGAACGCCTGGCCGTCGATCTCGAGCCGGAAGCGGTCGATGTCGGCGTCGAGATCGTCGGGCGCGACGTTGAAATGCACTTCCGGCAGCGCACCGCCGGGCTTGAAGAACACCTGACGGATGCGCTCGGCGCTCTGAAATTGACCGAGCAAGGCCGCCGAACCGCCGACCGATTCGGCGCCCTCGCGCCAGCGCCAGGCGCCGCGCGAGGTGTCGACCAAGGGCGCGAGGTTAGCCTGAAAGAAGGTGTCGAACAGGCCGCCGCTGCCGAACACGCGGGCGAAATCCTCGAGCGTCACATCATTCGGGCTCGCCGGATTGAACGGATAGCGCGTGCCGATGAGTTCGCGGCACGCGCTCACAACCTGCGTGTCGTAGCGGTTGGTAAGATCGGTGTGCGCAACCCCCATCGCCACGGTCTGCGACTTGCCGCTCAAACCGCCGATCAGCCCACCCACCACCGGCGGCATTTGCCCACTCGCCGACTGTAAATCGCCGAGCGCCTTTTGGATGGCGGCGAGCACCGCCGGCGAACCGGGCTGGCCGCCCAAACCGCTCGCCGACTGCAGCTGCTGCTGCGCCTGCCCCATCAGCGCGAGCAGTCGATCGATGGGCGGCGGCGTGCCGGCGACGAGCGCGTCGAGGGCCGCAAAATGCTGCGTGACCGCGCTCCCCGGTTTCGGGCCCGCGGTGCCGCCGAGCACGCCGTTCAATTGACCGGTCATTTGGCCGACTTTGGAGTTGAGCGCGCCTTGCAGATCGCCCGCCGGCGGCGGCTTCAATAGATTGGTATTCGCGTCGGTGAGCACCAGCAGGCGCTTCAACGGCGAGGTCGGACTTGCGAGCACGCCCAAAATGTCGGCCGCATCGGCCGTGTCGCGCGGCGCACGCACCGTCACGTCGGCGAGCAGCGCGTCCCACGCCTTGATGTAATCCTGCTCGTACAGCTGCACCACGTCCCCCGCGAGGCGCGGCGACTGCGTCATCGGCGGCGCCTTGTCGCCGAGAATCCACGCATCGCCCATGAATTCGCGCACCAGCTCGAGCTTGCCGGTGGCGTTGAATTCATCGAACACGGCGCGGGTGTACAGCGCCGGGAACGGCGTCTGCAGCGAGACGCCGCTCTTGCGGATCAAGACGGCCTGCGCGCCCAAGCCGAGCTCCTTGTCGAGCTTCAAGGCCCGCTGCGAGTCGCCGGCATAGGACAGCCGCACGCGCGAGTACATGAGCAAGGGCAGCGAGGCCTGCTGCAGCGACACGCGTGCCTGCTCGATCAGTTGCTGATCCGCGGGCACCGGTTGAACGCGCTTCGCATTCTCGCTCAAGGTATCGAAATGCACCGCGACGCGGCTCGCGGTCTCGGCGTCCTGGGCAAAGGCCTGCGTCCACTCGGCATGGGTGATGAGCTTCATCTGCGCGGCGTCGAGCCGCTTCGGATCAACCAGCATCAGATAGGCTTTGAGGTACTCGTACAGCCGGTCCGGCGCGCTGCCGGAGGCGGCGATGCGCGTCGCGAGATGCCGCGCAACCGCGGGGCCTAAGCTTAAATTCATCTCGCGAAAGTAAGCGTCCTCGGCCGCCTCGCCCAAGGTCTTGCCCTGATAGAGTCCGAAGCGCATGCGCATCGGCACCGAACCGCGGAACTGGTTGGCGGCCTCGACCACCTGGCGCATGGCGTCGAGCGGCGGCACCGTCTCGGCGATCGATGCACCGGAGGGCGCCGACTTGACGCCGGCGAGGCGCTCGACGGCCTGCGCGAGTTCGCTCACGTAAGCTGCATTGGCGCGGTAGCTCAACACCATGCCGAGCACCAGCGCGACGACCGCCGCGATGACCACGATATACAGGGCGGCGAACACGGCGGCGAGGCGCAGTTCCGCCTTGCGATCGCTGCCGGCGAGCCCCGCTTCGCCGAAGATGACTTCGCGCAGCAGCCGGCCGATGAAGTACGCCTTGCCCTGCGTCGCCGTTTCCGAACTCGGCTGCATGCCGAGCCCAAAGGTTCGGGCGAGCGCGCCCAGCATGCGGTCGATGGGCGTGCCTTCCTGCGTGCCGCTGGTCAAGTACACGCCGCGCAGCCACACCCGGCCGTCGAGCGATGAGCTCGCGAAGATCTCGCGCACCAAGGTGGTGACGCTGCCCTTGAAGCTCGCGACTTGCTGTGGGAAGGCGAAGATCGCGCGGCGCCGGCCGGGATCGCGCTCCGCCTGCAGGCGCTCGGGCACGCGCAGCACCAAGCGCGCCACCAGATCGTCGAACTCCAGGCCCAGGCGATCCTGGGCCTGGCCGGCGTGCGACTCCTCCCACGGGAAGGTCACTCCCCACACCTGCGCGCGCTCGCCATGATTGAGATCGTCGAAGGTCTCGGCGAAACCCGCGATCAGGTCGGCCTTGGTCAGCAGCACATACACCGGCAGCCGCACGCCGAGGTGGCGATTCAGTTCCTCCAGCCGCCGGCGGATGGCGAGCACATGCCGCTCGCGATCCTGGTCGTTGAACGCGGCGATGTCGGCAATGCTTATGGCGAGCAGCACGCCGTTGAGCGGCCGGCGCGGCCGATGCTTCTTCAGCAGGGTTAGAAACTCGCTCCAGCCGGCGCTGTCGGCGCGCTCGTCGGAGTCCTGCGTCGTGTAGCGCCCGGCCGTGTCGAGCAGGATGGCCTCGCTGGTGAACCACCAGTCGCAGCTGCGCGTCCCGCCGACGCCGCGCACCGCGGTCTTGCCGAAACGGTCGGCGAGCGGGAACTCGAGCCCCGAATTGCTGAGCGCGGTGGTCTTGCCCGATCCCGGTGGTCCGATGATCATGTACCAAGGCAGGTCGAGAAATCCCTTGCCCTGTTTGGATTTGCGCAGCGCCCCGAGCGCCTCTGAGAAGCGGCCCGCGAGCTGCGAGTCGGCGCCGCTGATCGCGCTGCCCGGGGCGCTGCGCGCGGGCGCGGCGGGCGCCCCCGCGGCAATGAGTTCGCTGCCGGCGCGCGCCGCGCGCCACTGCCGCCACTGCGACACAACGGCCCAGATCACGAACACCACCAGAATCGCGACCAGCCGGCCGACGGCACTCGCGAAAGGTTTGGCGTCGGCGAACGCAAGATAGGGACCTGCGAACCAGATCAGAACACACAGCAGGATCACGCCGAGAAGCGTCAGCCACCAGCGCAACGTGAGAAATTTAGCGGGCGCTGCCATGTCTTAGGTTCACTCGGCGACGTGGACGATTTCGACGCGCCGGTTGCGCGCCCGGTTTTCCGGCGTCGTCACCGGTTGGTAGCGCGGCTGGGTCGCGCCGAGACCCGTCCACTCCACCCGCGAAAAATTGCTGAGCGCCGGTTTGAGCAGCTGCGCGACGGCCATCGCGCGCTCGCGCGACAGCTCGAAATTGTCGGCGTAGCGCAGCGAGCGCAGCGGCTGGTCGTCGGTGTGCCCGACGATCAGAATCCGGCCCGGCACCGCTTCGAGTGCGCGCCCGATCGCACCGAACAGCGGCACCTGGCCCGCACTCACTTGCGCGCTGCCGCTCTGGAACAGCTCCGGCACTTTCAAAGTCACCACCGTGCGCTTGCCGAATTCCTCGACGCTCAATTGGCCGGCCTGCTCCTCAGGGGCGAGCAGCTGCTTGAGGCGGCTCGGGGCGGCGGGTGCCGCGGCTTGGTAGCCGGTCTCGACGCCGCGCACGGCGAGCGCCGCGACCACCGGCGCCGCTTGTTCGCTCAAGCGTGTGCGCAAAAAAATCAGCACCGACAGCACGATCGCCGCCGCGGCCACCGCCACCACCCACCACGGCACCAGCCGGAACGCGCGCCCCTTCGGCTCGGCGATGCCCTGCCAGTGGGCCGACAGTGCGCTGCCGATCGACGGACGCAGCGCGTGGATGATCCGGTACAGGTCATCCTGCAGAGTCTGCACCACCGCTCGGGAGTTTTGCTCGAGGCGGTACTTGCCCTGGAAGCCGAGCGCCAGGCAAATGTATTGCAGCTCCAGCAGATTCAAATATCGCTGCGGGTCCTGGCGCAGACGCTCGAGGATGGTGAAGAACTTCTCACCGCCGTGCGCCTCGTTGTGAAACGTCAGGAGCAGCGAGCGCGGACCCCACACGGTCTGGCCGCCCCACGGCGTCTGGAAGATCGCCGAATCGAGAAACGTACAGATCACGTAGCGCGCAATGGTCACATCGTTGGAGTCGACGCCCGCGGCTCGCGCCTGTGCCTCGAAGGCCTGAACCGACTCGACCGCCTTGCGGCGTAGTCCCTCGACATCGGCCTGATAGACCGACGAGCCCACGGTCGCGCCGAGAATTAATAGCGGGCCGGCCGCGGCCACCAGCGGATTGCCGCCGCGTGTGATGAACTCCTCGACCGCGGCGGTCGTGCCGATATCGGCCGGAGCCGGCGCGGGCGCGGCGCCAGCGGCGGCTCCACCCGGCCGCGGCACGCGCCCGCCGGGCTGCGGGCGAAGCACCGTTTTGTTGCGCGGACCCGGGCCCGCGTTGTCGTTGCCGCTATTCACGCATTAGCCGCCGCGCAGCGCCCACATAGAAAAGCCGAGATTGGTAAACCCTTCGCCGGCGAACAGCCCGAACGCACCCGAACCCTTCATGTCGCTCCACAGCGCGCTCGAGCGGTCGATCTCGAAGTACACATAGCCGGCGAGAAATGGGATCCGCGGCGGAATCTGCGCGAGCGGCGACAGCGTCAGGCCCGGGACCACGCCTTCCACCAGCTGCTTCAGCCGCACCGCCGGCGCGATCGTCACCATCTGCGGAATTCGCCGGCGGATCTCCTCGGGCGGCGCCGCCGCCTTGGCCGCCAGCACAAACACCGCTCCATCGATCAGCGAGCTGTCGTCGATTCGTGCGAGATACACGTTCGGCTGCACCAGTTCCACCGGAATCGACACCACGTCGCTGATCAGCTTGTCATCGAGATAGCTGCGCAGCGCCGCAATCGTCGGTTCGAACGAGGCGCGCAGATCGCTATGCTGGTAGGCCGGGAACTGGATCGGGCGCCGGCCCTCCTTGCCGAGGCCGGCAAGATCGCCGGCGATCACCAGCAGCCAGCGATACAGCTCCTCCGGGTGCAGCACCGCGAGGCGCGTGAAGTGCTGCACCAGCGGCTCGTAGCGGTTGATCGCCTGGAATTTCAGGAACTCGCGCACGCCGCCGACACCGCCGCGGTCGCTGCCGGTGACCACGTTGGCGAGCGCGTCGCCGCGCTGATGCAACAAGCCGTAAAGCTCGGTGAGAAAGGTCGCGAGCGGCGGGCAGGCCGTTACCTTAAGCACCGTCGGCATGAAGCGGTCATCGAGCAGCACCTGCCGATCGACCCGGCATTCCAGGATGTGCGTGAGCGGGATGCAGGCGAAGTCCTCGGCCGGGGTGCCCGCCACGATCAGCCGCGTGCGCAGGCCGCCCACCTCGACCAGCGCCGTGGCCGCCGCTTCGACCGTCGCATCGCGCAGTTCAAGTTCGCGCACCATCTGCCGGGCGAGGCCTTCGGTCCCATTGCGCCGGTCGCTCTCGACGGACCCGCCGCGGCGCAGCGGCAGCGCCAGAAAGACGCGCACGTTGCGCATGTCGCCCGACACCTCGAGCGGCGCCGGCGGTGGGTCGCGATCCGGGATCGAGAACGGCGTACCGTCCGGAAAGACGCCGCGCGCGCGGCGAATCGCCAGCTTGCCGATGCTGAGCACGTCGCGGTCGAGTTCGAGTTCCTCGAAGCCCCAGCTCTCGGCGCGCAGCGCCGCGGCGCGGCCCTCGACATACGCCTCGAGATAGCGCTCCTGCTGCTGAAAGTGCTGCGGGCGGAGAAACAGTCCTTCCGACCAGATGACCTTGCTGCGATCCGACATGAATCTACTTCCCTTTCGCGGGGACCGCGGCCGCCGAGACGGCCTGGCGGTCGAGACGGATGACCAGGGACTGGTCCTTGAACAGCGTCAGCAGCCCGCCCGCGGGCGCTGGGCTCGTGGCGCGCCAGCGGCTGTTCGCGAGATCGCTGTACTCGGCGACCACGCCTAAGAGTCGCGCCTGCGGATCGATCTTCAGGTCGAGCTTGAGGTTCGAGTTCGGCTCGACCATGCGCTCCTCGCGGGCGATCAGCACGGCGGCGAGCGTGGTGTCGGCGTGCAGCGTGACATCGTCGAACTCGGCATTGAGAAACTTGCTGGCATCGCGCAGTTCGAACACCCGCAGGAACACCGGCGAGGCGCGGCCGCTGCGATTCGGGTTAAGGTCGCCCGCCGCAATGACGCGCACTTCGACATCGATGGCTTGCGGCGGAGGCGGAGGCGGCGGCGGCGCATGCGCGCAGCCCGTGAGCCACCACGGCAGCAACACCGCGAAGAGCCGCCCGCGCCGTCGTCGGGCGGCTGTCGTATCGCTGCCAACTGTCATCACCCCTCCACCCTATCGCGGTTTTTTGTGTGCCTTGAGCATACGCCTTTGCTGTTCCAGATTCTGCTCGTAGGCCTTGCCGAACTGTTCGCCGAACAGCCGCCGAAAGGCGAAATCCGGGTCGCTGGCAAACTCCGCGTAGCGCCCGAGATAAGCCTCCCAGAGCTTGGGCTTGTTGCCAAGGCCGAGCACCGAGCCGCGTGCGCCTTGTTTCGCGAACTGCGCCTGCAAAACTTCCGGATCGAACTGCTTGAGCATAAAGTCGAAGGCGACGCGCAGGCTCGCGAGCATCGCCATTTGATGCACACGGATGTCGTCGAACGCGTCCTCGAAGGAGCTGACGGTGTCGAGGTACGCCGGACTGCGCTGGATGAGCAGCTTGTGCAAAGCGTCGCCGACGTCCGCGGAAAACTTGAGCGGATTGTTGTCCTTCTGCGCGACCTGCGTGGTCGGCATGCGGAACTCCTTGCGGATTTGGTTGCGTGCCTGCAGCACCTGCATCGTGCCCTCGACGACGATGCGCAGCACCTCGCCCAGTTGGTTCGCGACCGCCTCCGAGAGTTGCGCCTGGTGCGGGTCGAGTCCGGCGCCGCGCATCAGGTTCTCCAGCGTGCCGGTGCCCGTTCCGCCCGATGGGACGGCGGCGCTCGGCGGGGCCGGGCTCGGCGCCGCCGGCTTCGATGCCCCGGGCGTGGGCCGCACGGCCGCAGGCGCCGCAAACCAATTCTCCGGCAGCGCCGGTGCCGCCGGCGGATGTGCCGGCTTGGCTTGCACCATGGCCTCGTCGAGGATCGAACCTAAGTTCGGTACGCGCGGTGCGGCCGGCGCCGCGTGCCGCGGGTCCGGCGCGCGGGCACCGCCGAGCAGTTCCATCGGATCGACCGCGGCACCGGCCGAGAACTTGAGATCAATGGGCGGCGGCCCCGGCGGCGGGTAACCCGTGTGCTCGGCGCCTAGGGGTGCCATGGCCGGCATCGCCTCGCTGTCGAACACGCGGACCTCGATGTCGTCGATCAAGATGCGATCACCGGCCGCGAGCCGCGCGATCTTGTTGCGCTCGAGCGGCCGGGCGGCCTCGTTCAGCACGATCGGACAGCTGCCGACTTGCTCGAGAAAATACATGCCGTTCACGCAGCGCACGATGGCCTGGCGTCGCGACACATAGGATTGCGGCAGGATCCAGTCGTTCTCCGAGTCGCGGCCGATCTTGAGCTCCGCATCGCCGAGCACGCGGCGCACGTTCGCGCCCATCGACGCTGCGTGCACCCCGACCACTTCGAGCGTCAATCCCATCCGCGCTAGCCGCCGATGATCACGGTGGGATAGCCGAGCACGATCGTGCCGCCGTGCGCGGTCGCATCGCCGATGCGCGCCGCCGGCATGCCGCCGATCAGCACTTTCGCCGATCCCTTGACGATGGTGTCGGGGGGACCGACGCAGGTACACATGCCGCCGACCACGGCCGCGGGCAGCCCGCCGATCAGCACCGTCGGCGTGCCCGGCGGCATGATCGGACCGCCGACGTGCGGGATCGGCGGCAGACCCGGCGTAACCTCCGGGCAGACGTGCATGTCGGTGACGCGCGCGGCCGGCGGCATCAGCGACTCCCCGTGCGCGGTCCGAACAAGGTGAGCGCGCGTCTGGCATAGGCGTTCAAGCGGGACGCTTCGTCGGCACCCGCATGCGCCGCCGCGAGCTTGAGCGCCGCGACCACCGCAGCGGCGACCGCCTCGGGCGGCGCGGGCACCTTGTTCGCCGCGCCGGGCGCGGTCAGGTGCCCGTCCGCCCAGACCGCCGCGGTCACCAACCAGGATCCGGCGGTGCGGCGCCGGGCGCGCTCGGCGAATTCGAGGCACAGCTGGCGGATGTCATCGCCCGGGTCCTGCATACATTGCTCGGCGAGCGCAACGGCGGCGCGCTCGGCTTCATCGACAGGACCTGCGCCCGCCAGGTGCGAGCGCAGGCATTCGCAGCACCAGGCGACCGCCAACGGCGCGGGCAGCGCGCGCGCAATCACCACCAGCGCGTCCCCGGCGAGCCCTGCCTCGAGCAGGCGGTCGACGTAGCGCCGGACATTGGCGGCGTTGTCCAGGTGCGCGCCCGCCGCGTCGGTCAACGTCAGCGACGCCACGAACGGCTTCGCCAGCGACGCAGAACCCGGATCCAATGCTTCCAACATTCGCTTCCCCTGCCTAACCGATCATGATCACGCCGCCGCTGATCTGCGCCATCCCCGAGCCCGTCACCTGCACGATGGCGCCCTGCACCTGGGCCTGCGCACTGGCGTCGATGCCGATCATCGTGGCGGCGAGCTTCAGTTGCGCCGGATCGAGTTTGACGGAGGTCGAACTGACCTGCAGCGTGACGCCGACCTTGCCCTCGACGGTGACGCTTTGCTGACCCTCGATGGTAATGGTCACGCCCGACAACTGAATCGTGCCGTCGCTCTTCATGACCAGGCTCGATTGCCCGGTGGTGAGCGAGATCTGGTCGCCGGCCGTCAAGGAGAACTTGGTGCCCACGTTGATCTGTTGATCCTTGCCGACGGTGAGTTTCTCGGTGCCGTCGACGTTCGTGGTGCGATCCTTCGCGACCTTGCGCGTCTCCTGGCCTTTGATGGTCGTCGACTGATCGTTGCCGATGGTCACGGTCTCGTCGTGGTCGACCTTGTCGGTGCGGTCGTGCTTGACCTCGCTGGTCTCGTCGTTCTTGACCAGGGAGTTGAAATCCTTCTCCGCCTGCACGTTGACGAGTTCGCTGCCCTTCTTGTCCTCGAAGCGGATCTCGTTGAAATTCTCGCTCGAGCCGCCCTTGGTGCTGCGGCTGGTGATGCCGCTCTGCGTCATGTTGGTCGGCAGCGCGTACGGCGGCATCGAATCGCCGTTGTAGACGCGGCCGGTGATGATCGGCCGGTCAGGATCGCCTTCGAGGAAACTCACCAGTACTTCCTGGCCGACGCGCGGGATGTGCATGGCGCCCCAATTCTTGCCGGCCCAAACCTGGGCGACGCGCATCCAGCAGGAACTGTTCTCATCTTTTTTGCCGTAGCGATCCCAGGGGAATTGCACCTTCACGCGGCCGTATTGGTCGGTGTAGATCTCATCGCCCGAGGCGCCCACCACCATCGCCGTCTGGGTCCCTTGGATGATGGGCTTCGGCGTCACGCGTGCCGGGCGAAACCGCGTTTTGGCGTCGATCGCTTCGATGCTGACCAGCATGCTCGGGCCCTCGCCGCCCGACTCGTACAGGTTCGAGGTGATCGTATGCTGGGTGCCGACGATGGCGTAGTCCGGCGTGTTGAAGGCGCTCTGCGGGTGGCCGCTCAATTTGAATTTGGCCCCGGTGCGCAGCCCGCCGCAGTCGGCGCTCGCGCCCCGGTAGCGCTCGAATCCTGC
>Ga0302196_10005259_pt1 | contig 11604 bp, 14 predicted proteins | sample II_Bog_N1_3_FD_198794 | JGI IMG/M metagenome (GOLD analysis project Ga0302196, IMG submission 198794) | Peat permafrost microbial communities from Stordalen Mire near Abisko, Sweden - II_Bog_N1_3 | ecosystem: Environmental > Terrestrial > Soil > Wetlands > Peat | place: Sweden: Abisko...
CCTTCGACTACGAGGCCTTCGGCCAGAACGAGGCGCTCCAGCACGCCGAGCACACGGTGCTGGCCCGGGATCACGGAGGCCGGTTGTCCATGTTCGGCGTCCACAGTGAGGCGCCTGTCCCGGTCACGCTCACCGAGCAGACCGGGGGGTTCTTCATGGACCTGGAGCCGGTTGGGGCCTATGTGATGGCCATCCAGATGGGCTTCGACGGCGGCGTGCTCACCTACTCATGGTGGTGGGCGTCGCAGGGCGAGGAGCTGATTGAACGGTCGCGTGCCGTGATGCGCCGAATCGACCCGGCGGGGATCTGAGCGGCCGGATCCGGTGACTGACCGACCGGCGGCGGGGTCCCGGTCGAGCGGGTCGGGGGTCGGTACTCCCCCGGTGGTGTTCAGCCAGCCCAGCGCAGTGTGGGCCCGGCCGTGCCGAACGGTGTGAAGGTCACCGAGACCGGCGTGGCTCCGGTGGGGAGCGCGAAGACGAGGAGCATGCGGAGCTGCCCGCCCGCAGGCAGCGCCGAGGGTTGTCCGGTGAGGGCCGTCTGCATCACCACCGGGGCGTAGCTCCGACCCGAGGCGTCGACCAGCGAGATCTGGGAGGCGGGAATGGACTGGAAGACGCCCGGCCCCGTGTTCTCGACGGTCAGTCCGAGGTCCCATGACCCGGGAGGGCCACCGAATTGGGGACCCTGGTGGCCCGGAGTGGTCGGTGTGGCCGCGACCTGCTGGCCGGTTGCACTCCTCGCGGTCTGGGACGTCCCCACCCGGGGGGAACCCCCGGCTGTCGTCGTCGGAACCGCGCTCGAGCTGGTCGCGGTGGACGGGGCGGTCGACGTGGTCGTGGCATGTGCGGGCGCGGACTGACCCGACGAGCATCCGGCCCCGGCCAGGCCCACGACGGCGAGGACGGCGAGGAGCGTCAGTGGCCGGCGCACAGCACCGTCGTCCAGTTCCGGACCTGTCGGAACGCTCGGGGCGACTGGCTCGATCGCCGCGGGCTCCATGGCATCGTGTGCGTGCGGCCAGTGCCGGGCTGTGCCGCCACCGCTCCGGGGGATCGTGTCACGGTCGAGGAGCATAGCGGCGGGCCCTGGGTCGCCCCTGGCGGGTGGTGGCCCGACGCACCCATCGAGTCACCGCGTTGCGTGGCGAGGTGACTACTGCGCTGGCCGGCGTGGACCGGGCGATCATGGCGCCATCACTGGATCCTTGGCGGGAAGCCCACGGTTCGGTCGATCGGGCCCCTGGTGTTGCTTGACAGGCACAGAGCCCACTCTTAGGGTGACAACACTCATTCACCGATCCCTTGGGGGGACTATGCGCACTACCAAATCTGTCCGATATCTCGTCGCGGCCGCACTGGCTGGATCCGCCGCCCTGACCGTGGCCCTTCCCGGTGCGGTGGCCGGTGCCGGTGGCGTCAAGCCCCCGGTTACGGTGACCTGCACCGGCCTGTTCGGCACCCCGGCCCAGCAGCTGCAGACAGGCTGTGTGGGATCGGCCAAGTCCAAGGTCACGTCGTACGGCGTGTCGGTTCCCAACTCCGGTGACACCGGCGCCACCGTCTACTGGACCAACAAGGACACGACGACCATCAGCTTCACGTACTCGGCCGGCAACCTCAGCAGCTGCCCGGACTACCTGGGCCTGGCGCCCAGCGATGCAGAGACCGAGACGGCGACCGTTACCGGTGGCAATGCCAAGCTGACCACCGGCATTCCCTATTCGTCGAACGCCTGCGTCTACGTCTACGGGGGCGACATCCTCGTGGTGGCGGGTTCGAACGAACTCTGAGTGCCGTGACCAGTTGAGTCGAAGCCGACTCGACTGATTCCGCTGACGAGGCCCCCGGATCCTTCCGGGGGCCTCGTCGCGCCCGGGCGGGCGGGTTCCACGCCGACCGAGGGCCTAGGATGGAGGCGAGGCGCCGCCGACGGCAGTGAAAGGGTGGCGCACCACCGACCGAGGAGGTAGTGGTGACCGAGATCCTGAAGCTCCCGCCGAACATGGCGTTCGACTCGCCCGAGCGGGAGCGCATCTACCGGAAGCAACGGCTGGCGGCGGCCTTCCGGTTGTTCTCCAAGTTCGGCTTCGACGAGGGGGTGGCGGGTCACATCACCGCCAGGGACCCCGAGCGCCTCGACCACTTCTGGGTCAATCCCTTCGCCGTCAACTTCGGCCACATCCGGGTGTCGGACCTCATCCTGGTCAATCACGAGGGTGAGGTGGTGGAGGGTGACAAGCCCGTCAACACCGCCGCCTTCGTCATCCACTCCCAGATCCACGCCGCCCGACCGGACGTGGTGGCCGCCGCCCACGCCCACTCCATCTACGGGAAGTCGTGGTCGTCCCTCGGGCGGCTCCTCGACCCGATCACCCAGGACGTGTGTGCCTTCTACGAGGACCACGCGGTCTTCGACGACTACACCGGGGTGGTGCTCGACCTCGAGGAGGGCAAGCGGATCGCCCACGCCCTGGCCGGCAACAAGGCGGCCATCCTCCGCAACCACGGCCTGCTCACGGTGGGCCACTCGGTCGACGAGGCGGCCTGGTGGTTCATCACCATGGAGCGGTCGTGCCAGGCGCAGCTGCTGGCATCGTCCGCCGGCACGCCGGTCCTGATCGACCCCGATATGGCCCGGACGACCCAGGGGCAGGTGGGCTCGCACCTGGCCGGCTGGTTCAGCTTCCAGCCCCTGTTCGACCGCATCGTCCGGGAGCAGCCCGACTTGTTGGACTGATCTGCGGCCCTCGGGCGGCTCGGACGCGCGGCTCGGACCGGACGGCTCAGGCCGGAGGCGTCGGCCGGTCGGGCGTGATGATCACGACCGGGATGGGCCGCCTCGTGTGGTTCTGGTACACGTCGTAGCGGCCAGTGACCCCGGGGTGGAACAGGGGGGCCATCCCCCGGTTGGTCCGGTTGACCAGGGGCCAGAGCTGGGCCTGCTCCTCCGGGTCGGCCACCCGGGCGGTGGCGGCCAGGACCCGGCGCCCCACCCGCACCGTCACCCGCGGCTCGGCCTGGAGGTTGAGGAGCCAGGCCGGTGGACGGTCGCTCCCCCCGTTGGAGGCCACCACGATGAGGTCGCCCCGGTCGCGGCAGTAGGTCAGGCCGTTGGTGCGGGGCAGGCCGGACCGGCGCCCGGTGGTGGTCAGCAGCAGGGCCGGCACACGGTTGCTGTGCTTCCCGACGCGACCGTCGCTCCGCTCGTAGATGTACTTGTGGAACCGGAGGTAGGGCCCGACGAAGCGGGTGGTGAAGATCCCGTCCACGGCGGCGGACGCCCCCCCCTCAGCTCCGGGCGTCGAAGGTGGGGACCAGCGTGCGGGCCGCCCGGGCCTCGTCCACCCGGCGCACCGGTGTGTGGCGGGGGAACTCGGCCATCCAGCCCTCGGGCTGGGTGTTGGCCTCGTAGGCGATCCGCTCGAGGGAGGCGGCCAGTGCCTCCAGGGTCTGGGGGCTCTCGGTCTCGGTGGGCTCGATCATCAGGGCCTCGTCCACGATCAGCGGGAAGTACACCGTCGGGGCGTGGAAGCCCTCCTCGAGCAGGCGCTTGGCCACGTCCAGGGCCCTGACCCCGTGGGCCAGCTTGATGGTGCGGACCGACAGCACCACCTCGTGCATGCAGGGCCGGTCGAAGGGCACGTCGTAGGTGCCGGTCAGCCGCTGGCGGATCCAGTTGGCGTTGAGAACGGCGACCTCGGCGATCTGGCGCAGCCCGTCCCCCCCGTTGGCCAGGATGTAGGCCAGGGCCCGGGCCAGTACCAGCGCGTTGCCGTGCCAGGTGTGGACCCGTCCGATCGACCGGGGCGGGGTGACCCACTCGTAGACCGGGGACTGCTCGTCCGACTCGACCCGGACGGCCCGGGGCCCGGGCAGGAACGGCACCAGTCGCTCGGACACGGCCACCGGACCGGCGCCGGGCCCACCTCCCCCGTGGGGGGTGGCGAAGGTCTTGTGGAGGTTCATGTGGACGATGTCGAAGCCCATGTCGCCGGGGCGGACCACGCCCAGGATGGCGTTGAGGTTGGCCCCGTCGTAGTAGAGGAGCCCGCCCACCTCGTGGACGGCGGCGGCGATGGCGGCGATGTCCTCCTCGAACAGGCCCAGCGTGTTGGGGTTGGTCAGCATGATGCCGGCGACGTCCTCGTCGAGCACATCGGCCAGGGCGGCCATGTCCACGCAGCCCCGCTCGTCGCTCGGGACGGTGACCACCTCGTAGCCCCCGAGGGTCACCGAGGCCGGATTGGTCCCGTGGGCGGAGTCCGGGATCACCACCTTGTGGCGGACCGACCCCTGCGCCTCGTGCCAGGCCCGCATGAGGAGCAGCCCGGTCAGCTCGCCGGCCGCGCCGGCCGCCGGCTGCAGGGTGGCCGCCGCCATGCCGGTCACCTCGCAGAGGGCCTCGTCCAGCTCCACCAGGAGGGCCAGCCACCCCTGGGACAGCGACGCCGGTGTGGCCGGGTGGACCCCGGCCAGGCCGGGGAGGCCGGCGACGGTGTCGCACACCTTGGGGTTGTACTTCATGGTGCACGAGCCCAGCGGGTAGGCCCCGAGGTCGACGGAGAACTGGCGGTGGGACAGCCGCGTGAAGTGGGCCACCAGGTCCCGCTCGGACACCTCGGCCAGAGGGACGGGCTCGGCCCGCCGGTGTGTCTCGGGGATCAGCTCCTCGACGCTGCGCTCGGGCACCCCGGTGGTCCGGAACGACCAGGCCCGTCGGCCCGGGTGCGACAGCTCGAAGAGGGTGGGCTCGTTGTCGTGGCCGAGCAGGGGGGCACTGGTGGCCTTCCCGCCCGGCGCTCCGCCGTGCGATGCGTTGTCCCCGGTGCCCATCAGGCCACCGCCTTTCCCAGTGCCGTCACGTAGGCATCGATCTCGTCGCGGGTCCGGCGCTCGGTGACGGCCACCAGCAGCCCGTGCGAGCCACCCTCGTACTCGTCCTCCAGGGCGATCCCGGCCAGGAAGCCCTCGTCGGCCATGCGGTCGATGACCAGGGCGGCCGGCACCGGCAGCCGCAGGGCGAACTCGCGCACCACCGACGCCCCGACGAAGGGTTCGATACCGTCCAGGCCCACCAGGGCGTCACGCGCGTAGCGGGTGGCCTGGGCGCACCGGCGGGCCAGCTCGACCAGGCCCGAGGTGCCCAGCCAGCCCAGCTGGATGGCGGCGGTCACCGCCATCAGGGTCTGGTTGGTGCACACGTTGGAGGTGGCCTTCTCCCTCCGGATGTCCTGCTCCCGGGCGCGCAGGGTGGTCACATAGGCCCGCCGGTCCTCGACGTCGACCGTCTCCCCCACCAACCGGCCGGGCAGCCGGCGGACGTGGGCGGCACTGCAGGCGAACAGGCCCAGGTAGGGGCCGCCGAACCCGAGCGTCGTGCCGAAGGCCTGTCCCTCGCCGACCATGACGTCGGCCCCCCACTCCCCCGCCGACCTGAGCAGCCCGGCGGCCACCGGGTCGGCCCCGACCACCAGGAGGGCGCCCGTGCGGTCGCACACCGACCGGGCCTCGGCCACGTCCTCGATGCAGCCCAGGTAGTTGGGATAGCCCACCAGCAGCACACCGGGAGCCTCCCCACCGCCGGCCGGGTCGTCGTCGGGGTCCGGCCAGGCGGTCAGCCCGTCGCGCAGCGGGATGGTGCGGATCCGGTGTCCGGTCCCCGCCGCGAACGTCTCCAGCATCTGGCGCCAGTGGGGATGGATGCCGGCCGAGACCCACACCGTCTGTCGGCCGGTGGCGGCCACCGCCAGGTTGACGGCCTCGACGGCGGCACTGCCCCCGTCGTACAGCGAGGCGTTGGCCACCGGCAGTCCGGCCAGGCGGGACACCATGGTCTGGAACTCGAAGACGGCCTGCAGCACGCCCTGGGCCACCTCGGGCTGATACGGCGTGTAGGAGGTGACGAACTCGGACCGGCCCCCGAGGGCCCGGGTCACCGACGGGATCTCGTGGTCGTAGGCCCCACCCCCGGCGAAGCACACCAGGCGGTCACTCCGGGCTCGGTTCCTGCCGGCCAGCTCCTCCATGTGGGCGAGCACGTCGGGCTCCCCCGCTCCGGGGGCCAGCTCCAGTCCCCGCTGGAGGCGGAGCGCCTCGGGGACGACGTCGAAGAGCTGCTCGACCGAGTCGAGCCCGAGGAAGGCGAGCATGGTCGCCACCTCGTCCTCGGTGTGCGGGATGTACGTGCCCACGGCCGCTCCTCGGTGTGTTGGGTTGGTCAGTCGGTCAGACAGCTGGTCGGTCGGTCAGGCGTGCGGTGCGGCGTGGCCTCGGGCTCACGCCGGGTCCGCCCACTGGCCGGCACGGACGAACGGTGTGTCCACGCCGGTGGCCGGCAGGCTCCGGCCCCGTTGTTCGATGGTGATGCCGGTGGGATTGCCCGGCCCGACGGTGGTGTCGACGAAGCCCAGCGCGATCCCGTGACCGAGCATCGGCGAGAAGTTCCCACTGGTCACCACGCCGACCGGGCGGTCGCCCCGGGTCAGGACCGATCCCTCGCGTGGCGGCTGGCGCCCCTCGGTGGACAGGCCGACCAGTCGCCGGGCCACACCGGCCTCGCGCTCCGCCTCCAGGGCCTTGCGGCCCCGGAACTCGGGCTTGTCCCACCCGACCACCCAGCCCAGTCCGGCCTGCAGGGGGGTGATGCCCGGTCCGAGCTCGTGGCCGTGCAGCGGCAGGGCCGCCTCGAGCCGCAGGGTGTCCCGGGCACCGAGCCCGGCCGGGGTGATCCCCTCGGCCAGCACGGCCTCCCAGAACTCGTCGGCGATCGCCACGGGCACCGCACACTCGACGCCGTCCTCGCCGGTGTAGCCGGTCCCGGCCACCACGCACTCCACGCCGTGCCAGGTGAACGGGGCGACACCGAAGCGGCGCACCGCGGCGGCCTCGGGGGCCACGGCGGTCAACCGGGCCCGGGCATGGGGCCCCTGGACTGCGATGATGCACCGCGTCTCGGTGGTGTCCCGCCCGCCGATGGCCGCCACCACCCGGTCGGTGTTGGAGGCGTTGGGCATGACGTCGAAGACGTCGTCGGCCAGCCACCACACGATGATGTCGTCCACCACCCAGCCGTCGTCGTCGAGCAGGTGGGTGTACTGCGCCCGCCCCGGTGCGACCTTCCGGAGGTCGTTGGAGAGCGCCGACTGCAGGCGGTCGAGGGCCCCGGGACCCTCGACCCGCACCGTGCCGAGGTGGCTCACGTCGAAGGCCACGGCGTCCTGACGGCAGGCTCGGTGCTCGGCGATGGTGCCGGACGGATAGGACAGGGGCATCTCCCAGCCACCGAACTCCACCAGCTTGGCCCCCAGGCGTCGGTGGGCGGCGATCAGGGCGGTGTGGCGCAGCGTGGTCGGACCTGCACCCTCGGAACCAACGCCGGGTGTCGCCGAGGTGTCGCCCACGTCGAGATGATAGCGGTGCCGCTCCGGGCCCAGAACCGATCCGGTCAGGCCGAGCGAGCGATGCCGACCAGGCCGCTGCCGTCGCCGGCCAGGCCGTACTTGGCCAGCAGGGCCAGGGTGTCGCGCTGGTAGAGCAGGGTGACCCGCACATCCGGATAGAGCTGGGCCAACCGGCGGACCTTGCCGTTCTTCTTCGTGACCAGGCGCTGGTTGAGCGTGGTCAGCTCGACGAAGAGCCCGGGCTCGGGCAGCCAGAAGTCGGGCCGGAATCCCGAGACGGACCGACCGGTGTCGTCCCACTCGAGGGAGAACTCCACCGGCTCGTACTCCCAGACCACTCCGTAGAAGTCGAGGATCCGGGCGAACCGCTGCTCGGACTCGTGGGCGAACCGGCGGGTCACGGGCGGGAGCCCGATTCGGCGGTGCCGGGCCCGTGGGTCAACGCTCTGCGGCCTCGGCCACGAAGCCGGCCGCCGGATGACGTCCCGGGCGGTCGGGCTGCCGCGGTCGTTCCGGGGCCGCCTCGGCGGCGATCTCCACGATGGCGGCGTCCAGTTCGGAGACCACACCGGACAGCGGCAGGATGTTGAACACGCCCTGTCCCCCGGCCAGCAGGTCAACGATCTCGCCGTTGGTGTGGGCCAGGACCGAGCGGGTGCCGGCCAGCACCAGTTGGGCCGACGCCAGATCGGCGCCGAGGTCACCGCGCAGGCACTCGACGGCCTGGCGGGCCTGCTGCAGCTTCAGCCCGGCATCCAGCAGGCGCTTGATGACCTTGAGCTCGAGGACGTCGCCGTAGGAGTAGCGCCGCTGGCTCCCGCTGCCCGTGGCATCCACGATGGAGGGCCGGAGGAGACCGGTGCGGGCCCAGTAGTCCAACTGGCGGTAGGTGATCCCCACCAGCGAGCAGACCTGCGATCCCCGGAACCCCTCGTCCGAGCGTGCGGGCACCGGGTGCGGCGCGGGCCCGTCGGTGCGCCTGTCGACGCTGTCCTCCACTGTGCCGTCCTGCATGCCGATCTGCATGCTGTCCTGCGGGCCGTCTTCCACGCCGTCCTCCACCTCGATCAGAGGTTCACCGTGGGCCAAACCTCACGGTCAACCTGCGATCAAGGGTATCACACCACCGTAATTACGAGGGTGTGACCAGCCGTCGGCGGGGTGGCGCCGCCGGGGCCTCCGGTGTGATTTGGTCCGACCGCCCCACCGGGCCATGATCGGGTCATGACCATCGTGAAGATCAACGCCATCACCGTCCGCGAAGGCTCCGGGGACGAGTTGGCCCGGCGGTTCGCGGCGCGTGCCGGCGCCGTCGACGACGCCGAGGGCTTCGAGGGCTTCGAGCTCCTCCAGCCCACCGACGACCGGGGTACCTGGCTGGTGCTCACCCGGTGGAGGGACGAGCCGTCCTTCGAGGCCTGGGTGCACTCGCCGGCCTTCGCCCACGGCCACCGGGGGGCTGGGTCGGGCGGGACCGCCGCCCATGGAGGGGCGGGTGCGGAGCCTCCTCCGGTGGGCGCGCACAGCGAGCTGTGGTCCTACGCCATCGTCGACCTCCCCGACCGCACGTGACCGTCACGCGGTCCGGGACGCAGGCGGTGCCACTCCATCGCCGGTCGATCGAGTACGAGGCATTCGACGCCGGGGACATCCTGATCATCGTGGGCCGGTTGACGGACTCGCGGCCGTGGGCCGAGGACGGCCGGGCCGTGGCCCGGGTGCACGACATGGAGCTGCGCGTGTCGGTGGCCGTCGACGGGCTGCGCATCACCGAGGCCGAGGCGGTCATGCACACCTTCCCCCATACCGAGTGCCCCGGGATCGTGGCGGCCTTCGCCGGACTGGTCGGGCTGAGTGTGGCCCGCGGGTACACCCGGGCGGTGCAGTCCCGGTTCGGTGGCCCGCTCGGGTGCACCCATCTCGAACAGCTGGCCCGGTCGCTCGGACCGGTCGTCATCCAGGCGGTCACGTCGCGTCGGGCACTGGCGGTCAGCCGCGGCGAGGCCGAGGACCTCGTCACCGGCACCGGGAGCCCGTGGGCCCGCAACAGTTGCCACGTCTGGGCCGAGGGGGGCCTGGCCGAGCAGAAGCTCGAGGCCGGATGGCGGCCGGGGGTCGGCCCCTATCCGTCGCCGCCGCTCGAGTTCTTCCGGTCCGGCGGTCGCCCGTGAACCGTGGGCGGGCCCGTCGGCCCGGGCGACCCGCCCGCCTCGGAGGGGCGGCGTCGGTGGTGGCGTTGGCCGTCGTCGGGCTGGCGGCCGGGTGTACCAGCTCGGGCACCGCCATCACCCAGCCGTTCACCACCTCGCCGGTCAGGCTCCAGAACGGACCGACCGACGAGGTCAAGGTCATGGACGTCACCGGCCTGGGCCCGGTGCTGGTGGACGGCCAGGGGATCACGCTGTACCTGTACGAGTCGGACCGGCAGGGCCAACCGTCGCGCTGCTCCAACATCTGTGCCATCCAGTGGCCCCCGGACACCCTGCCGGCCGGCGTGACCGCGCCGGTGGCCGGGCCCGGCGTGCGGACGGCGCTGCTCGGGACCGCCCCCCGCGCCGACGGCACCACCCAGATCACCTACAACGGCTGGCCGCTGTACTTCTGGCCGCCGGACAAGGCGCCGGGCAAGGCCACCGGACAGGCCCTGACCAATGCCGGGGGCCGGTGGTACGTCCTCGACCCGGCGGGCAACGCCGTGACCACCCCGACGGGATGAGGCGATCCGGTCCCCTGCCCGTGGTCCGAGCCGTCCTGGTGGCCGGGGTGGCGTTGGCGCGGCTCGGCACGGACGGGTCCCGCTGGTCGGTCAACTCGTCCCGCTCGCTCCTCAGCATCAACTCCACCGGGTCGGTGCTGTCCATCGGCTCGGTGGGCTCGGTGCTGTCGGTCGGGTCGATCGGCTCGGCGCTGTCGGTGGCGTCGGTCGGCAGCGTGTGCAGCGCCGGCGCCGTGCTGTCCTGCGCCTCGCTGCTGTCCCTCCTGTCCTACCGGTCCCGCCGGGCCGTCCTGGCCTCGGGCACCCGCCGGTAGCCCGTCGGGCGGGCCTCAGTCGGTGGGACCGCCCAGCCAGCCGCGCTTGCGGAACAGGTAGAGCAGGCCCGCCGCCGCCACCACCTCGAGGCCGATGCCGAAGACCCAGAACGGCCACCGTCCCGTGATGTGCCCGACCAGGAACGAGAAGTTCTGTCCGAAGAACCCGGTGAGGAAGGACAGGGGCAGGAAGACGGTGGCGATGATGGTCAGCTGCTTCATCACCACGTTCAGCCGGTTGGACACCGTGGACAGGTGGGTGTCCATCACCCCGCTCAACAGGTCCCGGTACCCGTCGACCAGGTCGCTGATGCGGATGAGGTGGTCGTAGATGTCCCGCATGTAGCGCTGGCCGTCGGTGGTCAGGCCGGGCAGCTCGGTCACGCCCGAGGAGATGCTGGCGAACATGTCCCGCTGGGGTGTGATGACCTTGCGCACGGTGATGAGTGACCGCTTCATGGCGAACAGCGTCCCGAGCTGCTCGTCCGTGGGCTGGACCAGGATGGCATCCTCCAGCTCGTCGATCTTGGAGTCGAAGCTGTCGAGCATGGGGAAGAAGCTGTCCACCAGCTGGTCGATGACCAGGTACACCAGGGCCATGTGCGGGGCGTTGACGTCGGAGGCACGGCGGTGACCGATGCGCCGGTGCACCTCGTCCATGGCCGGGCACGGGCCCCGGTGGACGGTGATCACGAATTTCTCCGCCAGCACGAAGTGGACCTCGTCGGTCGTCGTGCCGTCGGCCGAGGCACCGTGGACGACCAGGTACATGAAGTCGTCGTAGTCCTCCACCTTGGGTCGCTGCCCGAAGGCCTGGGTATCGTCCACCACCAGGTGGTGGAGCTTGAACACGCTCAGCAGGACGTCGTGGGCCTCGGTGTCGACACCGTCGAGGTCGAGCCAGAAGAACTCCGATTTGGCCAGGTGGTCCTCGATCAGGGCGCGGGTGGCCGTGGTGGTCTCCCCGGTACAGGTGACGGTGCCGTGCATCCCCCGATTCTGCCCCGTGCCGCCGTCCCCACCGGCCATGCCGGGGCCTGGCGCCCTCCGGGTCCTGCCCGTCTCAGCCCAGGCGGTCCAGCGAGGCCCGGTACCGCTGCCCGTTGGCGACGTACTCGGCGGCGGCGAGACGGATCACCTCGAGGTTGGACCGGTCCGGTCGCACCTCGGC